>ENA-OXIO01000033-OXIO01000033.1-human-gut-metagenome-genome-assembly--contig:-NODE-33-length-85605-cov-13.5114_pt1 | contig 85605 bp, 106 predicted proteins | sample MGYA00249818_ERZ652363 | MGnify/ENA primary metagenome ERZ652363 (study PRJEB26925, sample SAMN05826857) | human gut metagenome | biome: ENVO:2100002; feature: ENVO:00000062; material: ENVO:00002003...
TCCTTCATACCTTCCCTTACATTCTGTTTCAAACGTATTAGCTCCCTATTTAATCTTCTAGTGTAAGCTTCTACATTTTCATTAGGTTTCTGTTGTGGTTTTTCCATCAAAGCCTCTAGAAAACCAACCATACCACAGATTTCCATGATATGTTTAAAATTGGTTTTCATATCATGCTGACCCTTTAATGAGTCCAATGATGCCATAAAAGGAGGTATTCCATAAGGTTCATCGGTATCATTATACATACCAACATAACAGTAGGTCTCTGTATTAAGTTTGATATAATCTTGCTTATTCGAGCCATTCCAAAGAGTATTCCTTTGATATGGGCTGTATACACCATTATTCTCCCTTTTGAATACTATTCTGTCTGGTTTAAGAAATAAGATAGTAGATAAACCCTCAAGCTTTTCATTTGGTACAGCTTCTACTGAGATAGCTCCACTAATCATCAATTGAACTATCATCTTGTTTACCAATCCATCCATACCAGCCGTATAGTTAGACCATTTGGAAGATACCTTAGAAAGATGATCTCTCATCTTATCGGCTTCTTTATCGGTATTATTAGGGAATGTTATGTTGTGACCAGTATTAGCAAGCTTAAACATATCTTGTAAAGCTATGTTAACGTCTGGATTCACTTTATATAAATCCCTTAAAAGCTGAATCACTTCAACACGAAAAGAAGGCGTAACCATCTGAGTTAAGCCTTTCAACGTATAAATGAAGTTACCTGGTTCATCATCCGGTTCCGATACTCTACCGGGTGAAATAGGTACCTCCTCTTTTTTACTCGGAGGATTAGCCTTGTTTTCTTGTATTGGAGATCGATTCCTTCTATCGAATCCAAAAAACTTAAGAATTTTCATTTCGGTTGTATTATTACATTAGTTTTTCCTTTTCGTATGTGATTACAGATTGCTTTACCAAATATATCATCATCAGAATAAACATCTCCTTCCAAATCCACATCTACAGCAGAAGTATTATTTCGGTGTTTACCCATGGCTACAGGTCTACCCAAACCATCATATATAAAGGTAGGAGCTTCTTGAACAAAGAAAGGATCTTTCACAATGATATTCTCTTCTCGAATATCTTGTTCTAGACCCTCTATGATTACTGAACGATTCTTTTGGGTAGTTAACCAACCAGGAGATTTATCAACCTCTGGTCTGGATTTACCTTTCTTTTTCAGAAGCTTTTGATAGTAATATAGGTTAGGGTAACCTTCTGACTGAAGAGCAGAAGTTACTGCTAACCCAACATCGTTAGATTCTGGAGCTACAACAGCAAAATTAAATAATTGCCCAGTATCTCCCAGTAACCTAGCATATTTATCTACTGCCATTCTTCCCTTATACACAACTTGTTCTTCTCCCAGCTTGTCCATACAAGTGAAAGAAGAATAGTCTGAGCCTCTACCTGTTGCAACGTCTGCACCGATAAAGTACTGTTTATTTGGATCTGGTTCGTTGAATTGTCTATACTGACGATTGAAACGATATTTTAAAACTGGATAATCACTTAAGCAATCTTCGATAGCCTTGATATCTGCCATATCAAATACTGTATTACCTGAAGAAAGAAAGTCTCCATCGATTTCTTGAGCAGTTCTTTTTGGACCCAATGCAGAAGCCATCTGGTCATACCAAGATTGATCCCGTTCTGGGTGCATCTGCCAATATAATCGAATAGCATTAAAAGGATTACCTCCAGCTATAGCATCTACCCATGTTGAATGGTAAAAGTTACCCATACCGTATGGAGTAGAATTGATGATGGCTGAACCTCCGGTGGAAAGCGTAGGGAAGGCAGCTGCCCAAATAGCTGAAGCCCACCGAACGATTGCAGCCTCATCAATTACCAGGAGAGAAAGAGATTCTGAACGACCGGCTTCTGAAGATGTTGGGATGGATTCTATGAATGAACCATTATCGAATTCAATCATAGAGGCAGAACCAAATTCCCCAGTTCTTCCGTTAATGATCGGGGTTTGCATATACCATGGAAGATTCTTATACATGAACTTAATCTTCTTAAGTACCTTCTTAGCTGTTGTATCCTTAATGGAGATAATGTTTATCTTCTTATTAGGATGATATGATGCCAGCCATAAGCAGTACATAGATATAAGTTCTGTAATACCCGCTTGCCTGAACTTTAACAAGATATTGAATCTCTGGAGTATAAATTGGTATAGTACGGCTTTTTGATACGGATATAATTCAAATCGAACCTTTCCTCTCACTGGATGTATCACATAACAAAAAAGACTGAAAAAGAAAACATCCGTTGTAACCCTAGATAGATTAGATAATTCTTCTCTTGTAAGGTTAGTGGGTGTTTCCTGTATCTTCTTTGCCATAAAATCTAAAATTTATAAGTTACTACCAGTTCTAAATCAGTTTTGATACCTGAGAAATATCTTGGGTAATAAAAACTGTTTATCCCCAGTTTGTAATTAAATCTCTTAGTCTCGATTGAAATTCCTGTTCCCAAATCCCATAGATTGTTAAAGAGTCGGTACTTACCATAAACATAAGGAACTAATCTTATTCTAGATTTAATTTCTTGTGTGGTAAGTTTTCCGTTATACCAAGAATACTTGTAGTTATTAGGGTCGATATTGAATAACCTACTAGAATAAATTCCTGAATTTTGATTAAGGAAACTCAATGTAAGTTGATTCTTATCGATTACTAATTGAACAAGAGAATCCTTCTCTGATATCTCTGCTGAATCGGTACTGCATAAACCCTGGCTAACCGGAAAATGCTGAGAATTGTAGAGAAGGATTCTACTTGGGTTAAGTAAATTATCGTAGGAAATTGGCAGGAAATCTTTCCTCAAATAAATTGTATCAGTATGTTGAATGATCTCTTTATCAGGTAACATACTGAGTTGTTGATTCAGTTTGTAATTCCTGAAGCAAAGGTAAATAGTAAATCCTAGTAAAAAAACTACTAAGGCAATCTTAAGCTTCTTCATTGATAAACTTCTTGATTCTTTTCCTTAACCAATAATTCTCAATCGGTGAGATCTTAGATTTTAATAAATAAAACTTAAACTGATAAGTATGTTCAGTTTCGATTATCTCAAATCTTAATCTCGGTACTTGTAAACATATAGCTTTAGTAAAATCTAGGATTACTTTTAAGTTAGATTTCTTAACCGGTACTTTAGTATTTATCATTCTCATAACAATAAGTTTTAAAATTCAGTTATACATAGTAACATCTTTTCTTAAGTAAGCTGGGTACCCAGCTTACTTTTCGATGAACGTAGTGAATCGAAATGTTTTTATATTTCCTATTCGTATATATCCTATATCCTAATACAATGTATACTTATATACGAAGTATATATAAGTATAGAGCTATATAATAATAGATATATATATACGAAGTATATTATATATATCTATTATTCAAAAAGTTTTTACAAATAAGCTTCCTAAAGACATCTTTTAAACCATAATCCTACTTCATATACTGACCCTTTGCTCAAGGTATACCTAGCCTTATTTAACCAGTAGTGATAAGTCTTAGAATCCCAAGTAGCAAATCCTCGAATAAATACTCGGTAATTTTCAGGGAATCCCATAATTGCCTTGAAATCCTTTATTCCCAAGGGATATCCATCGGGTCTAAATTGCCTATCAGATGGTCTGAGTGTTAAAGGTGGTTTATCATTTTCCAATCTGTATACTCCCGGGAGAGTACTCATCTTAGCAGTTTTAATAGGCCATTTCTTTTCATCCTTGAAATCATGAGTCCAAAGTTGTCTTACTTGTCTGACTGTAAGATTTTTCTTTTCAGGTAATTTCCGATAATCATACATGGCTAAAACTTTATCAGAGAATGGAATTAAAGCTTCCTGTGGGGCTTGTACTAGTAAATCTCTAGTAAGTTTTGGAGTATTTACTTGGAATACTTCATTAAAAGAATCCAAATACTCTTTTCCCTTGTCTAAATGAACTCCGATAATTACTAATCTTTTTCTTGATACTTGGGAGTTTCCGAAGTCAGAAACGCTTCTTTCGTGAAAAATAAATTTATAGTTCTTAAAGAAGTCCATTAACATTTCTTTAGAAATGAGAGATAGCAATCTTGGTAGGTTTTCTATAAGAAAGAGAGCAGGTTCGTAATATTGAATTGCTTGGAATACTAGTTGTATACTTTTATTACTTTTAGGATCTCCCAGGGTCTTGGATTTGGATAATCTCATTACTGAGCAACTACCACAATCAGGGCTAGATAATATGATATCTGGATGCCAATCTTCTGGTAGTTCATACCCTTTTAAGAAAGGTATGCCTTTGAAATTAGCTTTCCACTGTTCTTCTCTACCGGTATGGAATACTCCACGAGGTTCTATATTTCCAATAAGTTTATCTCTAAAAGGGAATAGGAGGGCTCCTTGCCCTCCACATACTCCCAGTACTTTTAAGTCTTTCATTTCTTGTAACTTCTCAATTTTATGTATTTGAACCAAGCATAATGCTTCCTAGTTGAAATATAATCCAGGTTCGAATCATTATTATGAGCTTCTTCCTCAAAACTTACATCATGATACCCCTCATTCTGCTTGTTCCCTTTAGCAAAACAAAGTATGATTAAGTACTCGATTCCATACCAAAGGTAGAAAAATATCCATAACATCTCAGCCATTTGCTTTGAATGTATATGTTCATGGTTATAATCTACCTCAGTAAACTTAGCCCCCTTTCTTACAAACACTAAACCAAAAAGGTTGATGGCTTTGTATCCCTTGAAAGGTATAATGTTGTTGTATATTACTTTCATAATTTATCTTTGAAGTTTTCGTAGGTATTTCTTAGTTTTTGGTCGTAGTTATTGTCTTTGTAACCAGGACCATTATATCCTTTAGCGAAAGCATCCCAGTCTTTTGCCTTCAAATGCTTCACTAAACCAGAGTTATAGAGGAAATGGTACATCATTTCTAGCTGCATTTCATGAGATTCAGACATCTTTTGGATCATTTCATCTACTGATTGACATCCACAAAGCTGATAATTGAAGCCCATAATCTGTCCCAATCCCCAAGAAGTGGATAAATTAGCACAGTTTTCATCAATTTTACGAGCTGCTTCGAGTCTTTTCCACTCTCCTTCACCTCCTAAGTAGAATTCTTTGGTCCATTTTTGATAAACTAAGGATGGATTTCTCTTGGCTAAGTCATATAAGTAGGTTCTTTTACCTTTCTTATCCAACTTTTCCTTCAATTGTTTCCACATAATGTGACCCTCGAAGAGAATTTGAGGTCTACCAGAGGGTAAAAATCCGTCTCGATTACCACATTCTACTACAGTTACTGTCTTTAACAGAGCTGGTTCAAGGTTTAACTTGTTTGCAACCTTGGCAATTAATTCGTTAGTAAGTTTATCCATAATATAAATTCTTAGAGTTTACATTAAAGATGGTAAAGTATTGCTTGTAGCCTTTCTTAGGTGGGTATATCGAGTTCTATTTATCAATGAATATAAATAATTTAATTATGGATATAGGAAAGAAACAACAGATTATGGTCGATTGGTTTAAGAAAACCCTAGATGAATCTAAGAAACCCTGGAATACCCAGATATATTTGATAACTGATAAGTATCATGTTTACATTGCCAACAAGGATATCAGATTAATAGGAAGTAATTTCGGTAAGGCAATCGATAGACCTCTGAAATATTTCTTATTTACTGATGGTAAGGTACAGTATTTCAACAGTATAGAATCTCTTGGCTATCTGCCTTTCGAATTATGGGACGAATACCCAGTCAATTGCAAACCTCTAAATCCTTGGGAATACGACTACTATCGTCAGCATGGGATAACCTCAGAAGATTTGCAGAATTTATTCAATAATGATTGATATTTAAAAATAAAATAGTATATTTGTATAACGAAATAAATACATTATTTATATGAAAAAAGAAGTAATAAAACTCAAAGAGGGTAACTCGGTAATTTACCAAGACAAAACCCTAATGGAAAAGGCAAACGTAGTATCTATCGATAAAAAGAATGGTACTGCAATATTATCTAATAAGGTAATAATTACTAGAACAACAAATCTAGAGGGTCAATTTACTCGATTAGATGGGAAAGGTAATGCAATAATCCTACCTTGTACTACAGAAAATGAACAGAAGTACAATTCCTTTGTTGCATATCACCAATCCAAGAAATCCTTAGAGGCAATCAAAAAATGGTTGGATGATAACGGGAAACACAAGGATGATGAAACTCTTGAGAAAGTGATAACCTTAGATAAGAAACTTAAAAAACTAATCGAAAAGCTCAATGAATAGTACTTGGATAATATTAGGCATAATCTATGGGATATGCCTAATCCCCTCTATACTTTTAACCAAGATGTTATGTGAAGAAATCAGGATGATAAGACCTCACCTATTATTCCTTACAATCTGGTTAGTATTACCTTTATTTCCTATTTACCTAATATTCTTTAAAAAGAAAAACAATGGCTAGAATTAAAGATTACGACGAAGATTTATCTGCTCCCAAACTTCTAAGGGAAAGGGCAAGAGATAGCAAGGGTAGGTTCATTAAAAAGGACCTACCACCCTACCTAGGATCTGAGCAAGTATTAAAACCTAAGAACTACTATCACTTCGATAGTCACGGTAATTATAAGGGTAGCTCAATGAATTTTGATGCTCTAGTATGCCTTGGCTTTACTTGGTTTAAGTTACTGGGAATAGCATTAATGATATTGCTATGGCCAATAGTATTTATATATGCCCTCCATGATGGGATAGAGGGATACCCATTTAAGAAGTATGAAATCCCTTATATCTTTATCTTAGTAGTTTGGTTTATAATATTTTTATATGGATTAGTATCATGAGCAATATCGATGAAAAACCAAAGAATAACTTCACCATAGAGATGAGGATATTCGAAAATTATGAGAAAGTGAAGTATGAGATAATCAAGGTAATTGATTTCCTAAGACATGCAGAAACTAACCTAGGGATGTGTAGGATATTCGATAATCAGAACCATGAATTCTGGCATAGTGTAATTAAACCCTGGTTCCAACCTGAAAGGTTTGGTATTACCCATCTCTGGTTTCCTTCTGGATTTAGTTTCATAGGTTATGGAGAGTATCATATCATAAGAGGTAATAGATGGTTGAAGACTCCCATAGATAAGATTGATAAAGAGAATCGTATATTTGGGTATTGGTTTCCTTACTATAAGAAATATATCCCACATAGGATTAAGGTTTTGAAATTGGCTTTAAAGGATTTGGAAAGGATTAAGGAAGAGTATGGTAAGGATTGATAGATTAAGAGAAGATAGTGAAAAGAGAATCCTAAGATGTTCTGAAGGTAATAGGGTTTGGTACCGGTTATGGATTAATCCTGAGGATATGATGAGAATAGAACCATTATTGGAGGGAGGAGATAGGATTTGGATGGAAGAACTTGAGATGTATTATCTTTTCTTCTATGAGATAAATAATGGTAGAAGGCTTATTGGGAAGAATAAGATTAAAGAGATATTGAATATTCTTTTGTAGTATGAAAGCCAGGGATGTTTTTATTCTCTGGCTTTTTTGTGTGTTGTGTCTTGGTATGCCCTTAACGTGTGTGTAGGAAAAAAATTTTAGTGTGTGTGTGTTTAAGGCTTTTCTAGGCAATGCCCTTAATACGAGGAGGTAAAAAGTTGTGGCAGTAAATGCGGGGTTTGTGTTCAGGGTACCTCTTAATACGAAAGCCTAAAAATACCAGGTACTAAATGCTGGGTACGGTAGCCCTTATTTAGAATGAAGCAAAAAAAAAGTAAGGGACAAACATTCCCTTACTTTCTAAAAATTTTAAGAATTAATTATAATTCAGTTTCTTGTAAGAAAAATCCTATTTGATTATCTGAATCAATATTTAAATTAAACACGTAATTATCTTCGTGACCCTGTTTTTCTAAATTGGGGTCTACTCCAATTAATTCACAAATTTCTTCTCTAATTAGGTCTAATTTTTCTTGTAGCAATTCAATTTCAGAATCTAATACTTCACTTTCTAATTTAGTAGAAAAACTTAAATCCCTATGAGTATAATTATAGAAACCTTGAATTAAAACACTCGTAGTAAAATCAAATTGGACTAAATGTACATGTAAACTAATTTTAGAATAATCTTTACAGAAATCAAAATATGTTTTCATGTAAGTAATTATTACAAGAATAATTTTATCAAAGTCTGATATGCTTTCTAAAAATTGCTTTGCATCACAAAAATTATTTTTCTTTTCTTTGAACTCGTTTACTAAAGAATTTTCAAAATTTTGCATAGCTTCGTAAAAATATCTAATATTGCGTTGATTAATACGAAAATCTATGCTCTCTACTATATCCAAATTATAAGAATATTTAATGCTAATTTCTTGTTGGAATCTTTCTTTTGTTTCAAAACTTTCTTGTAAAAATTTAATAGTTTTCATAATGATTTATAATTTTTGAGTAGGGAACTAAATCCCTACTCTAGTTAAACATTGATTTATTTTTTCACGATTTGTAAAGCCTTTTTCAAAATTTCTTTGTTTGTTTCTTTCATATTTTCAGAACAAACTGAAGAAAGAGAAAAATCGTTTACTTTGTAAACTTGTTTATAAAAGTCTAAAAATGCTTTTTTTAGTTTTTCTAAGCGAGTTTTGTCCTTTTCTTGTGTCAAACTTTCGGACAATGAAAGAATTGTATTACGAAATTTCTTTCGAGCAACTTTTTTCTCTTTGTCTGAAAGTTCTGAAAAAATTTCTTCTTTGTAAATGTCTGATTTTTTAACCCCAAAAGAAGTTTTTAAAAGTCCCTCAGTAGATTTATTCAAATTAGCTAGAATATCCTTATAAAGAATATTGTTTGCTTTAGATTGTGCTTTAGCTTTTTTAGCACTTACTTTGTTGATTTTTTCTTTTGAAGAATTTTCAACATTTGCACTCTCATTCTCAACTGAATTTAATTTTTTTTCTTCCATAATAAAAATGCTTGAATTTTTGAATTTATTTTATTATAACCTTTTCGATAAAAATTCAAGTCTTATTAGAAACTCGAAAAGGTTTTTTATTTCTCTATGCAAATATAAGAATAATATTTTAATCTGCAAAATTTTCAAAGATTTTTTTTTGAAAATTTTTCTTATTAAATTTTAGAACTCTTATCGTTTCCGACATTGCAAAGATAAGGACTTTATTTTAATCTACAAAAAAATTCGAGAAAATTTTTTGTTAAAAATGAATTTTATTATTTTAAGAATAATTTTCAGAAAATATTTGCATATCTCAAAAATTTTATTATTTGCGCATACATTATTTATTATCAAAAATTTTTATCAAATTTCCACCCATTAACCTCTGGGCGGCCTAAATTGCCCGCACGTTGTCTGCTATATAATACCTGTATGATAACCGATTAGGGCCATCTATGGTTCCCTTACTATATCCTCTTGGTAATCCTCGTACTAAATCCCCATGGCCAGAAGATTCTAGGAGATTTTCGGAGGGCCTTTTAAGTGGCTATAGAATATCTGTATATTATATACCTATTACCTGAAGGCCATATATGGTCGATAGTTAGCGTACTTAGGTAAGCCTTATGGGATCTATAGATAGGCCTAGTGGGTTCTTATATAAGGCTAGTAAGTATATGTGTAGTAAAGCTCTAGTACCTCTTAGGTAATTATATGAAGTCTATAGATGGCCTCTTAGGTATGTACATAGAAAAGCCCAGGTACCTTAGTTAGGCCTGGGCAATATTACTAGGTTAGTTTTAATCGAAGTATACTGTGAAGTATATACCAGCTGTAGTAAAGGAATAGTAAAGGTTATCTGAAGAATCTGGTTGCTCGGTAGAAAATTCGATTAGGCAATCGTCGGTATTAATATAAAGGCTGATAAAGTGATTGCCAGCATTTATTAGCTCTGGTAAGTTTTCATCGAATTGATAATTTGAATTATATATGTATTCGTACCAGGGATACTCTGGTAAGTAGTTAATAAGATTAGTGATGATCTTATTGGTTATCTGGTTTACTTGTACTGAAGGGTAATCGGGATAAACCTCGGGTTCAGATACTAATGATTTGGTACTGAGGTTAAATTTAATGTTTTGGATAGTTACTTCTTTTGTTTTCATAAGTCTATAAATTAAAATAATTAATACTTTATATTTATTATGCTGCAAATATAAGAACAATATTTTAAATATGCAATATCCTTGATTGCCTTTCGAAGGCCCCTAATGTCCTAGAATTATCTAAAATAACCATAATATAAATATTTATGCAATTAACAACAATATTACTAGGATGGCAATTAAAATTGGCTCCTTGATTGCCTAGAAATTTATAAAATCCGAGGCCATTTATGGCATAAATTGTGTACCCAGTTTTATAAAATCCGAGCCTAAAATGGCCCCTCTAGGTACACAATTTTTATATAAATCCTAGCCTCTTGGCAATTAAAATCCGAGTCTAGGTACACAAAATCACAACCTAAATCCTAGATTACACAAACTAGCCAAACAGAACACTTTTCAATTACACGTGTGAAGCTAAAATACATACGTATCTAAATCCCACCCATATTAGTATATTATATATAGGCGTTACTAAAATAGCTACGTGTCAAAAAGGCTCATATACGTATCTCAAAAACTATTGCCAGAGTGTACTTTTTGCTTTTCTGTGATTTGAGGGGCCATGTATGGTGATTTTATTGCCTAAAATGGCCTCTGGGGCCTCAAGGATTTAGTACTTTAAATTTTGAGAGCTATAGTGTTTGGATAGTAGACGGGCAGCCAAATGGGTATGTTCCTGACATTTTCGAAAAACCCCCGTTGGTACACAGAAAAGGAATAAACCAAGAGCCTAAGAAAGGTAAGTTAGTATTAGTTATAATATTGATTGTGATATAGGGGATTTGTATCTTAGTTAGTGATATGTGTATATTCAGATTGTGTATATGATATAGGTAGGTTTATTGTGTTATATATTATTTGTATATTTCTTTGTTGGGAGTGGGGTAGGTGGGTTGTGTACCTAGTATCTGTATACTTGATTTTATTTTGTTTTGGGAGGTAATTGATTATTACTTGGTTTGTGTACACAGAAAAGCCCAGGTATTTCTGGGCTCTAGGTATTCTTTTTATTTATCTTTTGTGGTGTTGGGAGAGGGATACTAGATCTTCTGGGTTCTGAAGTATATCCTGTAGGTATGGGTTTATCTCTTGGATGTTATACTGGGCTTGGAACCTAGAGATGGTACCCTTTAGTTCATCTATTAGAGTATCATAGAGGTTATTGTATATTATCTCTTTGATTTTGGTTTGGACTTCTTTGTTTTGTTCTAAGGGTATTCGTCGGATGGTTGAGACTTGGATTTCTATTGGTTTCTCTAGATCTGGTACCGTTGGTAGGTTACCTATATAGTCTAGTCCAGAGATGAGTTCTAATATTTCTTCATTGGACATAGATAATATATAGTTGGGCTCTTTGTATACTTTGCAGGTTAGTATTTGATTACCATTCTGACTGAGGGTGATTCTTGATGAAGGATTTGTTGTTTTCATTGTTTTAGTTATTTTTTAATTGTTCGAGTAGGTTTGATATCTCAAGTTGATGAAGGATTTCTGTTTCCTTGTGATTGGATTCCCATCTCTTGATGGCATTGTAATAACAGGTATATTGGGTTATCATCTCTTCCGCTTGGTCTTTGTCTTGAATAAAGGATTTTAGGTGTTTTTTGAGATTAATTACGATTATATCTTGGTGTTCTGGAGTTAATTGAAGGATTCCGAATAGGATAGCCTCTACCTGAGAAGGAGAATAATCATAGTATTGGTCATCAGCACCTTTGGTTAAATCCATGCGAATAAGATTTTCTCTCAAATTTTCGAATAAGTCATTCTCTGAAGCATAGGTAATAATATTACCAAGGAACTCATCAAAGGGTTCGTCTTCTATCTCGATTTCGTAAATCTCGATGTAGTCGATAGTGTCATTAATAATGAATCCACCAGCATAGTCATAAGTATAAATGGTATAGGGATTAAGAAGTAATTTCTTAAGGTCTTGAATATTTTCTAATGTTCTCATAAGTTCTTTGTTTTAGATGGTTATTTCTTCTCTTGGCATTGTTAGGACTTCGTAGATAGCATCATCTACGTGGATATTGAAATAGGATGTATTGGAAATGATTTCCTCTAGGTCTTCCTCTTTTGGTTCCCATCCATAGTATCTGGCAATGATATAGGATTTGAGTACATCCCTGATATCTGAGTTATGAGTACCTATGTGATAGGTACTCATGATGTAGGCAATTGTTTTCATGGCATTATCCGAGTAATTGTTTTTCGAATGTTTCTTGGTCATCGGGATCGGGCCAGTTAATGGATTCTTCCATGTATTCAACGATTAAGTCCATGAATTGTCCCTGTAATTCTGGGTTAAGGGTTGAAATCTCTGTTTGTACTTCCCGTTGGATTTGGTCGTAGTGATAAGCAAAGATTCTGCGGATACGGGTTGAGATACCGGCATACTTTTTTAATAATTCATTATTTTTCATAAGTCTAAAGTTTTTAAAGTGAATACTTAAATTAATTTATCTGATGCAAATATAATACTTTTATTTTATATATGCAAACCATGGTTATCATGGCTGAGGAATGGGTATGATATCTGTTATGATAACCTTTTCTGAAGTAAGATTCCAATAGTTCTGGATTTCCTTCAGGGCATTAATCATATGTAGATGTTCTGGTATCAGTTCCTCCCCAGGGTATCTGAGGTAATCTCTTATTTGTTCTGTTCGATAATTGATGGTAAAGGCTTGAGTATCCTTTAGTATTTCACGTACATGCGTTTGTCCGATATTATTTACCTGTATATTATCGAATATTTGATATGAAATTAGAAATCTACCTTGGGTTAGCATATATCTCCATTATTTGTTCATATTTATCCGTGCTAGTAAAAGTATCAAGGAAATAGTTATATTCCTTCTCATTAGTATGGAATGGATGCTTGTGCAATTCATATTTGCAATAATGTTCCCATGGGTTACCTGGTATGAAGGTATCTAAGTTAGGCCCTGAGGAATTAAGGAATAGGACTAAGATAAGCCCTAGTCCTATGTAATATAATGCTGTTCTCATAATTCGTTACAGATTAGTTCTATGTCAGTTAATTGATTCATGTATTCCTCTTCTGAGGATATGTCTAAGCATTTACATGCTATGTAATGACCATACATTGATATGCCTGATTCGTAGCCTTGGTCATCGTTTAGGAAGTTAGCTAAGCCTTTCCTTTCGATTTCGATTACGGGATATGGAGGTTCTCCATTAGTTGCTTCCTTATCGAAGGTGGCAAAGTCATAAGTATCTGTATTATCGGTCATGGTAGCAAATATTTCGATTAGCCAGGTAAAGTCCTCTAAGGGTACTTTGTCTAGCCATTCCCATCCGATTGGGTATTCGTTTATTGTTATGATTGGTTCCATATTATAGTTCTTTTAAAATTGCTGTTTTAAATCCGTTTGCTGTAAGTTCTTGAGTCTCTATGTGTACAAGTTCAAAGTAATTCTCTATGTCTTGGATAGTTTTGAAATGTAATGGTACATGATCTTTATCGGCATCATAACCATATTCGTTTTCCACTTGGTCTACCAGTTCTTGGTAAGCTTTACCTGGATGCTCTTCCAAGGAATGGAAAATTCCTTGGATATAAGAGCCTTCTACGATTACTAGGGTTGTTATTGTTAGTTTCATGACATTAGAATTCTAAGTTAAATAATTGAATGGTAAGCATACTTGGGAATTTCCCTCCTTCGTAATGAATATTAGAAGCATTGGAGTAATTGTAGAAATTATCCTTTAGTGATATCTTAAGAATATCCAATAGCAATGGATATAACTTGTACTGGTTAGCATTTAGCCATTCGTTATATTCTTGGATATCGAATTCTGAAGTAAAAGTAGCAGAGAGTTGGATAAATGGTTTATCCAAAGAATCTGGGTTATGGATATTTGTCTTAAGCCAAACCTTGGAAAGCATGTGGGATTCCTTTTGCATTAGGTTGACTGAACCAGTATTTTGCCATTGTTCGTATTGGTAAATTGTGATACCGGTTTTAAGGGCTGTTGTAATGTTGTTCAAGTTCATGACTGCCTAAATTTTAAATGAATAATATATTTCTTTTCTGATGCAAATATAATACTTTATTTTTAAATATGCAATATCCCTGATTATTTAGCTGAGGCTTCTATTAGGTATCTGATAGAGCCTTTTCTGGATAAGGAAGAGGCCATTAATGGATTTTACATATTTCGCATCTTTACGGAAGGCATCTGGATTCTTTTTCTTAAACTGATGCCACCAATCATCATATTCTTCAAGGGTTTTGAATACCTTGTTTAAATCCTTAGTGGGACCTGTTAATTGAATGGTCTTAGGCCATACTTTAACATCTATTCTCTTACCTTCATCGAAATATATACGAGATGGTATAACTACTTCATCTGGACCTGGGTATGGAGTTGTGCTCATAATTTCGTTATTGTAAAAGTTATGTAATTGTCTTTAGTTATCACAAATGTAATGATAGCATTACCTTGTATTGAAATAGATAGAGATTCAGGAGTATCTGCTAATATGTAGTAACTTAAGAAGTTAGCTCTAAGCAAATTAGTAAGTACTCCCCTTAGTCTGAACAAGGTACAATTATCAGGATTACCATAGATTACTGATTGAAGATATTGGTCCTGATGATTAAGATGGTACCATCTTAATCTAGCCAAGTTTAGTTTCTCGGCTAGATCAAATTGTATGATATTTAAAAGTCTTCTTATGGGTGTCATACTGTAAATGTGATTTGCATTATGTTTGAAGATATTCTGTTGATAGATTTGATATTAGCTTCTCCATCAGTGAAGTTCATGGCAAAATTTACTAGAGCATCTGCAGCACCATTAGAAGTATCAGGAGTTTGAAATAAGAAAGAGTATATTGCAAATCCGTCCTGTTTAGATATCATTGCAGATAATGCTAAGCATTGGTTTTCAACGTAGGCATTAACTAATAGATTCATTAGATTGTTGCTGTAATCTAGGATTTCCTCTAAGTCTAAGGAAAATAATTCTTGGATTTGAAGACCTAAGTTAGTTACTAACTTGTCTAGATGTTGTGTGGTTTGGAAGGTTTCATTATTTTTCATAAGTCTAAAATTTTAAATAGTTCTTAATTTCTTTTCTTGTGCAAATATAATCACTTTAAATTATATATGCAAATTCTGGAATACTAAGCTGAGGATAGGTGTAAACGCTATGAAAGGCAGATGGTTAGTCTGCCTTTCGAATTTATACTCTGTATCGGATTAAATTCCATTTATCGTTTACTAGCCTGAATATCCAGAGATAATGGTTAGTGAACTCTAATAGAGTACTGTATTCAGAGGTTTCAAATACCAAGAGATCTGAGTTCTTTTCTAGAATATTGAAATGGATGGTTTTATTAGTACCCTTTCGAAGGATTTCTCTGAGATCATTCTTTAGAGTATCCTCCGAAATGAACATATTATATTGTTCTCCCATATAATCCAGATATTTATCCCTGATATCTGGATATATTCTAGACTGGCTTACGTTAAATTGTTTCGTTTTCATCTTGATTTTCTTGATTTATGTTACGTTCGATAATGTTTTGAATACATATTCTTCGGCCCTCTTCTTCTGTCTGGTCCAAGATATAGGTAAGAGAATGACTAAGGAATAACATATCTGTATCATAATTCCTTTTGAATACTAATAATTCGAATTCCTTTAACCAATTATGTTGCATCAATTCCAGTATCTCCTCTAAACCAACATGGTCCGTATCCATATATCCTTGGCATTTATACCAGATATCCGTAAAGACTCCCGTAATATATTCAGGTATCTTGAATCTATCAGATATATCATGAGCTGGGACTAAATCCTTAGCAGCTTGGTATTTTTCTTTGGTTATTACCATGTCTGATTTCCCTGATAGCTTTCTACTGGTGTTAACTATGAGTGGTACCTTGTAGTATAATAGGTAAGGTTCTTTGTCATATACCCAATATCTGTTTTTATATTCCTGATAGATTAGTACATAGGGTTTATCTGAATACATACCAAAGAGTCTCATATAAGCAGATAGGTAATTCTCTAGGTCTTTAGCACATTGTATATTCTGGTTAAATACTACCCTAGTACCTTCTAGGTAGATGAGATTCAGAGAATAGCTTAACTCTGATTCCTTTGATTTACGAAATCTGTTGAATAGGTTTTTGATGTTCATAATGTCTAATATGTAAAATTAATGAATACTGTTCTGGTTCCTTTGAAGAAAGCTTCATGATTGTAGTCTTCGTATTTATGACAAGCATAAGTTTTAGAAGACCTATCATAATGATCTCTTACCCATACTGGACTAGATTCAGAATCTTTTAATCTGAATAGTGTACCTGGTTTAAGCTGTTTTAATGTGGTTTTATCCATAATCTTATTATTTATTTATTTGATGCAAATTTAAGAATAATAAATTAATTATGCAATAAACCTCGATTACCTGTTGAGGAATTGTTCAGCTATTGAGGTAGGCTCTTTTTCTTCATATTGCTCCTCATCTAAATAGATATCCATTTCTGGGTCTGGATCCTCGGGATCTATGTTAGCTTCTATCTCTCTTCTTAATTCATGGTGTTCTCTTGAAGAGAGTTCCATAGCTCCCTTGTAATCATCGGTAATTTGCCTCATCTCTGCAGTATTCAAAGTAAGGCCCTCTTTGGTAGTATCAATTCCTTCTTGCTTAGTAGCAACTACCTCGGGTAAAGAAGATAAATCATAGTGATCGGCTAATAATTTGGCTTCCTGTGGCTTGTCCATTATCTTTTGAGATTCTAGGATAATCTTTCTGGCTTCCTCTATTGATATACCTTGGTTCTGATTCAATTGATTATTCTGGGTATCTCCAAATTGATTAAAGATATTGGTAGTTCCTCCACCCATAAATGTACGTATGATGGATTGCAATGAAGTAGAAGAATCTAGTTTCATCTTAAGAGCCTTATTCAATTCAGCAGATATGAATGGAGTATAATGTCCTCCCTGAGATTCTCTTAGGATATTTACCTGATGGGAGATTTCCATTCTATCCTCTAAAGCCCATGCTACTTGTTCTCCCAATAAAGCCTGTAGCATTTCTTCCTGTCTTTCTTTATCCCAAAGCTTAGATTGCAATAATCTATCTCTCATAAATACTCGTATGTAATTGATATCTATACCTGTCTTTGTTGAGAAGGTATTAATATCATACATAATCCCACATAGCATACCATTACCCATCAACCAGTGATTGATAATGTAGTTGTATACCTTTTGTAAATCTTCAAGATTCTGACTCTTTTGGTATTCTGCTGCCATTGCAGTAGTTCCCATAGGTCTAGGAAATCTTTTTATGTTGTCTTTTGCCATTATACAAATATTCTTTTCTTATATCCTTAGATTCATCGTATCCAATCCTTTTAAGAGGACGAGCTACGTATAGTTGATAAATATTAGAATACCAATAACCAACTGCTATATTGAGTTCTTCATTTAAAGCCAAAATGAATTGAGTATCGGTAATCCTATCCCTAGTAAATATCCAGGTATAATTCCCTTCAAGGTTGGGAACCTTGTTATAAAATTCCCAACCTTTAATTACCTTAAAAATATTGCCATGAAGGTCAACGATTTCCTTTGCCATAATTGCCTTTTTTACCTCTCGAGGATTTTTTGTCTTGTTCACTAGAGTTATTTTTCATTTCCTCTATCCTTTTTTGTGTTTTTGGGTACCAGAGTTTTCTTAGGGGCACTACCTGAGTTGCAAAGAATGCCTTCCATAAATTCTGGGATAAAGGTCTTATACTTTGCCGACTGATTTCATTAAATTTATCCTCGAAGTGTTTTACTACCTTTTTAAAATCTGAATAATATATGTGACCAGTTGCTGGGTTTATCTTTTGTTGCCTTTGGCATACTTCTAGTAAATCTTCTCCCATTTTATTCATAAACTCCCCTCTATTAAATTGGAAGTTCTCTTGATCTAGTCTAAATATTTTTACGTAATCTTTTGTTTCCATTATATTATATCTCTGTTTCTAAGTGTTTAACATCATAGGGTAATACCTGAAATAAGTATCCCCTTTTATCATCCTCGTAATAGGATGACCATAATCTCCCTTTTAATCGGTATAAATCCAAGTCATAAGTTTTCTTGGGTATACCTGTGATAAATAATTTGTGATTGCCTCCTGGGTTAACTTCGAATTCCCACTGGGTAAAATTTCCTATGGTACCATAATCTGGCAATTTATTTCCCAGTAGGGTTGGTAAGGCAATATCCTTTACCAGAGTTTCTTTGGGGACCCTTTTCCCATTTACCCAGATCCCCAGTTGTGATTTACCGATATATGCATCTTTTACTATTTCTCGAAACATAATTCAATGATTATAAATTTAACACCTTGACCTAATTCTAAGTCATTTACTGCATTAATATCCCTAGTACTATGTTGAAGGTTTCTTAAAGAAATTCTAGATTCTTTCGATATCCTATAAGATCTTCTTACCAAGAGTAAAGCATTTCTCCAACAAGCAACCATAGAAGATACTGGCCCAGAGAATAAAACCTTGCTGGTCTTATTTATCTCTACCATTTTTTCTTCGTATAGTTTTTGACTCTGAAGATACCATACTTTTATTTCTCTTATGTTTTCTTTTCTTCTTTCTAGAATCAGCTTTGACATAATCTTCTATTTCTTCAAGTTTACCCAACAATAAGAATCTTACGAACATATCTATAGGCCTGAAAAAGTAATTTCTTATATTCTCAGTGCCTAGATAATAATCATATACGATAAAGAATTTTTTAATCTTTCCGTGTTTGAGAGATCTTTGAACAAGGTAATTCTTTACACATCTCTTATGAAGTTCTACCATGTCCTTTTCCTGTTTTTCCATCTCCTTATCGGAGAATATTCGATAGTCCATAACCAAAATAAATATGGGACTGGGAATATTGATTGCCCTCAAGTGATTCCCAGTCCCGGGTTAACAAAGGATTTAATTAAATAGCTTCATCTACCTTCAGAACTTTTTTCTGGAAGGTAATATATTTATTTTGGGCAGACTTGTATTCCTTGGAATTATGATCTTGGATGCGAAGCATTTCCCTTTCCAATTTGCGGAGTTCATTGCGAGTCTGTTGTCTCCATTTCTTTCTTGAGAGAGTATCGACTACATCTTCCGGATAAATGTATTTTACTTCCCGGTTTGATATAACCTGTTCGATGATGTTGGGTTTTTGTTGTTTAGCAACTTCCTTGACAACTTCTTCCTTTTTAGTAGAAGCTTTCTTGGTAGTAGTTTTTACCAATTTTGCTTTGGGTTCTTCCTTAGCCTTAGATTCTTTAGTTTCTTTTGGCTTTTGTGTTTTAGAAGCCTTGACTTCCTTCAATGAGTTAGATACTTGGTTGTTAATTAACTCGGTTACCTTGTTCAAATTTACTTTTTTCATAATTGACTAATTTAAAATGTTATTAATTAATTTCTCTATGCAAATATAAGAACAATATTTTAAATAAAAAAATAATTCTAATTTATTTTATCAATAGCTGAGGATCCCTAGTCGAGTAGGAAATCAAAGATTTCATCTGGGTTCTCATCTAGGTTTTCAGGATCATCATAGTAGGAATCTAGGCCTTCAGTAAAGATATCATATTCTGAAATAGATGATGATTTACCATATCTCTGATTATACTGTTCTACGGTTAATATAGTTACCTTACTGGGATCATGTTCATATTTTTCAGCATAAGCAGAAGCTTCCTCTGGTGATAAAGGTTTATCGGAAGTGAATACTTGGTAATATACTCTGGGTTTAGTATAATGAGCATCTAAAGTTACTTGTTGATAACCAGATTTCCTTGCGGTAAATATTATATTATCTGGAGTAACTCTTACTAGGAAAGCATATTGGTATAATCTCCGATTACTAAGAGAATCCTTTAGTTTCTTTATAGAATCTACTTTAGCAAAGAATATAGAATCTCTTCTTTTGCTTTCCTCATACCGTTTTACATTTCTAATAGAATCTTCTCTACTCTCCTTTACATAAGGAGGAGTTACCCTCCGGGTACTATTGGTGTTGGCAATAGTGAATCCCAAAAGAGTAACTCCCAGAATGGAAAACGGAAAAATAATATGTTTAGTTTTTGAGTTCATATCCTGTAGCTTCATATTGTCCTTTGATATGAGAATTAAGATATCTCCCTTTAGATTCGGCATTCATTAGTTCTTCGAAAATTTTTCTGGGAACTAAATCATACCGGTAAACTTTGTTGCCCTTAAAAACAACCCATAAGTGTTTGTTTTTGTTGTTATACCCAATACCTTCTATATTAGAAGATTTTACTGGATTCATTTTAATACCAGTATTCATGGTAACTGATTCAAGATATTCTTCTCTGTCCATAATTTAAAGTTTTAAAAGTGTTAACTCCGGATGTAATACGTTGGTATATTTTTGAATGATTGCCCATGCTCCCAAAACTCCTTGAGAATTATCTGTTATCCATTCTTCCTCCATTTTCCATAGGATATGAGAGCAGACGTATAATTGATACTCTGTAAGAGTTTTTATAAGTTGAGGATATTCTATCATATCTGAATAGAGTTTTATCATATTATCTAATACTCCTCTTATTTCTCCCTCTTCAATCTGAAGAAGTTTTTTAAGAAGGTAATGGTCTGTATCCTCTAAATTTTTAGAGATATGAGTTAGTGCCTCAACTTGGATTTGGGCAATGTTCTTAATAACCGTCTTGGTTTCTGCATCCATTTTTTCTTATTATTTATTTCGTTATACAAATATATAAATTTTATATATAATATGCAAATATTGCTGAGGTAGGTAGTGGATTATCTCTTCAGGATCTCAGCCATCTTTTCCTTGATTGAATCTGGGAATATTGCATCAGATGCCCATCTTAAGAAGAACTTAGAAGGTTTCTTCTCGGGAGTCATAAGCAATTGTCGTTGCTCTGTAGAGAATTTAATTCGTTCTGCCTCTAACATATACTTGGGTAACTTAGTAAATTCTGCCTGAGAGAATGAGATAGTAGTTTTACTGGTCTGAGCCCTAAAGGGTTTCTTCCTTTCCTTATACAGATAGGGAACGATCTTCTTTGAGGGACCTTGCAGAATACTGAACCCAAATAGAATCATAGGGTCAAATTTATCTGTCTTAGGATCTTTTGCTCTCTTTATACATCTTGCCATCCATGAATAAGAATCGAGATATTGGCCATTGTTGGTGGGTTCTCCCACATCTTTCTTATCGAATTTAAATTCCGGGAAATGATAAAGGAAATCCTCTGTAAGGATGAATACAAATCCAAGATCTCTAAGATACTTAATAATATCCTGTTGGCTTTTGCCTTCATTTACCATCTTTTCTACATCAGCAAGGATATCTTCTCTTGGGGATTCCAATTCTTTAGATTGAGTATTAGAGGGTCTTCCTCTACCTGCAGATTCTTTGATTGGTAAGTTACCAGATAATTTATCCAAGTATTCTTTGAATTGAGAAATATCTTGTTGATTAACAAGGGTTACTTCTATTCTTATTGGACCTTTATGTTGTACCTTTGGACCGGCATACATCTCAGTGCAAGCATCTACTAATCTATCAGATAAAGGGTTACCATTTTCTGAAAGTGTAGTGATACGCAGTTTGGGTTTGAATATTTCTTTTTCTTCTTTCATAACTTTAGAGATAAAAAGGGCCTGGACAAAGATTATTGCCAGGCCCAAAACTACTAATAACTAACAAAACAAATATAAGAATGGAAATTAATCCTCGTCTTTGGCCTTTTTCTTCTTAGAATCTTTGGCCTTTTTATCTTTCTTAGAAGGCTTATCCTTTTTGGATTCCTTCTTAGGTTCTTCCTTCGGCTTAGATTCTTTTGGAGTCTTACCTGCAGCCAATTTTCTCTGAGCCATACGATATTTCTTCTTTTCTTCGGAAGTCATTTCTCTTCCGTCTACCAAAGGATAATCGTATTTAGTTGCTGTTCTACCTGAACTAGCTTTTTCCTTTTTCTCTTTTGCTTTAGCTTCCTTCTTAGCTTTCTTTTCATCTTCAGAAGCCTTTTTCATTTTTACCAGCTTCTTCTGATTAGCAGTGTCTTTCTCAGGATATTGGGCAGCAACTTTATCTCTTTCCTTGTTAAGTTTTGCCATAAGTTCTTTTACTGCCTTACCATGAGTTTTGTCCTTTGACCAATCCTTTGCAGGATCCAGGTTATTTTCTTTCAGGTAGTTTTCCAAAGCCTTTGCAGCTTTTGTGATTTCCGGAGTCTTATCAGCCGGTTTCTTTGCTTTTTTAGCAGGTTTTACTTCCTTTGTCATATCCTTATTAATTTATGAGTTTATATTTACCTATAGAAGTGAATCCGAATTAAAGGTATTGATTTCCTTGATTTCTAGGATTTTTAATTCAATCCCTTTTACCATTGCACAAGTATGAAGATAATCAGATATCTCTCTTTGGGTTAATCCTGAGAAAATACTGGTTTTAGTTTCATTTCCCCATATATATTTCACTTCTAGAACTGGATTGTTAAGAATATCTTTTACTCTTTGTGATAAAGAATAAAGTTTTCTTTTCTGATACATAATATGGGCTTGGTGTTTCCTATATTCACCCATCTTACTTTGCTGCAAGGATATATGGGCTTGGTATTTATAGTATTTGATATCCTTGTATATTTCAGCAATCTGTGAAATTAAGGATGAGAAGGATCTTTTTTCCATTGTGGCCTTTTTATTTGGGATTGATATTCTAAAATCATTTCCTTAGCTTCTGATATTATGTTTTCTGTTAATTCCCTTTCTGAGGGATTTTTGCATACTTCTAGAAATGAAGTATAATCTTCTATCAGATTATTAAGTGCAATGATTTGTATATTCTTTCTTATCTCTTCTTTGGTTACCATAGGTTATGAAAATAAAAAAGCCCATCACCTTTGTGAGGCAATGGGCTTTGGATAATTGATATAATGTATAATCGTTATGGAGTTTAATCTTCGTTTTCTTCAGAAGTTTCTTCTTCATCTACTTCCTCGTCGGTGTCTTTTTCTTTCTTTGACTTCGGAGTAGTGATAATACCATGTCCTTTCTTTGACTTAATTGCCAATTCTCCGGGAACAAAAGCAACCGATGTGTTTACTGGAGCACCATCTACTACCAATACTGAAGTTACCAATACTCCCTGAGCACCTTTCTTTGTTTTGATTGCATAACCGAAGTTCTGAACTTCTGAGTTATCAGAAATCTTGATAACATCGATCTGTTTACCGTTTGGTCTCTGACCTGCAGGACGGTTTTTAATAGCTTCCATACGAGCTTTGCGTTTAGCTTCTTTTTCGGGATCTTTTTCCTTAGCACCCTTTTTCTTGGTGTCTTCTTTTTTCTTTGCCATAATCTTAATAAGTTTTTAAAAGTTTTTAAAAGTTGTGTTATAAATAAGTTGTGACTTCTACATAACCTAATAGTAGTTAATTTTTAGGGTAGGAGATGATTCCTACCCTTTATGCTAGGTAAATGGATTATTTTTTACCCTTTTTACCTTTACCCTTAGCTTCCTTCTTAGCCGGCAATTTGATACCTAATTCTTTGGCAATTGCCTTACGAAGTTTCTCGAGGTCTTCTTCATCGAAGTCGTCTGGATCAGTATCAAGGTCTTTGTCATCGCAAACATCTTCCAATTCTTCGAAGTCCATTTCAGCAAGAGCTTCTCCAGTCAGTTCTTCCTCTTCTTCCTCCTCGTCTTCTTCATCTTCATCGGAATCATCCTCGTCCTCATCGTCATCGGAATCATCCTCCTCTTCGTCATCTTCCGATTCTTCTTCCTCCTCATCGTCATCGGAATCATCCTCCTCTTCGTCTTCTGAACCGAAGATTTCAGATGCCTGATCTGCAGTCAGCATAATGGGAGCCGGGATAATCTTTACCGAACCATCTTCGTAAGTAATGATGATGTTACCGTTGATTTCTACTCTAGATACTTCTTTAAGTTCAACTTTCTTAGTTTCTTTTTTCTTAGCCATAATTGTTTAATTTTAATGGTTTGTTAATGAATATAGTTAATCACTCAGTTATAAGCTTTTTATACTTCTTTAGGAATGGTCCCAAAGATTCATGAGCATTATTAAATTGTTTTATGTTTTCTAGAACGGTATTGAACTGTTCTTGTGAAGTTATCTCAATTACTTCAGAATTTATAACTTGGTCCACTTGATTATAGGTAAGGATCTTAAAGGATTTGCCCTCAAATGGATTATATGGTCCATGTTGTTCTAATTTAGTGTTCATCGCTATATGATATTTTAGTTAAACCTGGAAAACCCAATTTACCCATCATTTCTGTGTATGATTGATATTTCCCTTTTTTCGAAATTTCATAGTTATCAGAAAATCTTATTGGGTAGACCCAAATTTCTGAATCTAGTTTCCTATTGGTCATGAAGTAAGCATACTTATTCCTTATTTTATAATCAGATAGAGGTTTCCATAGTTCCCATTGTAATTCTCTTATGAGATATTTATCTGGGATAATAACCTGATTCTGAAATTTCAGAGAAGCTTCTCCAAAGTCATCTAAGAAATCGTAGGCCTTTTTGAATAAGATACGATTAAACTTAATATGATATACCTTGGTAAGGAACAGGGCTATTTGCCAAATCCTAGGAGGATGATTCAAGCAATCAAGGTTAAATTGGTTCTTTTCCCCTTGACTCAGCTTGTTGTATCTCCTGTAGGATAGCAGAATGGACCTGTAATCTCTTTTGCTTTCGATATTCAGGTGAGAATTCATCCCTATACCCGTATAATGCAATTTGGTATGCCCTGTTGAATGCCCTTCTTCCATGTTTCTTATAAATTTTATTCATTCTTACTACAAAATGCCTTCTCCTATGTTTATCCATTCTTGCTTCAGCAGGAAAGATAAATCTTCGTATTTTAGTTGGCTTACCCTTAAAGAATATCGACTGATGACCTTTCTTGGGTAAATCAGTTATGCCTTGTTTTATAAGATTCTTACCCTTGATAGTATGAAGGTATAAATTGGCATCTACTCCTAATAAAAGAGTTATAGTTCTTCTAGCATGGTATCTTGAAAAGAATCCTAAACCACATATATGTTTTTTATATAACAACTTCTCGGTTCGGTATTTACTTTCTGTTGCATATTGATATTTGGTCCATCCCCAATATTCATCAGGCCTCCAAGTCCATACATATATTAAGTCTGGGTATATTTTCCGATTATCCCTTGCTAGTTTTACCATTTAATTTCCTTTTTGCAGCCCTGTACCAGAGTTGAATGGATTTCTCATTAGCATCAGGGAATTTCTTTTTCATTCTCCTTACTACTCTCTCTTGGTCAAATCCCTTTTCGGTTAATTCATAACAGTAGGATTTCTTAGTACCCTTGATTAGATTAAAAGAATCTCTTTCTCTTGGAGGTTTCTTTTCTTTGGGTTTCTTTATACCTGGTACTCTTTTTAATTTTCGAATACCATCTTCTCCCTCTTCTCCTAAGAATCCTAATCTTAATCTTGAATTACGGATTGGGTCAGTTTTATCATAACCAATTGCTTCCAATTGTTTATCTGCCCATTCATCATACTGGTCAATTAAGGATTTATCGGGTTTGTTAGTAGAGTTACTGATATACTTGATTAAATCAAATACTCCTGCAGCACAAGCATCAGGAAAAGGCATACCAAGGATTACTGCCTTTCTTTTAAGATCCTTGTACTTCATGTTTCTACCTGCAGCTCCTAGGAAATTTTGTTTTTCCTTTGATGGAGCTGGTTTATCTTTTTTCTTTTTTGCCATAGTTTTAAAATCTTTGATTGTAATAGGTTTGAGTTAATTCTTCATGAGTTACATACTCATAGGGAACTAATCCCATGTTATCAATCTTATCGAAGAGATCATTAGGTAAATCATAAGTGATTAACCATAAGTAATTCTCTTGAGTAATGTGGTTTGATACCATATCCTTAATTTTTGGGAAATTAGGTAATAGGTTCAATTTATCATCCTCCCAGCTATCACTGAATTGGTTGAGGATATTATTTGCTTTGTTAAAGCGGATGTCTAAGTTGGTATTCTTCATATTGTCTATATTAAAATTTTGTCTAATTAATTTTCTGATGCAAATATAATACTTATATATTATATAGAAAAATATTCTACTTATTATTTTAATATTAGCTGAGGATCAATAGAAGGAGTCTTCTTTCACTCTAGCAGCTCCTGGTTGAGGTTTCTTCTTTGGTTTTCGTTTTATGTGAGTGTTATAGGCCATATCCAATTGCTTCACATTGAAATCCATGTTATTTACCTGATTGTAATTCAAAGCCTTTTCGATACATAATCTATATTCTGGCCAAAACTTCTGACCTAGTTTTACAGTAGTAGTCTTGGCATTGAATTTAGATACCATGAATCCAAATGTATCTGCATCATCCTTATCCTCGAATATATACATGTAGAATTTACTGAATTCCCTCATTACCTCATCTGTAGGTCTTACGGGAAGTAATAAATATCCATCAGTATATAAATCTTCAGATATTAAACATACCCACCATTTCTTTATACTAGGCTTTACCTTATACTTAAACCTTTCTCTTAGTTTAGTATGAACCCATTCTGGTACTTTCTCCAATAAGTAGTTGATATAAATCTTTTCTTTCTTATTAGCTCTTCTTTTGAAAGCCGATGGTTGCTGTACTTGCCTGGGTAATATCCTAAAGTTGTTCCATCTATCGAATTCTAATATCAAGCCTAGAGAATGTTTATCCCATTCATTATCTGAACCCTGTAGTCTTCTTATATTTCTTTCTAGATTACGAGTATTTACCTTAGGAACTAATTGGGAGGCATCTCCAGTATTTAGTAGGGCCTCTTTTCTTTTCATCCTTTTTTCTATGCAAGCCTCGATATAATCCTGGAAGTTTCTTTCACATGGGCAATCTGGTCTAAATATTGACTCATGTATTTCGAAGAAATCCGAAAATAATCGGAAGAACTTTTCAGACCTTTCTTTTATTTCTAGGTACTTATAATGAGATAATTTTAATATCTCTCCAGCTTCCCAAGAGGATTTACTCTCTGATAACTGAAGAAAAAGGGACTGCTGCTCGGTTGGAGTCAAACAGTCCCATGCTTTCTTTTGGTATTCATTCATATTAACGCCTCCTTTTATTAATGTTCTCTTCTATCTTTTCAGAAGTAATAGAATTTGGGTCATAGTCAAAGTTATTACAATGTAATTTATCTGGATCTGAATCCTGATATACACTGTAAAGAACACTATCAAAATCAAGAGTTACTTCCATTTTACCATGTTCTGGGTAAATTAGTACTTTTACTGTTCTATTTGAGTAATTTACATCTAATACCGTAGCATCTATACCTTCATAGGGATACCCTTTTAAAACGATATAATCACCCGGTTTTACATTCATAAGGTCATCAACAGAATATTTCTTATTTGCTTTTGCTAATCTTATGAATCTCCTTACATCTTTTCTAGAACAAGTTGCAACTAATGAAAAATCATCGAAGTCTTCAGCATTATCTATGCGTACCTTCTTTTTTCTTTCGTGCATTGTTTCAGTAGATTTAAGAAAGGTTCTTATACCTGAGATATTTCGTTTTAGTTTATTTAAAAAAGGCCTTGAGAAAGCATTTTCTGTAGGCATTCTCATAAAACCATAATTGAAAAGTATAGGAACAGATTCAAATACCATCTTACCCTTTACTGTTCTCTTAAGTATATCTAGAGTTGGGATAATAACCTTGATATTTTCGTATCCCTTTTCTTTTAACTCTTTCTCGATAAGGTGATAATACTTTCTTTCTAGGTAGAAGATTACATAGGAGTATGGGATACGTTTTTTCATATTATGAGTTTTTTACGATTAACTTAGCTTGTTTGTGAATCATCTTGTATGGTACTTTTAATACCTCACTAGCCATGAATACCATAAGAGTATTACCGGGAACTTGAATATACATGGACTTAGTAATGTACTGAGCTATAATACTACCGAGTTTATAATCTACTACAAAGAAAAACTCATTTGCAGGCATTGAATTGTATCTCATACATAAGATGGGTACCTTCTTTGCCCTTTTAGCATCTTTACTTGCTTGTTCCCAGAATTTTAATATATCACAGGATTTATTACCCAATAATACATGTTCGAATTTGATGTCTTTGTAGTTTTTACATTCTACCGAGATTTTACATCTATGGGCATGTCTTTCATCCTGACACATAATATCCGAAGACAAATCCCTACTCTGATGATTTGCACCAGAGTAAGGTGTTCTGCCGAATTTGAAAGAAGTCCATTCCGTAAACCATTTTGAGACTTTGAGTTCAAATCGATTACCTTTCTTTTTACTATTTGCCATAATTTCATTGTATTGTTTATGGATCATAGTGGTTTATAATAACTAAGGCCCTTGATTTTCTCTACTTGCAGGATCTTAGTATTTGATAAAGGTAATGAGTCGTGATGTGTTATTAAAAATAATGATTTACCGTTGAATATGTGTTTTATTAGGTTTATTACCAATTCTATGTTATCAGAACTTAGAGATTCAAATACTTCATCTAAGAATGCCAGATTAATACCATTACTTGCAGTTAAAGATTCGTGCATTGCGAAAACCATACATAGATTTACCAAAGTCTTTTCACCTCCTGACAGTTCATCATAATCAATAATGTGATTATCCCTTTCTATAAGAGTAACAAAATCCTTTCTAGTTGAATTAAGATCAATGTTAAACTCAATTCTAAAACCTAATACTTCTGAATAACTAGCTAGAGTACGATTTAATAAATGTAGGGATGAATCAAATAGATATGCCTTGATTCCATTGTTACCAAGAGGGTCATTTATCAACCAATTATAATTCTCTAACTCTAGTTCTCGGTTATGGTAATCTTCATCTACCTTTCTTAAATCCTTACGAATCTTTTTTAGTCTTTCTTTGTATTTAGTAGACATTACCTTTAGTTTCTGATTCTTAAGGTCTTTTATTTCCTGGTCTATATCTGCCAAATCTGAAGCAATATCGGAACATTCTTTAACTAGAGTCTTATACTTACTGCAGTTAAATTCTAGTTCATCTAATCTCTCTACGGATTCTTCATATAAGCTTTGAAGTTCCTCCCTTTCTTTAAATGCTTTACTGATGGGAGTAAGCATTTTCAAGGCTTTCTTATATTGTTTATTCTTTATTAATTCTATGGACTCATCCACCAGTTCATTTAAGGGAGTACTTAGAGTTTCCTTGTTTATCTTAATTCGATTCTTTATCTCTTGTACTGCTTTGGTTTGATTTCTTACCTTTTGTTCTATTGCTACATCTACTTCATCTGAAATATGTTTTTGTTTTGCAATAAGTAACGCAGTTAGGTCTTTCCGTTCTTCCTTTAGTTTCCTAGATTTTTCTCTGAGATCTTTCTTAAAGGATTTCTCCCTTGACCTCAAATCGAAGTAAGCTTCTTTATTGGCCTCTAATTCTTTCTTTAGTGAAAGGGATTCGGATTCTAATTGATTAATCTCATTTAAGATAACTGCCTTATCTTGATTAGCTATACCCTTTGCTAAATTTAGGTATTCTAAATCGAATACTTCCTCAAAAAGCTTTTTCTTATCCGAATTAGATTCTTGGATTAATCTCTTAATACCCTGACCGAACATAATTGAGTTCATGAATAACAGATAGGATAATCCTAGTTCTTTATTTATGGCATTCTGTAATTCATTCTTACCCTTGATATTAATAATCTCGGCATTTTTAATGATTATGAGTCTATCATTTCCCTTAGCACCATCCTCTAGGTAATCTTTGAATTTTTGACATCTGATTACCTTATAGGAATCTTGGTTTTTCTGAAAAAATACTTCTACCATGGTTCCCTTATAATCTTTAGGTTGGTATTCTTTCCAAGTATTTACCTCAGATACTCCCTTTATATTTTTCCCATATAATGCCCATACCAAGGCATTCAGTAAAGTTGATTTCCCAAAACCATTAGGAGCTTTGATAAGAACCGTACAATCTTGGTTTAATTGTAAACTGAAGGAATCTATAGAACAGAATCCCTGTATATTTAACCTTGTAAATGTCAACATGATTCAGCTTTGTTTAAAGTATCAATTAAAAGTTGTTTCTTAGCATCATCCTTTATGCCTTTCTCCCTTAAATACCTTTTTGCTAGAGTTTTCTTAGAAACTTGCTTAGTAATCTTATGGTTTATATTTACTTGAATACTAGTTTTCTTGGGTAAAATGGTATAATAATTGCCATCATCCTTAATTTCATCTTCGGATTCAACATCTACGAATTTTGGGAATCCTTTCAGTTCTATAAATTCCATAGATAAATCCGAATAAAGTTTCCAATATCCCAGTTTACAATCTTTATCGGTTCTTCTTTGTTGTAAAGGAGCACCAATCATATAAACCTTCTTTGATAATCTTTGTGGTTTGTGTATATGACCACAAATAATTAAATCAAACCTATTCAGTACATTCAGATTTAGATTTTCTACTGAATCAATTTCTCTGCCATCCGTATCTTTTGCTCCAGGATAATCAGTATGAAGCATAAGGATATTATCAGCATTCTTATCAAGCTTTATATTTTTCAGATATTCAGATAAACCTACATTGTGATCTATGTAGGGTATACCGTATACTACTGCATTCATACCCAGACATCTTTTACCATAATCTAGGTTCACTATCCCAAATTGTTCTAAGAACTTAACCCATGAAAAAGGTTTATTACCTATAAAGCTAACTTTCTTTAAGTCGTGGTTTCCTGATATAGAGAATATCTCTACCTGGTTTTCTCTTAACTCTAATTCCTTAAATTTCTCATAGGTCAATTCCATAAGATCTTGATCCATAGTTTCTGGCTTATGGAAGAAATCTCCACAGAATAGTGCTGGGCAATCATACTCTTTACATTTCTCTTGTATAATCGACAAAACCCTGAAATGATTCAGGGTTCTTTTATTGTCTTCATTGAACTTAGCCCATAAATTTAGGTGTAAATCCGAGAAAACTATTGCTATTACTTGTTTCTTCATATTAATCCAATCTTGACATTATCATGTGTATTCTGTCGTAGAAATCTAATTGTGGTACTACTAATATATCTATTACACTTAAAGTACTCCACTGAGTTAACAGGTTACCCATTATATCTGACATCTGAGCCTGATAATATCTATTTACGATTCTCTTCTTATTGTCTTCCATTGGCCATTCTTTCATATGGTACATACTCAAGGGAAGGTATATTAATAAATCACATTGTTGAACTGTAAGATCTTTGCATATATCTAAGAAAGCATCTACTTCACATTCGGGGATATTAGTAGATTGTTTATATATGAAATAAGCTGCTAAATCTACATAACTACGGTCTGTTACAAAAGTTTCTTTATCCTTGAAAAGCTTATTTCTCAGATTCAACAATTGATAATCCTTGTTTATGAGTTCTCCACATTCTTGGTGTAAAAACTCAGCATGGTGCATCTCTTTTGTATCTGGCATTAAATCTGACATACTACCAGATATAAAGGGTATACCATATTTGGTTTCTATGAACTTTGCCAAAGTGGTTTTTCCTATTCCACTTGGCCCTACAAACATAATTCTTTTCATGATAACAAATCTTTAAAGGGTTTCATAAATTCATTTGTCATAAAGGATGCTAAAGAGTATTCGATACAGACTTCTTTGAATTTCTTGTATTTTATCTCCTTATTAGCAAACTTTTTCATAGGTAACTTGGATAATGGTACTTCTTTTTGAAATAATCTTAAATCTATAAGCTTCTTATTCCTTTCTGCAATCTCTACATGAGAAGTTTGATGATGATGCTCTAGAAATTTATCCAAAGTACCATATTCGTCCAATATTTTCCTAGCTTTTACAGGACCAATACCTGGTATACCTTTAATATCATCCGAAGTATCTCCCACCATTGAAAGGTAATCTACTGTTTCTTCAGGGGAGTATCCGAATAACTCCTTACAATTACCCTGATGAACCATCTCATCCTTTCTTGGATTGTTTATTTTTACGTCTTTACCGATAAGTTGATTAAAGTCCTTATCGGATGATATTATGATTACCTTCTCAGTGGGTTTTTTATTTAAAACTAGGTATGCTAAGAAATCATCTCCTTCATATTTAGTAGAATTATGCTTATCAAAAACATATTTAATTCTTAGGAGCTTAAGCATACCCATAATAATACGTTTTTGAGATTGAAGAGATTCATAATCTACTGAAATATTTTTCCTATGTCCCTTATAATCTGGTAACAAAGCATCTCTATAAGGAGAGTGTCCATTATCAAAAGTTATAATAACCTCATCTGGGTCCCACCTATGTAAGAACCCATGTAATGATCTAAAAAATCCGAATATTGCTCCACTTGGTTTTCCATCAGTAGACTTAAGTTTTTCAAATTTGTGAAAACTTTGGTGAAGTATATTCTCTCCATCTATTAGTAATATTGTTTTCTTACTCATCGTCTTCCTCCTCTTCGTCTTCTGATTCATTATAGGATTCGTATTCTACTCCATCTATGGGATAACAGTTTTCTGTAAGAGCTTCTAGTTTCTTACGAGTAGTACCAATGGTATTTATATCTGCTTTCCTTAAAAGCTTTCTTCTTAGATCATCATCTTCTTCCAAAAGCTTTTGAAATTTCTCTTCTCCTCTTGCAAGAGTTTTATCCTTTAGTTTATATACTCCACCAGAGGATTTAATGATTATATCATTTTCTACCAATACATCTTCTAATCCAAAGCATCTATCAAATCCAACCTCATGGAACTTAGGATTGAAGTATACTGGGCATTTGCTGATTGTAGGTCTTGGAGGAGCAACTTTATTTTTAATAAGTCGAACCGTGACGAGTTTCCCAGCTTTGCGTTCTTTACCCTTTTGCTTAACAGTGATAGATCTTCCTGAATAGAAAGCAGCTCTGATTGAAGCGTAGAACTTAAGTGCTGCGCCTCCTGTTGTTGTTGTATTATCTTTTCCGAATCCAACATTCAATGCAGTTCTTAATTGATTAATATAAATCTGTGTAACTCCCAGTCGATAAAATAATTCGCTTCTGATACGGAAGTATTTATACAAAGCCTTTGCTCTACCTCCCATCTCTGCTTTAGCATCCGTCATTTTTGAATCTATGTTATCTGCACAATCCATAGCAGCAACTGAATCTATTACCAGAAGTATTGGTTCATTGTGTGTTAACTGAGATCTGAAATACAATGCTAAGTCTGCTACTGCATCCGCAACATTCTCAATACGAGTATCATTAACTACTGTAACTCTTTCTGGGTCAACTCCATTAGTTTGAGCCCAAGAATTCATCCATGATTGTTCGGCATCTACCCATATTACATGCCCTCCAAGTTGTTGACATGAATAAGCAAAGTTGTAAGCTATAAGTGATTTACCAGAGGATTCTTCTCCTGCTACTTCTAGGATTTTACCAAATGGGATTCCTCCACCAAAGGTATAATTCAATGCAAAGAAAGTACTGGGTAACCATAGACCTGTTTCTTTTGTTTCAGAAGCAAGTACTATTGATGACCCATATTTCTTTAGTAATTCGTTTTTAGAGGGAACTTTTAAACCCACTTTTCCTTTTGCCATACTGTAATGTATTAACATAAATAAAGGAGATAACCAATTTCTTGAATTACCTCCTCTACCAACCATTTATAAAACCAATTTATCAAATATCTGACTTATACTTTCTCTTTTTCTTCTTGGGTTTTTCATCCTCTTCATCAGAATCTCTTCCTTCTTTTAAGAATGATGCCAAAGTTTCCTCCAGTTCATCGTAATCTTTAATCTGAGATCTTACTATGGATTCCAAATCTACGTTACCTGAATACTTCTTGTCAAGTTTAGTAGGTTTACATGCACGAGCAGAATATGTGGTATCATTCTTACCTGAACCAGAACGGATAATTTTTATATCGTATCCAGTTCTTGGGTCTGTCATATCTCCAGCTTCGTCTTCATCCAAGTAAAGGTCGATAATATCTTGGTATACTGATCTTGGGATTAATACTCCCTTATCTTTTCCTTCATAATCTACCTTAGTACCTTTCTCATCTGAATATACTATTCCACCCACTACGTATTTTATTCTTGGTACCAGCATCTTTGCAAGTTCCTGGTCATCTGGGTCTTTTGAGTTTTTCAGTTCTTGGTACTTTTCCATAAATGGGCATGGTTCATCAAAAGTAGCCGGGGAAATAACTCCTCCCAAATCCTTATTAAGATAGAATTGAATCAATTCAATACCCAATTCCTGGTCATCTCCTGGAGATTTGATTCTCATTCTTAAAGTTCCCTCTTTAGGGAATACCAATCCACTACCATTACCCTTGGATTCTAATTGTTTTTTCCGGGCTAACATCTTATCTTTAGTAGTCATGACTACTAAAGATAATTTCTTTTTCTTTTTGTCCTTATCTTCTTTAATCATATCAATCTAAGTTATTGGGTTCTGAGTATGAAATCTCATTTAAAGCTAATACGGTGAACAGACCCTTTTCATAAAAGGGTTGTAATTCCTGAGGTAAACAGTTTTTATCGAATTGATGTTCTTTACCAGCATACAATCCATATTCGATTATACGACCGATTTCCACGTGGTCCTTGTAAGTTTGATATTCTTCTGTAATTACACCAGATTTAATAACAACACCCTTACGAGGAACTCCTTCCTTTACCATATCTGGGATAATAATACCAGAAGCAGTGGTATTAATCTCTTTGGGAGAATATACCAAGATTTTATTTTCTACGGGTAAACCTGGAATACTATTACCAAGCTTCTTAGCTACTAGAGTTGATATAAGTTGTAAATTATACATATTTATAAAATTTAGTTAGTAATCTTTTATAGTTCCTACTGTAACTTACGGATATTGGCATTAAGAGTTCTTAAGATGCCCTCTCTACTCTCATAAGCTTTACAGATAGCTATAAATTTATTAGCTTTAGCTGCAGCCTTTAGATACCTTTTGCAAATAGATTTATATTTGGGATTTATATTAGCTTTATGAGATACGTAATCATTATTGAACCTCTCATTGGAATCTTTTATAAATATCCATGCAGCAGAATATGCTTCCTCTTTTTCTCTTGCTAAAGCATCTCTTTGTTTTATATACTTATCTCTTAATGAAGCAAGTATATAATAACTAGAGGGAGAATCCTTTAGCTGAGAATTTAATAAGTTCTCATTGATAGATAATTCCTTTTGAATATCTATTTCTAAGGTTCTACCCTCAAATACTACCTTAAGTTTATTTATCTCGGTTTTCATCTTTCAACTTAAAAACGTTTTTCATATCTTCTGCAGAATACTGACCATTTTCGATATCTCTCTTAACTTGTAGGAAAGCAATCTTAGCCCTAGAATCTAATTTGGGATAACTAGTAAGGGATTGATATTTGTCTAACAGATTATACAGAGAGTATAATCGTAAATCGCAAAGGTAATCTATACCAGCAACTTCAAGTAATTTCATGAAGATTACATAAAATCTAAGAGTAGTATCATCAAAGCATTCTACTGTTTCTTCATCCATCTTAGAAAGTGAATGAGTTCTGAGTGATTCTATGTTTGAATTGAGAAATTTTATATGTTTTCGGATAGAGTTGATTAACCTTCGGTCTTCATGGTGAAGTCTTTTGTGTAATCTATCCAAAATTTCATCCATTTCTTGGAATGATTGTTCTAATACTCCAGATAACATGTAAGTTACATTGATTACCTTGTCAGCCTCTTTCTTTAATGTGTCATTTTCCATAATCTAAAATTTTAATTAGTTATGTTGTCATAGTATCCTCTCTTCTCGTTTCTGTAGTGGTAGATACTGAATCTGAATGCTTTATATTGGTTTTACAACCTGGGCATGATATTATCCTAAAAACATCCAGAGTAGTTTTATCATAAACCTTTATAGTTTCACTTACATCATATTCAAATTCACAATCACATACCGGGCATTTAGCTCTCCATACCGTGGGTCCGTTTAAAATCTTCTTCATATTGTTTCATTTGTTTGTTAAAACGTTTCTTATACTCTGAAATAGGTATATGTTTATATTTCTTATGCTCTTCCATGTATTCTTCTACTGAAAAATCGGGTTCAAGCATTTTCCTATAATCATAACCTGGGATAAAGGGTAATTCTTCTGCCATCGATCTACCTATGACAAAGTCCATGTCCATAGTGACATCGTCTATCTGAAAACCGAAATAAGGCTTAGTTAAAGGATTTCGATAAATTTGCCACATCTCATAAATACTCCAGGTATTTATATTTTCTGGTTTAGTGATTTGGTAATTAGCATCATGAACCAAGCATACTGATTTTGTAGGAGGTAATTTTCCTTGTCTCATAAGGTAGTATATTAATATACTTCCAAATAAACACATATCTGATGCTGCAGATTGACAAGGGAAATTCAAGGCTAATCGTAAAGCATAAGCTTCTTCTCCTCTATCTGAAGAATAAATTTGGGGTAATCTTCGTTTTCTACCAAATAAAGAAACTAAGTACCCATTCTTTCTAAGGAACTTCTCTTGTTTCTTTAAGAAGGTTTTTAACTTGGGATGTTGACCAAAGAATATATCCATTTCCTTTTGGGCTTCTTCTGGTGTAACTATGATACCCGATTTGGGGTCAGATAATTTTACTGCTAGTAATTTAGCACCAATACCATAAATAAGTCCAAATGCAATCTGTTTAGCTTGCTTTCTCCTTACCATCCATATCTTATGATCTGGATGGTTTTCATCTTCATATATTTTTAAAGCTTCATCATAAGATACATGATATTTAGTAGCAGCAATTGCCAAATGAGGATCCTGACCTGAATTAAAAGCATTTAAGTAAGTTTCATCTCCAGATAAGTGAGCCATGATTCTTAACTCTGCTTGACTAAAGTCACTAGCAATATATAGAGTTCCTTTTGGAGCAACTAATTGCTTCTTTATATTTGGGTCTACTGAAGTCTTAGGTATTTGTTGAGCATTTGGTTCTGCTGAAGATAACCTTCCTGAAGTAGTTCCATGAATAAGGAATCTTCCATGTAATCTATCATCATCTTGGGTTTTCTCATGCCAACCTTCAATATAGGTTTTATACATTTTCTCTAAACCTCTCAACTCTAATAAACTATCTAGGAATACTGCTTTAGGTGAATCAGGTTTTTTAACTGTTAACCTTAAATTAGTGAGTGTTTCTTCATCTGTACTTGGATTACCAGTATCATTCTTTTTGATTACCTCGAAATTAAATCCTTCCTCTGAATACATTAATTGAGGTAAATCTACTGAACTACCTAAACTTACTGGTCTGATTAACTCTGATTCCTTTTTAGTAGTAAAAACTCCTGCCCTTATATTAGCAATCTTTTGTTCCCTAGATTGTATTTTTCTCTTATCTACTTCAGGATCTAAGTTTTCTATCTCTTCCTCTAATTTAGCAATGTATTTTTCAATCTTGGATTGATTATATAGTTTAGTAAACTTCTTTACTTTAGGCAAATTATATATTGCTTCCTTAGCTGCTTCTATCTTTGGTAAGTAGGAATCTAACAATTCTTGGTTGAATGCCCTATCTACATATAAACCATTCTTTTCTACAGAAGTTAATACCCTAGAAGCAGTCATGATTAAATTACGGTAAGTATTATATAATCCCAAGTCAATTAGCTTCTTTTCGAAGAAAAGCATTAATCTAAGAGTATAATCAGTATCTTGACATCCATAGTGGCAAAGAGGTTCCATTTCTTTTTTATCCCATGGAATCTTATCGAATTTATCTTGCTTTTCATAATCTCCGTATTCTGGTAAATACCTTCTTACCATAGACTTCAAGTCATTGGGTTTTTCTTCATTCAAGAGATATTTAGCAAGCATACCATCCAAACATACTCCTCGATAATAGATATTATACTTTTGAAATATCTGGTCATCAAACTTGTAGTTCCAAGCAACTTTAACTACTTCAGGATTTTCGATTATCTCTTCACCAAATTTACGAAGCATCTTTTTCCAATTCCAACCCCTAGAAGTATACTTCTTTGTTTCGAAATGGTCTAAAGGTATAGAACATCCAAAACCCGGTTGAAAAGTTACTGATAATATAGTGGGTTTAAAAGATTTGTTATATATTGGCTCGGCATTTGTTTCAAAGTCTACAGAAGCATAACCAGTTTGCTTACAGCATTGGATAAGTTTCTTTAGCTCTTGTTTATTGGTTATAATCTTATATTTCGTTTCCATACTAGAAGTTTTTTAAATAAAATAAGGAAGTATATCTTCCCAGACCTACTTCCTTAAACCTGATATGAGTTACTTTAAATCATTTTGCGAAAATGACATCAAAACAAAATAGAAATAAAGCATGTATTATATGATAGTATCCTCAAATACTCTTAGAGAACTGGCTAACTTATCCCAGTCTTTTTGATAAGTATGTAATGAGTCTATGGTGTGATACAAATAACCTGGTTTTACTCCAACCTCTTTAGCTACATATTCCATTAGTCTCCATGCAAGGTATACATCATTACCAAAGTGAGTAACAAAGTCCGAACTTCTTTGGTGATAGCAAATGTGTAATACCTTCTCTCTCTTACTATTCTCTCGGATAAGGAAATCATAGTACATAGAGCAGGGTATACGTTTATTACCATGATAATAAAGAGTATCATCTTCACCATTACCATTAAATATAGGTAATACCGCTTTACGAGTATCAGAATCTGATCTTAGTAATTGTATGGTATAGGGAAGAATTACCATCCTTTCGTTATAGGTATAATCAAATTTACCATCTACCAAAAACTGTTCCCATAAGTCTTTTCTTAATTCCCAAGCTTTGCCCGGGTTAATTACCTCAGAAGTATTAATCCTTTCTTGGAACTCAGCATCTGCCCATTCCCTAGACCTTGAATAGAAGAATAACCACGTTGGATCTTGCAAAGAAGTTAAGCAATATTGTTGGCAAATGATCTCTTTAGTTACAAAATCTTCATTACCTTCAATATTCTTATTCTGGTAAGTCTTTGGTTTTACAGTTTGACCATAACTGTTGAGTTCTCTGCCCATTTCAGACATTAACTCATAACTACTGCTATAAATTCTCATTTCTTCTGTTTTAAAAGTTTCTTCTTATATGCTTTACGTTGAGAGTAAGAGATTACATTCTCGGGATATTTGATATCTTCATATTCAAGAAGTAATTCCTTTGCTTTCATAGATTTATATGTTTCCTTATATAAATCTGGTCGAAGCACTTTAAAACTTCTAAAGAATACCTTAAAACTAGAGAAATCTTTCTCTTTACCGTTTTGAAATTTATCAAATACCTCATTCAACCTCTTTATCCAAGAATTTTCCTTATCAGTTCCCTTTAATACCTTCTTCAAAGGTTTATGAGTATGATACATCAGAAGTGTTTCTACATTCCCATACATTTGAGTGGCAAATAAATTGATTTGTACTGATTGTTCTGGTCCGTACACATATTCCGCCATTCGTTGTATTAGTAAGAAGTCGAAGATTAACCTTTTTGTTATCTCGGATGCCCTGATTACCATTGTAATAACAGGTATGTCTTCCCCAAATCGTTTGGAGAATGTAGCAGCAATTAAACATTGTTTACCGTTATCGTGATGATTATTAAACATATAAGTAACGTTGTAATTCTGATTATACTTGGTTTTTAGTACTCTCAGCTTACTACGCAATAAATCAAGCTTATTGAAATCAATGTAATTGTTCAGTAAGCTTGTCCACTTAGTCTCTTTATAATTGAAACATCTACCATAATCAAAGTCTGGGTCTACCCAAGCTTTACGTATTTTTATAAATACGTTATATACCACAGCTACTCCACTGTTTGCGGTAGCACCTTTTGCAAATAAAGATGGTTCTAGTCTTAGAAATCCTTCATTTAACTTTTCCCATGCTTCTTGTGAAGTAGCAAATTCTAATGAATGGATTTGCTCTTCTGTATTAAGCTCTAAGCCATTTAATTGTTTATTCCAACCTGACACAAATACCTCCTTTCATTAATATTGTGTAGTGATTCTCCATTCATTCAACCGTTCTTTCTTGAAATACAGCTCGTATATACCCAATGGAGTAAATCCCATTATTGATAGGAATCCCATATAATAATAGAATGCCTCTACCAGCCTATTCTGGAATTCTAGTTCTTTAGTTATTACTGGTGACTGTTTCCATGTACGATTCTTAAGAGTATTTCTAGCAAGATTCAAAACATACACTATCTGAAACAAAATATTTTTCTCATCAGTATGCAAATTTGGACTCATTTCCTTGAATCCCTTTATATACTCGGAAGTTTTATCTTCAATTGTTTCGGATATTAGCTTGAAATTTTTGAATATACTACTAACGGCATCTATCTCTAAAATCATATGAATGCCGAATGCCATTACATCTTCTAAGTTTTCTACTGCCTTTTGCCCTTTAGTCAGTTCTTTGTTTGCCCAACTATAGATATCCTCTGGCAATATATTAGCATATATCAGAGCTGATAAGAAGAATCCTATTGCATCTGCTTGTTCTTCATTAGCATTCTGTAGATTGTTGATTATCTGAATCTCTTCTACGTCGGTATATAAATTGGTATTCCATCCCTTGTTTTCTAGAATATCATTTATATTAGAAGTAGATTCATAACCTTCCATTAACTCCTCTACTACTTGAGATATAAGGGTTTTCATAAGAGATTGATTTTTAGTACTGTTAATATCCATGGGATATTCTGGTAACCTTTCTAAGGGTTTATAACAGTCTAATTGACGATAGCCAATCTCATACATATTCTCAAGTTCAAGCCCCTGTTTGATTTCAGGGGCTTTTTCTTTCAGATTAGAGATATCCATAGTAACTATTCTTTTTCTGGTACTGTATGATAAGAGAATAAATGTAATACTTGAACCAATACGCTTCCAGCTTCGATTCCAATGATTTCAGAAGTTGGGTTGAATACACTTACCACTACTTCATCTCCTGGAACTTGACCAAGTACTTCTATACCGTATACTAGACCACTGTTGATAGAATTAGTTTCTTCATTTGCAGCTTTCAGTACAGACTTAACTGGAGTGAATTCTTCAATATGAATACCGGTTGGGATTAATAACCTGGTATTCTGACCAAGAACGATAGTTTTAATATGACCCTCACTGTTTCTATCTAAGTCGAAAGATACTTTACCGAATCCCTGAGGATTAAAGATTCTATTCAACCAGTTCCATTTCTGTTTGATTACTCCGTTATTGTATTCCATGAGAATATCAATCGTAAGATCTTCAGGAAGATACAGATAGAATCCCTGGTCTGCTTTCTTGGGATATTTTACCTTTCTTGATACAGTATACTTTATATGAGAATTCTCTATCAGTTGAAGTCTCCTTTCGTGATCTTCTACTTTAACTTCTAGAGTTTTAATCCGTCCCTCATGATTATTTAGATTAGATTCTGCAGTATCTAATCTAGTATCAAGATTATGTATCTCGGTAGCATGTCCGTTCACTACACTGTTTAAAGTTGAATATCGATTCTCTAATACCGATATTCTATTCGCTAGTTCATCTAAAGTTGCCATATATTATGATTATTAATTGGTTGATCCGAATCCGTTATTACCTCTTGTTCCCCAATACTGAGCATCATTGTAGAATTCTTCATTAGTTACTTCTTCGGGTTTTGTAAGATAAAGGGGTACATGAATAAACTGTACTAACTTGGTTCCAGCTTCTATTACTTGAATCTCATGAGAAGTATTATATACACCTATATGAATTTCTCCGGTATATGGAGAATCTATTATCTCAGCAGTATATATAAGTCCCTGCTTAGTTGATATACCAGATTTGTTTGCTGCCATCAGCATAGAATCTCTTGGTTCTAATAAAACTTTGATACCTGATGGTATCAGTATCCGGGTGAATGGGAAGATGTAAATGAAGTGTACTTGGTTATTTGGATTATATCCAAGGCTTACTTTACCTGGTTCTGGTGTTTCAGAATGAAACATTAATTGAGAATTAGCCTTTACTAAATCCTGTAGAGTTAAGTCTTCAGGGATATAGAAATCTAAACCTGCATCTCCTTCGTTTCCTCTTGATGGAGATTTTACATCTCTTACTTTGATAAATCTAAATCTGTTCATATTATATTGCATTGTTTTAAAAGTTGGCCATAAGTTAATTTTGATGGATCTCCCTTGTGAATACCAAGAGAGTTCATTATCTTTCTTACATCCCTGCTTCCATTGCCACATACATTAGCAAGTATATCCTCTTGTTTCACATAGTAATTTGGGTTGTTAAGGTATACCTTGAACATAGCCCATACCATTTCTATTTTTTGCATTCTTTATAAAGTTCTCTAATACGTTTTCTTGGTACTTCGAATTTCTCAATGGTTTTGGTAATAACTTCTTTTCTTTCTTTCCCTTTCCGAATCAAGCCTCGGATGTATTTCTTGATTCCAACCGTGTCTTCTAATACATCCAAATCCTTGTATTGATTCTTCTGTTCTAGCTCTTTCCTTGTGATATTCATATTCTGTGACATCTTGAATGCACATAATTCTGAGTCTCCGCATAGTTTACATTCTTTAGTTGATAAGTCATAACCAATACCAAAACATGGGTCTGAATTAGAACCTAGTTCTGCAATATTAATGGGTTCTAAGGGATCCTGATTCTTGATATCAGGTAAAGTTTGTTTCTTCTTTGCCATAATTCCCAATTTAAAATTCTTTATGATAATATCTTATGATTTGAACATCCATCATCTCATCTTGATACAGAGTAATATATGAATGTCCTATACCATTTATAAATAGTTCCCTGATAGACAGAAGAATGAGTGGTACTTCTATTTCAGAAGTATATATCTGAACTTTGATTACTAACCCAGATTGAAAATGAATCATAAAATAATATCGAACTTCATCAGGCTTATCCCTGGATTTTTTGATAGGAGTTATATATTCTATTCCTATGCCATTGAATATATGTTCTGGAGGTATTACAGAACAATTGAATAATGATTTGATTTTTTGTAGAATCTTCATTGTTTATGATTATTAATGATTATTAATGGTTAATGCCTCTTAACGTAACATGTAATATACCTTTCCTCCTACGGAGAAAAAGTATATACTCATAGTCAGAAATTATTATCCTTGAAAAGGCTTATGTCTAGGGTACTTATCCCAGAGCTTACTTAACCGGATAACTTTAAGTCCTTGATCTTGATAATACTTTCTTCTATGATTCCCATGCCTACTTAAATAATTCCCAGGATAATGTAAATCATCTAGGTAAACTTTGGATTTGGATTCATCCTTTCTTACCAATCGTCCTAAGAACTGAATTGATTTTTCTTGAGAATCCATACTAGCAGTATTCAACAGATATCTGAGCTTAGGAAAGTTTTTACCTCGAGCAATAATTGTAGTTGATACAAGGATATCTATTTTACCCTCCCTAAAATCCTTCATTATCTGTTGTCTTAATTTAGTAGGAGTATTAACATGCACATAAGCAATATTATGGGTATTATCTAGTCTTTCTTTAAAGAATTTATATAGATTTTCACAATGTGCAATATGCTTACATACTACGAGAGCAGGATATCTACCTTGATTAAGGTTCCATTTCAACCTATCTAATGCCATGGTCCAGGCAATCTTATTATTGGTAATGGAATCATCATATATTTCATTATAGGACATACAATCTGATTCCCAATTACCAAACCAAGGTTTACCTTCTACTGTTTTTACAATTGTCTTTGTTGAATACCCTTTCTTAATCGAGTCCTTAAGTTTAAACTCTGCTATTACATCGCCAAAGAAACAACGTAAATTCATATTCTTAACTTTATCCTTGGCAAGCTTACTCATATAAATGGTACCAGATAATCCGATTCTAACTCGGGTATTAAATAACCTAGTGATCACATTCTGATATTGCTTACTACCTCCTTGGTCAGCTTCATCGATTAATACCATATCAATCTTAGCAAGTTCATTCTGATAATATTTCATATTCCGAGAAATAGATTGAACCATACCAATGGTAAAATTACTCCAGTTTAAAACTTTACCTTGAACAAAGGTAATATCTTCTCCCGGTAGATATTGCTTAAATTCATCTCTAGCTTGATTTAACCAATCGGAGTCATTAGTTATAAGCAAAGTCTTTAATTGCTTCTTATATGATAAATATAAGGCAGACATAATCAGAGTTTTACCTGCATTTACTGTATAATCTAATACCCCAATCTGAAAAGGTGTTTCACCTAGTTTATTAGATAAAATTGCCTTAACAGCTTTCTCTTGTTCGGGTCTTAATTTATACTTACCTATCTGAGTTACAACTTTACTGACTTTAGGTAAAGGTTGTCTCATATCTACTATGATAGGCTTAATTCCAAGTTCAATACATCTTTTATATACTGAAGGAAGTAAGCCTATCTTAAATTGACCAGTCTTGGTTATATACTTTATTTTGCCATCCCAGTTTTGCATACCCCGTTGCCTAGTACGGAGGTAAAAGGCATTGGGGTGTCTGATAGCAAATTCGTTATATAACTTAATTGCATATTTTAGAGGTATATCTAATTCTGCAACGTTACAATTACGAATTATGATTTTCATATGATTACTGTTACTGATTTACATTTCTTAGGTTCGTCATCGGAATCCTCGTATTCTTTCAGAGCTTTCTTTAAAAGAGAAATGTGATATTCTTCATCAGCAATGAATTTCTGGATAAGATAGGTAACTGGAATATAATCACTTCTCTTTATATATTCTTCTTTTTTATTCAGAGAATCGAATACTTTATAATATTCTTCTAGAGTTTCTTTTTCTGCTTGTAATGATAATCTTAGAGCAGATTCTGCTGAGGTACCAAGATCTATTAGGGGATGTACAGTTAACTGATTATTTCCTGGTATATCCGTATCCATTACATCGGAAGCCTTTAATAAGAAGTCTCCCAGTTTATCATAATGTACCATTTCTACTAATCCGATACCCAGCATCAATTCCCCTATTTCTCCAAATCTAGCCTGATGCTGAGTATACATAAGGATTGAGGTTAATTCTGAATACCGAGTATTTTTATATAAATCATACAAGGGCAAGATTATTTCCTTAGGCCATTTCTGAACTATAGAAATATCGGGGTATTCTACTTTGCTATCGGAATAATCCAAAGCATTTACAGTGGCTTCTGCCATCTCCTCTAAACGATTTTTAAAAGCTTTCATAATTTATTAATTTTTGACCAGAGGCTTCCCTCTACTTTAGGTTCCTCTGATTGTGAATGATTCTTATGTTTAAATAGGTATTTATTATACCTTTCGATAGCCTTGTCATTATACATCTGACTTGGTTCAGGTAAACCATTACACCAAGCAAGGGATTCAAATTGAGCATCTATGAATTGAATTGGGTCCCACCCTTTCTCTGATAGAAATTTATCTAACCTTACAAAGTGTATATATTTATCTGGCTGATTAACGAATGATTCGTATATGCCAGTAACATCAGCTACTCTTTTTATAAAGTAATCATGTATAGCTTTAGCATTACCAGAATCCTCTTCCATTTCCAAAGTAGCAGAATATAAATCTGATATCTTTTCTGACATAACCGATAACCTGTTTAAAAGATTATTGTAATTACCATCCATTTTCTTGATACCAAGTTCGATATATTTAATAAAACCTTCCCGGGTATCCAATTGAAAATCTTCACAGAATTGATTACAGAGCTCAGCTATCTTTTTACATACTGCCCAATTTCTTGGTTCTGTTTCTCTTATTTTTCTAACTCCTCTATGCTTTAGTTTTATACGAGTTGCATATATAATATCAGCAACTAAAGCAGCATCTCCCTTAGATGCTAGTAAAATGTTAGAAACTTTCTTAGTTGTCTTATTGTTTGTAACAACTACAACTCTAGTATTTATTGCTTCCTTACGGGCAATAACAAAGAAAGCATCAATCGGAAAATTATATACCTCTAACTGAGATAGGATTTTTTCGAATTGATGCTTAGTTATATGAATAGATGGATCTCTCATACTCTCTTTTTTCTAAGTTTACCGCACTTCTTACATTTTAATAAGATTTTCCAACAATCAGTATATTCAGTTTTACTTACCACCTCCCAATCATGAAGGCATAAATATTTGGCTCTTATAGCTTCTAATAATTGTTTCATACTTTCTTATTTTAAGTTATATATATTATAATAGGAAATCCTCAATCCAAGGAGTTTCTGAGTCTAATAAATCTAGATGAGGTTATTATCCCATCTAATACCCGATTTATACTGAGATACGATTTTATTTATATGCCTTTTACTTATACCAAATATAATACTCAGTTTAGATTCAGGGACCCCATAATTGACCCTTAAATCTACAATCATATTTCTAGTTTGATTAGTTATAGAAGAATTACTATGAGCTTCTCCTCTAGCTATTAAAGCTGAAGGAGTTTTTAAATTACCATCTCTATAAGCTTGAATGATATTTTGAGACTGGGTACCCCATTTTAAATTCTTATAATAATTATTTTCTGGGTTATTATCTAGGTGCATTACTATATCATAGATAGCTGGATTAGGATTTTTAACCCAAGCTAATGCTACTAATCTAGAAACTTGTAACCATTTAGAATGGATTCTTACTCGTATACGACCAGTACTAGAGCTATTAGAAGTTTTTCTAAGTTTCCAACTTCCACTCTTATGAGTATACACTTTACCATCTTTGGTAATGTGATATCCTGGGTATCCTGGAATATTCTCTTTCATAGGCTATTTTTTAATTTTACTAAATCATTGTAAGATTGATATCTTGTTTGATATACCAGTTTCATAACAGCTGGTCTTTTTAGATCGTTACAATCTTTATTTTCAGGCAATTGTATAACCTTGACCTTTTTATAAGCGACCAATTTGAAAGCCAGGTTGATTGAATATTTGATGGCATCAGGGTCCAGAAGTAATATAAATCTATTAACTGGAGATTTGATAAGCTGGTTAACTTGGTAAGCACTGATTGCCTTACCCATGGTGGCAATAGCCCTGTCTCCCATAGTAAGTGCATTGATTGCTCCTTCACAGATAAATATCGAACTATACATGTCGAGGGCATCTTGATTGAAGATAATAAATTCCTTTCCAAGTCCCGTAATATCTTTATTTGGATTATTGTATCTTGGGCCCTGTCCAATAACATTTCTCGCATTGTAATACCTGAGCGTGCCCTTATAATAATATGGTATGATGAGGTACCCAAAAAAAGGTCCCTCAGTGGCAACATATCCGATACCGTGTTTTGATAATTCTTCGATAGTGAACCCACGGCTCGACATGTAACTTCTAATGCTTCTTGCAACTTGTGATGTTCCTTGATTAATGAGTTTAAACCCATCTGGAAGATAGACGGGCTTAGCATCAGATAATTCAATCTTCTCTTCTGAGAAAGCTTTGTCTGTAAAGTTTCCATTATCTAGAAATTTTAAAAGTTCGGCATAAGTATCAAATCCTTCAACATCCATTACTAGTTGAGCAGGATTCATATGATAATTGCATCTAAAACAATTAGTACGGTACATAGAAAGATTAATTCCCATCTTATGTTCCCTATGACAGAAGGGGCATACGGGTAATTTCATCCAACCATGTTTATATTTGTAAGCGCCCAAGCTCTTAATAAAATAATTGTAGAGCTTGGTTTTAAATTCATTAGTGATTTTACTCATGGTTAAAAGGGTAATGGGTCATCATATTCGGCATATCTTTTCTTTAGCCTACGTAATTTATCTAGGTCTTCGCATTTCAGTACCATTTGCTCAAATAAAGTAACTACCTGTGACCTAAGTGAAAGTAACTCTTTATGTTCTTCATATGATTCCTTTGAAAGGAAAAGTTCCCATCCTCCCCATTTAGCAGATCTTCCATCTTCAGAGAAGAACTCCCTTAAACTTATATTAACTCCAGTAAGTTTTATATACTTGGGACCCACTGAATATACTTCGGCATATTGTGGGGTACATCTTGAATCTGAAGGTACTAAGTAAACCTTCTGACCTTTTTGGATTCCTTCTAATCTCTTAATCATAATCTTATATTTTAGGTTTATATATCTCCACTGGTTTTAGCTCGCTTCTCTTCATTAGCATCGGGATTCCCTTTCTTCTTGAGAGATTCCTCGAGCTTCTCACCATATATTTCATCGTACTGTTTACGTTGTTCTTTAGTAAACTCTACACATCTTTGCCTTTCAACATCACATTTAAATAATGCTCTACCACTAGGTAAACCATCTCTTTGTACTACTAATTCACAACGAAGTATATCATCTTTTTCTTCTTGTTCAGTAGAGTTAAGACCAACTATTGTATGGGCATTACGAACAATTGCAATAGAACCTGAGATATCATTCTCATCATATCTAGTAGTTCTATGTTTCTTACCCTCTCTGGTAATATGATGAGCAGTCCATACAATATCTAAATCCATCTCTTCTGCTAGATTCTGAATATCGATATATACATTTGATATACGGTCGAAATCCTCTTTATCTCTGGCAATTGAAGCAAGCTTTCCTGCATAATCCACCATCAGTACTTTAATATTGATATCCTGGTTTCTTAGCTTAATTATAAGTTCCCTTATATAATTACAATCTGTAATCATTGCAGGAACTCTTTCAACTACTAATTCAACTCCAAATCTTGCAAGTTTACGAAGATGTTTAGCTTCGAGTTTATCATATTCACCAGAGTATAATTCCTTCTTAGTTTTATTGATAGAGGATTGAATAAATCGGTCCATGATTTGTTCTTTACCATTTTCAGTATCTACATATAAAACTGATTTCTTCATTCTTAAATACCCTCTTGCCAAGTTTACCATGAAGAAAGTTTTCTTAGCTTTGGGTTTATCGAGAATAACATTTACTGAATGTTCTGGGTAACCTCCAGCATTGGTAATATCATTAAGTTGTCTAAATGGACAAGGTATTACAGATGGTTCTGCTTGACGTTTGAATTGTCTTTCTGTAATATCCCTTATCATAAAGATAGGTTCATCATCTTTCTTAGGTTTTGAGTTTTGAAGTATCTTTTCTATTTTCCTTGAATAGGTTTCGTATTGTTCGAAGTTATCCAAATCAAAAGAATCATTCAAGTTCTTCATCTCTACATAGGTAGAGAATTGATATATCTTTTCTCGAATGTATTCAGAATCATTCAAGGGATTTGAATATAGGTCATCGATTATTTTATGGATATTGGGTATATCATCCTTAGTAACCAGGTCAACGTAATTTTTAGATTCAAGCAATTCTTTTATAACTTCTTTAAGGATATTCTTAGAAGGCATCTTGTTTTTCTTTTTGAAGAACTTAAATATGCCCTCGGCAATTAAAGAATGCTCAATCAGAACTAGGTAACTTGGTTTAATCTTTTTGATTATTAGACCTCCCTCTTTATCCTTTAAGAGATACCTTAGAATTTCTAATTGAAAGCTGGTGTCAAATTCAAACTTGGTATTATCTTTTTTCATATTGCAATATAATTAAGTATAATCATATAGATTTCTATAGTCTCGGTTAGAGTTGTACATATAGACTCTCATCCTAGTACTCACTAATCCTCAGCTTCTAGGTGAACTTTATTAATATATTATTTTATATTTGATTTATTATACTTATATTTGCATATCATTTTAAAACATAGACTTATGAAGATAAAGGAAAATGGCAACAACGGATCAGAGATACATAGGTTGAAGCCTATGCAAGAAAATTATGATAAGGAAACTTTTGATAGGATGTATAAAATCTGTAAACCAGTTATCAGACGTCTTACTAAGCAAATTGATAATAGGAGGTTTAATGTTACACCAGATATCATAAGTTCTTATTTCTGGGATAAGATGTTATTTGTCTTTAATAAATATTACGGTACTTGTGAAGAAGAACATTTAAAAGCAAGGATACTAGCTTCTCTCAGTACCTTTAAGAATCATTTATTAAGAACTGCTTATGGAGAGGGAGCAGAATATCATCAGAATCTTTACCAATTAGAAGATTTATTCGATAATGATAAAGAACTAGAAGATGATACAGAAGAAGAGAAAGCTAAAGGAGAAATGCTTGATATGTTATATAAATATATGAAGAAGAACCTATCTCCCGATGCTTATTTGATCTTCGAGATATTGCTTAGTCCTCCTCCCTATATTAAAGAGAGAATCAAGGATGGTTCTCGTATCACTAACATTTTATTAGTAGAGTTTTTTGATATGCCTAGAACTAAATCTTCGGTAAGATATATCTCAGAACTTAAAGAAGATATAAGATATTGGGAAGAGAAAGCTAAAGAAGACTTACATTACTAACATAAAAAAAAAGGGAACCCAGTGCATGAGGTTCCCTTTCCAGTGTAACTTATTTCCCAATAAGAATTCCACTTGTGTGTTGGACGAAAGCGATTAGCTGTTCTTTAAATATAAAAGCCCTAATAATTTTAGAAGTTTATATAAGCTTATAGTTTAATGATATAAGCTAGTACGAAATAAGGAGGTCTATTCTCATGAGGGCTACCTCCACCAGTTACTTGGGTATCAGCAGAATAACCTGAGTCAGGCCTAGTATGATTAGGGAATGGTCGGTTGGTTGCATTATCTCCCCATTTCTCCTCTTTAAATGTAATCTTATGACTATGTGGTGGTATTTGGTCTAGAGTAAGAGTTACTAGGGCTTCTCCTCCCATGTTACCAATGGTATTATAATCCTGATTACTTGGATCATACCCTACTACAAATCTACCCAATAGATTAGGTCTACCAGACATACCATCACAGAATGCCCAACCATCTGGAGGAGTAGTACCTGAAAACATAGCGATTAATCCAGTGGGAACTGAAGAAGCCGAGTTTTTAATCATTTCTATAAGCTCATTCTTCAGATTAGTAAGATATTCTTGTAGATTAGTTATACCATTAGTCTGGTCATCTTTACCTCCGAATCCTTCCAGTACATGTTCTACTCTTTGAATAGAATGGGTCATGATCCCATTGTAGGCTGAGTTAAAGGGTAGTGGTTGAGGGAAACAACCTCCATAAGGGATGATTGCATAATTCTCGGATTCCCTAGTATTAACATCTGTACCAGAACCATATATTCCGATTAATACCATGGTATTCTTACTATTTCTGTAGGGTTCACAAGCACCCTCTACCTGAGAATTAAGATAGGTATAATTTAATTTCTCATGTGAAGCAGGATTATTCTTTACTATATCCCAAGAGATTTTGTCTTCTGCTAAGGGATAGTAAGGATTCTGTGATTGTTTATACAGAGTATATAAGCTTTCATAAGATGAAGACCAATATGCTACGAAAGTAATAGGGTTTTCAATTGGTTCTGATACTTCTTGATGAACTGCGAATAAGAAGATATCTGAATTAGCCCCTTGAGCACCTTGGATATTATCTACTACTATCTCTTCATCATCAGAGATGAATATATAACCATCCCTAGAAATACATCCGAAGTTTATCTGAGGTGATTCTCCATCTTCAGAATTCTTTACCATATATCTAGCAGTAATTCTATCTGCTACATCATTCTTGAATACCTTACCATTTTCTGCTTTAGCTTGAACTGATAGCTTATTACCAGATACCTTAACTGAGCCGAATCCACAGAATGGGCCAAGAGCAACAGGAGCAGCAATTGCTTCTGCTGCCTCCTTAGATTTAATCAAACCCTCATATTTAAAGTACGTTTTCATTGTTACTATTGTTTTTAGATTGTTTATAATTCCTAGATTGTTCTGACATATCCTTGAAAGCTTCAGATAAGTTATTGAACTTCAAGGTTACTATAGACCAAAGTATCTTCCAGATACTGTATCTCTTTTCTACTCCGTGTAATGTACATATATGACCATAGATAGAATCTACTTCAAATCCGTAACATACTACCAATACGGTTATAGATACTACTAATGGGTCTAACCCATAGGGCTCTCCAATAGCCTTACCAAGAACTGCTCCCATTAATAAGTAACATATATAATCTATTATCTTATTAAAAGTTCTTCTTCCAGCTCTGGATTTTCTAATGGGTATGCCCTTTAACTTACTAGCATTCATTCCAAACCAGAAGTCGGCAATTATCAATATGAATGCTAATAGGATCATCCATCGAAGGTCATATAACCATTGAAGACACTCTGTAGCAAAAGCTACCGTAAATCCTTTAGATACTATAGATGTAGTGGATGTTTCAGTATACATGTCGTAATATTGATTTATTCCTGAGGTTTCGGGGTTATTCTCCATGCTGTATTTTCGGGTATATCTATTTCGAAAGTTTTACTGCTAATATCATCAGAGTTCCAAACCAATTCATTTGGTTGTACATCAAAAGCTAAAGTAACTTCAAATGTACACCTTACATCGGTTTTGTTAACAGCTTCAAATATATAAGTACCAGGATTAGAAGTTCTAAATTCATAAGGTACTGGATGTGAATCAGCTTGACCCACTAATCTTACATCAGTTATAAAATCCTTATGATTAGAAGAACATACCACAGTGGTATATACTTCTCCTTCTCCTTGCCCACTTAGAGTAGCTCTTTCAGGACTACAACTTATCTTAACTTCAAGATTATAGTCTTTGATTACTAATGTAGCCTTCTTGTCTTTATTACCCTTACCAACAAAGGTATAGGTACCCGCTTTATCTAAAGTAATAACTTCTTCGAATTTATACTCTGCTCCGGTTTCCATAAGTAATACTGAATCATATTCCTCTATTTCGAAAGGCATTACTCGGATAGTAACCGACTTACCTTCAGCAAGTTGATATGATACATTTACCTTCTGGTTATTTGGAGTATTAGCCCAATCCTTTGGAGATATCCAATTAGGATCTGAGGGATTTACTGCTTCGATATAAATATAGGGATCTTCTGGTTTGGTATAACTATATACTGACCAAGTAGTATAAACTGAAGGATCTCCCTTACATACAGCTTTATAACTTCCCGGTTTATTGCATGAATAAGTAGCACTAGCTTTACCATTACCAGATTTATTCAAGGTAATATCGGTTAACTTAGTATTATCACAATAAATACTAACTCCATAATCTATAAGATTATCAAGATCATCAGAGGGAGTTACTGATAAGTAAAGTTCTTGATTTACAGATCCACTTCCCATCTCTAAAGATAAAGTTTGATATTCTTTAGATAAATGATAAGTGAATTTAGAGATACTGGTATATACGGTAAATATTCCTATACCATCAAAGTTCTCTAAATTATCCTTAGTACAAGCAAACTTATAAACTCCAGTACCAAATGTTTGGAAAGTATCCCCAGATTTATACCTAGTATCATCTTTACCAATCAAGTAACATTCCAAACCTTCCTCATCATAATCATCTTCTATAGTTAGTATGGTTTTAGCTAAACTAGTTACATTACTTGATAGCTTGAATTCTTCTGGAGTACATTTAACCTTGTATTTATTAGGTTCTCTAGTAACAACCAGTGAAACTCTTTTTACTGGGTATTCTACAATCTGGAATTCATAAGTACCTGGCTCTTTAAATTTATAAGTTGAACCAGAAGGCTTAACTTCAGTTTCCCCAACCAATTGTATATTAACTGGAGTCTGTTTACCTTCTTGATAAAGAGTAGCTGTAACTGTAGCCGATACCTCCTTATTAGTTGGTGTAATATGCAGTGTAGTTGGATTAACCGATATATTATAGGATTTGACTACTTCCTTTAATTTTACATGAACTTGGGTAACTTTAGTCGGGTCTCCCACACTTCTAAAATAATAAGTCTGATTACCTATAGTGGCATTAAAAATAGTGCCATTTTCATATTTCTTGTAACCCCAAGTATTACCATCTCCAGATACCTGATACCTTAAGTCGGCATTTTGATAATTACTAGAGACTGTAACCTTAATAGGTACAGAGGTTATATACCCAGGCTGAATAGTGTTTATATTTGGGTCTACAAAATCGGCTGTTATCAGATAATTATCATTTATATTAAAACCATAATCAATAGTAGCTCCTACATGATAAGGCTTAAATCTATCGATTATATTTTCTATAGCTTTTCTGAACTCTATAAATTCTCCCGAGTTATTTGAATAGCCATGTCCAGTTATATGGAAGGTTACATTGATACATTGACTACAACCGTAAATGTTATCAAAGTTAGATTTATCATAATACTGATCTTGGTCAAAGTAAGGATGTGTTTTTAACCAACCATCATAACCTGATTTAGCGGGGTCATCAATGGTACAGTTTAACCCATACATTCGGAATAATATTTCAAAGAACTGAGAAGTACCTCGTATCTTTATCAGAGATATAGAATACTTGAGTAAATCTCTTATCTGTTTAGTAGTTAAAGCTAAAGCCCATTTCTTAGGTAAAATCCATTTAGACTTAAGGCTATTTAATTCAGCTTCACTTAACAGACCATTATAATAAGTTTTAAAAGCCCCTTCATCAATATTATTCCACCTTGCAAAAGGTAATTGCCCAAAGCTTTCCCAAAGGTAATTCAAATAAATCTCTGGGCAGGTATCAAAGTCAGTTATTCCTAGTAAACTCTCAATATCTGCGGATATATTATCTTGAAAATAACTTCCACAAATTTCTAGGAACCTTTCTAAGATACCCTTTCCATCTACCTTATAAGTGTCTTGGTCTTTATATTCAAAAGGTAGGAAATCTATAAGTTTCTTAAGGTCTATCATATTAAACAGTTTCGTGAACAGTTAAAGTTAATTGAGAAGATTTTTGGAATACGGGTAAGTTATAACCAGGATCTTCATAATCCATATTAGGTTCTGAGATAGTAATAGAATAACGATATCCCTGTTGATAGCCATTTGCTTGTATGTCCAAAGAGAAAGTGATACCATTATTTTTATCAGTGATGTTTATAGTACTACCTACAGAGCCAGTAGTTTGGAATCCTCCACTTGAAGCTTTTACAGTGTATGAATTGCTTCCAGTAAAGTTTATAAAATAGGTCATGGACCCATTAGCTTTCTCTAATTTAAACTGACCAAGAAGTAATTCCTTGTTACCATATATGGTAACAGGCCAAGGTTTAATATAGAACTTCTTGATATGTAAGTAATCTACCGTAGATAGGTTATCAATCAAAGCATAAATATCTGAGATTCTTACTTTGCCCCCAATCTCGGAGTTCTCAATAGAATAAGCATTGTATAAGGCATTCAGAACTTGAGCTTGGATTTCGTTGGTCTTATAAGATTTCTTACCGGTTACTTCTATCTCTAAGGTTATATCTACTAATCCTGCAGATTTAACTTGAAGCCAAGTAGTTAAGGGGGCTCTCTGTGATAGTTGGGTATAAACCTTGTTTATCATAGCAGAATCAGCTACTCCACCATTATCAGCACTGATATATACTGTAAGCTTTCTTCCACATTCATAATCTACGGCAGCTTTATTTACTCCATCTATTAGCATAGCTAAATCTACGAAGTCCTGTTTGCTTACAGCTACTCCAAGAGTTTTAACACTCAAGGGTATATGTTCTTTTAACATACCAAAGTTCTCATAACTAGAACCTCCTCCTGCAGCATATTGATTACTAGTGGTAGCCTCAGATATAGAAGCTTTTACTATGGCTGGAGTTTGTACAATAGAACCAGCTGGTACATTACCTTGAATACCCGTGGTGATATAGAAGCTTGCTGATGTTACCTTTTGACCTGCAGAAGGTATAGAACCAAAGGTACCATCTCCAAATACTATTACGGCAACTTGGCTAGCATTGACAGTTACCATAAAATGTTTATCTGAAGATTTAGAATAAGCAAAGGTATCTACTAAAGTCCAAGTAGTTCCATCGATGGATAATTGCATTGTACCATGCTCATAGTATTTACCATCAGGTAATTTACCTATTGTGATTTCTGGTCTACCTTCGGAAGGTATTACTAATCCTGACAACCCAGACTGATTATATTTCTCATGTTGAATCAGAGGTATTTTACAAGTAGTAACATTAGCATACCAAGTTACATCTCTAGCAGAAAGCCAGGAGTTACCGTTAACATCTGTAAAGAGGGTTTCTTTTGGGATAGTTAACCTAGAAGCAATATTACTACCTGTAAGATCACGAATTAGGATTACATCTACTGAAGCAGCTACTGCTCCTCTTGGGTGATAGTCCACCAATAAGCCATGCTTTACTACACTATCATAACGCCGAGCCGTAGATAAGAAAGATTCCCTACCCACGTTATCAATGTAATAATGAAGTACTTCAGCAATAGCTGCAAACAAAGACAGGATAATTATCAGAATATTACCCTCGGAATAATCCGTGATAAGAGTCTGACCATTCTTATCCTTGATAGTAGTAAGAGATTCGATCAGCTTAGCTTTAATCTGTTGAAATGATCTCTGATAAGGGTTTAGCCATTTATTCGTTATCATATTAGTAAGGTTTTAAAATATTTTCAGACCTATCATAACTAATACCCAATACCTGTTGGCTACCAGTTTGATTAATTACATAATTCATCTCAATGAAAAGTTTGGTACCCTCTAACCTCATATTCAGACTTTTAAAAGTAATCCTAGTTTCATAGGTAGAGATAGCTTTCTTTAAGAAGTCTTTTACCAAGAAAGCTAAAGCCTGGGTATTGGGTTCTTCTATACATTCCCATAGCCTAGTACCAAAATCTTCTTGCCTGAATCTTTGACCTATATCATACCAAAGGAGAGCAGATAGGTTATTATGAACAAGTTCAATATCTCCATTTACTGGATACCAACCTTTCTCTCCCTTTTCATTCTCAGTAATCCGTATTGGAAACAAAGGGCCAATACCGATAATATTAGTGTATAAGTTATTTGCCATTAGTGTACAAATTTAGAATCCTCATAATCTGTTTTATTAAAAGTAGAAAATGGTTTCGTGACTGGAGTAATAACAGGTCCACTAACTGCGGGTCCTGATTGAATACCGGAGTGGGTATGAGAATTATATTGAGTTTTTAATGATTCTATCTCTGAAACTAATTGGTTTAGTTTCTGGGTTAATTCATTGATATTGATTATACCATCATTATTACCTTGGTTCACTATAACCTTTGAGGCATTCACATAAGCTTGAGCTTTAGAATTTATACTTACTGGGCCTTCAGCATAGATAGTAGCAGACCCATATAGGTACATCTTAAGTGACCCATCTTTATCATTTAACCAGATTCTATTCCCATTAGGTGTAACTATACCCATAGTATCAGGATCATCCAGGATATCGGGTATTTGGTTTTGAGCCCAACCATGATATTCCCATAGAGGTTTACTAGGATCTCCATATTCAAAGGTAATATATACTATATCACCATTCTTAGGAGCCATCATTTTAAAACCAGACCCAGTAGATCCATGTTGACCCTTTGAATAAGCCCAGAGTACTATTCCTCCCATTACTTCAGGTATAGCCACTTTTATACGATTCATATGATCGGGGTCTGTGTTATTAACTACCATGGCCCTGTACACTGAATAGTATCTTCCCAAGGATTCTAATCCCTGTTCAGTTATTGTTTTTGCTGATTCATAAGCCATATTATTCAGTTTTAGAAAAGTCTTGGTTCATCTGTTTAATAATATAATCTATATTGAAATTATACTTTCGATATACATCCTTAGTAGCTTCTACCTTTTTACGTTTAACATTAGTAATGGTAACTACATCTTCTCCTTCCTTACCCGTAGATTGGTATACAGTTCTTTCTACTTCTATGATGCCATCGTTACCTTTAGTAGGAGTACTAGCATTCTGTTCCCTATAGATAACCATATCTTGAACAAACTTTCTTTGTTCTTCGGTATTACCATCTAAGGCTTTGAAGGCTTCATATTCTGCCTTAGTAGCATTTATGGTAAAATCAGAAGAATGAGCATCTCCAGCTTTATTTTTACCTACATCAGTAGTTCCTTGACTTCTGGCATTATTAGATACCACATCTTGAGTATTAATATTACCTGCAGCCACTTGAAAACCAGCGGTTCCATTATTCCTAACTAATTCTAAGTCAGTAATATATCCTGTACCAGCATCCATTCTATGAGTACATTTCTTTATATACCAATACCCTGACCACCTTTTACCAACGTTCAAAAGCTGAAGTACCATTGAGGTTTTTAATGAAGGTCTTCCTACTACTTGCATTTGACAGATTAGTTTTTTCTCGGTTATCTTTAAACCTCCATTAGCATTTATTCTCATTGCTCTTTCTCTATTACCTACTCCTCCAGTTCTATCATATAAGTTAGTAAGAGTTTTCCAAGCAGGTACTTTCAAAAGCTGTTTTACTTTTTTGAATACCTTTACTCTGCTTCGATAATACCCGTGATTATCTCCAGGGCCTCTACCAGCTTGAACTGGATTATAAGTTTGAGGATAATAGGATTCTTCATGAAGGGTTAAGGGATAGACAATGATATTTGGGTCTTCTTGCATTTTAGCTAATCCCTCCTGAGTTTTCCTTTTCTCGGCATTTAGTTCAGTCATACTATTCACACGACTAGAAGACTTTAATTCCCCAGAAGAATATGAACGAGGATCTTCCCAAACTTCAGTCCATACCTCAGTGTATTTATTTTTGAATACAAAATTTAAACCCTGGTATACTTGTTTCATTGCAGAAGTAAGGTCCATTCCTCCTGCTACTAGTGCATCAATAGAAGATTTTATATTAGTTAGTTCTCCTTTAGTATAAGCTTCCTCTAGCATTTGAGAAGTAGCATCCCTTAATTCTGTATCGGACATAGACTCTAATCCACCACCTGCATCTAAATAACCAGTACCCTTAGCATCATATTCTTTCTTAGCAGATTCAGTCTTTAGTCTTTGAGCTTGTTTTTTAGAAGCCAATTCTTCATCTAAGGATTTCAATCTGTCTTCTTTCCATTTCTCTACTTTACTATCAACATTGGGTTTTAAAACTTCTGGAGATCTATGAAATAATCCTGGACTTTGTACATCTACTGTAGATAGGGCATCCAATTGTAGTGGGTCATGTAGGATCTCATTTTGTTGATCATCTATATAACTTACCTGGATTTGCATTTGCTTATCTTCTGGTTTTATAGTATTACCCACCTGCATCATCTTCTGCTTAGTAGATCTTTGAGTAGTAAAAGATACTCTTAATACCTCTCCGTTTTCAGCTTGGAATATATAGGTATGATGTGGAGGTTGTTGAAACTTACGATTATGTATGTAGATTACTCCATCTCTACTATCTACATACCAAGGACCATTACCATAGGCAGCCATCTTAGCTTCTAGTTGAACTAGAACATTATTACCTATTGTACCTAAGTTAGAATTAAGTACTTCAGCTAAATCGTCTGGCATACCTACTTGACCTATGCCACTAAACTGATTGGCATATAGAATGGTACCCTGTACTTCAGGAGTAACTTCTGTGGGTACCTGTATAGCTTGATAAGCTTGATTACTTATTATATTTGCCATTACTCAAACCTTTCTATTATTACTCCAACATTTAATCCGCATCCTGAATCCAAGAATTTAACCATACTATCATCGGTATCCTCAGTAGGTTTATGAGGGGGCATAAACCTAAGATGATTCGTGCCATCAATACATTTGATAGTTATATGGGTACCTGTAGAATCAAAGATACAATCGAAATCTCTTACTTTGATATTTATAGCTGGGCTTGATACAAATGTACCATCACTAAAAATATATCCCCACTGTAAAAAGATATCTCTATTTTCTTGTAAAGCTTCTACATCTACAGTATCTGGATTACCAGTATCAATAGTTATTGTAGCTAAGTTTTCTTTTTCTTCATCATATACATATGACCAGCTACTTATATACGCTCCTAAAGGTATACCAGTAAGAGGGTTCATAACTGGTATACCTTGATTATCAAAAATGGCTAGGTAAGGAGTACCTGTGCCTTTATATAATATGGGATTATTTGCTTTAACTTCCATAAGCCGGTATCATTAATACCATTCCACCTTTTAATTCAGTGAACGGATTTATTATGTTATTATACTCAGCAATAATATACCATTTACCAGAATCTCCATAATACCTATAAGCGATATTCTGTAGAGTTTCACCCTCTTTCAGGGTATGCTGAAAGTCATTGGGAGAAGAGGGTATAAGTAATGGGTAGGATTCTAAAGAATAATCTCCATCTCCATAATTCAGAGTAAATCCATTATCGTATGGACTTGCTCCAACTAAATAAGAAGTTATATCCATGGTTACTTGATTTTATCGGTTGTAAAAATACCCACAGTCTTTTCTGCAGCTTTACTTTTAACAATATCCTCATAAGATAAACTATATGAGCTTACTCGTTTGAATATTAATTCTTGAGTAGCAGTAGCAGGATACAGATTTAGGTCTTCTCTTATATCTACTGAACCTTTCATACGTTGTCTAGAAGCATTTCTAAAATTAGAAAGAGAATATGTAGCAGAAGTAAGTATATAATAATGACCTTCAAAAGTATCAGAATTTCCCCACTGAATCTGTAGGATTGGGGGAGCTGCTTGATAAGCATTGGATTTACTCCAGGATTCTAATAACCTACATTTAGTTAATACTTCAGCAGGATTATCCGGATCATCACAGTACCAAGATACATTGAATTGTACAATATCTTCTGAACCCGTATAATGATACATAGGAGTATTTCTACCCATAGATTTGATGGTAGCCCAAGTTGTTTCTCCTCTAAAATCAAAGCTCAGAGGTCTATTCTGTAAAACAATATATTGGTATGGGCTAACATTGGTATTATATATGATTACCTGGTTCAGTTTTCTTATATCTTGACTTACTCCATAAAGTTTATTGTTTTCTACTACAGTCCTACCTTGAGCAGGATCATCTCGGTCAATCTTAATATTCCCATGCTGAAGTTGTAATCTCCTAATACTTTGAAGAGAGCTGTTAATTACTGGGTTCTTGGAAGATCTTTCCCTTTCCCCCAAAGCTCCATTAGGATTAAACAATTTACCTCTAGGAGCAGTATCCTTAGGTAAACCCGAAGTTAATCGGTTAAGGTGTATCTTAGCTCTCCATAGTTTATTTATGGGACCAGTAAGTACTCCAGCAGTATCTTGGGTAAGATTATTATATTTCTTAACAACCTTACCTGCTAGTTTTCCTAATATTCTTGCCATAATTTAAGGTATTAATCCAATTTGAGTAGCATAATTAACTCCTAAAGTTTCACCTGGAGCTACAGAACCAACAGGAGCTCCATCAATAGTAATGTTAACAGTACCATTAGGTTTATCATTCAGTAAAGCTGCCCTGATAGCTCTTGCCATTTTCTCGGTTAAATACTCATCACTAGTTAGAGTTTCCTTTGATAGATTAGAATCAGTGTTCTTGTTTAAGGAATCTATTAACCTGGGTAAATAATCTGCTACAAGAGGTAATGCTATACCAATGGCCATTCCCCAAGGGCCTCCCAAGAATCCAGCCAATCTACCGAATAAACCTTTCATACCTAACCTAGCTACTGCAGGTCCGGCAGTAGGAGTAGGCGGTTTAGTAGTACCTCCCCCAAGTCCTCCCAATGTTGGCCCGGGTATTCCAAACTTCCTAATACGTTTACCATCTGGCCCATACCAACCTCCTCTAGGTCCAGCAGTCCAACCGAATGCCATTGCCTTTTGAAGGTAATATTGTTCTCTCATAATCTGAGTGATATGTATTAATCTAGCTTCTAATACAGCTGCAGCAGAAGCAGACTTACTAACTCCACTTGCCGTAGCCTGAGATTGGGTATTGGTTTGTTGCATATAAGTAGAAAGCATTCTACCAGTAGCAGCTAGGTACCTATAGCCATTTACTACTAAAGCCGTAATTGAACCCCAAGCTAATGCTTTAACTACTATCTGACCTCCTATAGTACCAGCTATTCCTTGTACCCATTGAGATATCTTGGTAAATACAGTTAATATAGGGTTAAAGACGTCGGCTAAAGTTGATCCTATATTCACTACTAAGTTTTCAAAGTTAGATTTGAAAGCTTCGATAATACCTTGAGGAGTCTTTAATCTTTCCTCAGTAACCTGTTCTACTATGCCGGAGTTCTTATCATATTGTTCTAAGATCTTAGTCATCTTATCAGAACCCGCCATCATATTTCGAATCTGATTAGAGATATCACGAGTACCTCGAACTCCGAAGATATTATAGAAAGCTTTAGTTCTTTCCAGAAGCGGTTTATTCATAAGAGCTTCTCCAAACTTACGATATACCTTATCTAATCGAATAAGATTACCTTCAGCATCAAAGAAATCTTGTGGACTTAAACCTAAACTAGTTAATGCACTAAATCCTTTCTTTTTCTGGTCGGCTAAAGAAAGTTGCAAATAACGAATCATATTTGCTAATGCAGTACCAGCTGATGAACCCTGAATACCCATATCTCCCAATACACCAATAGCTGCAGCAGTCTGTCTTAAATCGTATCCTGCATTAGCCATGTCAGCTCCAGCATAAGTAATAGCTTGAGCCAAATCGGTAAGAGACATATTAGCGTTAGTTACAGCCGTATATAAATCATCTGTAACCTTAGTAGCTTGTTGAGAAGGTATAACATACATTGACATGATATTAGTCATCAAGTCAGCTACACCTCCTTTACCTCCAAAGGGTTGACCAAGGATAGATGCTAACTTAGCAGCAGGCCCAGTCATATCTTTTATCTGTTCTACTGTATTACCTGCCATTGCTAAATATCTTTGACCGGAAGCAATATCTGCAGCAGTCAAGGGAGTAACTGCATTGACTGCTTGAGCTAATTGCATCATTTCTGTTTGTTGCTCAGCTGTAGCTCCTGCAATCTTTGAGGCCATAAATATGGTATCTTGGACCTTAGCAGAATATTGATAAGCTTCTGCCATGCCTCCAAGGAATCTCATACTGTTTTGTACAGCATTACCTGCACTCATCTGAATAGCCCTGTTCCAGTCATTCATATCATTCATCATATTGTTGAATGATTGTGAAATTTTACCGGTTTCAGAGCTAAACTTATCTCGGAGTACCATTGATACCCCGACTTCTACTAAACTTTTTGTATCTCCTATCATGTTGACATTTTCTTCTTCATTTGTTTATAATAATTCTCAGCTATGAGTAGGAATTTCTTTCTTTTACGAACGGGTAGACACAAAAAGGTGAGATAGTCTAAGACTATCTCAGCCCGAGTAATGTATATGTAATCTTCCTCTAAATTATATCTCCCGTCAAGTAGAAAAAATCAGGAGCAGCCATAATTGGGTAATCCATCATGTTCCCAGTTTCTGGATTTTCGATTTGAGTATATCCATGGAAGATTGGGTCTACTGTATTTACCAACCGATGAATTTCTGCCATATCCCTTGATGAGAATAGAGAGAAGTTTTCTACTTTCTCAAATTTATCATCCACCTTTAACTTAAGGTTACGAAGAAGAAGAGTAGAGTGTCGAGTAAGTTTACTTGGTGAAAGCTGAACCATCTGAGACTCTTTTTCTCCATCCATCAATTCGAATTGGATTACCTTACCTGAGTTCAATTCCTCTGTATATTGCATAAGAGTAAATCCATCTTCTCCTTTTCTTCCCGGGTAGTAAGGAATGGCATTGGGTTTTTCTTCCATTTCTTGTTCTATAGGAAGTACTGCATAATCGAAAAGAAATTCTCTCAAGTCCTGAGAGTAAGTTACAGAATCCTTGTTATCCCATTTATAAGTAAATTCTACTTCCTCTCCCAAAGAGAAGATTCGAGAATTAAATAGGATACAGTATCTATCCAGCAAAGGTAACTTAAGAGCATCCTCTATGGTTAATCTACCTGACTTAGTAGCATTCGTTTTAATTACTATTGCTGAAATATACTTGGTAAGATTCATAAGATTCTTTGAATCTACCGGGTTGGTGATAATTTCTTCATCTTCACCATTCTGCTCTCTGATTTCAAAAAGTCTACCAGAAGGAGCAGTGAATACTAAGGTTCTTAGTGTCATATCCATTTTATCTAATTTTTAAAAGTTCATAATTTCATAGTAGCGGTAAGTATCAACAAGAAAGGGGTGAAACTCCTTATCTAGGAATCCCACCCCTCCACCTAAAACTCTAGTAAGAAAATGACTAAGAGAGTTAATACTTATCGCAAGTACCGACAGAAAATTCTATATTTTCTATTGTGTTTTCTGAAGCCATACGATCTAAGTCAAGGCCAGTTACTTTACAAGGCCAAACTTCTTCAAGCAGCCAAGTATTTAGGACAGATACTCCATCTTCTGCAAGTTCATTTACAATAGCAGTTTCCCAATATTCACTAGGAACTAATCCGCCTCCAGCTATCATATCTTGGCAAGAGTATAGCCAATCTTGAAGCCAGGTATCAGAACCAGCAGTAGTTAAGAGTTTTTCTACTACCAGATTACCTACGGTAACTCTACCAGCAGTTTTTACATCTCTGTTTACATCTCCATGAGCAACCTGGTCAATCTCTATATCCGGAAGTTGGCAAGTCTGGAATAGGTATGTATTGATAGGGTGTTTTGGGAAAGAGATGCTCCATAGGAATTTCTTTCTAGGATTCTTTACTTTTGCTCCCATATTTTATGATTTTAATGTTATTCGTTTTCTGAAATGTTAACTGAATTAGAAGCTGCATCGATTACAATGTTAATTGTAATTTCTTGCATAGGAACAATATCTTTGTACTTCAGGATTACTTTATACTTACCCTGACGGACATCAGCTTCATTATTTACAGAGAGTTCTGAATAAGAACCAGCATCCTGGTCGCCAATCCATGTGTACTCTGACATAGCATTTTCATCTACCAGATTATCCAGGATTGGTTTTACCTCAAGATAAATATTTTTCCAAGTACTCCAGATATTGGGTTCTTCCAAATATTTATTCAAGATAGGACGAAGAGTCTTCTTCAAGTACAGATTCAATCTTACGATTGAAAGGAATCTTTCTGAATCCTGTTTTACTTGAGAAGAGAAGCAATGCCATAACATGGTTTGTTTACCAGAAGATGGAGTATCTTTGATTACAATCATGTTGGCATACATCTGAGCCAATTCGTTTAGTTCATTATAACGAGAATCACTACCATAGTTAGGACTTACTGGGCCCTGACCATCGTAGATTATTCCTCGGTTCATACCGGCAAATGACTTCCAAGGTCCATAGTTAGAAGCAGAAGTATCACCCAAACCGAAGATGGTACCCATTACATCGGAATTACTAAGTAATCCGAATTCGTTGTAGTACTTGATACCACCTGCAAAGTAGGCTACATATTTAGAGTTACCGATACTACCCAAACAGCTATTAATCCAGGTTATAATACTCTGCTTATTTCTAGGCTGAGTTCCCTGAGTATAATGGGTGGTGTATTTTGGTACTTCAATGTAGTAAGTATACTCTTGTAATTCAGCACACATTTCTTTAGCAGCCTTATGTACTTTTAGTACATCTTGGTCTGTTTTCAAATGCTGATGGATATGAGAACATGATAACTGATAGATATCAGTGTAATCCTTTACCAAATCCAAAGAAGCAATCCATTCATCTGCAGTAGGATCAGCACCAGCAGTACCAAGTGTACCATTAAACATAACCTCTTCTGCAGTAGGTTCTTTACCTCCAACTTGGATAGTTAACGGATTATCGGTTTGGTCAATTGAAGTCTGAAGCCAAGATACTAAGTTCTCGAAAGATTTAATCTTATCGGTAGTAGTTACCATCTTAGGTTCCAGGTATGCAGAATTACTAGCAAAGTTACTTAAAGCCAAGTAATCTACAGAAGTTTTATTCTGAGCATCCTTAGTTTTGTAAGTAATTACTGGACCCGATTCCAAGATAGAACCATTGGCATCATAGATGTTATAGAAAACGGTATTCACCGATTTAGAGAAACCAACTTTGAAAGATTCTCCAGAACCAATGGGATCACCATACCCTTTAGTTACCAAACCAAAGCTTACTGTAGTATTTCCTGAAATAAATTTGAATATTTCTGAAGCTTGAGCATTTTCAGTTATCTCCTCAATTTCATCTTCAGTAGATTCAGCCTCTTCGGCTTTAGTAACAGTACCCTTTTTAGCACCTGCTCCCAATACACGAATAATTCTTAGCTTAGAACCTCCTACTAAAGCTTTCTCTATGTTAGATACAGAACCATCGGGTACAATCTCTTTACCAAATATTCTTTGGAATTGAGAGAAAGAAGTAATTAATTCTGAAGGATCATCATAGGGACCTTTTTCAGTTCTAGCCAAGAAACATGATACTCCTAAAAGTGGAGTAGTCTGTTGAACATTGTTGTTCTCGAACTTAAAAACAACTCTGGGTGATTTTGACATATCCTTGTGTTTTATAGGTTAATATATTTAATTAATACCAGTAAGTATCGTTACCTTACTGGTATTATTAGAAAATTAATCCTCTTTATTCTTAAATAAACCTCCGATAGCCTTAATCACATCATAGAAACCACATCCTGATAAACCAGCAGCTAATCCATAAATTAATACCTGGTAGAAAGGATAGTTTTCTAATAAGGGTGTAAGTTGTAATCCCCAAGCTATAATACATATGAGAATACCTACTAAGGCAGATATACCAATCTTAGCAAGTTTGTTGTCTTTGATAGCTGGGATTACCTTTAGTACCTGAGTAACCAAGGATGATACCAAAGTTACTATACCAGTAAAGGTACCAAGATTGATTACGAACTCTGAACCAGTTGAAGGTTCTACTTCTGTAGCAAACAATGACACTGGTAAAATGAGTGCCATCAGCATAAACACTAACTTTTTCATTTTAGTAAATTTTTGAGTTAAACATGTATATTGAGATTGAGCATCTCCTCGTCCTTTTGGTATTCGGGTCCTAGTAAAAGACTTATATCTCTTATAGGTAATAGATCCCCCATTTCTACCAGTTTTTCTGGTATAATACCATCTTTACATACATATTGATAGACCTTTTCCAATAACCCATGTGATTCATCGGGATGATCATAGAAATTACCAATCTCTATAAATAGGTTCCCAGTAGGAGCTATCCTACCTTTATCCCATTCTTCTAAATCATTGAAGTAAGGTCTTATATAGCCTCGAGTAGGTAATGCTTCATGAAGAATAGAATGTAGTAATCTCATATCATTCTGAGTAGTTGCTACCAAATGAATATCAATAGTGATATCTTTAGTTTCGTAAGGGAACTCAGACATCTGATAATTGCCTGCATCTAATCTATCTCCAATGATATATTTCTCTACTCCAATATCTCCAGGATAATAAGCAGTGCTTTCTATAGTTATCCTGGGACATGTTTTAGGACCTCTTACCTGGTTATTACCTATACCGAATAAGTAAATAAACTTATCTATTGCTTCCTTATCTTCTTGGAATCTCTTTTCATTCTCTTGTGATAAAGGTAAATAATCTTCGGGGTTAAGTCCCATCTTCTTTTCTAAGAGAACATTCAATAGGCATATATAGAAGGTTCTCTCTACTATCTCTTGTGAATTTACCATAATTACCTCCTATCTTACTTTCATAACATAAGCCAATACGTAGTATGGTGGTCTATTCTCATGAGGTTGATTACCACCAGTTGGACCAGTTTGAGCCCCTGAATCATAAAAGGGGTGTGGTCTATTATTAGCATTATCTCCCCATTCGTGAGTTTCGATACGAATCTTATTGTATGAATGGGTATGGCTTGGCATTTCTTCCACGGTTAGCCTATGTTCTTTTTCCCCTCCAGTATTACCAATACTACTGTAATCTGGGTCACTAGAATCTACTCCAACTACGAACCTACCACTTAAATCAGGAACACTTATATAACCTGCCCTAGTAGAAGAAGTATTATATTTCTCACCAATGGCCTTATATAATTCGGGATATTCAGATATACTTACCTGACCTCCGTTACAGAGTACATAGTTCTCTGGAACTCCGGGGCCTGACCATAGTTTAATTATACCTATATCTCCCGAAGTTTCCTTTTTACCCTGTTTACAAGTTACACTTAGGGTTTTACCAGATTCCTCTTGAGTAAATATTACTTGACCCACTCGTTCATTATACATATTATCATTTAAGCTCATGATAATAGTAGTACCAGAGCCAGATATATCCCCAAAGTTTTCCCGGGTATAGTTTACACTAACTGAATCACCAACTTTCTTTCCATTGATTACCCTTTGTTTGGTAGATACAATAGTAACCTCTTTGCTTTCTCCTGTAGGCTCAAAGTATAATTCAGTAGGTGAAACTCTGAAAGCATATTCCCATTCATCTTCTCCTTTTTTATGAATAAGCTTTACTTCTTTAGTAGAACCATCCACAGCTTCTACAGTTAATACTTGAATAATATCTTTATCTGTAGTATTCTTTTCTTCCGGTGTTACTGTTATAACAGTTCTACCAGAACCTTGATTCTTGCTTATAGTGAATCCCATTATTTTCTATATCTCCTTATTTCTTTACGAAGTTCTCTTACTAGGGTTTCCTTCAGAACCTTCTTACCACCTACTTGTTCGAAGGCGGGTTTCCATAATGGTCTTGGAGGTAAATTACCGCCTCTAGAACCATATTCCAACATGATAGCTACTTGGTTCAAAGTTCTTTTACTAGTCCTATCACCCTTTCTGGTTTTCTTAAGATTAGTAGGTATACCTACGTAAGTTCGATTCTTCTGTTTTACTATTTGTACTGATCTCAAATACTGACCCGTATAATTCAAAAGGGTATGCTCTCCATAGCGTTTAATGGTATTAGCCGAGTGAGGATCCCAATGAGTTCCTCTTGGAGGAGTACCAGTTCTTAAACATTTTTTCACAAGTCTGAGAAGTTGATTGCCGAATTTCTCAGTAGCTCTATCATAGGCATTCTTCATGATAGATGGGGTTTCGGCAATCAACTTCTCAGCTCTAGCCTGTTCTTTTGGGTCAGTATATATCTGTAAGTCTCCCAAGGGAGTACTTATAGTTATGTTTACTGACTTACTTGCCATCTGGATTTTCCTTCGGTTTATTCAAGCCCAGTGAATCCATCATAAGATTTATGGCTTGCTGTTGTGATTGTAATACTGATACTACATCTTTCCTAAATGAAGCGAATTCTTCATTGAATTGACTACTATGGGTTGGCTCTTTATTTTCAAACATGGCAAGAATATTATCGCATTCCTTTACTATGTTCTCATATTTACCCACATTATTAATAATACCAAGGGCCTGTGATCTTTGCAATGATACTTCGTTTATAATATTACTTCCGATTAGAGTGTAGTACACATTGTTATAAATACCTTCATTTCCATCTGAAGGTAAGTATACTGTTACTGTACCTACAGAATCTTGTAGAACAATTTCTATAAGATTAGAAAAGCCATCACCATTTTCATTAGCTCTGGGTTTACTTTCTCCCACCTTTACTACTTTAGCTCGGTCAAAGATTGGGTACATTGATCTTCTATCTCTTTCTAGAGTAAAAACTGAATCTCCTCTTTGTAAGGATTTGAATTTCATTTCTTCCATACTGCATTATTTTTATTGATTAGACTTAATCCCATTTGAACCATACTGGGATTCTGTTTCATAAATTCTACTAGGTTCAAGAAGTTATAGTATCCATAGATATCTATCAGTCTTTGTGCTTCATCAGCTACTCTCTTTGCTACCTCTAAATTAGGAGCCGGTAGTTGCATTTGGAGAGTAAAGGTTTGTAGTTTATTATCTTCTTCCATGTTTCTTACTAGATTAAAACGAAAAAAGGGAAATACCCACTACAGGTACCTCCCTTTTCCCTAATCAACTTTAATAGAAATTATGCAGTTTTATTACCTAAAGCCTGTACTACCGAGTTAATAATGTTCTGATCTCTTTGAGCATCAACTACTCGATTCAGTCTAGCAATTTCTTGGTCTTTTGCAGTGTTCTCAATCAGACACTTAATCTCTTGCTGGCCTTTCATTACCTCGCAATGATTACGTTCTGCCTGAAGAGCCAATCTGTTTTCGGATTCTCTAACTAGGCCTTTAATTTCACAACAGCAAGTTGACTGTTGATGTTCCATCTGGCAAAGACGATCCATAACCCGGTTAAACTCTTCTCTCATTTGATCACGAGAATCCCGGATATCGGCATTAGTCTTATAACCAAGATCACAAAGGCCACGTTCAGTAGCAAAGCGATTATTAAGTATTTCTTTACCTACACCCTCTACTTGTCTAGATACTCCTGCAATTTCAGAAGTAACTCCACGAGCAGCATCTGAGATATCTTTGTAAATACCCGCTTTCGCTTCCTGAACAGTAGATTCTACTTTTTGGATATCAGCTTTTGTGTCATTGATTTTGTCCCATACAGAAACTGCTGCAGCACCAAAACCACCACCTACTAAAGCTCCACCGACAGCACCCCAACCGGAGCCCCATCCTCGAGTATTACAACATTCATCATTGTAACGATTATGATCCGCAACCACTACAGTACCTTCTCCAGATTTCACTTCCATAATGATTTAGTTTTTAAGGTTAATAATTAATTGTTTATTCATTAATAAATTAACTAGTGTTGTGTTTAGGATTAAATTATCTAAGATGGCCAAGAAGTATCCCAATGACGCATATTAGTACCTTCTTCAATCCTAAAGTTACCGATTGATAACCATAAACCTCTTACAGAATTATAGGCCAATACATAAACATTATCTCCAATCCATCTATCCTTAGTAGTACTTTGAAGAGAATTCACAGTTATTTTACCTTCTACTGAGTCTACTATAATACCTTCACGTATTAAGCTCATATCATACATAAAGTCAGAAGTATTGGGTATATTAGCTGTATCAAATAATCCCCACCTATCTCCATCATTACCATTTGTAATATTTAAACTTAATTCCAATCTGAAATTATTATTTTTTAGCTTCTTGAAGAACTCTAAAAATTACTGTTTTTCCAGATGGCTTCTGTCTAACAGTATCGGCTGCGCTTCTTACAGAATAACCTGCTTCACTTATATTTGCCATAAACCTAAATGGAGATTGAGAATCAGTTGTTAATACTATACCTATAGATTGATTTTCTATCTCCGGATTGACCACTTCTACATCGTCTACAGATAATGGACTACCATTGTGAGTAGAGATAAGATTAAATACATGTTTATTTAACAACCCATTTGAGGGAGCTGAGAATGTGAAATCAGTGTGATGACCATTACCCTCTGGGTCAGTAATATAAAACTCATATACATCTCCCGCTTCTTGAATTATGGTCAGAGTACAAGTTTTACCCGATTCTCCTTGAGTAAAAGTTATTACTCCTGTTCTAGATGAACTATTGTTATTAGTAGCTACCTTATATGCAGCACTAGCACCTGAACCAGATATAGTGATCCAATCCACATTAGAAGATAAAGCCCAATTAAGGAATTGTTTACCATTCTTCCTAGAATATACTCGTACAGGTTTATTGTAGGATGAGTTTCCTGCTGGCCAACCAGAATAAGTAAGAGAAGTACTCAAAGAATCTCCCGAGTTTTCCCTAATACCAAACTCATAAGTTGAAGCATTCTGTTGTGCAGTTTGTACTAGCTCTCTATCTAAACCATTGGGTTGATTAGCTCTAATTGTAAGAGTTCTGCCTGAGGTCTTTGAGTTCTCAGATATGGTAAGGGTTACTTCATATAAATAATCACTCACATTAGTAATGGATTCAGTTACTCCAGAAGGCAAAATAAGAGTAGGTTTAATAGCTTCAGTAGAACTTAAAGAACCATTAACGTATCTAGACCTATAACTCTTTATATAAAAAGAAATATTACCTCCTTCGCCTCCAACAGTACCTATGGATAGAGTACTAATTTTATAACCACTACTTTGTTGAGTACTATGTTCAAATACTATACCATCACTAGGATAACTAACTACAGCTTTGTTCTGAGTAATCGTTAATCGAACTGGAGTAGCTGAATCATAAGTAAATTCTACTACATAAGTCCTAGAACTGTTCTCATTAGGATTTGGTGCTACCCTAATACTACACCCAGTACTGGTTTTAGTAATAGTAATATCCGATGATGAACCTTCTACTACCCTAGCATTAGTATATTCGGATTTTATATTTTCTTGGTATACTCCATTCAAGTACTTATCATAGTTGGCATTTACTATCACATCAAAAGTTTGACCACTTCCAGATACATTCTTAGTAGTAGGTTCTATAGACAGATGATCTACATAAGTTACTTGTCCTCCTTCCTGAGAAATTGAAAGAGTCTGGTCTGTAGCAGTTGGGAAATCGAAAGTAACCGTAAAATTTCTAGCAGAACCACTATTACTTGGGATAGAAATACTATTCCCACTAATAGAAGCCGGACTAGAAACTCTTACTGTAGCAGTTTCGGATTCTGTATAACTACTTCCTTGGCCATTCCAAGTATAAGTTCTACTTGCACTCTTAGCAGTTACATTAGATTGACCTCCACTGTAACTGAAAGAAGTTTTATCTACTCTACAGTTGTAACTCCATGAAGAATAAACCTTACTACCGGCTGCTTGGGTAAAGGTTGCTTGTATAGTTTTACCTGAATACTTCTGAGTCCAAGTTACAGTAGTTGATTTACTATTAGTAGATGTATTGTTAGGTACGATTCTACCGTTATTACCCTCGTAGTCTGTGGTATACCAAGAACCTTCCGAAGTTTTAATGACACCATTCACCAAACTTTGAGAGATATGGGTATTAACTCCATTTACTTGCTTAACTCGATTAGAAGTATATGAACCAAATGGGTAGGTACCTCCAGTAGCAGGAGCATTAAAAGAAGGATTACCATTCGGATCATCCCACTGGAAAGTATAAATCCATTGCTCGGCATTGATATCCTCTAATTTGACACATTCATTGTTACCATAGCTAGCAGCATTGCTAATCACAATAACCTTGTCAACATCAGGGTTCTTACCATTATTGAGTGCTAACAACTCAGCCTTGGTAGGGCACTCATTAGAGGTCTTACCAAGGCCGGTCTTATTCAGAATAGCACTCCAAGTTGCTATTTCTGCCATATTACTTATTGTTTTAATTGTTTCTTAAAGTCTTCGAATTCTTTTCTCAATAACTTAACTCCCTCGAGAGCCATGACACTGAGCATTTCGTATTCTACCACTTTTACTTTTACATATTCCTGACCATCTTCTCCAACGAAAGTTTCGAATCTAGATTGGTTAGGTACTTGAGAAGCAGGTATATTATTCTCTGATACCAACAGCGGTTCGATTTCCTCTAAGCTCTGAGCAATAGTTCCCACTTGGTATTTACCGTTCATTTTGAAGTGAACCGTAGGTATATTGCAGATTTGGTCCAGAGTATGATTCAAATTCTCTACTTGAGATTTTAATCTACCATCTGATTCCTTCCAGAAACCAGAAGCTGCAGTAGTTTTAGCAAATACTACTTGATCTGTAGTAGCCAATCCTAATTGAGCTCTAGTTACATTATGAGGGTTATCTCTTCTGTTTGCATGGGTATTTAAGTCGGTCTGAGCTTTTGTACCTGCAGCCTTAGCCTCTGCAATAGCAGTAGCTTGAGCAGTAGATACTGGCATATCTGCTGGAGCTAAGTTCTGTACATTACCTAAACCTACCTGGGCTTTAGTTACATTGTGAGGATTACTCTTATTGCCAATATGAGCATCTAAGCTTTCCTTGATTACTCTATCAGAATCTTGGATTAATCTCTCTAATGCAGTTTTAGCAGCATCAGTATAAGCCTTAGCTTCATTCAGGGCATTGGTAATATCTCCATTTAGACCAGAATTAAGTTTGTTGAACATCTCAACAGTTATTACTCCAGCTCGATTAGCATTAGCAGCTAAAATCTCTAATGTTTGTGTAGTAGCTTCACCATATATTCCCTCAGCTTTAGTAGATTTATTGATCTGTACCCAAACTTTATCTGTATTCTGAACTACCCCTTTACCAGAAATTATAATAGTACCTGGAATAGAATCAAATAATTTCTTATCTGCAGCAGTTTGTACACCAGCTTTTTCTGCAGTAGAAGCAGGTATATCTACCTGTTTATGAGGTTGTGCCGTATAATGACCATCTTGATCAGTTACAAATTGTTTACGATAATAATGGTATTTTAATTGTACATAATCGGTATACGCTTGACCAAATTCTAGGGTATCTAAAATAGTATTTGGAATACTGTTGGTTATAGCGGTAGCTTTTCTACCTTTAGCACCATCATAAGCAGTACCAGTAACTTCTCCCAAAATCAAAGAAGAAGTATTACTATCTACAAATTGAGTACCTGACCAACGGAATTGATAGGGAGGTTCATCCGGAGTAATATTCAAATATATCTTACCTGATTCTCCAGTAATAGGATTAGCATGATCTGGGTCAGAATATAATTTAATATTGCTCAGCTTTCCAGTTTCACTGATCTCATAAGTAGCATAACCCTCGATAACATCATCAACATAAGAAGGCAATTGACTAGAGGGTACTAAGCCATTACCATCCAAAGAAGCCAATCCATTAGCTTGGCCCTTAGTTGCTACAAAATCATCATGTTTCTTTTCTAATTTATTGATATTAGTTTGTAACTTATTATCCAATGCCGTATCTGCATCTTTTCTATCTTGGATTTCCGTATTAATAGTATCCATCAAGTTATTATCATATTCAGCACGGGAATCTGCCTCGTCCTTGATAGCCTGAGTGAGTTTAGTGTCCAATGCCTGGTCAGCTGCTTTTCTATCCTCGATTTCTTGGGCAAGAGAAGCTTCAGAAGCTTCTTTCAGTGCTTCAATGGCATCTTTTCTATCTTGGATTTCCTTAGCAATTTGATTAGGTAAAGTTTCATCTAACTTAACCTTATCCGCAGCAGACATGGTACCAGCTTTAGTAGTTGAAACCACTGGTAAATATAAAATACTATTATCATCTTTATATACTCCTTCATTTACAGTCTTTCGGTTTACTAATAATCTAACAAGGTTAGCATCCGAAGCTGCTCCTTCTCCAACTACTACAGTCCGAGGAATAGAATCAAATAATTTCTTATCTGCAGCAGTTTGTACACCAGCTTTTTCTGCAGTAGAAGCAGGTATATCTACAGTGAAATCATTCGATTTCTGTATTCCTTCATCAGAATTATAGGTACTTCTATTTATGTTAGTAGTAATTACGCCTGCTTTAGGAGTATAGCTAGCTCCAGTGATATAATCATTAGGCATAGAATCCGATCTCTTCTTATCTGCGGCTGATTGAAGACCGGCTTTGGTATCAGTAGAAGCAGGAATAGCAAACTTATCAGACCTAGGTTCTCCATAAAGATTGCCCTCTTCTTTTACAGAACTCTTAAAGTTTACTTCAGCAGAAGTACCATTGATAACTGGGTTCGGGTCAATTTCTGTAATCACAGTCAATGGTAAAGCATCTGAAGTTGCTTCTTCAGCCTGTAAACGTGTCTCATGGTCATTAGTGATATTGGTAAACTTATTATCCAATGCCGTATCTGCATCTTTTCTATCTTGGATTTCCTTGTCAATACGTTTACCCAGAGCATTATCAGCAGCAATTCTTGCAGCTTCTTCAGCATCGATATTATCCTGGAGAACTTTATCTGCAGCAATACGTTCATTACGTTCTGTAGTAAGATCCTGAGTATTCTTATCTACTTTAGCTTCAATACGAATATCCTCAGCCTTTCTAGCCTGAATTTCTGTATTCAACAGTTCCTTGATTTCAAGATAACCAGTACTTTGATTATTCTGAAGGCCCTGGATTAATTCCAAGTTTCTCTGGATATTTGCCGAGTTCTGATTGATAAGAGCATCCTGGTTATTCGCTCTTGCCAAGAGTTCAGTACGAGTTTCAGTAACATAAGTTCTTAAATCCTCTACTACATTATTAACACTATTACCCAGATTTATAATCCTGGTTTCCAATCCATCATCACCATCAATACGGTTTCGAGTTTCGGTTTCAAGCTTAGTAGTTAACTCAGTAAGTTTCTGAGTCATGGTAGTAGCAAAGTTTGGATCATCTCCCAAAGCCTTAGCAATCTCTCCCAAAGTGTCAAGTACTTCTGGTGCAGAACCAATAATTCTCTGAATTGCAGCTTCTACTTGTTCAGCATTCTGATAATGAGAATCATTTTCCAACTGAGATACCTTAGTGATGTAGTTAGCAAATTCTTCAATGTTATCTAACTTATCTTTTAATAAGTCAGTAAAGTCATTTGAAGAAAGTTCTTTACCATCTACCTTATCTACTTTTCGGTTATTCAAATCCTCAATAGCCTGAACTCTATTGGATACTTCCTGAGCAACCTTGTTCTCTAATAAAGTATCTGCCTGAGTACGATTAAGAGTTTCTGTATCTATATTATTCTGAAGCTTGATATCTTCTTGTAGTCTACTATGAGCCTCATCACTGATATTTTTAGATATAACTGCCAAATCATCTTTGTGGTTTTCCATAGCTGTAGTCAGAGAATCCTTAATGGCTTGTTCAGCAGCCTTAGCTCTTTCTACTTCGGTTTGAATAGCAGTAGTGTTATTAGTTACTTTCTCTCTGAGCTCAGCTAAAGAACCAGTTACTCCACTATTAAGGCTATCTATTCTGGTACTTAAAGCATCATCTCCTGCCTTACGATCTTTAATCTCCTGGTCGATTCGAGCATTGATTTTCTCATCTTCATTTGCCCGAGCAGTAGATTCAGTATTTATCAAGCCAGTGAACTTGTTGTCTAACAAGGTGTCTGCAGCAGTTCTATCAGAGATTTCCTTGTCAATATTCTGTTGTAAAACAGTATCACCTGCTTCTCTCTTTGAAATTTCAGTATTCAAATCGATAATTACCTTATCCACCTGAGACTTAAGATTAGTATCAGCATTGGCTCTTGCTTCGGCTTCTGCATTAACCATGCTTTTTAATTCAGCATAATCTTCAGCTTCCTTAGTAATCTGATCATTCAATCGGTCAGTATTACGTTGGATATTTGCCTTGTTAGCATTTACTTCTATTTGCAAAGCATCTATCTTAGCCTGAAGTTCGTTTTTAACAGTATTTACTGCATCCTGAATAGATAAAGCCAATTCTTGTATTTTGGTAGCATTAGCAGTTACTCTAGTATCTAATGCAGCATCTGCAGCCTTACGATCTGTTTCTTCTTTAGTGATAGCAGCCTGTAACGCAGTATCTGCATCTTTTCTATCTTGGATTTCCTTGTTCAGACTAGCTTGAATATCATCAGTATTACCGGTAATCTTATCTACTTCGTTATTAACGTATTCTTTCAACTTAGCTTCAAGTGCAGTATCAGCTTCTTTACGGTCAGAAACTTCCTTATTTACATTAGCCTGTACCTGGGTATCAGCTTCTGTACGATTAGTAATTTCCTGATTCAACTGCTCAGTGATAGCTGCCAATTTCTTAGTAATTGTAGTAGCAAAGTTAGGATCATTACCCAAAGCATCTGCAATTTCCTTCAAAGTATCAAGAACCTCGGGAGCTTCTCCGATAATCTTTTCTATAGCTGCCTGGAGATCTGCTTCAGTTTGATAACCCGCATCATTGATAAGCTGAGATACTTTTGTGATGTAGTTGGCATGTTCTTCAATGCCCTCCAATTTAGCCTTTAGAATATCAGTAAAGTCGTTTTTAGTAAGAGAATACCCTTCTCTTTTATCTACCTTACGATCATCTAAACCATTATCTGCAGCAATACGTTCTTGTTTTTCTTGCTCTAGTTTTTCAAGCAATTCAGTTTTATTTGTACCTGCCTGAGTTTTCAAATCCTCAATCTTGTGGTCAAGGATTTCATCTTGAGCAATACGAGTTTCTTTTTCATTATCAATATTGTTCTGAAGTACAGTATCTGCATTCTGACGGTTCTGAGCTTCTTGAGTAATGTTCTGCTGTAAACCATTATCTGCATTCTGACGATCAGAAACTTCCTTTACAATCTGCTGATGTAATACTTCATCCTGAGCAGTACGAGCTGCAGCTTCGGCATTAATCTTGGATTCAAGTTCTTGGTCTGCAGTTTTACGGTCACTGATTTCAGTATTCAGTTTAGATTCTAATGCTACATCTGCATTGGATCTTTCTGAAGCCTCGGTCAAAATCTTGTTGTTTAAGTCGGAAATATCCCTAGTATGGTCTAACTGTACTTGATGAACTGTTTCAGTTAATTTCTCATCAGCAGCTCTACGTTCAGCAGCTTCCTTTTCTACCAATTCTTTAGCATATTCTTTGGCTTCGGTTAAGTTATTATCAGTTTCTACTTCCAAATCACCAACCCGGTCTTCTACCCCTTGAATACGAGCATTTATTGCTTCGATCATCTTAGTAATATCCTGTACTACTTTAGTGATAGTTGCATTCAACGTATTAACCGAGTTAACCAAGTTATCGTTCACAGTCTTAATCTGAGAAGCTAATTCGTTTTCACGATTCTTAGCTCTGGTTACCTCAGCTTCTAATTGAGTACGTAATTCGGTTAATCGGTTAGTGATATTGGTAGCAAAGTTCGGGTCATTGTTTAATGCTTCAGCCAATTCTTTCAATGTATCTAAAGCATCATCGGCACCATCTACTAAGTCATGTATATATTTTTCAACTTGTTCTTGAGTCTGATATTTCAAGTCGTTTTCTAATTGAGAAACTTTAGTAACGTAATTAGCATGTTCCTCAATTCCATTCAATTTTTCTAGCAATTCATCAGAGAAGTTATTTTCTGACAAATCCCAACCTTCTTTCTTATCTACCTTGTTTGCAATTGATAAGAAGAATGCCCAGAACTCTTTAAGAGTTCCAACAAAACCATGAGCCAAAGAGTCATCATAATAACCCTGTAATAGCCGTTGGTCAATTTCTTCGCAAGTGTAGTATTTACTAACGTACATATGTATATATTTTAAGGTGTTACTTTATTTTTTCCCAATAACAGTTCTGAGTTATTACCTCTGAAATATTCTTTTTCTTTACCGGCAAAAGCATTTAGGATATCATCTGGATCATCTGGGTTAACATCTCCTCCATCCTCGATATCTCCCATAACTACTGCATAATCGGGTAATTTCCTAACTCGGAACTTAATAACTTGGCCAAAGCCAATATGAGGTATATCTTTATCCCATACCTCTCCAAAGTAATCTTGGTAATTTGATACGAACTTCATACCAGTCATAGATTGCATGGTAGTAGCCGAATTACCAGTACCAGGCATTTCTATGTGAACTCCAGAAGGTCCATTCAAGATTATAAGATTACTGTCCCACCAATCCCCATCTACATTGTTAAGCTTGGTGAAACGTAACATTAACATTTTCATATCTTTATGGATTTTGTTCTACGAATTTGATTTTAGTATCTTTATCCCTTTTGAGGATTACCAAGAATACCAAAGCTTCATCTTTAGCCTGAGATACTTGAGTATCTCCAGAAGGCTTATATACTATCCCATTGATAACAAATCTATCCTCGGACCAGTTAAAGTTCCAATAACCTTCCTGATTGAGATATCCGATTTGTTCTATGTAATTCTTTGAAATAAGTATAGAAAGGTTCTCATCATCTAATTCTCCAGAAACAGTAGCCTTATTAATAGGCCAATTCCTAAAAGCATTGTAATAGCATAAAGCTTCTATGGGAATATTATAATATCTTGGGCTATCATCCTCAGCATGATTTAGATATTGATTAACATGTTTAGCCCAAGTAATTGTTTGTCTTCCAGCATCCCAATCTAAGAAATCAGTGATAATCTTTTTATACCTATTCCAAGAATGGTTCTTAACCATTCTCCAAGGTTCTTTTGTCATGATTTCTTATCTATTATGGTTAACGAAGGTTTACTTGCTTTATTGAGAGGAGCTGTTGGATTAGGTCCTCCCAAAGGAGTTGGTTTTCGATGATTTACTACTCTTGGTACTACTAACCGTTCGATTTGATCACAGAATGGTAAGTATATCTCCAACCTAGATGCCAGCATACATAGATTCTTTCTTAGTTCATCCATATACCCTCCAGGTTGAATCATCTTTGAATAAGTACTCCATAAGCTAGATACACTTTCGGATATCTTATCATAATACTGTACCTCAGTAGGACCTGTAGTAATTTGCTTTATCCTATCTCCTCTAGCATGTTCTCCAGGTGAATCACCATCTTGGTCTGGTCCAGTGGATTCAGTGGAGATAATTTCTCTGAAACTGTTTCCTGCAACCAACAGGATATTTTGTATTTGTATATTGAGATAATCCCATACTGCCAATTCCATAATTAATTGGTTTTCTAGTCCCTCATACCATAATTCATCATTATATTTATCTGGTGGTATAGTATGATTTACTAGTGGGAAGATATATAATTGCCATTTAGTTATGTATGCAGTTTTATCTTCTATGGTCATACTCTCATGCAATTCTTTGGGAATATACCTATCTATCAAATTGTAAATGGTATCCTGAAGAGTAGTATGCCCATAATTACATACAACTACAGTTCGAGTACAAGTCAAATCTAATCCATCAGAATTAGTGACATGTAAGGTTACATCATAAAATCCAGACTTCTCATAAGAGTAAGATTGATGTCTTCCACCATTGAAAACCTCTCCCTTATCATCGCCAAAGTCCCAGTCAAAAATGGATTTGGCCGGGACTTTGGTTAATACTCTAAATGAAACTTCCAGACCTGATGTTACATATGTGAAGTCTAGATTCTTTTTCATTTATATTCGGATTTGTTTATTCTTTGTTTTCTTCGAAATCTTCAAGTAAAACTTCAAGGATATCTTTTACGGTATCTTTCGGATCAGCTTCGATTTCATGTTTCTTAGCAATCAGCTTAGCTTCTTCAAGTGAATAAGCTTTGGCAATCTTACTGATTTCCATACCCTTTGCAAACTGAGCAGCTAGCTTCTTGTCAAGCTTTTCGATATCCTCAGCAGTATACTTGGCAGTTTTGTTCTTATCCGGAACTAAAACCAAGTGGCCAGAAACTAAAGCTTTCTGAATACGTTTTGTTCTGTACTGACGGGCAGTAAGTTCTCTCTCTTCGCCTTTTGCAATTGAAATACCTGTTACCTGGTCGTTAAAACTGTAGGCATTAGTTCCAACTGTTACAATGTAAGTAGTAGCCATAATCTTTTATTTTAGGTTATAATATAAAACCCCGAACAGAATGGATTGAAACTGTTCGGGGAGAAATTAGACAAAAATACAATGAAGAAATCCCGGATATTATTCTAAGTTAACCAATAGGTATGGGTCAATGTTCATGAAGCTCGGGAATCCAGCTTCAGAGAATTTCTTGTTAGCTGCCAACAGAAGAACAGCATCCTGGTACATCTTAGAGAAACCTGTAGTCAGAGAAGCATATACAGCTTCAGTCTGATTAGATACGATTCTTTCTGATTCAAGCATCAACTGTTTAGCAGTAAGCTTAATCAAGGCAGCACTGGTATCTACCATCAACAACTGCTGATCGGGAGTTCCCGGGTGAATATAGAAGTCAGCCTTATTGGGAACCGGAGACTTGATATTCAGTGTAGCTTCTGTAGTTCCTGAGTGACGTTCTTTAAATTCAGGCAAGTTCAACATCTCGATAGCCTGGTCTTCACCACCAATCATAGTAGTAAAGTTACGGCCCATACGAGCAGCACGAACCCAGATATGCAACAAGTCTTTATAAGTAATACCGTTGGTTGTTTCATATACACCAATAACCGGAGCAGATTCAGAACCATCAGCTTTGTTACCGTTCATCAAAACATCCATTGCCAAAGTATCCATAGCATAACCCAACTGAATACCAAAGTCACGGAGATAGATTCCCAATACATCGATTGAAACGTAGTTTTTAACTTCGTCAGTAAGTTTAAATCCTTTACCGATTTTGAACAGAGAAACTGATTTCTGTCCGAAGCTTACATCTCCCAAAGGAATTGTTTCTGCTTCATTTACCTTAGCGGGAGCAGCATCCGACATATTTACCATCGGCATAGTTACCTGCAAACCATTAATTGATTGGTCTGAAGCAATGATGTTCGGGTAGAAAGGTGCCTGACGCATACCAGTTGTAATAGCAGCACGGATGATTTCCGGTACAATCCAACGGATATTCTGTTGCGGCATAGTGAAGATGTTCTGCATTGTATCAATCTTCGGATTAATGCCCAACTTTTCAAAGAAGGCATCCTGTGATACACCATATTTACCCTGTACCAGTTCTTCCAGAGTAACTTCAATAGGCAATGTGTTGTTGGAACCCTGACGGTATGCTTCCAAACTTCTTACCATTTCTGGAAGTTCCTTTCTAAGGTCTTCCATTTTCAATTGTGCAAATTCTGTATTCATTGTTCTTTTAATGTTCAGTTAATGATTAGCGTACCAATACTTGAATAATATCATTAGCTTCATCAGCCGGTACGATGCTAATGAATTTTGTTTCATCGGCTGAAGTTTCAGCAGTGATGAAACGGTCAATCAACAGGGTATCTGTGGGTTTTACATAACCACATTCCATAGCCTCTTTAGCTACCCAGTTTACAACCATGAAAGCTTCTACAGCTACAGTTACTTCTACGGGGAAATTTCTTTGAGCCTGATAAGCTGGGTTAATGTTGTCAGTTACAGCTATACCCAGATAAACCTGGCTGCCATCTCCACCCGGGATATAAGGTTCGATATTACCATCGGTATCCAAAGCTACCGGCATACCCTGATGAATAACTTTGTTTTCTTTTACACAGAAAGCCTGATGCAACTTGTGAGATTCACTCTTATAGATCACCGCTCTGGGAGTTTTTTCACCAAACAGAGTCATCGGTTGATCCTGATTTACCAGCTTAGTAGTAGGATGTGTATTCATATTCTTCTTATTTTAGAGATTATTTTAATTTGTTTGAATAGATACCTTTCAGAATCTCTTCAGTACTCTTTTCGGAATTCTGAGCAGTAGCTTTGTTATCGGATTTATCCTCTGCCTCAGTTGCAGAAGAAGCACGGCTTACATCGTGAGAACCGCATTTAGCACAGGTCATTGGGAATTTTTCTTCCAATCGAGCTTGGTAATCTTTAGTAAGAGAGATCAAAGTTACCATGCCGGTAGTTTCGGCATTCAACATTGTAACGATAGTTTCATCAGCTTTGTCACCCATAAGTTTTTTATAGGTTGCAACAGCATTTCCACGGAGAGATGCAATGTGGTTTTTACCTACCTGAGCCATTTCCTTCAGATTTGCAACTTCTGCATTCAGATTAGTAACCTGTTCTGTAAGAGAAGTTTTTTCTGTAGTTAAGTTATCCACAGTAGTCTGAAGAGTGTTACGAGAATTAACCAATTCCTGAATGGCTGCAAATGCAGTTTCCTCGTTCATCTCTGTACCTTCGGCAAGAGTAAGGCAATCTTTACCAAAGATTCTTTCTAAAAATTTTTGTAGTTCATTCATATCTTTATTATTAGGATTTTGATTTCCTTGGTTATCATCATAAGATTGGGAAGTATCGTTATTTTCACTGAACAAAGCTAGATCAGTTTTCGTATCATAGAAGAAATACTGTTTAGACTTATCATCCCTATATTCTTCGTATGAAGCCCAAGTTCTCTTGGCAAAATTGGGATTAATGATTTTACCATCATCCCCAATCTTCTGAGCAAAAGCATCAGCTCCATGAGATACCAAAGAAGTTTCTAAGTATCTTACTACTTCAGTAACGATTCTTCGTACCATAACTCCCTTAGAATCATAGGTACCCAATTTCTGGTAGAATTCATCATCTTCCATATTTGGGTGAGATTTATCCCACTTAAACTGTACTGTTACTGAATTAGAATGGATAGAGGGGGGATCCATAAGAATGCCTCTAGCAATTCTCGGATTTGCTTTACCATCAATCTTTAATATACCATTAATACCTGCAGGAATAACAAAAGAACCATCCTTGTATTCATCTTGCCAGATAACTTGTGATACAGCTCCAATAGCATTACCAATATTAGTCTCATGGTCACAGTTTACTGTTTGTCCTAAGAGCATTTTCATAGAAGCTTTTAATACCCCATTTTGACCAAAATCGGTAGGGTTCCAGTTCTTAGACACAATAGTTGCAGATAATAATCTGAACATTGGTTCTATAAACTCCTCATCTTTAGGAGTAAGTTCTTCTGGCTTCAAGTCAGGATAATAGGTATTATAATCTATTTCTCCTCCCCAAAAACCAAATTGACTGACTGACTCCTTAGAAGTTTGAGCCCATTTATAAAAATTCTCCGAGAAGGTTTGTGGTTCTATGGATGTTGGGATATACCCAGCCATTATAGTATGACCACTACCTATCACTAAAGAATCCAAATTTTCTCTGTTCTTTTTATTAATCGGTTTACTCATCTTGATTTAGTATTTTGATCTCCTCGTGAAGGAGCCGGGTTATTTTTATCTCTTGATCTACGAGCGGATTGATTCTTATCGTCCTGTCTCTGTTTCTTCTTAGTACCCTCTTGTGGGTCTGAATTACCTCCCTTAGCAAATTGGTCTTCCAATGAAACTCTTGGTTCTTCTTCTGAAGGAGAATCATAACCCATTTCCCAAGCATATTGATATTGAGAAATGATACCTGCCTTGTAAAGTAAGTCAAGGTTCTGAATCTTATATTGTCTACCCTGTTGGATTTTAACCTCATCAGAGATAGTGGATGATCCCCAAGTAATGGATATTCCCTTACAATCAAAGCCAGCCAGACGTAGTTCTAGTTCATAAATAAACTTAAGAACATAAGAAACTATCATTTGGATATTCTTTAACTGACTTATAAGCTTAGAAAGCATAATACCAGTTGCTCCTTCTCCAATGGAAGCTTGTACTCCAATTAGGTTGCCATTTACTCCCAAACCATTAGCAACTGATTGCTGGTTCATATTCCAGGGTTTATCAATATTGCTCATCTCTTTTGAAGTAGAGTTAAGTTTAAACTGGTGGTCATCAATGTAACCAGTTACTACTCCATCCTTCATACCTTCCCTTACATTCTGTTTCAAACGTATTAGCTCCCTATTTAATC
>ENA-OXIO01000039-OXIO01000039.1-human-gut-metagenome-genome-assembly--contig:-NODE-39-length-78207-cov-14.8501_pt1 | contig 78207 bp, 56 predicted proteins | sample MGYA00249818_ERZ652363 | MGnify/ENA primary metagenome ERZ652363 (study PRJEB26925, sample SAMN05826857) | human gut metagenome | biome: ENVO:2100002; feature: ENVO:00000062; material: ENVO:00002003...
CAAAAAGGGATAATTCTGCGTGGCCAAAAGGGTCAAAGTTGAGTGGCTTTTCCACATAAATAATCTAAAGCATCTGCGATTAACTTCGGGGATAAAATAATACAAACATACAGCAATCGTGGATTAGCCAATGGCAAATACAAAAAGGTTTGACTGTTTAGATAATCCTCAAATTTTCAGTTAGATACACCTTTTAGGAGAAAACCTTTTTCCATTGTTTGAATAGGCTCAATGAAAACACCATATCAAAGGGTAGAAGAATACCTACTTAAAAGAAACTCTGAAAGGAACATCTATCCATTCTTTATGGTCATGAAAATGTAAATAAATAGAATCTCCTTCAAAGAAATTATTTATTATGTATTTACAGCTGCGTTTGAATTCTTTTAAAGAAACATGAATAGTATCTTTATTTTCATTAATCATTTTTTTGTAATATACGGACATAAATTCTTTTATTATATCATTTTCATCAATAACATATTTTATTTCCCCGTCAAATTTTTTATAAGAATAAGTCAGATATTCATCTTTATCACCCACCCGTAGATAGCATCCCGCTGTTCCAGGACATATATTTTCATTTTTGGCATAATAAGAGTTTTCGAAATAATAAATCTCTCTATTACCATTTTTCTTAAATTCAAATGCTATAGGATATAATAAACTATGAATAGAGGTTCTGTCTTTCCTTATCCTCAATATAACAGGACTATCGTTTTGTGCTTGTCTTACAGAAACGATATTTTCACGAGAGCTGCATCCCACAACAAGAACAATAAAAAAAAATATAATAGTCTTCATTTGATTTCTTTTATATAAAACAGCAATACTTTCATTATTATCATATCAATCGTATAAAGCAATTCATTTTATACATATAACATTACATATCAAACTTAGCAAAAAATACAATAAAGACAGTGTTCAAAGAGCATTTTTTTATCATCATATGCTCAGCAATATATTTTTATGGGGAGTATGCGACGTCCATACCCCAGTAATATGCTGAAAGTTATCACATATTTCCTGCCATGAAGTTTTCATTTGTGAGGTTATTGAAAATCATCTTTTTGCTTATGCCACCGTTGCTTTGCAAGATGATTTTTTCAGTTCTGCCTGATTGCTTCCATAAAACTTGTTTTTGTGACTGACATCGTAGATTGGGACAAAGGTTTCTTTGCCTACTTTCTTTGTCCGCCATCCTGCTCACTGAAAGAAAGTAGGCGGCTTTGCCGCCCACCGTTTAAAAATGCGTGCAAAGTCCCGTTACCATAGTGAATACCTCTTCGAGCATATCACAATATACGCCTTCGTGCGTGGCTATGTCCGTTGTCCTGCACTCAAAGGTCTTTTTGCTGAAGGTCTTGCGGTAGAAACGCATATTATATAAATCTGTTCCTGCATCGTAGATGATGTCAAGGCGGTTTGCACTCGTCTTGTTCCGTGCAAGGCTCATACGGAGTCCGTTCCCCATATCTATGAAGTCTTTGCTTCCCGTCATGGCGGCAAAGCGTCTGCCGCCTATCTGTTCAAAAATGGTCTTTGCTATCATATCTGTTTTTTAGTTTTATGGTTGGCGGTGTCCGCACCGCCAACTTGTTCAACATTCGGTTATCCCGGCAATGGGTGTATGGCGTTTCAGCCATTCCAACAGACACTCCATATTATACTCGCTCGTTATGACTGCCGTATGGGTGTCAATGGCGGTAAACCTGCTTCCCTCATAGTCATCTATCCACTCTTTAAGGGTTGCCACTCCCCAAAACTGCGTATCTCTGAAAATGCCGTCCAACTCCGTAATCGCTTCTCTGAACTTGACTATTATTGTCTGATAGGCGGGTGTATTCATAATTTATCCTCCTTTCCTTGTTTCTTGTTCAACCACTTGTCCCTCTCGTTTCGGCACTCCTCCAATGTCGGTTTCACGCAGGAGAACAACTCTCCGTCCGTGTGATGACGGTAGTCGTACTGCACAAGGGTACGTCTTTTCCTGCCGTAACCTAATTGGAAACTTTCATACTTTTCCGTACCTGCCGTTTGGCAGGTACTCACTCCATTGATGGTCATTCGTGTACTCATATCATTTGCTTTTGAATGAATTGTTCTAAATACTTCTCTTGTATGCCGAGTGCTTCGGCATAGATACTCAATTGGGCTGCATAACGGGTATTGTAATAACTCCTTTCCATTTCGTTTGTGGATAATCCGATATGTTCCCTTATATCGTTCAAATGTCTTTTGACGATATACTTGTAGTAGCGGTTTCTTTTTTCTCTTTCGTTGGTCATAATTCCATTCTGTTTATAGGTTAAAAATGTACTGACAGCACTCTGTTCTGCATCACCATTTCGGGGTCGCTCGTGTAACGTTGGTGCATATAGAAATGGTGTGAGCCGAAGCCGTAACAGAAGAACTTGTCAAGTTCATGCTTCTCGGCAAAGTCCTTTACGCTTCGCCTTAACTGCTCCTCACTCGTTGCAAGAGTGAGAAGGTTTACAAATTCAAGGAACATCTTTGGGATTGTATCATCCCAAAGACAAACCATACTTTCAATTCTTACTTCCATATTGTTCAATATTATAGGTTTATATTATGCTGCTTTCATCCGTTCACGGATAAGGTTGGCGTTCTTGTTCACAAGGTCTATGATGCGCTCGTGATATTCGGTGTCTTGGTTGTACTTGCCGTGACACTGCACAACTCTGAAGGTGCGCAAGTCCACCTCAACGGTTTCAATTATCTCACCGCCAATTCTTGCCGAGAGTATGAGGGTGTCGGCTTTCTTATAGTATTCACTGCCGAACACGCAGATGTTCTGCGTCTTGCCCTCGTTGTAATACTCGTCTATGCTTTCAAGCACCTTGACGATTATTTCCTCGTCAGTGATTACCAATCCGAAGAATTTGGATTTGTTGGCGATGAAATCCTCCGCATCTTTCTTTTGTTGGAGTTGTCGCTGCTGCTCACGCTCACGCCTTTCAATCTCCCACCTGCGCTGTCGCTCAATCCGTTCCTTCTCATGTATGGCTTCAATCTTTCGGGTTGTCTTGTCGTGTGCCACCATGAAATCTTCGGGACAAATGTTCTTCGGGTTACGGAGGTCTTGACCGAGTTTTTTGAGCATACGTAGATAGTCGCACCACATGGAGAGGTTGTGTATCTGATATTTATGACGCTTGGCAATCAGATATGACGCCCAACATTCATCGGCTATCATTGGATTGAAAAGAAAGTATTTCATATCCTCAATCTCACCGCCTTTCATAAGGGTTTCAATTCTTGGGTCTGAAAGCAAAGCCTTGAAAAGACGCACGGGGGAGATGCCGTGAAAATCGCCCTTGAAACCATTGCGTCTGAGTTGGGGCAATATCTTCATATTGGGATACACATTCCCCCATGCCACAACATCATCATAAAGGCTGTTGTGTGGTCTGACCTCCATACCGCTATCCAAAGCCCATACATCGCAATAGCAGAAAGAGAAGCCACGAAGCAGAGCCATGTCGGTAATGATGCCTTTGGGTGAAATCCAACGCTGCACAACCTCGTGGCAGTAGAATTTCATTGGCTCTCCTTTCCTGCTCTCGCATCTGACCTGTGCCACACGGATTAACTGATAGCCTTTGCAGGTGGTTATCACGCTGAAATACTGCGTTTCCTTGTGAGTGCGCTTTCGGGTGTCCCATACTTTGAGTTCAGCACGGCATTGGGGGCAGGTACAACCATCAAGGCTGTCGCATAATCCGTTGTTGCTGTGCCACTCGTGACCGCAGTCAGAACAGGTGATGTTCCCTTTCTTGGTGCGGTAGCCGATATGTTCAACACAATGGCGGTATGCCCAATCAATTTGTGTTGCGGATATGGGGTGAAGGTTGGCGGAAAGTCTTGCCACCTCTTTTTGTATGCGTGTCTTGGGTTTCATAATCAAAAGTCAAATAGGGAGGGTTGTACAATAGTTTCTTTTTTCGCTGCCGGTCTGTTGCGGTTCTGCAACTTGCGGACTTCCTCGTCTTGATATTTTTGGATAGCCTTCTGCCGTGCTTCCGCCTTTTCCTCTGCCGTGAGTTCCACAATATGGTTCACCGCCACTTGGCAGTTCATCGGTTTGCCCACCTCTATCTCGTTTTCTTCATAGTAGTGGATGGCTTGCCCGAATATCTCTCCGTCCGTGAAGCCGTTGCAACCGCTGTTCTTTACATAGTTCAGAATGTAGGTCACGCAGTCGTCTATGTTCTTGGCAGGGTTGCTGAAACTTTTGGCAAAGAGTTGGTCTTCCTCTGCACGTTGCTCCAAGTACATCAGTATCGTTTTCTTAAAATAGTCAGTTCCTTTCATATCGCTGTTGTTTTAGATTGTTTCTTTCAGTATCTCTCTCCAATAGGTCGGCTCCACTTCGCTCAATAGGAAGTCGGTAAAATCCTTTCGGGTGTCCTTGTTCAGTTCGTGGTAGAGTTCACGGAACACAGATATATTGCCGTTGATGTATGTTTCCACCATATACTCGAAGATGTTGTCCACCTCATAGTATCTGCACTGCTGTGCTGCTGTCTTGCTGTTTCTCTTTGCCATATCGGTAAGTATTAAAGGGTGAATAACCAAAGGATAAGACCGAAGAAGGCAATGGTGGAAAGGATAGCCACGATTATACCTATCGCCACTCGGAACAATCCGTTTACAATCTCTGAAATGATGCCCAAGAGGATGCCGAACATCCCGAAGGCGGTGCGCACGATTAAACCGCATACTGCAAGTCCTATGTATTGCGCCACTTGTCTGAAATTTGCCGTTGTTGTCATATCTACGTTGTTTTTGATTTTTTTTGTTTTTAATGCGGATTCAAGAGCTGAGGGAGTTGAGTTTCAAACTATCTTATCTGCCTCTCGTTTATCCGACATTTTTTTTAATGCGTCTTTCTGTCGCATCGGTCGTTTTCGTTTCGGGTGCTCAAAAAGGTAGGGATTAGGGGATGCAAGGTTTTTCGGAAAAATACTACCCGCAGGGCTGGAGATTTTTCCAGACAACAGGAGGCTTGACCTTGCATCCCCGTCAAATCCCGGAATTACCTTTGCGCCCAGAACGAAAATGACTGACTGATGCGGCTACTGAAAGGCGTAAAAATGGAGGTAAACGGAAGTAGAGGCAGATTCGAGAGAAAACTTCAGAGAGAAATCCACAAAAAGAAGAAAAGACAAAGAGAAAGGAAATACCGCCGGAAGCGTGAAACCGGGCAAACCACCTGCAAGGAAGTGTGGTTTATCCGTCTGGCCAAACCCATTTGGTCGGGCAAATAAACCATTCTTCCCGGTTTGCCTGCTGTGGGTGACGGCTTGTCCCATTTATGGGCGGGCGGTCACATGCAGCTTTCCGCTACCGGCTCAAAAAAACAGCAAAAAGAAAAAAATCTCAGAAAATCCGTAAAAGCACCTTTGTGGCATAAACCCAAAAGAAATGGGCCTTGCTTCATCAGTCTAAACTTGTTGTTTAGGCATGAGGCAAAGCCCTTTTCTTCGCTTATGCGGATAGTCGGGACATGGTTGTCAAAACTTGTTTTGGCTATGGTGTACCGACGGAGTTAAATCGCTTTTACGGAAAAGCCAAATTAAAGTGAAAAAAGTAGGGAGATTCTGTCGTAATCTCCCGTTTTATTTGTACTTTTGTACTTGAAGAGTTCTTTGAAGGTTACGCAACGCGCAGAAGTATATTTAAGGAGATAACTCTCTTATTCGTAACCTATTACCATAATGAGCGAATAACCTATGCTCATTTTCAATATCTTAGACCTTTTTCATAACTTCAGACAGCAAAGGTAAATGTTCTCGGCCGATTTTTCTAATCTATTCGGCGAAAGCTGATTTTTTTTCGATAAATTAGGGGAATAAGGGGAAATTTGAGGAGATGGCAGGGGGGGTCATTGTCTCCCTGTTTAAATTCTCATTGAAAATCATAGTTTTTTGTTGTTTTGAATGAAGGGAATTGTATGAATGAAAATTTAAACAGGGATTTTTATGGAAACTTTTTAGTTTTCTTTGCCTTTTTGATCGGGATATAGTGACTGGTAATAATTGATTCGTTCTGTCCATGGACGGTATTCAAAAGGATAAACGTGTTGTTGCTCTGCCCATCGTGTCCATTTGTTTTCTAATTCTTTTGCTTTTAAAGGAAATTGTTCGGAAAGATCTTGTGTCTCAAAAGGATCGGTGGTGAGGTGAATCAATTCCCAAGGCTGTCTGCCGTTGGCACGTACTAGTTTCCAACCGTCAGACAGGATGGCGCATGAGGTCTGATGTTCAAAGAAAAGATCGCGCGGCTGTATTTTTTGTTTTCGTATAGCCGGCAGGAGACTGGTTCCGGCCAATTTCACTTTTTGATTGTGAAACGTGTCGGGGTAATGTGCGGAAGCAATATCCAGGCAGGTGGGAAAAATATCAATGATATGACTGGGTTCCCGACAGATACTGCCTTTTTCTGTCTGGCTTTTGCTTCTTCCGTCTGTAAGGATGAGAGGGGAACTGGTTCCTCCTTGGAATACCCATTGTTTGTAACTGCGATAGGGGGTATTGCTTAAATCAGCCATCAGCTGTTTGATGAATCCCCCTTCACTGGTAGAGCCGTTGTCGCTCATAAACAGAAACAGGGTATGTTCATACATTCCTTTGTCTTTTAAGGTCTGTATTACCTTTCCTATGCCGCTGTCCATGATTTCGATCATGGCGGCATAGGTAGCCATATCGGTTATCCATTTTTCTTGCTGCTGTGGAGTAAGTTCGGTCCAGGCGGGTCGTTTACCGTCCGGAAATTCTTTTTGGAAGACTGGAAGAACCATTTCCGGCGTTATCAGCCCTAAGGCTTTTTGACGTTCGAAACGTTGTTGGCGTAGAACATCGTAGCCGGCTTTATAGCGCTCACGGCAAGCATCTATCTTGTCTTGGGGGGCTTGTAGGGGCAAGTGAGGTGCGTAATGTGCTATGTACATGAACATGGGAGTCTGCGTGGGATGTTGTTTGATAAAACTAACGGCAGAGTCTGTGATAGCGGTGGTATAGTAATAATCATCCGGAAACTCGGTAATCCGTTGCAGGTTATGATAAACGGGATCTGGTTTGTAATAGCTTCCCCCTCCATGCAGGCAGCCGTAGTATTTGTCGAATCCCCGTTGAACTGGATAACTTCCATTGGGGGTTTCAAAGGCCGCATCTAAGGTAACATGCCATTTGCCACTCATGTAAGTGGCATAGCCTTGGTCGCGCAGTACTTCGGCAAGGGTGGGCAGGTGATCCGAAATCTGTCCCCGATACCCCGGACGATGTTCGTCTACCGCGGTCATCCATCCCATTCCCGCTTCGTGCTGATAATGTCCGGTGAGTAAGGCGGCACGGCTGGGGCAGCTTCGTCCTGTGTTTTTAAATTGGCTGAAACGTATGCCTTGTTCGGCCAGATAATCTATATTAGGGGTATGTATTTCTCCTCCGTAGCAGGATAAATCAGAGAATCCCATATCATCGCATAAAATCAATACGATATGGGGATGTTCCGTGTCTGGTTTGGCGTGAGTGGCTGCTACAGTGGAGGTTATGGCAGTTAGTGCCAGGGTTGTAACGGTTAACTTATATGTCATGGGTGATTTGTATTTTAGTTTTTTCATTTTGTTCCATCCCTTATGGGGATGGAGTAGAAGAGGCTTTGAATTGCTTTTCTCTTTCTGCCTCTTCCCCACACCGGATGGAAAGGTTTACTTCTTTTCACCGAAATCAGCTTGCTGTTTTTCCACTTCTTTCAGCTTTTGTGCATTCCGTTCTTTCAGCAAACGTTCCTGTTCCAGTTCGGAAGCCGATTTGGCGGCTGATTGCCCGAAAGGTGAGTCGCTGTTCATGGAAATCAGCGCAGCTTCACTTTCGGTGTAGATGAGAGGATGAGCCGCCGGCTTGCTTTCTAATTCCAACACTGCGCTGGCAGGCATTTGCGAGCCTTCGAACAATACGCTGGCAGTGATTTTGATTTTACCCGGCTTCAAGGTGGATTGTATCAGCACGGGGGCTGTTCCCCATTTTACCGGAGCCGGATTGGCCAGTATATTCGCTCCGCCCAAAATACGTCCTTCGCCTTCTACATGGAATTTCACATAATAGTTGTTCAGACGTTTGATGTTCCCGTTTTTATCGGCTATGGCGGCTACTACGGTTACAAAGTCGGAGCCATCAGCTTTTAAGTCGGTGTTTTCATTGTCAACCCAAAGTAGCACTTTCTCGGGACGCCGGGCCGGTCGTACTTCGTGCGTGGCAACTACTTTTCCATCTATGATGCCTTCGGCCAGTAGGAACACCTCGTCCTGTTTCTTCTTTCTCATAGACATGTTTTTGTCTATCATGAAGTCGTATATATCTTTGAATGTAATAACGGGTGAGGGCATTCCTTCTTTCGTTGCCGGCTTGGTGTAAGTCCATGTCTTGCCACCTTTATTATAAGTAAGCCGCACCTCGTCACAATTGGAGTACACAGTAACGTCTTTGGGTGAGAAGGGAGTCATTTCATGGGCGATGTACACCATCGGTCCTGTTTCGAAAAGACGGTCTTGCTTTTCGGGCGAGCGCTGGGCTTTGAACATATAATAAGCATATTTGGGTTGACGGAATACGTCCATCACACCACCATAGAAGGGATCGGGATGATAGCCGCGTTGGTGGTCGAACGAGTGCCACAAACAGCCGCCGACATGTTGGCGCGGAGTACGGCAGAGTACATCGTAACAGGTGAAAGGATAACGGGGGGCGGCATAATGCTGTGCCTGGATGAGCATAGCCTGTTCCCCCCAGTTGCGTGCCACACGGCTGGGGGAGTTGTGCGAGTTCCAGTCGTCTACATTATCTCCCCACTCGCGGGTGAAATAGGTTATTTTAGGGTCGAGGCTTTTGATGGCCCAGTCCTTGTCCGCATTGGCCGGATGAGTGAAGAGTACCGGATATACCTCATGTCCCCGTGCTTCGCTGTCGCAACCGGAATAGCAATACGGATAAGGGTATTCTTGATTGACAATATCGAGGGTATTTTTGGCGAAGTCTGCCGGATACCAGGTTTCATTCAGGATAGGTTCCCATAACCATACACAAGGGTGATTGCGGTCACGCCGTACCAGGTTGCGGATATCGCTATAAACCCGTTGTGCAAATTCAGGAGCGTCATTCCAGAATTGCCATCCCGGTGTGTTTACAATGACGAACAGCCCCAGTTCGTCACATGCATCCATAAAGGCGGGGTCTTGAGGGCAGTGAGCATTTCGGATGACTTTCATACCTGTGTCGCGTAGCTTTTTAGCGTCGCGCCAATGAATGCTGTTGGCAACGGCATTGCCTACTACGGCAAAATCCTGATGGCGGTTGGCGCCAATCAGCGGGCTTGGATAAGGTTTGCCGTTCAGCCAGAATCCGTCCTTTCCTTTGAATTCTACGCTGCGGATACCGATACGGCGGCGGTAGCCGTCCACTACATTTCCTTCATTGTCGCGGATACGGACAATCAGGTTATATAACGTAGGCGTTTCAGGGCTCCAAAGCAGAGGAAACTTCAACGTTATTTTATCTTTTGAAGTGACTGCCTTGCCCGGACGTACTTGAATGACATCGTTCAGAAATGCGGCTTGTGTGCCGTCGGGTTGCTGAAGTTCATATTCTACTACTCCTTTGAAGTTCTTTTTACTGTCATTACGTATATGGGCTTTCAGGATTATTTCTGCGGAAGTGTCGGAAACTTTGTCGTATGCCACGAAAAGCCCGCCGCCTGCCATTTCGTTTTCGAAATTGGGATCGGTGATGAAAACCGGACGATGGGCTATTAGCCAGCAGTCACGATAGATGCCGCCAAAATAAGTATAATCCAGTACATCCTGTGCTTTGCCGGGAGGATAACTGGGGTCATTGCTGTTGTCTGCCCATACAGCTATCACATTGTCTGTCCCCCAATTCAGTGCATCGGTGACATCAATGACTACAGGCAGGTATCCGCCAAAGTGTTCGGTCAATAAATTGCCGTTTACAAAAACTTTGCTTTTTCCCATGATAGCTTCGAAATGCAGGAAAAGTTTTTTGCCTTTCAATTCATTTGCCGGAGTGAAATGTTTGCGGTACCATACCTCACCTTGATAGTTGATACATCCACTGGCCTCAGTCGGTACATATTCAATGCCGTCGGGCAGGGAAACCACTTTCCAGTCCTGGTCATTAAAGTCGGTGGTTTCCGCACCTGTAGCGGTTCCTTTGTGGAATCGCCATGCCGGATTCATGGAATATACTTCACGTCCGGAGTTTGCCAGTTCATAGAAACCGGCAGTAGAAAACTCAGGCTGGTAGGCTGCTTGCATCTCATAGAGAGGAAATAGCAGCAGGGCGATGAGATAAGATAAAAAATGTTGTTTCATAAAGTAGTGTTGTATTATAAGGTTCATATTATTTTTTATATTAAAGTTTCATTCGTTGTTTTTTATGGAATGTTTTTCTGTCGGGCGGTCTGAGAGTTCATCCATGTTCTTGTCTTCCTTATCATTGGAATTTCATAATAATACCACCAGTCGCTGTTGTTGGTTTTGGCGGCAAGATGGTTGTGGTGGTTTTGGTCAGCAATGTAACCGTCAGGTTGTTCCATAAAACGGGTCTGTGAATAGGTCTCTTCCAATTGTTTTCTCATGGTCTGAAAGTCATTGCACACTTCATTTATTTGTTGCAATGCTGTCTGTTTGTCTTGTTCATGTATAGTGATATCATAGTTGTGCAAGGCTAGAATCAGACGGACAGGGAAGTTGAACAAGTGGTTTGTCTGTTCGTATACCTCTAATGTATAGCGGTTGCGTAAAGCATGTTGTTTAGCCTCTTTTATGCCTTGGCATATTTTTTCATATCGTTTTTGTTCCACCTTTGCTTGGGCTATTTTTTGTTGGTAGGTACGGCTCCATGCTCCCGGTGCGTCTGGATCCGGTAGGCTGATTAAAGTAAAATCAGTAGTTCCCCATGCCGGATTGCGCCTTCCCGAATTGACCAGGGCATCATCAAAGAAAAATGCTTCTTGTTCCAGTTCATCCAGAAAAGCCATATGGTTGTCATTTGGATGAAAGCCAAATTCTCGTTGGGCATGTGCGGCTTTGAAGGCTTCGACTGTCCGTGCTGTTGGGTTCCAGCCATATTCTCCCTGTGCGATGTATCCACGCCACACCGTTTCAGAGTGTGGGGAACCATCATCCCATGCTGTGGCCAAAATTCCTTCCAGTTGATTTTGAGCAACTAATTTGCTGAATCCTTTGATATAGCCGGCCAGTGAATTTTCACGCGGTATAAATGGAGAACTGCCACACGAAGCAGCGGTAGCTCCCATTACTTTCAGTCCTTTGTCATGATACCATTGTAAAATGCGTTGATGCCCCGGCTGGGTGGCATCTTTGTAGTTCCATCGCATATACACACATTCTTTGGGGAATAATTTGATGCTTTCATTCAATTTTTTATCGTTCCATTTTGCTGCTATTTCATCCTGGGTTTCATTACTGTTGACCAAATCCCATACACCGCCGTATTTTAATGGCATATCATCCCAGAAAATAGGAATGCGGTTGTGAGCTGTTGCGAAATCGCATACTTTTTTCAACCAGATCATTTGTAGTTCAAATAGAGTTTTTCCGGTGGCTTTACAGCGTTGGTCTATGCCTATGGCGGTAATTTCATCTCCTCCTATATGTAAGTATTTGCTGTAAGGCATGGCTTCGATAGCATCCCGGTAAAGGTCGAATTGCAAATCATAGGTACGAGGGTCAGATGGGCAAAACTCCCAGTCGCTGTCGGGGTTTTCACGTAGTTCCCAATGATGTTTTAAAATAAAACCGGCATGTCCCAAACCTTGGACCAAGGGGGTTATTTCAATATTCCGTTCTTTGGCATAGCGGCATAAGGCTTGCATTTCCTGCTTGCTGATGGCATTGGGGGCACCTATTTCGGGGCGTCGGGTATAACGCAGTTTATCTTCCAGCTCCCAAATAACTGCGTTTATTTTGTATCGGGCCAGTTTGTCTATTTCCTGATAATAATACTCCATGCGGTCTAAATGATGTTTTACATCAAAGTGCACGGCCCGATAGGAAATGGCCGGATAATCGATGATTAGCATGGCTGGAATAAGTATGTTGAAATCCCGGCTGTCTTCCATTAATTGTTCTAAAGTTTGGCAACCGTAGAAGATACCTGTCATGGTTCTGGCTGATATACAGACTCCTTTTTCATTAATTTCCATCATGTATCCTTCTGGAGAAGCAGGAACATGCTGGCTGGTGAGTTGGAGCCGGATGGGTTTCCCTTTTCGTGGGCAACGGGGAAGTTTGTTGAGCATATCTCCCAATATGGGGATGGAAGTTGTGTCTGATGACAGAATATAGGATAACTCCCAATAATTGATTCCTTTTCCAGAAGTCAGTTCTATGGATTGTGGTTGTGGAAGCAACTGGAATGTCTTGTCTAATTCTCGAGAAGCAATCTCTTCTATGAATAAGCATAAACAGAGTAATAAAAGAATTTTTTTCATATCACTTCGATGATTAATTTTTTTTCTACTAATTTTGTTCCTTGTACAGTCAGGGTTCCTTTTCCTTTTTCTTCGTCAGATTGTAATAATACTACACATTTTCCCCGAAAGCAACGGCAGTGGGGCTGTTGGTATGGAAACATATCTGTAGGGTTTCCGTTGTCTACCCCTAATAGCCGGAGTGGTCCACTTACGTGGAAACTGAGTTCATTGGAGGCATAAGGACAAGGAATTCCGTTTTTATCTGTTATGTCGATCTCTATGCGTATGACTTCATCCGAACCGGCTTTTACAGAATACTTGTTACTGGCAAGGGCGACAGAATGAGGTGCTTCTGCACTTTGATAACAGTCTGTTGCCACGATTTTTCCTTTTTTTATGCCTCGGGCTTCTATTTTTCCGGGCGAATAAGGAACTAACCATATCAGTTGCTCCCCTGTATAAGGTTTACTGCCCAAAGATACATTATTTATAAATAACTCTACTGCATCACAGTTGGTATAAATGACTACGGGAATTGTTTTTCCTTCTTTTCCCGGATGCGTCCAATGCGGAAGAAGGTGTACCATTGGTTTGTCGGTCCATAAACTTTGGTAGAGGAAATAGGCGTCTTTCGGAATGGCAGCTATGTCGATAATACCGAAATTGCCACATCGTTGAGGCCATTCGGCTTCACCTAAATAGTCAAAACTGCCCCATCGGAATTCTCCCATTAACCAAGGGAAAGAACAGGTGCGTTGCCATGATTTACGGGCGCTGATACGTACAGAAGCATTGTCGTAGGACGATTGATAATAGGGATAATCGGATTCTTCGGGGAAGCATTCTTTTTCCGTCAGGTCAGGTATAGGAAAGACCCGATGTTTAAATTGTTCCCAGTTTATGTTTCCTTTTTCCCAAGGAGCGGGGAAATCCCGTCTTCTCCATTGTGTCTGGCTTCGGTATACGCCACGGGTTTGATAAGTGTGGGGTACCTCTGTAGCAATGGCACAAAGTGTTGGGTAGTTTTTGTGGAAGTGTTCTAGTTCTCCTATTTCTTCTCCATTTCCATTGAAGCCGATAATGTCTAGATAGTTGAATTTTTTTTGATAATCGGTCTTCATACCTCTAGTAGGATCAGTTCCTCCTTGAGTGACAGGGCGGTCAGGGTCCAGTTGGTGAAATAGGCTGACCAGGTTGTGTTGGATTTCGGGGGTAGCTCCCGTTACTTCGTTGCCGATACTCCACATAATGATAGAGGGATGGTTGCGGTCTCGTTTTATGAAATCAGTCATATCTTTTTGCCACCATTCATCAAAGTAATTTCCATAGTCATCGGCGGCTTTAGGTTGATTCCATCCGTCCAATCCTTCGTTTAGTACCATGATTCCCATCGTATCGCATAAATTATAGAAAGCAGGAGAGAAGGGATTATGACTGGTGCGTATCGCATTACATCCCATATCTTTCAATAATTTGAGACGATAATGAAGTAGGTCGTCGGGTACGGCGGCTCCTACAGCACCGGCTGTATGATGATCGCATACTCCTTTTATTTTTAGTGATTTGCCATTGAGCAGGAATCCGCTGACCGGGTTGAATTCTAATTGACGGAAGCCTACAGGTAATCTACATTCATCTAGTATCTTGTTATCTCTTGTCAGTTGGCATATAAGTGTATAGACGTTAGGAGAATCAGGTGACCATAATAATGGTTTCCTGATGCTCCCTGACAGGAAGCAAAGAGAATCTGCAGATGGGACAAATATTTTTTCAGAAGTATCGGCTATGCTACCGTTGGGAGCTTGTAGATATGTTTTTACTTTGATTGGCTTTTTCTCCTGTGTTTCAATTTCTATAGATAGGGTGTAGGTGGCAGATTGCTTATTTTGTAGCTTGGATCTGAAATGGATTCCGGAATAAGGAATGTGGGTGGGGTTACTGACCAGCAGGTATACAGGACGATATATTCCTGATCCTGTATACCAACGTCCGGTTAATGCTTTGCTGTGATCTACTTTTACAGCGATTTGGTTCTTGCCTTCTTGCAAATATGGAGTTAAATCATATACAAAGCTGATATACCCATTAGGGCGTTTGCCCAGCCAATGACCGTTTATCCATACTTCGCTGTTCAGATATACGCCCTCAAATAGGATTTGTACTTTTTTATTTTTCCATTTGGAAGGAATGGTAAAAGTTTTTCGATACCAGCTTATTCCGGCAGGCAGGAAACCGCTTTGCCAGTCGGTTCCGTTTTCAAATTGTTTATAAGTGCCTTCTATGCTCCAGTCATGAGGAATGTTCAATATGCGCCATTGAGAATCGTTATATGAGGAAGAAGAGGCTCCTTTGCCTGCATCTCCTAGATGGAATTTCCAGCTTTTACAGAAATTTATGGTTTCTCCGGCAAAAGATGCCAATAAGAAAAATTGTATGCAAACAAATAAAAGGATACGTTTCATGGTTAGTGTGAAGAGAAAGAGAGGCTGAATGTTGCTTGAAGAACAATCAGCCCCAGAACTAATTTACTGATGTTATATATAAGCTAATACCTGTTGATTTACCATCCTTCACTAGGCGTACAAAGTGGATTGGTGTCAAGTTCTTTGGCTGGTATCGGGAAGTAGTTGAACTTATTGATATTACCGGATTTGCCAGTCTGATAGTTTTTATAGCGGGTATCATCACAAGTTTTTAATGTCTGCTCTAACAATCCCCATCTGCGTAAATCGTAGAAACGTTCGCCTTCCACAAAGAATTCAATGGCGCGTTGGTGTACCAGATCTTCAAAAACCCCTTCTTTGGTTATTGGGCCGCTATAGTCATTCAGGTTGGCGCGTCGGCGGATTTGATTAATATATCCGATAGATGTGTCTAAAGCCCCTTTGTTCATATAGGCTTCTGCCAGCATCAATAATACATCGGCATAGCGGATGGCTCTTTCATTGATGAATGACTTGGGAGGTGCCGGTTCATCTTTTTGAGTCTTCCAGTTCTGATATTTCAAAATCCAGTATGTTTTCCACTTGTCTTGTGCAAAAACTTCCCGGAAAGGTCTTTGGTAGTAAGTGCATCCCTCATAGTCCCATGCCACAGAACAGCGGGCACGATAATCAAAATTGCCGTCTTTGTCTTTTTCCTTCCAGAAGATATCCATAATTTGCTGGGTAGGATTTGCTTCATACCATCCTCCGACTTCAGCAGCGGCATATTCTTTAGGGCGGGTATTGGATTGGGTGGAATTGATATTTTCTCCATCTCCCCAAAGATCTGTTCCACCCACATCTTCTATCAATAACTCGAAAATACTTTCGGCATTGTTTTCATGAGTGTCATCAAAATTCCAATTAAAGTCCTCTACTAGTTTGTAGGTGTAAGGATTCTGCGTCAGAGGCTCGAGGACGTTTATCGCTTCTTGCCAATTTTCTTCATAGACATATATTTTACCCAAAGCGGCATAAGCGGCTCCTTGTGTAGGCTTTCCTATTTTATTCGTTATGGGCAATAGGGAAGCAGCGGTTTTTAAATCTTCTTTGGCTTGTGCCCATATATCAGCTTGTGATGATTTTGCTAAAGGGAAAGTCGAGGGAGATTGGGAGGCTGTCAGGCGGAGAGGGGCGTCTTTAAACTCTTTGGCTAACTGGAATAAATAGAAGCCACGTATGAAAAGACATTCTCCTTTTACCGAATTTTGAAAATCGGTAGAAAATTGTTCTTTCTTTTCTTCCAGTTTTTGCATAATGGAGTTGGTACGGTACAAGGCATTGTAAAATTGATAGAACATGCCTTGTGTCAGTGAGTTTGTATTACTATTAGTAAAACGGTTTACTGTATATACATCCGAAATATCGTTGCGGAAGTCGACTTCATCGGCTCGGGCTATTCTCAGCATTACACCGCGAGTTCCATAATAACCGCCGTTTAGGGCATTCTTCAGTGGAGTATAGCAAGAGGTCAAGGCCAGATTGAAATCGGTTTCATCTTTCCAAAAAGTATCTTCTGTTGCTTGGTTGGGATTGGCCTGGTTTAATTGATCTTCGCAGGAACTGAATAGCATGCCTGAAATCAATATGGTCAATGTCGTTTTAATATATGTTTTCATAAGATGTTTATTTTTAGAATGTTACATTTAGTCCTAACATGAAAGTACGGTTAGTCGGGTAAATAAAATTATCAAATCCCCGATAATTGGCATTGTCTGCATTGACATCCGGTGAATATCCGCTGTAACTGGTGATAGTAAATAAGTTTTCAGCGTTAATATACACACGGGCATGCTGTATGGCACCTTTAAACCATGTCTGAGGAAATGTATAACCTAATTGAACACTGCGGAGACGCAAATAAGAACCATTTTCAAGATAACGGTCGGATTCTGCACGGGTATTACGGTTAGGATCATCCCATGTCAGACGTGGATGGGAGGCATTTTTGTTTTCAGGAGTCCAATAATCCAGGCAACTTGCCAGAAAATTGGAACCTTTGGTTACATCTTCTAATGTCTGACGGGTTGCATTATAAATTTTATTTCCTAACACTCCTTGCAGTCCGATTGATAAGTCGAAATTTTTGTATCTCATATTACCATTCAGCGCGAAAGTAAAATCGGGAAAAGGACTGCCTTGAAATACACGGTCGTCGTCATTGATAACGCCATCGTTGTTGGCATCTACAAATTTTATATCACCCGGTTCGGCGGCTGGTTGTATTTTTTTACCGTCTTTGGCATATGCGTCTACTTCTTCCTGACTATTGAAATATCCGGCTGTAGAGATAAGCCAATAACCTCCAATAGGATATCCGGCTTTGGTTTCACTGGTAGTGATGTTTTGGTTGGTAGAACCGCCTTTGATAGATCCGCTTTCACTTCCCATGGCTATTACTTTGTTTTTATTGAAAGACCCAATTAAGTTGATGCCATACGAAATATCCGGATTGGGTTGGTCCATCCATCCTAAATTGAATTCAAAGCCATTGTTACGTATCTTGCCCGCATTGCGTATAGGGTCATTGGCACCACCGGAAGAGATAGGAATAGGAACGGTCAGCAAGATATCTTTTGTATTTTTCACATAATAGTCTGCTGTTAAGCTTAGTCGGTTATTAAAAGCCATAAAATCAATGCCGACATTAGTCATAGCGGTTTCTTCCCATTTTATATCCGGATTGGCAAAATTTTTAGGAAATGCTCCTTGAAGCAGACCACCGTTGCCATCGGGATAATTGATGCCGGTAGTGATGGTGGAGGAATATTGATAGTTATCGATTTCTTGATTTCCTAAAACGCCATATCCGCCACGAAGCTTTAGCTGATCAAGCCAATGCACGTTTTCCATGAACTTTTCTTCGGCCACATTCCATCCTAATGAAAAAGAGGGGAAGTAACCATATCGATTGTTCTTACCGAATTTGGAGGAACCGTCCCGGCGGATAGTGGCGGTGAATAAGTATTTATTTTGGTAGGAATAGAATACGCGTCCGAGAATAGAGGTAAGGACACTTCTCCATGAATTGCCTTCGTTGCTGCGATTGGTTGTGGCTGCATCTATTTCTTCTAATCCCTGGGGTAATCCTTCACCATAGGCTTGTATGTGGCGGAATCTGCTGTCTTGATAGGTATAACCTGCCAATGCTGAAATTTTATGCTCTCCGAACGTACGGTCGAAAGTTAATAAATTTTCAACAAGTATATTACGTCTCCTTCTTTGTCTTTCTGTTAATTGGGTGATGCTGTTGGTCGCTAATCCAAAATCATATTTATTGAGATAATTCTTATATCTTTCGAAAGAAAAGTCTGGAGTTAAATTCAGTTTGTATTTTAGTCCTTTAAAAAGTTCAATTTGTGCATACAAGTTAGCGAATATTTTTACATTTTCGTTATAACGGTCCATGATGTTGTCATCAATAATGGCCAATGGGTGAGGAATGTTTACCACATCACCATATGTGCCACCATATCCACCTTCACGAGTATCATCATATTTTTCCAAAGTAGGAACACTTTGCAGAATGGTGCCAATCATGCCGCCTCGAAGTTCCTGGTGAAGGGGCTTGTCATGACTGAATGAAATAATGAGATTTGTTCCAGCAGAGAATATCCCTCTTTTATAATCATTCTTGGATTGGATATTATACCGTTGGTAATTGGTACCTTTTACAATACCGTCTTGGTTGAAATAACCTAAGCCGGTGTAATAAGTGGAATATTTTCCACCACCTTTTACAGACAAATTGTAGTTTTGCATCAGTGCGGGGCGAAACATGATGTCTTGCCAGTCATTGTCTGGTTTGTTAGCCAGATCGGTAGCCATGTCTAATGCCGGTTTGCCGATAGCTTGACGGGCTATAGTGGTAACTTCTGCCCATCCTTTGGCATCTAGCATATCAAGAAATTTGCTGGCAGTTGATATACCTAAGTTGACAGATAAATCAATGATAGGTTTTCCTTCTGTGTTACTTCCTTCTTTGGTAGTGACAATGATAACACCGTTGGCTGCACGGGAACCGTAGATAGCTGCGGATGAGGCATCTTTCAATACGTCAATGCTGGCAATATCATTGGGGTTGATATGATCAATACTGTTCATATACATGCCATCGACAATGTAAAGAGGGGAGGCGTTGTTTAGCGTACCAATACCGCGGACCATGATACGGGTTCCCGAACCTGGGGCACCACCTTGAGATACGATGTCTACCCCTGCAATTTTGCCTTGCAGCGCCTGGCCGATGTTGGCGTTACTTTGTGTATTTAGTTTTTCTGTGTTAATGTTTGCAACAGATCCTGTCAAGTCTGCTTTTTTCTGTACACCGTATCCAATGACTACCACTTCATCAAGAGTTTTTGTATCTTCTTTTAATAGAAAACGGATACTTTTTTGGTTGTTGATAACCGTTTCTTGTGTGAGGTAACCAATGTAGGAAACTTCGATAACAGATTGTGGTTCGGCTTTAATACTGAAGTTGCCATCTATATCTGTGATTGTACCTGTTGTGGTTCCCTTTATACGGATGTTGGCTCCGATAATGGGTTCTCCGCTGACATCTGTTACCGTTCCCGTTACTGTTTTAGCTTGTTGTTGAGCATGCAAGTCTTTAATAGCTTCTGTAGTTAAAATAATGTGTGTACCTTCCAGTTCATAGTTGATACCGGTCCCTGACAGAATTCTGTCCAGTACTTGTGCTACGGCTTCATTTTTGACCTTTACGGAAGTAATTTTGTTAATATCTACTTGGTTATTGTAGATAAAAAGATAATCAGTTTGGTTTTCAATTTCATTCAGGATCTTATCCAGTTTAACATTATTCATACGTATGCTGACTTTTGCATTTTGAGAATGGGCATTCCCAGCATACGAACAGAACACACAGACCATCAATAGGAAAGTGGAAATTCTCATAATTCTAAAGATTTGTTTAAATCGGGGATTTTTGAAGCAATATCTCCCCGACAAAGTGTTATTTTTCATACCTTTGCGTTGATTTAAATAGATTTTTTTACTTGAAAAATTGTTTTGAGTCTATGCCGGTAAGTGCGGCAACACTTATCGGCATTTTTCTTTTTAAGGTTAACTTGAGCTTTTCTTCATAGGCTTGTTGTTTTTAGGTTAGTATTGTCTGGTCAATTGATGTAAATAATTTCTTCATCGTTGGCTCTTTCATATTTAAAATGGATATCCCTTTGCAGCACTCTTAATGCATAATCAATACCGTCTGCTTGACGGAACTTGCCATTATAGGAATATTTCAATACCTTTTTGTTATTGATGATGATCCGGATACCATAATATTTTTCAAAATCTTCCATGATGGTCTGGAAAGGTTCATCTTTAAAACAGATCAAACCTTCTTTCCAGCGGTAAGGAGTGAAATCGTTTACTTTGGTAACTGCCAACTGCCCGTCTTTTACATATGCTTTATGATGAGGCTTCAAGGTTATTGTCTGTTCAGGAAAGTGCTGTGAGGTAACTTTTACACTACCTTTCATTAAAGTTGTTTCAAACGCCGTTTGGTCAGGATAAGCATCTACATCAAACTGTGTACCCAAAACTTCAATGTCATATTTGTCTGTCCGTACAATAAAAGGAGTTTTTTTCTTCTTGGTTACATCAAAATAAGCTTCTCCTTTTAAAAAAACTGTTCGTTGCTTTTGGCTGAAAGTGACCGGATATTGTAAAGTGGTACGGGCATTCAGCCATACATTAGTTCCATCTGGTAAAGTAATATTGGTACGTTGTCCTGCCGGAACAGATACTGTATTCATGGCAATGACTTCATTTTCCGATTTATATTCCTGATATAAATAGTTAATGGTAAGCGTCAGTATGATGACGGAAGCTATTTTCAGCCATTGACGAATAATTTTGGGAATTCGTTTGGTGGAAATGCAGTTATTTGTAGTTTGGTCATCATGCACCATGAGGGCATCGAACAATTTACGCTCTTTGTAAAAAATGCGCTTGTTCTCTTCGGATGCTTCCATCCATGCTCTTATGTCCATGCCTTCTTGTATAGAAGTAGTTCCGGCAAAAAAACGATGTAGTTTCTCTTTTTCCATTTTATTGCATTCTTTTATGCTTCTATATAAACAGCACTTCAGAATGGAAAATTCCTAGTGGCATTTCATAAAAAAATAGAGAAAGAGTGGAAAATAATCTTTTAAGTTAGTCTGAAGCATCTTTAATGCCTTGTTTATATGGAAATCTACTCCTTTGGGGGTGATATTCATGAGAACTGCAATTTCCTTATAGGATTTGTTTTCGTATCGGCTCAACATGAAGATAGTACGGGTTTTTTCGGGCATGTCGGTGAGGGTTTGTTGGACGAGTTCTTGAATTTCGGAAATAAAAAGCTCATAAGGTTCGCATGCTTGTAAAGTGGCGATCCGGGTATTCAGTTCCCATTCATAGTAATCTTTTATTTTATCCGAGTATTCTTCATGAATTTGCTGATGACGCAGATAATTCAGGCATTTGTTTTTTATAATTGTTAAGATATAGGCTGGAATATTGGAATCTTCGCTTAAGGATTGCCTGTTTTCCCAATAATACATCATCGCCTCAATAGTAATATCTTCTGCTGTGGTTAAATCTCTGACATAAGTATTGGCGAAGCGTACAAAACGTCTTTGAAACTCCTTGTAGAGTTGGTTAAAAGAGGTAATGTCTTCTTTATAGTGCTTTATCTGGATGGGGTCGGTCATCTTATGCGTTGTTTGATTCATGATTAGTACAAAAATACATTTTTTTTATTAGTACTACAATTTTTCGAATGTGAAACGTATGAATCACCTGTAAAAATATGGAGAGTGTAGGGGGATATGCTTATTTTGTATCAGAAGGTACGCTTTCCGCTGACCCGAAGTTCCTTTTCTTTTTCTTTCTGAAAACATTTTTTTATACGTTTTTCGAGTTCGAAAACGTATACCGTTAATGAATTCAATTATTTTTTGTCCGACTTTTGTCCGACTGTTTTAAAAGTAAAGAGGATAAAAGATTGTGATTCAATCATTTATCCTCTTTTTAGTTGCGGAGGCCTGACTCGAACAGACGACCTTTGGGTTATGAGCCCAACGAGCTACCAACTGCTCCACTCCGCGATGTTGTGTTTTGATTACGGGTGCAAAGGTACGGCTTTTTTTCTAATCTCCAAATTATTTCTGCATCTTTTTCTCAAATAAAATAATCTTTTTATCTAATGTGTTGATATATAGAGTGTATGTAATATGTTAATTAACATTTACTTTAAGATTATACTTTATTTGTTTGTGTGGTACAAAGAAAAAATGTAATTTTGCTCACATATATATGTAATGTGCAATTGAACTTATATGGCAGTATCAAAGACTAGGGCTAAATTGGTAGACGTCGCCCGTCAGCTTTTTGCGAAGAACGGGGTGGATGATACGACAATGAATGATATAGCGGTGGCTTCCAAGAAAGGAAGACGCACGCTCTATACGTATTTCAAGAGCAAAGAAGACATTTATATGGCAGTGGTGGAGTCGGAGTTAGAGATGCTGTCGGGCGCTATGGAGAAAGTGGCTGAACAGGATATCGCTCCTGATACGAAAATACTGCGGCTGATAGAAACACATCTGGACTCTATCAAGATGGTGGTGTTCAGGAACGGAACTTTGCGTGCCGGCTTTTTCCGTGATATATGGAGAGTGGAGGCAGTGCGGAAGAATTTTGACCGAACGGAAACAAAGCTGTTCAGGCAGGTGTTGACGGAAGGAAAGGAAAAGGGAATCTTTGATATAGACAATGTGAATATCGTGGCGGATATTGTGCACTATTGCGTGAAGGGAATTGAAGCGCCTTATATACGTGGTCAGATAGGTGAGGAGCTGGACGATGAAACAGGATGGGCATACGTGGCAAAAATTGTGTATGGCGCATTGGGACGCAAAGAACAGAATAAGGAATAAAATTAACTTTATAATTATAAAATCAAAAATTATGGGATTATTAACAGGAAAGACTGCGATTGTGACAGGTGCCGCTCGTGGTATTGGTAAGGCGATTGCATTGAAGTTTGCTGCCGAAGGAGCAAATATCGCTTTTACAGACTTGGTAATTGATGAAAACGGTCAGAATACAGAAAAAGAAATTGCTGCGTTGGGTGTAAAGGTGAAAGGTTATGCTTCTAATGCTGCGAATTTTGAGGATACTGAGAAAGTGGTTAATCAGATTAAGGATGATTTTGGTTCTGTTGATATTCTGGTAAACAATGCAGGGATCACGAAAGATGGCTTGATGATGCGTATGAGTGAGGCACAGTGGGATGCGGTAATCGCTGTGAACTTGAAGTCTGCCTTTAACTTTATCCACGCATGTACTCCGATCATGATGCGTCAGAAGAGTGGGAGCATTATTAACATGGCTTCTGTAGTGGGTGTTCACGGAAATGCCGGTCAATGTAATTATTCTGCTTCAAAAGCCGGTATGATCGGTTTGGCTAAATCCATCGCTCAGGAATTGGGATCTCGCGGTATCCGTGCCAATGCCATCGCTCCGGGATTCATCATTACGGATATGACAGCCAAATTGTCTGACGAAGTAAAAGCTGAGTGGGCTAAGAAGATTCCTTTGCGTCGTGGAGGTACTCCTGAAGATGTGGCGGATGTGGCTACTTTCTTGGCTTCTGATATGTCTTCGTATGTATCAGGACAGGTTATCCAGGTTGACGGCGGTATGAACATGTAATATGATAGTTGTTTACGAGGATAATCATATTATTGTAGTCAATAAGACTTCTTCTGAAATCGTTCAGGGAGACAAGACCGGTGATACTCCTTTGTCGGAGATGGTGAAACAATACCTGAAAGAGAAATATAATAAGCCGGGCAATGTTTTCATTGGGGTGACCCACCGCTTGGATCGTCCCGTCAGCGGATTGGTGGTGTTTGCCAAAACGAGCAAGGCATTGCCCAGACTGAATGAGATGTTCCGTAATGGTGAGGTGAAAAAGACCTATTGGGCGATAGTGAAAGAGTGCCCCAAGGAAACGGAGGGTGAGCTGGTACACTATCTGGTACGTAACGAGAAACAGAATAAGTCTTATGCATACGATAAGGAAGTAAAAAACTCCAAGAAAGCTGTACTGCATTATAAGCTTATCGGCCATTCTCAGAATTATTATTTATTGGAGGTGGATCTGAAAACCGGAAGGCATCATCAGATTCGTTGCCAGTTGGCCAAGATGGGATGTCCCATTAAAGGTGATTTGAAATATGGCTTTCCACGTTCCAATCCGGATGGCAGTATTTGCCTGCATGCTCGGACGGTACAGTTCGTTCACCCTGTGTCGAAGGAAATGATCCAGTTGACTGCACCGGTACCCGAAGGTAATTTGTGGAACGGCTTTGAGATGGATTAAAGATAGAAAACAAAAAGGGAATGCTTCCCAGCATTCCCTTTTCTTACTTTTAGGCATCTTTCATTTACTTCAAAACTTCTCCGCTTTCGCTGAAAAGTACAGTGCTTTCAGTTCCCTCTTCATCAGTTAAAACAACCTTGTAAGTTTTAGTTCCATCTTCGTTCGCTTCTACGGCAGCTTCTTTGATAGTAGCTTCTGCATAGTTCTTTGTGATAGCTTCCTGCACGGCAGCCGGAAGGTCTTTCACTTCAATAGGGGTAAAGTCATTTATCATAGTTACGGTCACAGAGTCCACCATAAAGTTGTCGGCGAATGCTGCTGATGTTCCTAATCCCATTACCAATGCTGCTGCAACAAATAACTTTTTCATAATTGTAGGTTTTTACTGTTAATACTATGTTGTTTAGTTTTCTCTGATAACAGAAAAACAATATCTGTGCCAGAAAACGGGATTGTTTTTTAAAGTGCTGATATTTAGCAAATTGCCTTCGATTGGGATGAAAGGAAGATGGGAAAAAGTGTGGAATATGGGGAATATCTTGTGGAATTATTCCACATGGCCGATGGGGGAATGGGGTATATACTGTAAGGTTGTGCCCTACTGGAACAGCAGGGGTAACAGCCTTACGGTACAGTAGATTCTTGTTGGTAAAGTTATTGAATATCGTACAGCTTCAATTTGTTATATAAAGTTTTCCGGTCTATGCCTAATAAGATGGCGGCTTTACTTTTATTATTTCCTGTTTGCTTCAATGCCTCAAGGATACGTTTCTTTTCTGCCGCTTCATCATGCAGGCTGAATGTCTGCGGACCGGCGGACCTTATAGGTTCCTGCAGCTCATAACCTAATTCGGCAAGGGTGATGAAGTTGCTCTGTGCCAATAGGGTGGCACGTTTTACTATATTTTTCAATTGCCGGAGGTTTCCGGGCCATGAATACGTTTGTAAAGCTTGGCTGGCAGCGGTATCAAACCCTATCAGCTGGCGGTCCAGTTCTCTGTTTGCCTGATCCAAAAAGAAATTGGCGAATAGCAGGATATCTTCTTGCCGCTCTTTTAATGCCGGCATACGAAGGGTGAATTCATTGATGCGGTGGTAAAGATCTTCGCGGAAGTTTCCTTTTTCAATGGCCTGTTGCAGGTTCTCATTGGTAGCGCTGACCAGTCGCACGTCTACCTCTATTTCTTTATTGGAGCCGACCGGACGGATACGTCTTTCCTGCAAGGCACGGAGCAACTGTATCTGTACTTCATAACTTAAGTTGCCTATTTCATCCAGAAACAAAGTACCTCCGTTGGCTTCTACGAATGCTCCTGTTTTGTCGTTTAACGCCCCTGTGAAGGAGCCTTTGACATGACCGAAAAATTCGGAAGCTGCCAGCTCTTTGGGGATAGAACCGCAGTCTATGGCAATGAATGGCTTGTCGGCCCGTTTGCTTAGCTGATGAATACGGTGCGCCACATACTCTTTACCTGTTCCGCTAGCACCGTTTATCAGCACGGACATGGGGGTGGGGGCTACCAGACCTACATAATTGTAGAGTTGGCGCGCTGCCTCGCTTTCCCCCTCCAGAAAATTAGAGGGAGGAACGGTTGCACTGTGGGGAACGGCTTTGTTCTTAGATGCTTTGGGCGCGACTGTGTTCTTTTCTATTCCTACCGGTGTGGGTAAAGCTTTGTTTTGCAATGCTTCATTAATTTTCTTCAGCAACTCATCCGGTTGTATCGGCTTTGAAATGTAATCACTGGCTCCATGTTTTATAGCCTGTACAGCGCTTTGGATGTCAGCATAGCCTGTCATGATGATGAGTGGGATGTTATATTTCTGTTCTTTCATCCATGAAAGCAAGAAGATACCATCTTGATCAGGCAGGCGCAGATCAGACAAAACAAGATCGTATGGTTGTGCATCCAGTTGTTTGCGTGCGCGCGCATTACTGCTTGCTGTATCAACCGAAAATCCTTTTTTACCCAGCCAAGTTTTCAACATGGTGGCAAAAGTCAAGTCATCTTCTACTATCAGAATGGAATGTGGCATCTTTATGTGGTTTTTATTCGTGCAAAAATAAGCTTTTTTCACGGTGTACCGAAACACGGACTCTATTTCTAATACCTTTTAACTTAACAGGGCTTAATTCTTCATGCTTCATTCGGTATTTCGATCTGCTTTTTTGCTTCGTCAATTACTTTTTCTATTTCTTCTATTATAAAGTTTGTTTTCTCTATCGCTTCTTCACCGATTTCGGTTGTCCCTCGTCTTTGTTCCATCCATGTCAGTGCAGGAATGCAACGGGTAGCTCCCAGCATGGTGAACAGTGGCAACAGTTTATGAGCTATTGCCGTGATGTCTTCCATATTCTTTTTCGCCAATGCTTCTTCCATACACTCTCGGTTCTTTTTTGTTTCGCTGATGAAGGTACGGAGTATTTCTGAGGCTGCTTCCGGATCATCTTCCGAGAAGGCGGTCAGGGCGGAGAAATCCAACGTCTCTTGTTGGGGATGATTTTCTTTGGCCGGTGCTATATGGGGAGTCGGATTTCCTGTGGCGGGTACATCCTTTCCTGTGACCTGGAAGATGGCTGTAAACAATTCGTTTATGGTGAAAGGTTTGTGCAGGCAACCGGCAAAGCCATGTGAACAGAAATAATTTTCGTCCATATCGCTACGGGCGGTCAGGGCGATCACCGGCAGGGTTTGCACCCATGATGTGTCCAGCGTGCGGATGGCTTTCAATAAGTCGAATCCGTTCATGGCAGGCATTTGTATGTCGGTGAGTAAGACGTCGAAGCGCTTTTCTTTCAATTGGTTGAGGAGCTCTTCGGGATGATGGCAGCAGGTCACAGTCACTCCGGGGCGTTCCAGCATGGCGGTGGTAAGCTGTAACTGTATGCGGTCGTCGTCAATTAAAATCAGGTGAATCGGCTCACTGTCTTCGCGTGGAGTGTCTGTTTGCCGGATCCCGGTTGCGTCAGGGGAAGCAGGAGTATGTTCTGCTCCCGGTCCGGAAAGATTTTCATCCGGATGGGAAGGACCCTCAGGCAAAGGCAGATATACATGGAAGCAGCTGCCTTTGTCTTGTTCGCTTTCTATCTTGATATCCCCTTCGAGCAGAAGCACCAGTTTACGGGTGATGGCCAGTCCCAAGCCGAATCCTTCTTGTCCTTGTGCATTATGGAGCCGGGTGAATTCCTGAAAGATACGTTGTTGCTCTTCTTGGCTGATACCGCATCCTGTGTCACTGATACTGAAATGCAATTGGCCGTTTTCCAATGCTGCCCGCAGGGTGATGCCTCCTTCTTTAGTGAATTTCAGTGCATTGGATAGCAGATTCTCCGCTATTTGGCGGATACGGAACGGGTCTCCTATGTATACGCGGTTCAATGATTCGTTGCAATGATAGTTCAGTTCCAGCTGTTTGGAGTCTGCCATCGGTTTGAAGCTAATATAAATGGTGTCGAACAGTTGGTGGGGGTTGAACGATACCTGGTTGACGTCCATTTTATGTGCATCCAGCCGGTGGTAATCCAGCAGGGATTTGACCAGGCTGAGCAGGTGATTGGCTGAACTCTGCATATTGTTCAGATAGAAACGCTGGCGTTCTTCGGTAGTGATCCGCTCCAGCAGGTCGGTATAGCCCAAGATGGAACCCACGGGAGCTTTGATATCGTGGGTGATGGTCAGCATTAGTTTTTCACGCGCCGCCAATAAGTCTTCGGCGCGACGTTTGGCTTTTTCCAGTTCTCGGCGGTAGTGGTTGCTGCGAGTGATGTCTCTCCATATCAGGACCAGAAAGAAAATAGCCAGAACCACAGCGACAATGGCGATTCCCGCCACTGTGCGGATAGAGCTTTGGCGAATATATTCCTCTTGTATATGTTTGTTTTGGGCCAAAGCTTGCTCTTCCTCCTCTATAGTACTTAATAGCTGATTGACTTTCTGACTTAGTTTCAAGCCGCTGAGGCGCAGGGACTGGGTGCGGCGATTGACCATTTCCATACGTTCTTGTTGGGTATCGGTTACTCGGCTCTGTATGTTTTTCAACATGGTGACCACAGTATCTGCCGGACTGTATGCCTCGGTCAGCGTATCGGTATATTCTTCCTGAATCACATTGTTGACCTGTGTGGAATCTGCTTTTCCGGGCGAGAACACTTCTCCCAAACGTTTGAAGAAGCTTTTGGGCTTTTTACGAATAATATAAGAATTGGTGTGTGTGATTACTTTTTTTCGTACATGGGGAAGGCTGAGCAAGGAATCTTGCTGGGCGATCAGTTCGTCTATATGCTGTTTGTAAAGTATATCTGTCCCACCGTCCTGAATTGCTTTCAGCAGGTTGCGCATATTCCGTTCTTTATCCATGAAAAGCATTCCTACGGTATCCAGTCGCGCCAGTTGTATGCTGTCTGTCAGCAACGTGCGTAGGGAGTCAAGTGCCGTGGTGGCTTGTTTCATGGCTCGTTGGTATCGGTAGTATTGTTCTATTTGTCCCGTACTGAGTGATTGTCCGATGACTTCCGCCTGATAGAGCTGGCCGATAATTTGGTTGGTGACATGGCGCCGTTGGCTCAGGATGGCTTCATCATCACCGGTTCCGGACAGTGACTTCATTTCTTGATAGATATATCCGATAGATATAAAGAGCAGTGCAGTCAGCAGAATATAGCCGAATGCAACTTTCAGCTTGGTGGAACGGTTGGGCAGGCTCATGGTGGTTTTATTTTTATTTCGTATCACGGTTAAAGCGCAGGTAATAGAGTATTCCGGCTGTAGTCAGTCCGAAAGGAAATGCCATCCATATTCCTATGATTCCCCAATCCATGATGAAACCGAAAAAATAGCCGGCCGGCAGGGAGATAAGGAAATAGGCGATGAATGCGATATACATCATGGGTTTCACATCTGCGATTCCACGAAGGGCATTGGCGAAATTTATCTGTAAACCATCACCAAACTGGTAGATGATGAACGGAATGATAAGTTGTGCTACCATTACGCTGACCGCCGGACTGTCGCTGAACCATCCTCCCAGTTCGTTACGCAGCAGGAAGATGGGCAGGGCGCCTATCAGTGCGATGAGCAGCATGATATGGAATCCGGCGTATGCAGAGCGCCTGACGTTCATCCGGTCATTCTGTCCGCGGAAGTTGCTAACCCGCACGGCAACGGCTGCTCCCATGCCATAATACATCATAAAGCAGATTTGGGAAATGGCGAGCATCACTTGGTGGGCCGCCAGAGCAGTAGTCCCGATCCATCCCACCATAATGGCACTGAGACTGAACGAAGCAGTTTCCATTCCCATCTGCATGGCAATGGGCCATCCCAGTTTGTTCAGGTGCAGGAAGTCTGCCCGGTTGAGCGTATTGTGTAGAAAGCCTTCTTTATAAATATGATAACGTCGGGTACAGAAAAAAATGACGGCGAACACGATCACCATCATGATACGGGAGGCCAATGTGGAAATTCCCGCTCCCAGCAATCCCATTTCGGGCATTCCCAGTTTACCGTAAATCAGAATATAGTTGCCGATAATGTTCATTACATTTCCTGTCAATAAGATCCACATGGAAACGCGGGTATCGGTTATGCCGTCGGCAAATTGCTTGAAACCGTTGAAAAGCAGTACAAACAACAAGGATATCAGTAAAACGATGAAGTAGGGACGCATTAAAGGCAGCAGTTCTTCGGGTTGCCCCAGTCGGTGGATATTCAGATAAAGTATCCACATGATGAGTGTGAGCAATACGGCCAGCAGTGTGTTGGCAAACAGGCTGTTCTTCAGCATTCGTCCCACTACATGGGTTTCTCCTCGTCCGAACAGACTCCCTACGATAGGAGTCAGCCCGTATGAGAATCCGGTAGCGAAAATAATGGCCAAAGTAAACATATTGTTGACAAAACTGGCGGCGGCTAATTCATTCGTGCTGTGATGGCCTATCATCAATGTATCGGCAAAACCCAAAATGATGACACCTATCTGGCCGATAACGATAGGGATACCTAAAGTGAAAAGTGCTTTGTAATGTTGCATGGTTAATAAATTGCTAATGTGCCAATATGCTAATTTGCCAACTGGCTGCGCTGTGTTCCGCATGGCGCAGCCAGTTGGCAAATTAGCACATTATCAGGTCGGCAAATTACTTTTATAGTAGAGTGTGGAACAATTTTCTCGCACAAATGTTTTTTGTGCAGCTTCTTTTATCTGGCCGGCAGTGACCGAGCGATATTTGTTTACTTCATTGTTAATATCTTCCGCTTTGCCGGTCAGTTCAAAATAAGCCAGATTGGTAGCCACATTCAGGTAATTCAGGTTATTGAATATCTGTTCACTTTCATAGCGGTTCTTTACTTTTTCCAGCTCGTCTTCATCCACACTTTCTTCCGTCAATGCCTTCAGTTCCTGCCATACGGCAGCTTCGGCAGCTTCCAGCGTGACGCCTGGGGCGGGTTTGCCGGTGATATGGAACAATCCCTCGTCAATGCTGCCCGATATATAGGCGTCGATACTGTTGAATACCTGTTTCTCTTGTACCAGATGCTGCACCAGACGGCAGGAACGTCCGCTGCTCAGCAAGTCGCTTAGCATATCAAAAGCATAGTAGTCGGGATGGCGTCGTTCACAGATATGGAATGCCATAAAGAGCGCGTCTACAGGCACGTTCCGCTCTACTGTCAGTCGGCGTTCCTCCGTTTGCCGGGGTTCTGCCGGCAGTGAGCGGGGGGCTACGTTGCGGCGCGGGATAGGGCCGAACCACTTTTCAGCCAATGTCACTGTCTCTTCAAAAGTAATATGTCCCGTTACAGCCAGAATGGCGTTGTCCGGTGCATAATATTTAAAGAAAAAGGCTTTCACCTCTTCAAGGGTGGCATTGGCTATGTGGCTGATTTCTTTACCGATGGTAGGCCACTGGTACGGATGCACCTTATAAGCTAGGGCGCGTAGCAGATGTGAGGCGTCTCCGTATGGCTGGTTCAGGTTCCGCTGTTTGAACTCTTCGATTACCACTTGCCGTTGCACTTCCAGACTGCGCGGGTTAAAGTCGAGGGACAACATACGGTCACTCTCCAGCCAGAATCCGGTTTCCACATTCTGACGAGGGAGGGTGATGTAATAATTGGTTATGTCATTATTTGTCCATGCGTTGTTTTCGCCTCCGGCATTTTGTACCGGAGTGTCATAGTCGGGCACATGGATGGAGCCTCCGAACATCAGGTGCTCAAACAGATGGGCGAATCCGGTATGATCAGGATCTTCATCGCGTGCGCCCACATCGTACAATAGGTTCAGTGCCACCATCTGAGTCGTATTGTCCTCATTGTGTATCACACGCAGCCCGTTGGACAAGGTGTATCGGTTAATGTTAATCATCTGAGTCGCAAATTACTGAATACTTGCCTTGAGAATCCGGATATTCTCTATAGGGCGGTCTGCGCGGTTCGTTTTTGCTATTTCAATATTGTCCACTACTTCCATACCTTCGGTTACTTCACCGAATACGGTATAAGAACCGTCCAGGTGGGGAGCGCCGCCTATGGTGCTGTATGCTTTGATCTGTTCGGGGGTGAAGCGGAATTTCTCTTCTTTGTCCGCCAGCTCACGGGCTTGGGCTTCCAAGGTGTCCTGTAATTCCAGTAACCCGGCATTGTCTCCTGCCTTGCGCATCTTGTATATTTCCTTCATGTGCTGGCGTGCCAGACTGTCGAACAGAGCTTCTTCACGCTGTTCGTTTATTTTGTTCTCCATGCCCAGCAATTGCGGTTCGGTGAACTTGCGTCCGGTAACAATATAGAACTGGCAACCCGATGAAGCCTTTTCGGGGTTCACATCATCACCCTGGCGTGCTGCCGCCAATACTCCTTTCTTGTGGAAGAATTTCGGATTGAACTCAGCGGGAATGGTGTAACCCACATCACCGCTGCCCAGCATGGCAGTATCCGATGCGTTTTTGCTGTCCGGATCGCCAGCTTGGATCATGAATTGTTTGATAACCCGGTGGAACAATGTACTGTCATATACTCCTTCTTTTACCAGTTTGATAAAGTTATCACGATGTTTCGGCGTTTCATTATACAGGGCCACTGTGATATTTCCCATGGTGGTTTCCAGTTTTACCAAGGTACGCTTTTCATTTTCCATATGATGATTTGTTTGTCTTTTCGAGCCGGCGTTGCATGCAGTCAATGCAATGAAGGCCAGGCATATTAGTAAAATTTTGTTTGAAGTCATGAGCTATTTTTTATTTATCGGACAAAGATAGGAAATAAAATTGAGAGTAAGAGCGGAAAAGCGAAGAAAGGAAGGATAAAAAAAGGGAGAGAGCGGAGGAATACTTCAGACGCAGACGCGGCAGAACCAGGTCTTTTTTCCTCACAAACGTGCGTGTTCTTATAATTTGTAGAGAAGAAAAGTAAATGAGGCAGAGTGAGGGGAAGAGAAGCACCGGAAAGAGAAAAGACGAAAGAAAATAGATAAAAAGACCGGCGGCAAAACCGGAAGATGATAAAACTTGAAAAAAGAAAATTAAAAAAGTTTCTGAATAACATGGTTTGCATAAGTCTTGAAATTCGCATTGAATAGTAGTATGGCATCCATCGTTTCAGAGGGAAGTCTTTGATGAAGGATGCCGGATTTATATCATATTTGTAATATGCGCGCACGTGTGTGAGAAAAAGGAACTGCGTCTACGTTGGAAGTAGCTTCCGTCTTCTTGGAAATCTGTCGGCTTGTCCGTATTGTTCATATTATGGGAACAGACGGGAGAGCTGAAAGATTTAAATTTTGCGGGGGTAAGATTATAGATCTTTCCTAGTGGCAACAGGTAGTCCGTAAGTTCTTTTTTAATAAATTATGGGAAACAAAAGATAAAAGCTGCGTTCTTTCAACCATTATGCCGATAAAATTGTTTAAATTTGCAGGAATACTTGTACAGACACTCGATGAAGAAAAAATATGTTCGTTGGACATTGTGGACGATAGCATCTCCGTTCATTCTGTTCATCATTTTATGTATATTGATTTATTTGCCACCTATTCAGAATTTTCTGGTGGACAAAGCTGCTGTATATGCCTCGGAAGCTACTGGTATGAATATCTCCGTGGGACGTATCTCTTTGTCTTTTCCGTTGAATCTGGTGGTGACCAATGTAGATGCTGCTTCCCCGCATAATGATACGTTGCTCAGTGTACGCCGCCTGCAAGTGAATGTGCAGTTGCTGCCACTGCTGAAAAAGCAGGTGGAAGTGGATGGCATATCCCTGCAAGGAGCCACAGTGAATTCTAATGACTTGATACATGGCATGAAGTTGAACGGTACTTTGGGGGAATTGTTCATTTCCAGTCATGGAGTGGCACTGGACCCCGAAACTGCCATCGTTAACAAAGTCTTGTTGAAAGATACGGATTTATCTCTTTGCCTGAATGACACCGCTGCGGCCGATACGGCTGCAAGCGACACCGCCTATTGGAAAATAATATTGCAGGATATTGATTTACAGAATGTATCCTTTGCGCTGGATATGCCTTTGGACAGCTTGTCATTGGCGGCTTCGCTGGATAATGCCATACTGCGCGATGGGCTGATAGACTTGCATAAATCGGCCTATTCGCTGCAAACGTTTCGGATAGAGAACGGACGTGTGCGTTACGATAACGGGAAGCCGCTGGCTGCCGACAGCCTGTCCTCCGGACTGGACCCCTCCCATATTGCACTGACGGATATCGGTGTGAAACTGGATTCCCTATACTACGGAGGTAGGAATATGAAAGCCATAATCAGCCAGTTTGTGCTGAAAGAGCGTTCGGGAGTGGAAATCGTTTCTGCCACAGGGCGGATGGTTTCCAATGACAAGGTGCTGCGTGTGCCTTCATTGAAACTGGAAACCCGGGATTCTTATCTGGAACTGAACGCTGCGATGGATTGGAATGCCTTGGATTTTAAGGATGAAGGCTTGGTGTCCGCACGGCTGATGGCTGATATAGGAAAGCCGGATGTGGTGAGATTCATGGGAAGTATGGATGAAAAGTTTATCCGGCAGTATCCTTCCGAACCCTTGCGCATCCGTACAGGGATCGACGGTGATTTGAACAAGCTGAAACTGACTACGCTGACTGCCGAGCTGCCCGGTGCATTGGGATTGTTCGCCCGGGGGGAGCTAACCCATCTGACAGACAGTCTGCTGCGCGGGGGGGATATCACTTTGGAAGCTGAAACCAAGGATTTGAAGTTTGTTTCCACGTTGGCTGAAGGAATAGAAATTCCATACGGAACGCGCTTGGAAGGCAAATTTACGATGGCGGGCACTAAAATGGGCACGGACCTGCTGCTGATGCAGCCCGAAGCCCAGGCGGTGGTTGCGGCCGATACTATTCCTATAACGGTTTATAATGACAGCATCTCCGTAGCGGATGATTTCAAGATGGAACGGGCAGCCCGTCTGTTTGCCAAATACGACTTGTCGCGTGACAGGTATGAGGCAGACTTGGCTGTCAATCATTTTGACCTGCACCAGTTTATGCCTGCCGATTCTTTGTACACCTTGTCCACCCGTCTGAAAGTGGAGGGGGAAGGTTTTGACTTTTTTTCTCCCCGTACTTATTTCAATGCGGAGGGCGGCATAGACCGTTTCCATTATGGCAGTTATCATCTGACAGGAATTTCATTGGCTGCCGGACTGGAGAAATCGAAGGTGCATGCTTCACTGGCAGTGAAAAACTGGACCATGGATATCAAGGCGCATTTGGATGGTATCTTGAAACCTCATGATGTTTCGGGCGACTTGAAAATGGATGTGGCTCATTTGGATTGGCAGGCGCTTCATCTGATGGATACCCGTTTTCAGACCTCCCAGCACCTGGGGGTCCGTTTCAGCAGTGACCTCAGAAAAAGGTATGTCGTAGAGGCCGAGATGACGAATGCCACGATTGTCACTGCCAAACGCACTTCCCATTCCAAGGACCTGTTTGCTGGATTCAGCACTTCCAGAGATTCCACTTTTGCTTATCTGCGTGCGGGGGATCTTGATTTGAGTCTGGAAGGAGCAGGGCACATGGAATACATTTCCGGCAGGGCGGATTTGCTGATGAAGAAACTGGCGGAACAATGGGAAAGCAAACATATTGAACAGGAGGAGCTTCGGGAATTTCTTCCGGGACTATGTCTGAAAATATCTTCCGGTCCCGATAATCCGATAGCCAATTATCTGTCAATGATGGGGTTGTCATACAGTCGTCTGTTTATGGATGTGGATTCATCTCCGGCAGAGGGATTGAACGGGGAGGCTTATTTATATGGATTGCGTACAGACAGCCTGACTTTGGATACCATCTATTTGGATGTACAGCAGGACCTGAATGGCATAAATATGTTGAGCGGAGTGGTGAACGGACCCAAACCGGGACAGGAGGCGTTTGATGTGACGCTGGAGGGAAATGTGGGAAACAACAGTGCCCAGTTGTTGGTTCAATACCTGAATGCCCGTAAAGAACAGGGAGTATATATGGGCGTGATGGCCGACCTGCGCCGCCACGGCATACGCATGAAGGTTTTTCCAGAGCATCCCACGTTGGTATACCGTCCTTTTACCGTGAATAAAAATAACTATATTTATCTGGCTGACAACGGGCGGATTCATGCAAATCTGGATTTGCATGACGAGCAGGGGACCGGACTCAGTTTCTATACCAATCGGGAAGATACCATAGCCAAACAGGATATGACGGTGGAGCTTTCACGCATCAATCTGAAAGAATTCCGGCGTATCCTTCCCTATATGCCTGATATGGAAGGATGGATCGGAGCAGAAGCGCATTATATAGATTCCGGTCCGTATATGATGGTGAGCAGTGATTTGCGTATAGATGAATTCAAATATGAAGGCAGTGCGTTGGGAAATTGGGAACTGGGTGGTGTGTATCTGCCCGGTGAGGCAAAGGATCATCATCTGGATGCCTATATACGCCATGATGGTGAGGAGATAGCTCATTTGGGAGGTATCTATCTGCCCGCGGAGGAAGGAACGGGAAGCCTGAGCGCGGATATAGCCTTCGAACATTTTCCGCTGAATGTCGCCAATCCGTTTGTGCCCGACCGCATGGTGGAACTGGACGGGGATATTGATGGAACATTGTCCATGAAAGGTGATCCGGCCAAACCCTTGCTGAATGGGGAACTGGCATTGGATTCCGTGACTTTCTTCATGCCGGAGATGTCTGCCATGTTCCGTTTTGATAATGAACCGGTGCAGGTGGTGAACAGTAAGATGATGTTCAAGGAGTTCGATATATTCACCAAAGGCAAGACTCCTTTTACCATTAACGGCGAGGTGGATTTCTCGGATTTGGAACGGACGGCAGTGAACCTTAAAATGCATGCCGAGAATTATGAGTTGCTGAATGCTCCCCGTACCAAGCGGGCTATGGTTTACGGCAAGATGTATGTGGATTTTAACGCAACGCTGCGCGGTCCTGTGGAGGAACTGGTGATGCGGGGGAACATGAACATCTTGGGGAAGACCAATGTGACCTATGTCCTGAAAGACTCTCCCTTGACGGTGAACGACCGTTTGGGGGATATGGTGACTTTTGTCAATTTCAACGACACAACTTCGGTAGAGGAGTCCTCTGTCCAGCAAATCTCTTTGGGAGGGATGGATGTGGCCATGACCATGCATATAGACCAGGCGGTGCAGGCACGTGTGGATCTGGTGCCGGACGGCTCCAACTATATGTTGCTGGAAGGAGGCGGAGACTTGTCATTCCAGTACACTCCTCAGGGGGATATGTTGCTGACCGGGCGTTATTCCTTGATGAGCGGGGAGATGAAATACCAGATTCCGATTATTCCGCTGAAGACTTTTAATATTCAAAATGGCAGTTATGTGGAGTGGACGGGAAATATCATGAATCCGCAACTGAACATTACCGCGGCCGAAAGGGTCCGTGCTTCGGTGGGCGAGGATGGAAAGACTTCGCGTATCGTCGGGTTTGATGTAGGGATCGCTTTGAGCCAGAGTCTGGAGAATCTGGGGCTGGCGTTTACCCTTTCGGCTCCCGAGGATGCGTCTGTGCAAGACCAGCTGAATGCCATGTCGGTGGAGGAACGGGGAAAACTGGCTGTCACCATGCTGGTGACCGGAATGTATATGGCTGAAGGAAACTCTACGGGAGGATTTAATGTGAATAATGCCTTGAACTCATTCCTGCAGAGCGAAATCTCGAATATTGCCGGAAAAGCACTTGATATCAATGTGGGCATGGAAACGGTGGATGATGCCGATAGCGGCGGGAAACGCACGGATTATAATTTCCAGTTCGCCAAACGTTTCTGGAATAACCGCTTCCGTATAGTGGTAGGCGGTAAAGTGTCTACCGGAAGTACGGTACAGCAGGATGAAACCTTTATTGATAATGTATCCATAGAATACCGCTTGGACAACAGCGGTACCCGGTATGTCAAGCTCTTCCACGACAAGAACTATGAGAGTGTGCTGGAAGGTGAGATCATAGAGACCGGTGTGGGTATTGTGCTTCGCAAGAAGATGAGTCACCTGGGCGAACTGTTTATTTTCAAGTCTAAGAAGAAAAAATGATTGTTGGAGATATGGAGAGAAAACATAACATAAACCTGCTTCTATTATCGGTATTGTTGCTGATGACAGCTGCCTGCTCTACTACCAGGAATTTGCCGGAAGACGAAACGCTATATGTCGGTGTGAAAAATATGGAGATTCTGAATGAAGACAAGACCCCTGCCGGTGTCCAGACCTTGGAAGAGGTGGAGGCTGCTTTGTTTTATCCTCCCAATAATGCCATTTTGGGAAGCAACTCCTTGCGTTTTCCCATTCCTTTCGGTTTGTGGATATACAATGATTTTGTGAAATACCAGGATAAAAAGGGGGTGGGGCATTGGATCTTCAACAAGCTGGGGTCTACTCCGGTGTATTTGTCTACGGTGAATCCGGAAACCCGTGTGAAGGTGGCCACCAATCTGTTGCATGATTATGGCTTTTTCAATGGTGCTGTGACTTATTCTGTAGACTCGTTGAAGAATCCTCGGAAAGCCAAGTTAAGTTATAAGATTGATATGGCGAACCCTTATTATCTGGACTCTGTCATGTATCTGAAATATCCTCCTCGCGCCGATAGTCTGATCAGGGCTGCTTATGACCAGAGGGTATTGCATAAAGGAGATAATTTCAGTGTGTTGAAACTGGAGGAGGAGCGCCAGCGGCTGAGTACCCTTTTCCGTAACAATGGTTATTATTATTTCCGTCCCGAATTCATTACTTTCCGTGCGGATACCTTGCGCAAACCGGGAATGGTCAGTTTGCAGGTTGTCCCGAAAGCTGGAGTGCCTGCCGATGCGAAAAGACCTTATTATATAGGGAATACTTCTGTTTATCTTACCGGATATAAAGGAGAGGAACCTACTGATTCCATCGTCTTTCCGGGAATGACTTTACACTATAGCGGTAAGAAACCCGGTATCCGCCCCGGAGTATTGGCTAAGCGCTTCTTTTACCAGAAAGGGCAGCTTTATTCTCAGGCCCGTCAGAATTTCACGCAGGAAGCCTTGGCGCGTTTGGGCATTTTCAAATTTGCCGAGTTCCGCTATGCCCCGCAAGATACATTGCCGGGGTGTGATACGCTGAATGTGCGGATGAATGCTACATTCGATTTGCCGTATGACGGAGAACTGGAATTCAATGTGACTACCAAAAGTACGGATCAGACTGGTCCCGGAGCGATTTTCAGCCTCTCGCGGAAGAATTTCATGCGTACAGCCGCCACGCTTTCTTTCCAGTTGAAAGGGTCATACGAATGGCAGACCAATTCTACGGCGGACGGGAACAGTTCTAAATTGAACTCATACGAGTTGGGGACTTCTTTTTCATTGGAGTATCCTCGCCTGGTGTTGCCGTGGATGAGTAAAAAAATGATGAGCTCGCGATTTCCGCAGCATACCTCATTCAAGTTGTATGCCAGTCAGTTGAACCGTGCCCGCTTCTTTAAAATGCTTTCTTTCGGTGGAACGGTGTCATATGATTTCCAGCCTTCGCGGGTATGGAAACATACTGTGACTCCTTTCAGACTGGCATTTAATACGTTGCAGCATACTACTACACGTTTTGATACGATAGTGGACAAGAACCGGAGCTTGAAAATCAGTTTGGGAAATCAGTTTATTCCAGCTATGAGTTATACGTTTACGTATGATAACGCCCCGTTGAAGAAACGCAATAATTTATGGTGGGAAACTTCCTTTACTTCGGCAGGTAATCTGACTTCGTTGGTGTATGCTGCTTTTGGGAAGGGATTCAAGGAAACAGATAAGAAGTTATTAAACAGTCCTTATGCGCAATTCCTGAAAATGACATCCGAAGTGCGTTGTTTGTTTAAAGTCGGAGAGAAACAGCATATAGCCACTCGTTTGATGGGGGGAATTTTGTATGCATATGGGAACCAGACTGTAGCGCCTTACAGCGAGCAGTTCTATATTGGGGGAGCTAACAGTATCCGTGCGTTTACAGTGCGCTCTATCGGCCCCGGTTCTTATCGTCCCGAAGATAAACAGTATGGTTATCTGGATGAAACCGGAGATGTGAAGCTGGAAGCGAATGTGGAATACCGTTTCCCTATCCTGGGTGATTTGTACGGGGCAGCTTTTCTGGATGCGGGAAATGTGTGGCTACTGCGTGAACAAAAGAATGAGGAAGGTGAGAATATACGTCCCGGCGGTTTGCTTACTCTTCGTAATTTTGCTAAAAGTATAGCTTTGGGTACTGGGGTGGGATTGCGTTATGACCTTACTTTCCTGGTGATCCGCCTGGATCTGGGTATTGCTCTTCATGATCCGTATGATACCGGCAAGAAAGGATATTATAATATTCCTAAGTTTAAGGATGGACTGGGATTGCACTTTGCCATCGGCTATCCTTTCTAGAAATAGGGCTTGATTTGCGTCAAAAGGAGGGAAATGATTGATTTATGCTCGAATTTGAATGGAATGTAGCTTTTTTCCTCCGTATTATTTTGTAGCTTTGTACCATCAAATATTCAATTTTAAATAAATAAACTATGAAACCAACTTTATTTTTATTGGCGGCTGGTATGGGCAGCCGTTACGGAGGATTGAAGCAATTGGATGGTCTGGGTCCTAACGGCGAAACTATTATGGATTATTCTATTTATGACGCTATCAACGCCGGCTTTGGAAAACTGGTCTTTGTTATCCGTAAAGATTTTGAACAAGATTTTCGTGAAAAGATTATTTCTAAATATGAAGGTCATATTCCTTGCGAACTGGTATTCCAGGCTTTAGACAATCTGCCGGAGGGTTTTACTTGTCCTGCGGAGCGTACAAAACCTTGGGGAACTAACCATGCTGTCATGATGGGAGCTGATGTGATACAGGAACCGTTTGCGGTGATCAATTGCGATGACTTCTATGGCCGTGACTCGTTCCAGGTAATGGGCAAGTTCCTTTCTGCACTGCCCGAAGGTGCTAAAAACACGTATGCTATGGTGGGCTTCCGTGTAGGAAATACATTGAGCGAGAGTGGAACGGTATCCCGCGGCATCTGTGGAACCAATGCGGATCATTTGTTGACTTCCGTGGTAGAACGTACCAAAATTCAGCGCATAGACGGAGAAGTGAAGTATATTGACGACAATGGCGAATGGACAGCTACCCCTGACACAACTCCGGTGAGCATGAACTTCTGGGGCTTTACTCCTGATTACTTTGCTTACAGCAAGGAATTCTTTAAAGCATTCTTGAGCGATCCTAAAAATATGGAAAACTTGAAGAGCGAATTCTTTATTCCGCTGATGGTGGACAAGCTGATTAATGATGGTACTGCTACCGTTGAGGTATTGGATACTACCAGCAAATGGTTTGGAGTAACTTATCCTGAAGACCGTCAGAGTGTGGTTGACAAGATACAGGCATTGGTGGATGCCGGTGAATATCCTGCAAAATTATTTTAAGATGAGAGGTAGTGTAGTCACACTTATATAATTTACTTTCGGGGGCTGTCCGTTTTTTTCGGACAGCCCCCGTTGGATTACTATTTTTTATCTTCTGTTTTCATTATTGCATCTTGTATTCGCTGGGAGATAACCCGGTATGGTGCTTGAAGTATTTGCCAAAAAAGGAAGGGTTCGGGAAGTTCATAAAATAAGCTACTTCCTGAATAGACATGACGGAGTATTTCAACAGTGCTTTGGCTTCCAGTATCACATATTCGTCAATCCACTCTCCGGCAGTTTTTCCGCTTACTTTCTTTACTACGGTGGAGAAATGTTTGGGACTCAGGAATAATTGCTCCGCATAAAAATCTACGCGTCTTTCTTTACGGTGATGTTCGGTCAGCAAGTTGATGAACTGGTTGAACAATACCTCTTCCCTTTTCAGTGATTTCGGATTCTCGGAAAGGAATTCCGGTTGTTTTCTATGAAGGATGGAACCTATCTTATATAAATAGGCCCCCATTAGTCTGCGTACGATTTCTGTCCTGAAGTTATCGTTCCGGCTTACGGTTTCTTCTATCAGTTCATAGAATGATTTCAGTTCCTGTACCTCTTCTTCCATCAAATGAAATTTGGGATTCTCTTTCAATGAGATGAAAAATGGCATGAAACTGTTCAGGTTGATATACATCTCTTTTAAGAAATCAGATGATATTAAAAACATTTGTGACAAATGAATGCCCGGTGATAACATGGACTGTAGAATATCGCCGGGAGCGCAAATAATCAGATCGTTTTGCTCAATGTCGTATTCCTGTAAATTGATATTGACTTTGGCAGAGCCTTTTTCACGGATAGAGATAATGATTCCATCCAGCCGTAATGGGTATTTAAAGATGGGGTTCATATTCTCGGGGATGTAATGTTCGCTTCTATCCATTACGAAATCATTGTTAATCCCTTTTAGACTGGGATTCATCTGTCGGATACGGGCTATGGATATATTTCCTATTTCATGTTCCATATTTCTTAATTTTGCCTCAAATGTATAAATCAAAAGTCAATAATCCACTCTTTTTTTCTCATAATATTATTTTTTAATTGAAATTGACGGATGTGAATTCGGAGGCGTGTGATGGCAGGAATTCTTAATTCTATTTAAAAGGGGGATGCTGGCAAACTATTTGTACATAATAACGTGTATATTTAACAACAGAATTATAAAGAACAAAACTATGTCAATGTATTGGATCTTATTTATTGGAATCGCGGTAATCAGCTATATTGTACAGAATAGTCTGCAAAGCAAGTTTAAGAAATACTCGAAGATGCCTTTGGCCAGCGGTATGACAGGAAAGGATGTGGCTGAAAAAATGTTGCATGATAACGGTATCTATGACGTGCGTGTAACCAGCACTCCGGGTATGCTGACCGATCATTATAATCCGGCAAACAAAACGGTGAACCTTAGTGAAGGGGTATATGGAAGCAACAGTGTGGCTGCTGCGGCAGTTGCCGCCCATGAATGCGGACACGCCGTGCAACATGCGCGTGCATACGCTCCGCTAAAGATGCGCTCGGCTTTGGTGCCTGTGGTGCAGTTCTCATCTTCTATTATGACTTGGGTGTTACTGGCAGGTATTTTGATGGTGAATACTTTCCCGCAGTTATTGTTGGCAGGAATTTGTCTTTTTGCCATGACTACTCTTTTCAGCTTTATTACGTTGCCTGTTGAGATCAATGCCAGCCAGCGTGCGTTGGTATGGTTGAGCAAGGCCGGAATTACAAATTCATATAACCATCATGCGGCAGAGGATGCGCTGCGTTCGGCTGCTTATACGTATGTGGTTGCGGCACTTAGTTCGTTGGCTACACTGATTTACTATATAATGATTTATATGGGACGTCGTGACTAAGACCTTATAAGGGAAATATATTTTTATTATAGAAGGCTGCCTGCGGGCAGCCTTCTATAGTTATATTTTGATTAGTTTCGAAATAATTTTTGTTTTAATCTCTTTTTCTTTTCGTTTTAATTTGTATTTTTGCCCTGTCAGCAAAATGAGATAATACCTATGAAAAAACATTTGGGAGCCATCAAATACTTGGTCATTTAGAATAATTTGATGATGAGAAACACAATAAAGTTAAAATATATATGGTGTACTTTGTTTTTACTTCTTCATTGGGGTTTTGTCAAAGCACAGCCTATTTGTGTTGCACGCCAATATACAGTGAGAGACGGATTGATTCAAAGTAATCCGGCGCAGATTCTTCAAAGTCATAATGGTTTTATATGGGTCAGTACTTGGAATGGGGTAAGCCGGTTTGATGGACGCGATTTCGAAACTTTTCAGTTTGATTCTCTTTTGAACCAGCACATGCAGCGGCTGGAGAATACGGCCGACGGCAATTTATGGATGATTGCATACGATCGTCATAGCCTGTATTTATATGATATTCGTGAAAATAAGCTGATCAATGTTCTGAAACAGTATGAACAACATTTTAATACTCCGTTGCAAATAGAAAATTTGTATCCTTTATCCAAAGGGATTACTTGGGTTACTTTAAATAATGGAGGATGTTTCAGAATTTCAGATAAAGAGTGTACTGTTTCTTCAGGGATTCAGTATATTACAGCTATTGATGATGTGGAACTGGGGAAAGTCAGTAGGGTCTTTGAAGATAAACAGGGAGAGGAATGGGTATTTAGTGACAAGGGAGTTAGCATATTTGGCAAGCGGACCATTAGTTCATATCCCTTTTCTATGTTCGAAACAATGGATAATCTTGTTTTTCTTGCATCACAGAATGGCAGGCTAGCCTATTATGATGTAAATACCATGCAATTCAACATCGTTCCTTTTCAAGAGAAGATTCAGCATATAAACGGAATTAAAGTGTTGAAAGATAATCAGCTGGCTGTTTTGTCTGATAAAGGTTTGTACCTATGCCGTTTCCCTGAACTGGCGATGGAGAAATATGATTTCTCTCTTCCGGGGCATGATGATGCGGCTGTGAGAAAAGTCTACCAGGATTCTAAAGGATTTCTATGGATATTTACCGGATTGCCGGGAATTATCCGGCTTGATCCGGAAACCGGAGTGAAACAATATTTGAATACTCCTTCCGGATACATGGCTTCTTCTCCGGAAAATGAACTCTTTATTTATGAAGATCCTAACGGAGTGGTTTGGACTATTCCTTATAAAGGTATATTCAGTTATTATGACGAAAAGAGCCGGGAGCTAAAAGTCTATTTTACACCGGGAAGGAATCATATACCTTATTCTCCTATTATTAAAACAACTTATGTTGACAAACAAAATAATTTGTGGATCAAATCCCAGCGCTCATTTATAAAAATGTTCTTTCCGCCCAGTCCCTATACTTATAGGGAGTTGGACAATTATTTTGACACAAAATCATTTCTGTTTGATAGCGACGAACATTTATGGATTGCAACAAAGAAAGGGATTATACGTATTATGGATTCACAGAAAAACTTGTTGGGTTATTTGTCGCCTGATGGGGAACTGGCTCAAACGGAAACAGTTTTTGCAGAAGGTGGAATCTATGTCATGCTGAAGGATCAGGCGCAGACAATATGGCTTGGCAGTAAGGAAAACGGATTGTTCAGACTTGTTCCTCGGAATCGTCCTTATCATTATGAAGTATATCATTATATGAATAATCCGTCGGATCCTTATTCCATCAGTGACAATAAAATATCATGCATCGATGAGGATCATAACGGACGTATTTGGATTGGTACTTACGGTGGCGGATTGAATTTGGTTGAGGAAAAGGAAGATGGGGCGATACGTTTTATTCATGCGGAGAATAAATTGTCCGGTTTTCCTATTAATCGTACCAACAGTATTCGTTGTATGGTGGAGGGACCCGGTCATACTATGCTGGTGGGTACTATAGAAGGTTTGATCACTTTTTCTTCTGATTTTTCGGATTACGAAAATATTCGTTTTTATCTTAACCTTCCTCGTCCGCAGGTGGCTGACGGATTGTGTAGTGCTGATGTGATGTCTGTTTTACGAACGACGGATGAAACTATCTATTGTTATTGTTATGGAGGTGGCCTTTGTAAGTTGGTTTCGTCAAATTTATTATCTGATGAACTTCGGTTCCGGTCGTTCGGCAAAGAGACATCTCCGTTGGCTAGAGCCTTGATTGAAGATAAAAATCATAATATATGGATCGGCTCGGAAACGGATATCACTCTGTTTGATGTGCACGATCAGACTTTTGAGTCTTTTGGAGAAACTTTTTTCAATCGCTCTTTTAATTATAGTGAATGTCTTCCGGTTACAGACAGGCAAGGGGATATCTTAATGGGTACAGAAGGCGGTATGCTTGTCTTTTCTCCGGATAGTATCGTTAAGCAGACTTATGAAGCTCCTATTGTAGTGACAGGTATAAAATATTCGGAGGATAATTTGTCTCATGTATTGAGTGATGCGGATTATTTAGAGATCCCTACCCGGCGGAGGAATTTTACCATCTCATTTGCTGCGTTGGATTATACTAATTCCTTGGATATCGAGTATGCTTATAAGTTGGATGATAATCAATGGTATTATATAGGTAAGAAGAACTCGGTTAGTTTTGTAAGTCTTCCGGCAGGAAAATATCAATTTCAGATAAAGGCGACCAATGGGGATGGTATTTGGATGAACACTGTGAAAACGGTTACTTTACAGGTATTACCCACCTTTTGGGAAACCGGTTGGGCTAAGGCTTTTTATCTAGTTGTTGTCTTGGTGATATCTTTAGCTATCGGATATGTTTTTTTCTATATTTACTATTTGAAGCATAAGGTAAATATGGAACAAAGATTGGCGGAAATAAAAGTACGTTCTTTTATTGATATCTCACATGAACTACGTACTCCTTTAACCCTTATATCCGGTCCGGTATCCGAAGTGTTGTCCCAGGAGCCTTTGACTTCCCGGACCCGGCATCATCTTCAATTGGTTCAGAAAAATATCAATCGTATGTTATTGCTCATTAATCAAGTATTGGATTTCAGAAAGATACAGAATAAAAAAATGGGCTTGACTATTGAATACCGGGATATCATTATCATGCTTCATAATATAATGGATAATTTCCGGTTGTTGGCAACAGAAAAAAATATAAATTTTTCTCTTCAGACAACGTTGCCTTCTGTTTTTTTGTGGATAGATAGTGATAAGTTCGAGAAAATTATCTTTAACTTGCTTTCCAATGCCTTTAAGTATACACCGGATAACAAGTCGATTACCTTGATTGTGATGGAAAGCGGACAGTTTGTTTCGATTGCCGTAAAAGATGAAGGTATTGGCATCTCTAAAGATAAAGTGTCATCCATATTTGAACGTTTCACTACAGTGTCCAAGGAAAATGACATGCAGCCTTCATCGGGTATAGGGCTTTCGCTGGTGAATGAGTTGGTTAAAATGCTGCATGGGGAAATTCAGGTCGAAAGTGAAGTAAAGAAAGGAAGTGTATTCAAACTGGTTTTGCATAAAGGAAAAGAAATATATGCTCAGGATAAAAATGTTGAATATATATTGAACGACACTTCGGAAGAACAGGAAACGGTCTTGGCGGAACCGGAACAAAATGATAAAACATTTTTGCCGGACATGCCTCCGGCAACAAAAGAAACTTTAGTAAAAGTGATGGTAGTGGAGGATAATGCGGAGTTGCGTCAATTTATATGTGAAATATTGTCGGGCACTTACCGTGTTGTTGGAGTTGCCGACGGGGTGATGGCATTGGAAAAGATAGAAGAGGAAATTCCGGATTTTATTATTACGGATATTATGATGCCGCGTATGGATGGTATTGAATTGATAAGGCACATCAAGGAGAATGTCAATACCTGTGATATCCCTCTTATTATCCTTTCTGCAAAATCGTCTGTTGAGGATCGTATTCAATGTTTACAATTAGGGATTGATGATTATATACCTAAACCTTTCAGCAGCGATTATTTAAAATCGAGAATTGAGAGCTTGATCAGGCAAAGAAAAGTGCTTCAGTCGGCTTTTTTGTCAAAGTATGGTGCTCAGCCGAAGAAAGAACCTTTAGAAGCCGTCGCTTATCCTGTGTCGCAAATTGTTCCTTTGGATGAGTTGTTTATGCAGAAGCTGGTAGGATTTATGGAAGAGAATTACAGTAATCCGGGGCTGCGGGTGAATGATCTGGCAGAGTTCATGAATATGAGCCGCTCTGTATTCAATCGGAAAGTGAATGGTATCATGGGGATTTCTCCGATAGAATATATAAAGAATTATAGGTTGAATAAAGCGAAAAGTTTTATACAAAGTGGTATGTCTTTCTCTGAGGTCGCTTTTGCCGTCGGCTTCTCTGATCCCGGTTACTTTGGCAAGGCGTTTAAAAAAGCATTTAATCAGACTTTGACTGAGTATAAAAATAATAACTAAGTTCCGTTTTGTGCTGTTTATGAAGGTAAATAGCAAGAAAATACCTTATTGATGTAAGATTTTACCTTTGGCTCTCAAGGGTAAAATCTATCTTTGTGCTCATTGACACAGTATGAAAATGTTCCGGAAAACTTTTATGAGTATAATTTTTAAAACATGATAGGATGAGTACAAAATTTTATGTAATAGCTGTTTGGACGCTGTTAAGTTTTGTGGTAAAAGTAAATGCACAAGACAAAGTGGAATGTTGGGACCGGTTTGAGTTGAGTTTTAAACAGGTGACCAAAGGGAATCCTTTTGATATACGTCTTTCCGCTACTTTCGTTTGTGGAAAGGAAAAGAAAACGGTGGAAGGATTTTATGATGGTGAGAATACTTATAGGATACGGTTTATGCCTGCTGTCGCCGGGGAATGGAGGTATGTTACATCTTCCAGTATAGGGGCTATGAATGGTCGGAAAGGTACATTCACAGTGATACCTGCCGGAAAAGATAATCATGGCATGGTATTGGTGGACGGAGAACATAATTTTAAATATGCGGACGGTACCCGTTATTATCCGATGGGTACGACGGCCTATGCATGGACACATATGAAGGAAACGACTCAGGAGGCTACTTTGAAATCGTTTGGTGAAGCCGGTTTTAATAAGGTAAGGATGTGTGTGTTTCCTAAAAACTATTCTTTAGTGAAAGACGAGCCTGCGCTTTATCCTTTTGAAATAAGGAAGACGATAAAAGATAAGGAAGGAAATGAAAGGAAAGAATGGGACTTTGACAGATTTGACCCGGCTTTTTTTCAGCATTTGGAGAAACGGATAGACCAACTGAACCGTTTGGGGATTGAGGCGGATTTGATCCTTTTCCATCCTTATGATAAGGGAAGATGGGGCTTTGATGCTATGTCGAATGAGGTGAATGTACGTTATATTAAATATATTACTGCTCGTTTGGCTTCTTTTAGAAATGTATGGTGGTCTATGGCAAACGAGTGGGATTATGTAAAAGCGAAAACTGTGGATGATTGGAAGCTGTTGACAAAAACTGTGGTTGAGAATGATCCTTATCGCCATTTATGTTCTATTCATGGAGCGACGGCTACTTATTTTGATTATTGGATGCCTGAATTTACCCATGTCAGCATTCAGGATGAGGCACCGGTGCTGAGTTCTACCGCTTCTGCTACTTTAAGAAAAATTTATCGCAAACCGGTTATATGTGATGAGGTTGGGTATGAAGGGAATCTACCTTATCGTTGGGGAAGGTTAAGTCCGCAGCAGATGACTTGCTTTATTTTGAATGGTTTGTTGGGTGGAATTTATGTCACTCACGGTGAATGTTATCAGCAGGGGAACGAACCTATCTTTTGGGCGCAAGGGGGATCTTTAAAAGGTGAAAGTTGGAAACGTGTGAAATTTTTAAGAACGATTATTGAAGCTGCTCCCCATCCGTTGGAGATGGCAGATATCAGTCGTGACTTGGTTACTTCTACTGCTGGACCAGATTATTATCTGGTCAATATGGGAAAAGATGTGAAAGGTTTCTGGACTTTTAATCTGCCGGTAAAAAATGCGGATTATAACAAATTGCAAAAGAATAAACGGTTTAAAGTGGAGATTATTGATGTGTGGGCCATGACTGTCACGGAATATCCTGTGATATTTGAAACAACGGAGGAATTGGATTATCGTGTTTTTGATATACATCATCGGGGAGTAAGAATTCCGGATGCTCCTTATATTGTTCTTAGAATAACAGAAGTGAAATGATGGGATAAGCCTTCTGACGGGAGATGATTGATTTTTTTTATCATAAAAAAGGCTAATAGTTTTCGATTCTTTTTGTTTTAGCTTAAATTTGCGGTATAATTAACTCCCTAGATACACTAAAATGTTAAATACAGTAGAAGAAGGATTGGAAGATATTCGCCAAGGCAAAGTATTGATCGTTGTTGATGACGAAGATCGTGAAAACGAAGGCGATTTTATCGTTTCAGGAGAAAAGATTACTCCTGAAATTGTAAATTTTATGATTACTCATGGCAGAGGGTTGTTATGTGCTCCTCTGCCACGTTCACGTTGTGAAGAACTTTGTCTGGCTCCGATGGCAGAAGAAAACACTTCATTGCTAGGTACACCGTTTACTATGTCGGTAGATTTAAGAGGGTATGGCTGTACTACGGGAGTTTCTGCTTTCGACCGTTCGTCAACAATAAAAGCTTTGGTGGCAGGAAATCTGAATCCTTCCGAGTTTGCTCGTCCCGGACACGTTTTCCCTCTATATGGTGCGGAAAATGGGGTCTTGGAGCGTAATGGACATACCGAAGCCACATTGGATATGACAAGAATGGCAGGTTTGAAACCCGGAGGAGCTCTTGTTGAAATTTTGAATGAAGATGGTACAATGGCGCGTCTTCCCCAACTAGGTGAGATTGCAGCAAAATTCGGTTTGAAAATTGTTTCCATTAAGGATATTCAGGAATATCGTAAAAAACATAACCTCTAAATCTAATAAATATGGCACTCAATCAAAGAAGAGTAAAGATATTGCATCTGATTCGTGAAGACGGGCATGCAAAAGTTCAGGACCTTAGTAAAATTTTCAATGTGACGGATGTAACGATCCGTCAGGATTTGGAAGCCTTGGAACAAATGGGGTATATCCAAAGAGAGCATGGAGGTGCGTTTCTGAAAGGAGTAGGGTCGTTTGCCAAGACCGGACAATTGTTCAATCAGACTCATTTGGAGGAAAAGAAAGAAATTGCTCAGAAAGCTATTCAGTTTATTCAGGAGGGGGACAGTATAATTCTTGATTCCGGTTCTACAACTACAGAGATCGCAAAGCTTTTAATGAATTATAAGGACCTGACAGTCATTACTAATGCTTTGAATATAGCTTTGATTTTAGGTGAGAATCATGGTATTAATCTAATTGTTACCGGAGGTGAGTTCAAGGCTCCTACACTTTCTTTGACAGGAAAAATGGCGGCCGATTCATTTAAAGATATACGCGCTAATAAATTGTTTCTAGCTACAGCTGGTATTTCTTCGGATATGAAGCTGACTTATCCTAGTTTAAGTGATTTGGTCGTGAAATCTGCTATGATAGAGTCTGCCAGTAAAGTGTATCTGGTGGCTGATTGTTCAAAAATAGGTGTCAGTGCTTTTGCTAGTTTAGGCTCGGTTTCATTAGCAAATGCTATTATTACAGATAGTACTATAACCGAAGAGGATTTTGAAAGATTAAAAGAATTAGAGGTCGAAGTTATCTGATTCTTACTGAAACAAAGGTAATATGGGTGATTGAGAATGTTGGAAAATACATTCTTGATCACCTTTTTTATCAACTCTGATTTTTGCTTCCCTATTTGTCCTTATTGTTTGCTTCTTTTTTTATAACTGTTCTGCTGGGTACAAAAGAGACGATCGAAGAGTCTTATTTATATAGAGATATAACCTTGTTGACAGAATAAATTAATTGTCCCGGTTTATAGGTTATATGGGAATATATTGTTAATATAATCAAATTGAATTTCATTTTCTTTCGTTTAATGTTGGATAATTCCGGTTGAATTCCGTTATTTGCGAAAGAATAAGAAAGTAAATGATAATAATATGCAAGTTGAAACGTTAGAATTACAATCGGAAAAGAATCGGAAACGATTGGTTGAGATTGTGTATAAAGCAAAAGCAGGGCACATTGGAGGTGATCTATCGTGTCTTAACGTGCTTACAGCACTTTATTTTGATATAATGCGTGTTTGGCCGGATAAACCAAAGGAAACGAAAAGAGATCGTTTTGTAATGAGTAAGGGACACTGTGTGGAGGCTTTATATGTTACTCTTGAGGCAAAAGGCTTTATTTCTCATGAGATAACCGATACTTTAGGTGAGTTCGGGTCTATTTTGTCCGGTCATCCTACTATAGAGGTACCGGGTATTGAAGTAAATACGGGAGCTTTAGGGCATGGCTTGTCTGTAGGCGTTGGAATGGCGATTGCTGCCAAAATGGATAAAGCTGATTATAAAACGTATGTACTGATGGGAGATGGTGAGCAAGGGGAAGGTTCGATATATGAAGCTGCTATGGCAGGAAACCAATATAAATTGGATAATCTGGTAGCCATTATTGACCGTAATCGTTTGCAGATCAGCGGTACAACCGAGGAGGTCATGTCATTGGAGAGTATGCGTGACCGCTGGACTGCTTTCGGCTGGGATGTGTTGGAAATGAATGGGGATGAAATGGAAGATATCATCCGGACTTTCCATTCTATTGATTATACGAATAAAAAGCCTCATTTGCTTATCTCCCATACTACAAAAGGGAAAGGAGTATCTTATATGGAAGGCATTGCAAAATGGCATCATGGCGTGCCTACAGCCGAACAATATGAAGAGGCTGTTCGCGAGATATCCGAAAGAATTGAAAAACTAGAAAAAGAAAACAATGGCAAATAATATAATAGCGTGCAGAAAGAGCTTTACAGATACATTGCTGGAGTTGGCTCGTCAGGATAAAGATATTGTGGCGGTTACAACAGACGCCAGGGGTTCTGTTACTTTGGGAGATTTTGCAAAAGAATTACCCGCACAGTTTGTAGAATGTGGAATAGCCGAACAGGATGCGGTAGGAATTTCAGCAGGTTTGTCACATAGCGGAAAAAAAGTTTTTGTATGTGGTCCGGCTTGCTTCTATGTGGCACGTAGCTTGGAACAGGTGAAAGTTGATTTGGCTTACAGTCAGAATAATGTGAAGATATTGGGAGTGAGTGGTGGTGTCGCATACGGTGCTTTAGGGGCTACTCATCATAGTCTGCATGATATTGCCGTATTAAGAACTTTTCCGGGAATGAATATCGTTCTCCCCTGTGATGCCCGTCAGACACGTAAGTTGGTCAAGCTATTGGTCGATTATCCCGAACCGGTGTATGTACGTGTAGGAAGAGCTGCTGTTCCCGATGTGTATGAGAATGATGATTTTGATTTTGTTCTGGGAAAAGCTAATATGCTGCTGGATGGTACGGACCTGACCATCATTGCCGCCGGAGAAACGGTTTATCATGCTTATCAAGCTGGTTTGATATTACAGGAGAAAGGCATTAAGGCACGTGTGTTGGATATGTCTTCCATAAAGCCTGTTGATGTGGAAGCTATCAAGAAAGCGGCAGAAGAAACCGGAAGAATTATCACTGTGGAAGAGCATAGTCAGTTTGGTGGTTTGGGAGCTATTGTGGTTGAGACGCTTTCTGAAAATCCGGTTCCGGTACGTATTATCGGTATTCCCGATGAAAATGTAGTTCATGGAAATTCTCATGAAATCTTTGCTCATTATGGGTTGGATAAAGAAGGAATCTGTAAGGCTGCTCTTGAATTCATGAAAAAATAAACATGTCCTTTTAAAATCTAATAGTATGATTAGCAAAATAATTACCATAGACCAAAGTACTTCGGCGACAAAAGCTATGCTGTTCTCTGAAAGTTGCGAATTGTTGCATCGGGTCAATATAGAGCATCAGCAATTCTATCCGCAACTAGGATGGGTGGAACACGATGCCGAAGAAATTTATAAAAATACCATAGAAGCTATACATTGTTTGCTAGAGAAGGAGGAAGTGAATGGGAAAGACATTTCTTATTCTCTTGCCATCACAAATCAGCGTGAAACGGTAGTTGTTTGGAATAAGCGGACTGGTAAACCTGTTTATCACGCCGTGGTATGGCAATGCCAGCGAGGGGCAGCTATTTGCAAGGAACTGAAAGATAAGGGATACAGCGGACTGGTACAACGGAAGACCGGATTACTTATCGATCCTTATTTTTCTGCCAGTGGTGCTAAGTGGATATTGGATAACGTGGAAAATGCACGTGAACTGGCAGAAAAGGGTGATTTGTTGATGGGCACTATTGATTCCTGGCTGATTTGGAAACTGACCGAAGGCAGGAATCATCTGACTGATTATACGAATGCGTCGCGTACCATGCTTTTTAATATTCATACTTTAGACTGGGATGAAGAGTTGTTGAAACTCTTCACTATCCCCCGGAGTATGATGCCGGAAGCTTTGCCCTGTGATGCTATTTTTGGAGAAACAACGATAGAGGGTTTGTTCAAATCTCCGATACAAATAGCAGGTGTTTTAGGTGATTCCCATGGAGCATTAACCGGTCAGATGTGTTTTGAGGCAGGTATGGGGAAGGTGACATACGGAACAGGCTCATCGGTCATGGTTAATATTGGAGAAGAGGCTGTTACTGCTCCTGAAGGGCTGGTCACGTCCGTTGGATTCTCGGCTTTAGGCAAAGTGTATTATGCTTTCGAAGGAAATATCCATTGTACCGGAGCCACTATCAAGTGGATGGTGGAGAAATTGGGATTGGTGGATTCGTTCAATCAAATTGAAACCTTAGCGACTTCGGTTAAAAACAATGATGGAGTCTATCTGGTTCCGGCTTTTACCGGATTGGGAGCTCCCTGGTGGAAACCGGATGCCAAAGCTGCCATCTGGGGAATGACACTGAATGCAGGCAAGGCACATGTGTTGCGTGCGGGATTGGAATCTATCGCTTATCAAGTGAAGGATTTGATAGACATGATGACACGGCAGGCAGGTATCGAATTGAAAGCCCTTCGTGTTGACGGAGGCCCCACGAAGAATCAGTTCCTGATGCAATTTCAGGCTGATATGTTGCAGGCTGTCATTAACCGTTCGGAAATAGAAGAAGCTTCTGCATTAGGGGCTGTTGTCATGAATGGCTTTGCCCGTAAGAAATGGACTAGTTTCCAAGAAGCTGCTGCCATGCGTACCATTGATAATTGCATTACTCCCTGTATGGAGGAAAAGGAACTTCAATCCTTGTATAGCGGATGGCGTGAAGCTGTCAAAAAAGTAATAGGACAGAATAACTAACTGAATATATCGTAACTTTTAATACCATTAGAAATGAAAAACAAGAAGAAAATGTGTTTTGGTGTTATCATTGGAACACGCGCTTATTTTAACTCGGAATTAGCAAAAGACGTTCGCAAACAATTGCTGGAAACACTGACAAAAGAAGGGTATGACTATGTCATTCTTCCCGAAGACGCTACGCCGACAGGCAGTAGCAGTATCGAAACAAGAGAAGATGGCTTGAAGTGTGCTAAATTGTTCCGTGAGAATCGGGAACGTATAGATGGAATCATTGTTTCACTGCCCAATTTCGGTTTTGAAATCGGTATCATCAATGCCATCAGTGTGGCCGATCTGAATGTGCCTGTTTTGGTTCAGGCATGTGATGACGAGAATGATAAAGTTGATTTGGATAGCCGTCGTGACGCATTCTGTGGTAAGATTTCCGTATGCAATAACTTGTATCAGTACGGCATTCCTTTTACTGATACCACCCTTCATACTTATTCTATTTATTCTGATTTGCTGGCTGCCGATATCAATAAATTTGCAGCTATCTGCCGTGTAGTTAATGGTCTTCGTCATGCTCGTATCGGTGCTATCGGTACTCGTCCCGCAGGATTCCAGACGGTTCGTGCCAGTGAGAAGCTGTTGCAGGCATCGGGTATTACAGTCATTCCGGTAGACCTTTCCGAGATTTTGGCTGCTGCCCATAAGATTGAGGATACCGATGAGGTATTGCAGGCCAAACTGAAAGAAATCAGACAGTATGCTGTTGTTCCTGAACAATACAATGATAAACTGATTTTGCAGGCTAAATTTGGTGTGGCTGTAGAACAATGGATGGAAGCCAATGAAATTGATGCTGTAGCTATCCAGTGTTGGGACTCTTTGGAGCAAAACTATGGTTGTGCAGCTTGTGTGACTATGAGTATGTTGAGTGAAAAATTAATCCCTGCTGCTTGTGAAGTGGATATTGCCGGTGCAGTGTCTATGTATGCGTTGACATTGGCTTCCGGTCGCCCGTCGGCATTACTTGACTGGAACAATAACTTTGCCGAGGATCGTAACAAGTGTGTGTGTACACATTGTGGTAACTTCCCTAAATCATTTGTAATGAATGATTTGAAGTTAGGAACATTAGGAGTGTTGGGCAGAACATTAGGTAAGGTACATACTTTCGGTGCCGTTTACGGTAAAGTAAAACAGGGTGATTTCACCTTCTTCCGCATCTCGACAGATGATACGAAGGGTTGTATCAAGTCTTATTTGGGCAAAGGTGACCTGACCGATGACCCATACGGAATGGATGGTTGTATAGCAGTAACCAAGGTGGATAATCTGCAGCCGCTTATGAAATATATTTGTAAGAATGGATTCGAACATCATGTGGCTATGTGCCGTGGTAATGTGAAAGATATTTTGGCGGAAGCTATTGAAACTTATCTGAACTGGAATATCTATATTCACGAATAATATCGATGAAATATGATATTGGTAGATAATTACTTTTTGGCAATCCTCTGCTGTGTTATTTGCTGTGCCTGCTGGGGCTCTTGGGCAAATACGCAGAAGATGGTTGCCGCCAAGCAATGGAGCTTTGAACTGTTTTATTGGGATTTGACCGTCGGTCTGTTCCTTACAGCTTTATTGGGGGCGGTGACTTTAGGAAGTATGGGAAGTGAAGGCCGTACCTTTTTTCAGGATTTGGCAGTCATGGACTGGTCTAGCATTCAATATGCATTCTTGGGCGGTGTTGTGTGGAACTTTGGCAATATATTTCTTACCGCAGCCATTGCTGTAGCCGGAATGTCAGTAGGTTTTCCTATCGGTGGAGGCTTGGCCTGGATTGGAGGTATTGTATTCAATTATTTATTAATCTCTTTGGCCGGTCAGACCTATCAGGGAAATCAGCTTTTACTATGGAGTGGTGTGTTAGTCATCATTGTAGCTATACTGATCTGCGGAAAAGCGTACGGAAAGTTATCGTCCGGCAAGGCTTCCACTCCGAAGAAGGGGATTCTGCTGGCCATTATGGCAGGTATCGCTATCATGTTTTTTTACGGATTGGTAGTGAAATCTCTTGACCCGCAGTATGTGGCGGGAGGAACCGGAACGCTGACTCCTTATACAGGTGTGTTCTTCTTTGCGGTAGGTATTCTGGCCAGCACACCTATATTCAATACCTTTGCCATGAAGCATCCGGTAGAAGGCAAGGCGGTGACCATGAAAGATTACTTTGCCGGCGATGCCAAGACCCATCTCACAGGTATGCTGGGAGGCTTTATCTGGATGGGCGGCATGGTGATTAGTTTTATGGGAGCAGGTGCTGCCAATCCGGCTATCTCTTATGCCCTTAGCAACGCAGCGCCTGTGGTGGCTATGATCTGGGGAGTTTTTGTCTGGAAGGAATTTAAGGAAGCTCCGAAGGGGACCAATAAACTGATTGCGGCTATGTTCTCCTTGTTTATTATCGGATTAATAAGCATTACTTTGTCAAATTAGAAATTAGATGAAGAGAAATTATAAAATAGGGCTTGTAATGAAGTCGTTACAAGCCGATTTTTTCAAAGTGATGAAAGAAGGGGCCATTCAGTATGCGGCCCCTCTTCCGTTTTTGGATTTGGTTTGTGTGGGAACGGCTACACAGACAGAGGTAGAGGAACAGGTTGACTTGATGTATTCCTTGATTCATCAGCAAGTCGATGCTATCGTATTGGTTCCTATAGATTCAAAAGCCTTAGTTCAGCCTGTAGTAGAGGCTGTCAGGAAAGGAGTTCCGGTAATCAATATTGATATCCGGTTGGATACTCAGCTATTGGAGCAGGCAGGAGTAGAAGTGGCTTTTGTGGGACCGGATAATTTTGCAGCTGCGTATGAAGTGGGTAAATTATTGGATAAGAAGTTGCGGAATGAAGATAAAGTTGCTATTATTGAAGGATTGGCGGCAGCCGATAATGCGCAGCAGCGTAAAAGAGGTTTTATCAAGGCGATAGAAGAAAAAGGGTTAAGATTGGTGGCATCCGAACCGGCCGACTGGGAAACGGAGAAAGCCGCCGAAGTTTTTCAGGCTATGTGGATGCGGTATCCTGATTTGAAAGCTGTATATTGCAGCAATGATGCGATGGCGTTGGGGGTTCTTCAGCAGATGCAAGAAAAAAATTGCTATCTGCCTGTAGTGGGCTTTGATAATGATGCGGTGATGAAAGAATTTCTTTCTACGGGAAAACTGGTTGCAACAGCTGATATTTTCAGCTCACAGATGGCTGTCCGGGGCATTGAGTTCGCTTTGGATGTATTGGAGGGAAAAATAGAGAATAGAGGGGTTCATTCTACAGCTTACGAAATTATTAAACAATGAGTTCGTAGGGAAACGGCCCATACTGAGATATGCACTTAAGGCACCGGCTGTTTAACTTCTTAATATTGCCGGCAATGAGCAATATTAAGAAGTATTCTTTTTACGAATGAAATATTTAGTGTAATTTTGTGGCTCAAAATAAATTAAATAGAATCATTATGGCAGCAAAACCAGGTATACCTAAAGGAACGAGAGATTTTTCGCCGGTGGAAATGGCGAAACGTAATTATATATTCAATACGATTCGTGATGTATTTCATCTTTTCGGCTATCAGCAGATTGAAACTCCTTCTATGGAGAATTTGTCTACCTTGATGGGAAAATACGGTGATGAAGGGGATAAGTTATTGTTTAAGATACAGAACTCAGGTGATTATTTCAACGGCATTACCGATGAGGAATTGCTGAGCCGCAATGCGGTAAAGTTAGCGAGCAAATTCTGTGAAAAGGGATTGCGCTATGACCTCACTGTACCGTTCGCCCGTTACGTGGTCATGCACCGTGACGAAATCAGTTTCCCTTTCAAGCGTTATCAAATTCAGCCGGTTTGGCGTGCGGACCGTCCTCAGAAGGGCCGTTATCGTGAATTCTATCAGTGTGATGCCGATGTGGTAGGCAGTAATTCTTTATTGAATGAAGTGGAGCTGGTACAGATGATAGACCGGGTATTTGGCAAATTCGGAGTACGCGTTTCAATTAAAATCAATAATCGTAAGATATTGACCGGTATTGCCGAGATCATAGGTGAGGCCGATAAAATTGTGGATATCACCGTAGCTATTGATAAGCTGGACAAGATAGGCTTGGAAAATGTAAATGCGGAATTGGCTTCTAAAGGGATTCCTCAAGAGGCTATTGATAAATTGCAGCCGATTATTTTATTGAGTGGAAGCAATGAAGAGAAATTGGAAACTTTGAAAACAGTCCTTGCAGCCAGTGAAACGGGAATGAAGGGAGTAGAAGAAAGTGAATTCATATTAAAAACCGTATCTACACTGGGTGTGAAGAGTGAAGTGGAACTGGATTTGACTTTGGCTCGTGGCTTGAATTATTATACTGGCGCTATTTTTGAAGTGAAAGCCTTGGATGTACAGATTGGCAGTATCAGCGGTGGCGGCCGTTATGATAACCTGACCGGTGTCTTTGGTATGGACGGTATGTCTGGTGTAGGTATCTCTTTCGGAGCCGACCGTATTTTTGATGTGTTGAATCAGTTGGATTTGTACCCGAAAGAAGCGGTGAACGGAACTGAACTGTTGTTTGTAAACTTCGGTGATAAAGAAGCTGCTTATTGTCTGCCTATCCTGGCAAAAGTCCGTGAAACAGGGGTACGTGCCGAAATTTATCCGGATGCTGCTAAAATGAAGAAACAGATGGGATATGCCAATGACAAGCAGATTCCTTTTGTCGCCATTGTTGGTGAAAATGAAATGAACGAAGGGAAACTGACTTTGAAGAATATGACTACGGGCGAGCAGTCACTGGTTACACCGGATGAGTTGTTGGCAGTAGTGAAAGCTTGATCTCATCAAGCGGATGTTGTCGGAATAGTCCGGTATATTCATCCGTGATTATCTATGCGGATTAACAGATTATTTTTTTTCTTCCGTCACTATATCTCCTTTAGAATCAGTGAGATGTGGTGACGGAAGTTCTTTTTTCCCTCCGAAATGGTTTGTTCTCCTTTCCCTGTGTGGAGTCGACAAGGCGGAATGCCCGTTCTTGTCGTTGTTGATTGTATTTCTTGTTTTAAGGATGAAAACTGATGAAGCTGACCTGAAATATGATTTTCTTTTGCGAGGGTCTGATATTATTATATATATTTGTGAAATGCTAGCCTTATAAATTTAATCAGATGATAGATGAAAAGCAGTTGATATCCCATTTGTATCAAAATAGGGAGAATGGTCAATGGATGATACAAACCAATGATGAACATCAAAAGGGGGTTGCTGATATGGCGGCATCCTTCGCCGGGCAGTTCGGACTTCCTTCTTGGGGGCGTGCGCTCGGCCTACTTCATGATAAAGGAAAGGAACGGGCGGCATTCCAGCAATACATACGCAAGATGAATGGTTTGCCTACGAGTGACAAGAAGCGCTATGATGATCATACCCATGCTTTTGTGGGTGGAATATTGGCAAAAGAACTTATGGGAAAAGATGTTTCCCATCTTCTTGTAAACCAAATTATTTCTCATCACACGGGGTTACATAATTTCGGGGATGTGGAAAACATATTGAAAGAGAGGCTATTGTCCGAAGAAATAAACGAGGGTGACATTAGCATAAACAAACCTTTATTATTCCAAGAATTTATTGATTCACCTTTTTCTAAATCAAAGGTTGAATGGAAACACTTTCATCACCTTTCCCGTATGCTTTTTTCCTGTCTTGTAGATGCCGACCGACTCGATACAGAACGGTTTATGGATGTAGAGTCATGGCGGAAGCGGGGAAATTTGGCTACGCTTGTCGATTTGCTTCCACAGCTGGAGGTATATATGCAAAAACTGCAATCGAATGCAGCCGATACGAAAGTGAACCGCATCCGCCGGCAAGTGAAAGAACAATGCAGTAGAACTTCTTCAAGCGAAAAAGGATTTTATAGCCTTACGGTTCCGACGGGAGGCGGTAAAACACTTTCTTCTTTGTTATGGGCCATGAAGCATGCTGTAAGCCATTCAATGAATCGTATCATCATCGCCATCCCATATACCAGTATCATTGTGCAAACGGCAGGGCTTTTGAAGGAAATCTTTGGTGAAGAAAATGTATTGGAGCATCATAGTAATTTCGACCCCGATGATATTAAGGACGAGGAAAATAGGGAAAAAGCAAAATTGGCTACAGAGAATTGGAACTATCCCATTATTGTCACTACCAATGTACAGCTTTTTGAATCTATGTTTAGCAATAAAACATCTGATTGCCGCAAACTGCACAACATGGCAAATTCAATTCTTGTTTTGGATGAGGTTCAGATGTTGCCAACCGGCTTCTTGCAGCCGATAGTCGATGCGCTGAAAGCGTATCAGGAAATGTTCGGGATTTCGGTATTGTTTACCACGGCAAGTCAGCCGGTACTGAGTGGTCTGATAGAAGGAACAAATCCTAAAGCTGATTTTAAGGGAATAGAACATATCAAGGAAATTATTCCGGAAGAATTTGCTTTGCATGACCAGCTTCGCCGTGTGAAGTTGTCAATCGATGATACAGGAAAAACATACGATGAGATAGCTGCAAAGGTGTCTGAATATAATAAGGTGTTGTGCATAGTGAACACTCGTAAAGATGCCAAAGAGCTGTATGACCGTTTGCCCAATGACGGAGTGAAATTGCATTTGTCTAGAATGATGTGCCCTGCCCACTTACACGAAACTATTGGTAAAATAAAAACTTTATTGAAGGATGAGTCGCAGCCGATTGTCAGGGTCATTGCAACCCAGCTTGTGGAGGCCGGTGTGGATATAGACTTTCCGGTTGTGTTCCGTCAAGAAGCAGGACTCGATTCTGTATTGCAAGCAGCGGGACGGTGCAATCGGGAAGGACGAAGTGCCATGGGACATACATTTGTGTTCAGTCTGGCGGCAGAGAAGCGAAAGCTCTTCGGTTCAATGGCTGACTCCAACAATGCTCGGTTGAATTTGCCGGAAGATAGTGATTGGTTTGCTCCTTCTACCATGAAAGCCTATTTTTGTCAATTGTATAGCAGAAAACAAACATTTGATGAAAAGGATATAAAGCACTGGCTCTACAAACCTACTGAGTTATGTTTTGAAACTGCATCAAAAGAATTTCGCCTGATTGATGATACAAGTATAAATGTTATCGTAAATTGGGAAAACAGCATGGAACTTATAGAGCAGTTGAAAGAATCGGGGTGTACCTACTCGTTGGTGAAGCAATTGGCGAAATTTACTGTAGGCATCCGTTCCTATGATTTTAAGCAACTGAAAGGCTATGGGCTTGTCGAAGAAATATTGGAAGGAATATATGTATTGGCAGACAGGTCTCAGTATAATAAAGCCACAGGTCTCAGCCTTGATAACCATTGGCTGGAGGAAGTATTAATGATATAAAGAAACGGATATGACAAAGAAAGAAACATTGAAATTGTTTGAAGAACGTAAAGTCCGCACCGTGTGGGATGATGAAAAGGAAAAATGGTATTTTTCGATAGTTGATGTGGTGTCAGTTTTAACAGACAGTGTTGATGCAACTGCTTATTGGCGTAAGTTAAAGCAAAGACTTAAAGAAGAGGGAAATGAAACCGTGACAAATTGTCACGGTTTGAAAATGAAAGCCACAGACGGTAAGATGCGACTTACAGATGTGGCTGATACAGAACAACTACTACGTATCATTCAGTCTATCCCATCTCCCAAGGCAGAACCGTTCAAGCAATGGATGGCACATGTAGCATCCGAACGTCTTGATCAGATGCAAGACCCTGAGTTGAGTATTGGGCAAGCTATGATGGACTACAAGCGACTTGGTTACTCTGACAACTGGATAAACCAACGCTTGAAGAGCATTGAAATCCGTAAAGATCTTACAGATCAATGGAAACTACATAATGTAGAGGAAGGTGTTCAATATGCTACTCTTACAGACATTATCTATCAGCAATGGACCGGAAAGTCGGCAAAGGAGTACAAACAGTTCAAGGGCTTGAAGAAAGAAAATCTCCGGGACAATATGACCAATGAAGAATTGGTTCTTAATATGCTGGCCGAACTCTCTACGACAAGTATTACTAAAGCTAAAAATCCTCAGACATTGGGTGAAAATATGCAGTGTGCGGCTGACGGTGGTGATGTGGCTCGTGTGGCACGCGAACAGTTGGAGCAAAAAACCGGTCGTGAAGTGGTAACTCCCTTGTCGGCAAAAAGGTTTTTTGAAGGTCAGAAGCCGGAAGATTTATTGGAAAACAAGGAAAACGATGAATGATATGGAATATACAGATAAAGAATATTGTCTGGAGGTGTGGGGCGATTGGGCTTGTTTCACTCGTCCGGAGTTGAAAGTAGAGCGTGTGAGTTATGATGTCATTACGCCATCGGCGGCACGCGCCATCTTTGAAGCGATACTGTTTAAACGTTATGCCATGCGTTGGCAGATAACCAAGATTGAGGTATTCAGGCCTATTAAATGGGCTACCATTAGACGGAATGAAGTTGGAGCGGTGGTAAATTCCAGCATGAAACCAATTTATATAGATGATGGAAAGACACGCCAGCAGAAGAACACGTTGCTTCTGCTGGATGTGCGTTACCGAATTTATGCTAAGTTAGTATTTATTCCGGTAAAAGACCGTCCGAAAGAGGCTTTTGCCAAGCATCAGCCAAGTGCCGACGAGAATCCTATGAAGTATTATCAGATGTTCGAACGCAGGGCATCACAAGGGCAATGTTTTACGCAGCCCTATCTCGGATGTCGTGAGTTTTCTGCAAACTGGAAGTATATTGAAAGTACTGATAATCTTGATTATCCCTTAGCCGAAGACAGGGATTTCGGCATTATGCTTTATGATATGGACTTTGAGGAAAATCCACAAAAACCGAATGCTATGTTTTATAGAGCCCAAATGAAAAAGGGAGTGATTGTTGTACCGGATAAAGATAGTGAGGAGGTGTTGAGATGATACTGAAAGCATTATATGATTACTATCATCGAAGTGGAGATGATGTGGCCCCTTTTGGTTTAGAATACAAAGAGATTGGATTTATTATTGTTATTGATAGATGTGGAAAATTTCTGCGCTTTGAAGACAGGCGCATAGATAAGAAGTCGGCACAGCAGTTTCTTGTTAAGAAAAGTGTTAGCCGGTCAAGTGCCCCTGTTGCAAACTATTTGTATGACAATTGTAAATATGTATTTGGTTATTCCGATAAGGGGGATATGGAAAAGATACGTAAGTACTTTGAAGTATTTAAGGCGAAAGTAAAAGATATATATGATGCTTTTCCGGATAATGAGGACATAAAAGCTGTTTATGCATTTTATCAGCAAGACCATTCTTTTATAGTTGGGGCTATGCAGAAAGATTCTTTATGGGATGATATAGCCAAAAATCTTAATAAGAAATATTCTACCTTTTCTTTCCTTATAGAAGGGGATACGAAAATAGTGGCTTCGAAAAGGGAATTGATAAATTTGTTTGACGAGAATCATGGCGTGGCAGGAAATCTTTGTTTGATAACAGGTAGATATTCAAAAGTTGTAGAGATTACAACTGCTACAAAGATACTTGGAAGCCAAGAAACAGCTAAACTAGTTGCATTTCAAGTTAATTCCGGGTATGATTCGTATGGGAAATCTAAAGGATACAATGCTCCAATATCAGAAGAAGCTGAATTTGCATATACAACCGCATTGAATCATTTGCTGCGTTCGGATTCTCACAATAAGTTTATGGTGGGCTCACGTACTTATCTTTTCTGGGCTTCCTCCAATAGCGAGGCTTCAAAAGAGTCCGAGAATAGTTTATTTTCTTTGTTGGGGCGGATTGAAGAAGAAAATGACGACCCAAACAGGCGTATAAAGTTAGTATATGATACTTTCCAGTCTATCTATAACGGAAAATTATCGGCAAACGATGATGACAAATTCTTCATTTTGGGTTTGGCTCCTAATTCGGCAAGAATTGCGGTAGTATATTGGAATGAGATGCCTTTGCGTGAGTTTGCAGGTTTGATAAGTAAGCATTTTACAGATATGGAGATGGTGGACACTCGCAAAGATAAGAAGCCGTACTTGGGACTGCATTCCATTCTTGGAAATGTTACTCTTGGAGGAAAGTCAAGTGATGCGACTCCCAACCTTCCTGATGCTGTGGTGAGAAGCATATTTCAAGGGTTGCCGTATCCGGCTTCTCTCTTTCAAGCATGTATTCGTCGCATACGTGCAGAACAATCCGTCAATATAGTGCGTGCTGCTATCATCAAGGCATATCTCAACAGACTAAACGAAAATAACAACCATAAAAAATTAGATGTTATGTTAGACAAAGAAAATCAAAATCAAGGGTATCTTTGTGGAAGGCTATTTGCCGTACTTGACAAGATACAGGAGGATGCCAATGGTATTCATTCCATTCGAGAACGCTATATGAATGCTGCATCAGCAACTCCTTCCATGGTTTTTGCCACGGTGCTCAACCTTTCTACTCATCATATAGAGAAGTTGAATCCGGGTGGACAAGTGTTCTATGAGAAGCTGAAACAGGAAATTATATCCAAACTTGATGCAAAAGGATTTCCTCCACATCTTAACCTGCAAGATCAAGGACGGTTCTTTGTGGGATATTATCATCAACGTCAAGACCTTTTTATGAACAAGGAAAATAAAGAAATGGAATAATAATTTTAAAAATATAAAGTTATGTCAGAACTAAAGAATAGAATTGATTTCGTTTACATATTTGATGTAAAAGATGGTAACCCAAATGGTGATCCGGATGCGGGTAATCTACCACGTGTGGATGCCGAAACAGGTATGGGACTTGTTACGGATGTCTGTTTGAAACGCAAGGTTCGTAACTATGTACAAATAGCAAAAGGGCTTGTGAATGGCTTTGATATATTTATCAAAGAGAAGGCAGTCCTGAATACTTTGATTGATAATGCACATGATGATTCAGAAGTAAAAAATGCAAAGGACAAAATAGAAGCAGCACGTCGTTTTATGTGTAATAATTACTTCGATATCAGAACATTCGGCGCAGTTATGTCAACAGGTAAAAATGCGGGTCAAGTTCGTGGCCCTATCCAGTTCACCTTTGCTCGTTCTATAGATCCAATTGCTGTAGCGGAACATTCTATTACTCGTATGGCAGTAGCAACAGAGAAAGAAGCAGAAAAACAAGATGGTGGCAATCGTACAATGGGACGTAAAGCCACCATTCCTTATGGCCTCTACGTCTGTCACGGCTTCATCTCCGCCAACTTGGCACAACAGACAGGATTTTCTGAAGAAGACCTTGAACTATTTTGGAACGCATTAAAGAATATGTTCGATGTGGATCGTTCGGCGGCACGTGGATTGATGAGTGCTCAAAAACTGATAGTCTTCAAGCATGACTCCATATTGGGTAATGCTCCCGCCAACAAGTTGTTTGAATTGGTAAAAGTGGAGAAAGTCTGCGATGGAGCACCACGCTCATTCATCGATTATTCAGTTACTATAGATAAGGAGAATGCTCCATCAAATGTAACTATTGAGGAACTGATATAATTCCATCGTATGTACAATGAAGACGATATGCTCATGTTGTCGGGGATTCAGCATTTTAGGTTCTGTCCCCGGCAATGGGCTTTGATACACATTGAGCAGCAATGGGGCGATAATCGTCTCACCATCGAAGGACAGATTCTGCACAAGCATGTAGATGATCCGTTTTATAGACAGAAGTGTGGTGACCAGATAACATTGCGTGCGGTGAATATCGCTTCGCGTGAACTTGGACTCTATGGAATCTCTGATGCCATAGAGTTGCTTCCTTCCTCATCTCTTGAAAATACTATCTTGCATCCCAACTATCCGGGGCGATGGCAACCGGTTGCTGTGGAGTATAAGCATGGCAAACCGAAAAGAAACGAGGTGGATGAAGTGCAGTTGGCAGCACAAATCATGTGTATAGAAGAAATGTATGCTATCCATATACCATACGGCTCTTTCTTTTATGGGGAGCTTCGCCATCGGGTTAATGTGGATATAACGGAGGAGCTGCGAAATATAGTCAGACAATGTGCCCGGGATATGCACGATATATTTAGTAAAGCGGTTATCCCGAAGGCTGAATATGGGAAACATTGTGACAAGTGCTCGCTGAAAGATATCTGCATGCCGGAAATGGTAAATAATTGTACTTCGGTAGATAATTACCTTACTAAAAATCTGTACCTATGAGAAAACTATTGAATACTTTGTATGTGACGACACCGGAAGCGTATCTTAGTAAGGATGGGCTGAATGTCGTTATATCTGTTCAGCAGGAGGAGGTGTTTCGTATTCCTGTCATAAATATAGAGGGCATCGTTACGTTCGGATATATGGGCGCAAGTCCCGGTGTGATGAAATTGTGTAGTGACAATGGTATATCACTCACATTTCTTTCTCCACAAGGCAGATTTATCAGCAGGGTTCAAGGTGCTACGAAAGGGAATGTTCTGTTACGCAAAAAGCAGTACCAATTGTCGGACGATGCATCTTGGTCGTTGCATGTGGTTAGGTTGATGATTGGTGGTAAGATTCAAAACTATCGCAATATATTGAGGAGATATATTCGTGATTATGGTGAGAATGAAGACATTAATAGGGCGGTGCAAGTATTGGAACGTGCCAAGCGTGATGCTTTGAAGGCTCAAGATAAGACGGAATTAATTGGTTATGAGGGGATGGCTTCGAATGCCTATTTTGAGGTATTGCCAATCTTGATACTTAATCAGAAGACTGATTTCCCATTTCATGGTCGCAATCGTCGTCCTCCCAAGGATGCGGTGAATGCCATGTTGTCTTTTGCATATACGTTGATAGCCAATGATGTTGCGGCCGCTCTCGAAACTGTTGGCCTTGATCCATACGTCGGGTTTCTCCATACACTCCGTCCGGGGCGCACATCGTTGGCCTTAGATATGATGGAAGAGTTACGTGCTTACCTTGGCGACCGTTTTATTTTGTCGTTGATTAATAAAAGACAGATTTCAGTAAAAGACTTCTTGTTCCAAGGTGATAATGGGGTTGTTATGACAGATAAAGGGAAAAAGACTTTTATTACTGCATGGCAGGCAAGGAAAAGGGAAGTGATAATTCATCCTTATCTTAATGAAAAAGTTGAAATAGGGCTTCTGCCTTATGTGCAGGCTATGTTAATGGCAAGGTATATCAGGCAGGATATTGACGATTATCCGGTATTTCTTATAAAATGATTTTTAATTATGTACATTCTTGTGACTTACGATGTGGATACTACAAGCAAAGAGGGGGCTCGCCGTTTACGATGTGTGACCAAGGCTTGTCTGGATTATGGACAGAGGGTGCAGAACTCAGTCTTTGAGTGTGTAGTGACGGAAGCGCAATATTCTCTTCTAAAAGGGAGAGTTAGGGATATTATTGATATGTCTCTTGATAGTGTTCGTTTTTATATTCTTAGTAAAAATGAGAATAAGAGGGTGGAAGTAATAGGTGTTGAAACGGCGTATAAACTTGAGGAGGCTCTTATAATATAATGCGAATGTGGTGTGTTACAAAAAAAGTAGTATCTTCGCATGTGTTAATAATCAGTAGATTAAATTATTTGTAAAGTATTTCTTCGTTATGAAGTTGAATAATAATGATGATTCGCATAACAGTGGATTAAATTTGCTGATTTATAATATGTTATTAGATATAGAGTCACACCCTGCGTGGGTGTGTGGATTGAAACTTTCCATGGGTAGTGTTTGGCTTGCATCTCTGGTCACACCCTGCGTGGGTGTGTGGATTGAGACTCGAAATAGCGTAGCGATCCTTGCTCATCACAAGGTCACACCTTGCGTGGGTGTGTGGATTGAAACACGCAATCCACCACTATCATAGCTCGGATGAACTGTCACACCCTGCGTGGGTGTATATGGATTGAAGCATTGTTCACTCGTTGGTCAAGTTTATGGAAGAATTGTAAGCATTCGGCCTCTTGTGTATTTCTCTTCAAGCTGTTATAAAGTCAAAAGCCAAACGAAGTACGTTAGGCTTTTGACTTTGTTATGACTGGAAAAAACACGCACAATCCCGGATGCTTATCTTTTGTCTGTCTTCTTTTGTGGTTTCACCTAGGTGACAATACATTGGCATCTAAGTGGAGAGGCGTAGTCACCCAAGTGATACGCTTGCTTCACCTTGGTGAAACTATAAATTCAACTAAGTGTTTCAAAGTAAATATATTATATTTTTACTATACTTTCCCTTGTTGCTTATTTGTTATGTTGTTGATTATTAATGTGCTGTTATCTGTTTGTATCGATTGTTTTTCTTGTCTTTATAAGATATATTAAAACATAAACTAACATGAAAATTGGTATAATTGACCTTTGTAAACAAATAGAAGATCCTAGTATGAACCGCAAGAAAGTCCATAAAATGGAAACTAGTATCTATATATCCATTGCTGCTGTAATCTGTGAGGTCCAGTCCTGGAATGAAATTGAGGAATTTGGCAATTCGAAAATTGCTTTTTTCAAGAGTCGCATACCCGGCCTGGAGTTCATCCCCAGTCATGATACTTTTAACAGATTCTTCAGTATGATAAAGTCCGATTATTTTGAGTTGATCTTCCGTAATTGGGTAAAACGAGTCTGTCTGGAGGTGAAAGGCGTTGTAGCTATAGATGGCAAGCTCATGCGTGGTCCAAGCCAATGTGATGGAGAACATACTAGGGGAAAAGAAGGATTCAAATTATGGATGGTTTCCGCCTGGTCTGCCGCTAATGGAATTTCTTTAGGTCAGGTGAAAGTAGATGACAAAAACAATGAGATTACAGCTATTCCTTTGTTAATTAACTCTTTGGAACTAAGTGGTTGTATTGTTACAATTGACGCGATGGGGTGCCAGAAAGATATAACCCAGACCATTATTGAGCATGATGCAAATTATATTATCGCTATAAAGGAGAATAAGAAAAAAATTATCAACCGGCTAAACAAATCATTGATGATTATCAGGATAGAGATGAAATAATCAATAGAGTCATCAGGCATGTGTCGGAAAAATGCCGGACATGGAAGGATTGAGAAAAGAAACTGTACTGTAGTCAGTTATGGATCTATAATGGAGAAAATGTTCAAGAAGAAACTTGTGGGGTTGAAGTCTGTTGTAAGGATAAAGTCGGAAAGAACAATAGTCGCAACAGGGGAATATACTCAAGAGGTCAGATACTATGTAACTTCACTTGATAATACCCGACCTGAGAAGATTGCATCTGCCATCAGGCAGCATTGGTCTATTGGGAATAATCTTCATTGGCAACTGGATGTTACCTTTCGAGAAGACTACAGTAAAAAGGTAAAAGATGCAGCCAGAAACTTCTCGGTGGCAACAAAGATGGCGCTTACCATGCTTAAGAATGAGAAAACAACAAAAGGAAGTATGAATCTGAAAAGACTAAATAAGTTTTTGTAACTGAAGTAAATAGATACAGGACACATCAAGAAGGAAAATCTATGAGCCTTCAGAAACAATGGTAAAAAGACACATACATACCGGTTAAGGGGAATTACGGAACCTTTTACACCACAAACCTTTGAAGATAAATGGTTTGTGGTGATGGAAACAAAAAAGAACAGATGTCTTTTTAATACGCTATCTTATCCAATATCCCGTTCAAGTGTGCAATAGCCACTCCATAATTAGTCATGGGAATCTGTTGCTTACGGGCATTATCAATCCGGTTTAGTACATATTTGCGATTGAACATGCAGGCTCCGCAATGAATGATTAAGTGATAGGGTGTCAAATCCTCCGGAAAGTCTGTACCTGCAACGATATCTATTTGCAACTCTTCACCTATCTTTTTACGCAACATACGTGGAAGCTTTACTCTGCCTATGTCCTCGGTGGCAGGGGCATGAGTGCAGGCTTCTGCTATCAATACCCGTGATTGTGGGGTGAGGCGGTCTATGGCTGAGGCTCCTTCCATATAATAGAGTATATCCCCTTTATATCCTGCCATCAGAACGGAAAAAGAGGTGAGAAGGCTTTCTGCCGGTTTTTGCTCATAAACGGCATGAAAAACTTGGGAGTCGGTTATGATTAGTTTTGGAGGATAGGACAGAGCCTGCAAAGTGGCGGCTATTTTATCGGTTGTACAGCTCATTACCAGACATTTTTTGTCCAATAATTCGCGCATCGTCTGTACTTGTGGAAGAATAAGTCGGCCTTTGGGAGCCTGTATGTCTTGTGGCATGACTAAGAGCACTAAATCTCCTTCTTTAACCAGATCTCCGGTAATGGTCTGTTGTCCGAAATCTGCCGGTAACTTTTCCAGAATAGCTTGAAGTATTTTCTCTATGCCCGTCTGTTCTTTTGCGCTGATAATGAGAGGATTTTGACCGCATTCTTTTTCTATACGATCCCTTGTGGATGCTATGTCTTTTCGGATATCAGCTTTGTTCAGTATCAGGATAACCGGAATATTCCTTTTATTTAACTGCTCCATCCATTGTTTTTCATCCTCGCAATTGCCGTCTTCACAAAGAAGTAAGGCAATATCTGTCCGTTCGATGGCTTTCAACGTACGGGTTATGCGCATTTCTCCCAATTCCCCTTCATCATCAAATCCGGGAGTATCGATAAAGAGACAAGGACCGATATGTTGAATTTCCATCGCTTTGCTGACAGCATCTGTTGTTGTACCGGGAATATCCGATACAAGGGCGGTGTCTTGTCCGGTCAAGGCATTGATTAGAGAGGACTTGCCGCTATTGCGTTTTCCGAACAGGACGATATGTAGCCGGTTGGCAGCGGGAGTGTTGTTTAGACTCATATTTTATTGGGCTTGAATTAGGTTCATTATCTGTATTGAAAAGGTTGCTTGACGCATGAGCGGTTAGAATCTGAAATCTCGTTTCCCTTCTTCTATCTCTTTCAGATTACGAATTGCTATTTCTTTTATTTTCGGATTGGGAATATGTTCCAACTCTTTTTTTATCAGTTGGATTCCTTTGGCTCGTGTATCCGGTGCCGCATAATCTTCCAGATACTCTTTTAGTGTCATCAATGCATTGGGAGCGCAGCAGTTGGCGATTTGTCCCGATTTGACTAATGACATAAAACGGTCGCCTGTACGCCCTGCCCGATAACATGCTGTACAGAAACTGGGGATATGCCCCAAGTCGAGCAGCCAGTTCACTACCTCGTCCAAGGTACGGGTGTCACTGATGTCGAATTGTGCTGAGTTTTCTTCCGGTGTTTCCGGAATGGCATAACCGCCTACGCTGGTCCGGGAGCCTCCGCTGATTTGTGAGATTCCCAGGTTTAAGACTTTGCGTCGGGTTGCAGCCGATTCCCTTGTAGAGATAATCATACCTGTATAAGGAACAGCGATACGGATTACCGCCACAATTTTACAAAATATATCATCTGAAATGGCATCCGGGAAATCTTGCGTGGAGATATCATCTGCCGGACAGATGCGAGGAACACTGATGGTATGTGGTCCCACTCCGAAGGTAGCTTCCAGATGTTCGGCATGCATCAATAATCCTGTAAAGTCATAGCGGTAGGTATTCAGCCCGAATAAAACACCTAGTCCTACATCGTCAATTCCCGCTTCCATGGCACGGTCCATCGCTTCGGTATGATAAGCATATTTGCTTTTCGGACCGGTGGGATGCAGGGATTCGTAATTTTCTTTATGATAAGTTTCCTGGAACAGGATATAAGTGCCGATACCTGCGTCTTTCAGCTTGCGGTAGTTTTCCACGGTAGTGGCGGCAATGTTGACATTGACCCGGCGGATAGCCCCATTTTTATGTTTGATGCTATAAATGGTTTGGATAGATTCCAGTATGTACTCAATAGGATTCCGCAAAGGATCTTCTCCTGCTTCCAGTGCCAGGCGTTTGTGTCCCATGTCTTGCAAGGCAATTACCTCCTTACGTATCTCTTCTTGTGTCAGCTTTTTGCGTGCTATGGTCTTGTTCTTCAAATGATAAGGGCAGTAGACGCATCCGTTCACACAATAATTGGAAAGATATAGAGGGGCGAACATTACAATACGGTTGCCGTAAAACTTATGTTTGATTTCCTGTGCCAGCCGGAAAATGCGTTCTGTTAGATCCGGTTGGTCGCATTCCAGCAGTAATGCTGCCTCACGATGGGACAGTCCTTTGAATTGAGCAGCTTTGTCAATCAGTTGCTCTATCAGGGCACGATTGCTTTTGTTGTTGTGAGCATACTCCAAGGTATCCAGTATCTCTTGATGGTCTATGAATTCTTCTGCTATTTTAGAATCTGCTTTATACATGTTTGTTAGGGGTTAGTGATAGTCACCTCTATCTGTCGATATCCGGTAACCGATTGTTTCCAGTTGTTGTGCCAAAGCTCGTAAACCTTCGGCTGCTTCGGCACCGAAAGCGGCTTTGTTATCATACAAGGTGTATTTTTCTCTTTGCTCCCTGGGGGAGAGATTGGGCATCACTACATTAGCTCCTGCCAATATTCCTTTTTCCCGTCCGTCCGGTGACAAGGTGGCAAGGGCGGTGGTCGATGGAATCAGGGCGGACGGGTGCATTAACCGGAAAAGGGATAACAGCTTGAGGGTCATTCCTACACTTCCGGCCGGCTCTGTTCCGAATGGTGTGTCATGATGGGGGATAAATGGACCGATACCGATCATTTGGGGCTGGAATTGCTCTATGAATAACAGATCTTCCACCAGATGTGTCAGGGTTTGTCCCGGAGTGCCTACCATGATTCCTGTTCCGGTTTGATATCCAATTTCTTTTAGCCATTGCAGGCATTGGAGCCGATGCTTTAGTGACATCTCCTCAGGATGTAATTTCCTATAGTGTTCTTCGTTGTGTGTTTCGTGTCGGAGCAGATAACGGTTGGCTCCGGCACGGAAGAAACGTTCGTATGCTTCCCGTGATTTCTCTCCTAATGAAAGGGTGATGGCACAATCGGGGAATTCACAGTGGATGGCGGCAACGGTTTTTTCTATCCATTCATCTGTTAAGGCAGGGTCTTCACCGCCTTGCATCACGAAGGTGCGGAATCCGAGTGCATATCCTTCACGGCAACATTCCAAAATGGTTTCACGCTTTAATGCGTAACGGGTAATGGCGGTATTTCCTTTTCTTATTCCGCAATAATGACAGTTGTTACGACATCGGTTGCTCACCTCGATAAGTCCGCGGATAAATATCCTATTCCCGAAATGTGCCAAAGTGACTTCCCTGGCCTGTTGCTGTAAATACAGTAAAGTGCCGGTATCCTGACAGGAGAGGAGGTTGGCATATTCCTCACCTGTCAGGCTATGGTAGTGACGTAATTTGTCAATCAGTCGCTTCATGCATACCTTTAATATGTTTTTTTCTGTTTTGCCAGTTCCTGTACCAATTGGCGTTTTCCATTGTTGCTGCCGCTGTGCGTACTGGGTCCTGTAATACAACCACCCTCGCAGGCCATCACTTCGATGAATTGTCCGGGAGCTTTGCCCGATTTAGCGTAGGCGCGTAATGTTCCGATATTCTTCTTGTTTAAATCAGATACCTGTATGGCATTGATTTTGTCCGCTTCCATTTTCAGGAATGCCTTTACGGCTCCCATCACGCCGCCAGCTTGTGCGAATCCATGCGCTTCGCGAACGGAAGAGAATTCCATAGCGTATGGCTGTACAATCTCCAGGTTAATCTCGAAAGCATCGAAAATAGAGGAAATCTCTTCGAATGTCATCACAAAATCCACAGCCTCGTCACGTTGAGCTTCTTTACGTTTGGCTACACATGGTCCAACAAATACGATTTTTGCATCAGGATACTTCTCTTTGGCTATACGTGCGGCATAATACATAGGCGAGCCTGTGCCGGAAACGTATTTTTTCATATCGGGGATGTATTTGTTCACCAGCTCGATATAGGACGGGCAGCATGAGGTAGTCATGAATTTCTGTCCTTCTTCCAGTTTTTCTATCAGTTCATGCGCTTCATGTTCTACGGTGGACATGGCTCCTTGTGCTACTTCAATTATATCGGTGAAACCGATTTGTCTGAATGCACCATATACTTGTTCGATAGTTGTGCTGAATTGTCCCAAAATAGATGGCGCGACAATGGCTACCACTTGTTCTCCTTTACGGATGCATTGCAACACATCGAATGTCTGGGATATTTCAAAAATGGCCCCGAAAGGACAGGCATTCATGCATTTACCGCAATAAATACATTTATTCTCATCAATATGCTCTATACCGTGTTCATCTTTGCTGATCGCTTTGACAGGACAAGATTCCTCGCAGGGAACGGGAATATAGACGATTGCGTGATAAGGGCAGCTTTTGTGGCAGATGCCGCAACTGATGCAGGTATCATGGTCGATCCATGCCTTGCCGGTGTCGGCATGTACATGTACGGCTCCTTTGGGACAATTGTACTGGCAACTGCGGGCGGTACATCCCCGGCATAAGTCGGTGATTTCATAATTGATCTGTACGCAGGCCGAGCATGCTTCGTCTATAACACACATAATGTTGTCTTTGGGCTTTCCATTGTTTGCACGTTCTATAGCACGTGCGGCATATTCGGATAGTGGAGTGAGCTCATCGGTTTCATCATCCATATCCAACCCCAGTAGAGGAAGGGATTTGTATTTCCATACAGCGCGTTCTTTGTGTACGCAGCAACGCCCTGCATGTTTTGAACGTCGGGGGCTGAGTTCTAATGGCAGACGGTCTATTTTGTCTGTTGTCAGTTCTCCGTTTTTCCACAATTTTACAAGTTCTGTCAGCAATCTGTGGCGGACAATCATAATGTTGTTCGTAAATGCCATATAGTTAAAGGGGTTAATTATTAGGTTTTGCAAAGATAGTGATAGTTTGTGTCCTATGGAAATATTAAAAAAAGAAAAATCACATTTTTCTCTTTTTATATTCAGATTCGTTCTGTCGCTGTGGAATGTAGCCGACTGGTTTATATATGAATCTTTGTAGGTAAAAATAATAAATTTCGTAAAAGCAACTGATAATGGCAGGGGAAGAGGAAACCATTTTAGTGAAAGATATGTTATAGCTGTGCCAATTTGGCAGAATAAAACTGTCAATTTCTCCTTTTTCATGTTTGGCACGTTTTTCGCAAGATGTTTTGCGTCACTGCTTAAAGATGACGGATAATTGATATAATTAAAAGTATAACATATAAAAATTAAGAACTATGAACATTAAACCATTAGCAGACAGAGTATTGATTCTTCCTGCTCCTGCAGAAGAAAAAACAATCGGTGGTATTATTATTCCTGATACAGCAAAGGAAAAACCATTGCAAGGTGAAGTTGTCGCAATAGGTAACGGAACAAAAGATGAGGAGATGGTGTTGCATGTAGGTGATCAGGTATTGTATGGCAAATACTCGGGCACTGAACTGGAACATGACGGTAAGAAATACCTTATCATGCGTCAGAGCGATGTTCTCGCTGTTTTGGGATAATTAAATAGTACATTGTAAATCATTAAATTGTAAATAGAATTATGGCTAAAGATATTAAATTCAACATTGATGCCCGTGACGAATTGAAGAAGGGTGTAGACGAATTGGCTAACGCAGTGAAAGTAACCCTGGGTCCGAAAGGTCGTAATGTGATTATCGAAAAGAAATTCGGTGCTCCTCATATCACTAAGGATGGCGTGACTGTAGCTAAAGAAGTGGAATTGGCTGATGCATTTCAGAATACCGGTGCACAGTTGGTGAAATCTGTTGCTTCAAAGACAGGTGACGATGCAGGTGACGGTACTACTACTGCTACTGTGCTGGCTCAATCAATCGTAGGGGTAGGTTTGAAGAATGTTACTGCCGGAGCAAATCCGATGGATTTGAAACGTGGTATCGATAAAGCTGTTGCCAAAGTGGTTGAATCTATCAAGTCTCAGGCCGAAATGGTAGGTGACAACTATGACAAGATTGAACAAGTGGCTGCTGTTTCTGCCAATAACGATCCTACTATCGGTAAGTTGATTGCAGACGCTATGCGTAAAGTTTCTAAAGATGGTGTGATTACTATCGAAGAGGCTAAAGGAACGGATACTACCATCGGTGTGGTAGAAGGTATGCAGTTCGACCGTGGTTACTTGTCTGCTTACTTTGTAACTGATACAGAAAAGATGGAATGTGTGATGGAACATCCGTACATCCTGATTTATGATAAGAAGATTTCTAACTTGAAGGATTTCTTGCCTATCCTGGAACCGGCTGTACAGAGCGGACGTCCTTTGTTGGTTATCGCAGAAGATGTAGACAGCGAAGCATTGACTACGTTGGTTGTAAACCGTCTGCGTTCTCAGTTGAAGATTTGTGCTGTGAAAGCTCCGGGCTTCGGCGACCGTCGTAAGGCTATGTTGGAAGATATTGCCGTATTGACAGGTGGTATCGTTATCAGCGAGGAAAAAGGTTTGAAGTTGGAACAAGCTACTCTTGAAATGTTGGGTACTTGCGATAAGGTAACTGTTTCTAAAGATAATACTACTATCGTAAACGGTGCCGGCGCAAAAGAAAACATTCAGGAACGTATCAATCAGATTAAAGCTGAAATAAAGAATACTACTTCAGATTATGATAAGGAAAAGTTGCAGGAACGTTTGGCTAAGTTGTCAGGTGGTGTAGCTGTTCTTTATGTAGGTGCCGCTTCTGAAGTTGAAATGAAGGAAAAGAAAGACCGTGTGGATGATGCATTGTGCGCTACTCGTGCAGCTATCGAAGAAGGTATCGTTCCGGGCGGTGGCGTAGCTTACATCCGTGCTTCTGAAGCATTGGAAGGCCTGAAGGGCGATAATGAAGACGAAACAACCGGTATCGAAATTATCAAGCGTGCCATCGAGGAACCGCTTCGTCAGATTGTTGCTAATGCAGGTAAGGAAGGTGCAGTAGTAGTACAGAAAGTACGCGAAGGTAAAGGTGACTTCGGTTACAATGCCCGTACTGATGTTTACGAAAACTTGCACGCTGCCGGTGTGGTAGATCCTGCTAAGGTAACTCGTGTAGCTTTGGAAAATGCCGCTTCTATTGCAGGTATGTTCCTGACTACAGAATGTGTAATTGTGGAAAAGAAAGAAGATAAACCAGAAATGCCGATGGGTGCTCCCGGAATGGGTGGCATGGGCGGCATGATGTAATCTTTGCCCCATAAATGATTAACGGACTCCCTGTTGGCGAAATGTTGACAGGGAGTTTTTTATAGACCATAGTGGATTATCTTCTCAAGTTTTATTTACTCTCTAAATTTTGGCTCATCCGAGAAATTATGTTATGTGAGGAGACTGTGGATCACTCTTAAAAGATTAGTGGGGTTTATTTCAAATTGAACTGTCCTATAAAAAAGAAGGTGTGTCGTAATACACGATGCGCCTTCTTTTTTTTCATTGACTATAAAAAT
>ENA-OXIO01000115-OXIO01000115.1-human-gut-metagenome-genome-assembly--contig:-NODE-115-length-28809-cov-6.08246_pt1 | contig 28809 bp, 17 predicted proteins | sample MGYA00249818_ERZ652363 | MGnify/ENA primary metagenome ERZ652363 (study PRJEB26925, sample SAMN05826857) | human gut metagenome | biome: ENVO:2100002; feature: ENVO:00000062; material: ENVO:00002003...
GTCTCTTTTAGGCCTTTGGTGGAAAAAGCTGATCCTCAACAGGTACACCAGCCTTATATTGTCAGTGAGACTACATTTGATAAAGGAGTTGCCCGAGGTTGGGCCTTGCGTACTCCGCGTTATAAATATGTATTGTATGATAAAGGGCTGTATCGTGAGCAGCTTTATGACATGGTGAATGACCGCGGAGAAATGAGGAACTTAGCTATAGAGAAAAAGTATCGGCAAATTCTCTTACAACATCGTGCTTATTTGAATGAGTGGATGAAACTGCATCATGTAGTTCAAATACGTCCTGAGGTGCATTTAATTCCGAATATGTAAATCGGAAAGTGTGTTAAAATGCTGATAATCTTACATCCTGTCATTAACTTTGCTTAGAATGTTCTTTCATTTCTGTCATTAAATCATCGTTGGAAGACGTTAGGCCGATAATGACCGAAAAGCATTTTGACACACTTTCTTTCTCTGTTGTTATTCTTATTGGTATGAAGATAGCAAATCGTTTACTGCTATCCGGTAATTGGTTAGTTTACTGGTTTTATGTATAGTTTTTTTAGCTTTACGGTTACCGTTGGGCAGCAGATATTCCCAAAAGTTCTTCATTTTCATCAATAACTGTGTTTCACCGCCTTGTAACTGTTCTTCATAGCTGTTGTATATCGCTGTATGTAGCTGTTTTACTTTGGATAGCATTTCATCAGGAGACAGCTTTCTGTTTTGCTGGTATTCCCAAGCTAAAGCCGGATTGGCAAGCAGACCACGCCCTATTACAACTCCTGCCAATCTCGGAAAACGTTCGGTAACGGTCTGTATATCTTCTATTGTATGCAGGTCCCCATTATACAACAAGGGTTTATCGCATCCATGATAAAAAGCTTCAAATCCGTTTAAATCTACCTCTCCTTTATATTGCTGTTTCCCTAAACGCGGATGCAGGATGATGTGGGATAGGGGAAGTGTATTCAGTAACGGTAGGAGTGCAAGGCATTCATTGGCGTTTTCCCAGCCTAATCTGAGCTTGACTGAGAAACGGATTTGAGGATATTTTTCTGTGGCGGCGGTCAGTAGTTCTTTTATTTCTTCGGGATACGGCAACATTCCTGCTCCGTTATGCCGTTTGGCCAGCATGGGGAAAGGACACCCCAGATTGATGTCTGCTTCCTGGTAATTATGCTCGATAAAAAGGGATACAATCTGTTCCAACGTGCTTGGTTGGGGGGCAATCAGTTGGGGGATCAGGTGTATATTCCGATTGTTTTCCGGGTTTATATCGCGTATGTCTTTTCGGCGGATTTCACCGTGTTCCACACGTACAAAAGGAGAATAATAGGTGTCGATACCGCCGAAGATACAAGCATGTGCTTGTCGGTAAGCAGCATCTGTATATCCTTGAAGAGGAGCGAAATGGATAGGCAATAAATTCTTGTTCATAACCGCAAAGATACGTTTTTATTCTTTATCTTTTATAGGAATAACCATATTCCAAGAGTGTGACGCATTCTCGAATCCGCCGGGACCATCCATAGTGGCAAAGAAAATGTAAGTAGGTTTGCCGTTTTCAAAGAAAATAAAGGGGCGTTCCAGTTGCCCTTGCATCTCCACTTTTCCGTCTTCCCATTCTATGGTACGGGAATAGGCTTTGGGAGCCTTGTCTACTGTCCACTGGATACCGTTTTCAGAGTGTGCCATAACACCACCGCCCCGTTCTCCTGTAAATTTGGCTACATGGTCTTTGAATAGGATGTGATAGCCTTCGGTGTCTTTCCATAGGAAAGGGTCTTCGGCTTCACCTTGTCCGTCTACTTCAAAGATAGGCTGATTGTTGTTCAATACATGGTAAGGACCTTCTATTGCAGGAGCATAGGCTATTCCGAGACTCATTGCCGAATGTTCGTAATTGTTAGTGTAATGGCGCCCTTTGAAGATCATGAGAACTGAACCGTCTTCCTGTATGATTGGAGAAGGATTTGAGGTAAGGAAACTATAGAATGTACCCGGTTGGGTTTTGAGTATCGGTTCGTCCAGACGTTTCCAGGGACCATATGGAGAATCGGCTACAGCCAGTCCGATGCGCTTATTGGCGCGGGCAACGGTGCACCAGGGGCTGTCTAAGGTGAGCTGCGCGTATGTCGGTTCGGCAAACGGGTGTGTAGATCCCATATAAATGAGATAATATTTACCGTTTTGTTTCAATATGCGCGGATTGTGTGTAGAACGCCCGTCCCAATACTGTGCACCGCGTGCGGGAAGTGCGATATCACTGAAACGATAAGGTCCTTGCGGTATATCGGACACAGCATGTACAATTTCAGACGCGACCATCCATCCCGGATGAAATGGTAATTTCTTGGGAAACCGGGATACGAACATGTGATATTTACCGTCATCTCCCTTTACTATTGAGCTGCCCCATACCCAATAACCTTCGGATGCAAAGGCAGGTGTGCGTGGGGCTTTATCCAGGCGGTGAAACAAACGGTTTTCCGACTGTTGTTTTAACTCAACCAGGTTTTCTATTTTTTGCGCAGATGCTGTCAGAAGAATGAAAATATTAAAGAAAAGTATCAGCTTATATCTTTTCATGAATGTGATAATGTTATAGCGTTAATTGGATGTGAACAAAGATACAGGTTTTTCGTATACCGGGTATATTGTTTATAAGAAAAAGAGAGAAGAATCTCACGATCCTTCCCTCTTTACATGTTAAATTGATTAAGGTCTGTTTATCAGATTATTGCAAATAAAAATAAGGTTAGAAGTTTTGTGGTATATTAATATCCTGCATTATTGGTCCAGCCGGCAAGGTCTACCTGTTGATAAGGTACCGGGAAATAGTAATGGTGATTTGTGTTGAAAGTGGAAGCATCCCATTCTTCAGCACGCACCTCTTTTACTTTTTCCAAACGTACCAGTTCGAACCAGCGTTTCATTTCTGCAAAGAATTCCCAACCGCGTTCGTTGGATACGGCTGTTAAGAATGCGGCAGGTTCGGTTGTTGTGGTCAGTTCTATTTGCCTGTTTTGATAACCGGCGCGTTTCTGTACCTCCTGGATAGCATTCAGGGCATCTTGGTTCACAGAGTTTGTAGCACGGGTAGAAGCTTCGGCGTACATTAAAAGAACTTCTGCATAGCGGTAAATACAAGTTATACCGTTTGATTGTGCACTTTTACCGGGGGCTCCTTCGTCATAATCATAGTACTTGGAGATGGCGGGAAGTTTGTCTGCACTTTCGGTATATGGGATAATCTCTCCGCTTTTTATTTTCCATTCTGTCATATAGTTCCATTCTTTGCGGTCATCATTGGGATACGCCTTGAAGAAATCTTCATTGCCGTAATAGTCTGCCCATCCTGCATTAGGAGAATAATCGCTCGGATAGTAAGATTTACCGTAGTTACTTGCTATCTTATGTTTGGCACTATGTTGCAGGGCAAACATTACTTCGTTGGTTTCTGTTTTCTTGTCTTCTTTCCATAAATCGGAATATTCGGCTGTCAGTACAAGACCGGCTTGGGCCTTATTGTCCATGATTTCTTTGGCTTGGGCTGCTGCCAGACCGTAATATTCGGTTCCTTTGTTTAACGGCCATCCTGCCATTGTCATATAAGCATCTGCCAAGCATGCTTTTGCGGCCCATTTTGAGGGAGTGCTGTTGCCGCTACGTCCTTTGTTGGGCAACCATTCGGTAGCTGTAGTCAGACTGGGAATAATCGCTTTATCGTATATTTCGGCAACTGATGTTCTCGGCATGGTGATGGTTGCCTCATCGTTTTCCAGTAATAAAGGCACATCGCCATACAGACGGGTCAGATAGAAATAGGAAAGACCGCGCATGAAATAGGCTTCGCCCAATACTTCTTTAAATGCTTTGGCTTCTTTTTCGTTGGTGGGGATAGTAGTTCCCTTGATAATTTTGTTGGAACTGCTGATGACCTTATAGAACAGGGTCCAAGTAGTTGAGAAGTCAGCATCATTAGCTGTAAGATTCGGAGTCAGTCTGCTATAATAAGCCAGTTCGTTATTGGCCTTGGCTGCACGGTAGGTAATATCATCCGCACATACATTGATGCGTTGCAGACGGCTGTTGAATCCGTAATTTCCTTGCCATAAATCGCTGTAAAGGGCGTCTGCCGCTTTTTCAAGGCTTGCTTGGTCTACCGTATTCCAGTATTCTTCTTCTGTGATAAAGGATTCGGGTTCTTGTGTGAGGTCTACGCAAGAGGTCGTCAGTAATAAACTTCCGGCAACTGCTGTTAAATATATTAATTTCTTCATGTTGTTCTTATTTAAGTAGGTTATTCATTAGAATGAGAAATTCAGACCGATTAAATAATTGCGGCTGTTAGGATAGGCTCCCCAATCAACACCTTGTACCAAAGGACTACCCATAGTAGCTTCCGGGTCCAGACCGGAGTATTTGGTGATGTGGAATGGATTCTGTACGGAGGCATATACACGCAGGTTGTTGATACCCAATGAACGGCAGGTTGCTTCAGGAAGAGTATAACCTAATGTGATGCTTTTCATCTTGATGAAACTTCCGTTTTCAACGAAACGCGTGCTGAAGAAGTCTTTATTTTCAGTTCCGCCTTTCACGAATCCCGGTATATCTGTATTGGTGTTGGTCGGTGTCCAACGGTTCAGCAACTCGCGCATAGGGGTTACGCCTGCCATTTGTTGGCTCTTAATCAGGTTATATCCCATTTGGTGAGTGGCATTGTAGATGTCAAATCCATGGAAACCTACTACGAAGAACGAGAAGTCAAAGTTTTTGTAATTGAATGTATTGTTCCAGCCCCAGTTGAATGTCGGTTGTCCGCATCCGATAATGCCTTGGTCTGCATCATTGTATACGCCGTCTTTGTTGACATCTACATATTTGGAGTTACCCGGTTTTACTTTGTACACTTCTCCGTTGGTTTTGCCGTTTGTTTGACCATTGGCATCTACGAATGGAGCATTTACATCATCCTCCTGCCATACTCCTGCGAATGTGTATCCCCAGAATGAACCTAACTTCTCTCCTTCAATCATTTGGAATATCTGGTTTTGGAAGTTTCCGGCCTGTTGTTGGCGGTGGTTGGCTGTCGGAATCTTGTTGAACGTACCTTTGTTGTGAGATAACGTCAGGTCTGTGTGCCAGCTGAATTCTTTATCACTGAAAGGATCTGCACTGATTGTAAACTCAACACCTGTGTTCTTGATTTCACCTGCGTTATCAAGGATGGCAGTATATCCCATGTGTGAGGGACGTGCCACTTCCAGCAAAATATCTTTTGACAATTTGCTATACCAGTCTGCTGTTAAGCGTACGCGACCGTTCAGAATACCGAAATCAACTCCGACATTGAACTGGTCGTTGCGTTCCCATTTTAGGAAAGGAGCAGCCGGTCGGTCTATCTTATAGGCGGTAGAAGAACTCCCGTTTGGAGTAGTAACGGTAACAGGCGTCATTTTGGAATAGATACGGTAAGCCTCTACAGCTTGGTTTCCTACGGAGCCGTATCCCAAACGGAGTTTCAGTTGGTCGATGAAACTATTCTCCTTCAAGAAATTTTCTTGCTTCAAATCCCATGCCAATGCAGCAGAAGGGAAGTAACTCCATTTATCTTTCAGACGTGAGGAACCATCGGCACGGATAGAGGCGGTAAGCATGTAACGGTTCATGAATACATAGTTGACACGTAACATTCCTGACATAAGGGTATTGATGCTGCGGTCGGATGCAATGGCTGCGAGGTTTGAATCGGACCATGCCAGATTATTGACACCGATCATGTCGATATAGTCTAAGTTATATCCTGTACCGGTATGGTTGTAGTTGTTGTCATAAGACTGCTCGAATACGGCAGTTGCATTGATACGGTGATTTTCATTGAATTCCTTTACATAACTCAAAGTATTGGTATTCAGCCATGAAGTATTCCAATAGCTACGTGCCTGTCCTTGAGTCAGACTGTTTTTGTAGGAATAATAACTGTCTTCGTTTTCTACCGAAGTATTCAGTCTGTTATCAAAAAGCACGCCTAGTTGAGAGCGGAAACTCAAACCGTCCAGAATATCGAACTGGACATAGCCCTGTATGCGGTTATTGATTGTTTTGTTAGAGTTGCTGGATTCCCAGATGTATCCCATAGGATTGTATGCCTTGCCACCATCGAAGAAGCTATTGTTATATTCTCCTTCTTCGTTTTTGGGTTCGATGGTACTTGGAAAGTACATGCTTTGCTGTATCAAGCCATCGTATTCGGTAATACGGGGTTTGCTTGTTTCACGATAGTGACCGTATATATTCAAACCTGCTTTCAGCCATTTCTTGATTTTGGTATCTACCTTTAAACGCCAGCTGTAGATTTGGCTTCCTGATTCTTTAATGATACCTTGGTCGTCCTGATAACGGAGAGAGGCTAAGAACGTTGTTTTTTCACCACCACCGGCAATGGAAAGTTCATAGTTCTGAGTAACTGCCGGGCTACGGAAAATTTCTCTTGAATAGTCATATCCTGCCTTGCCGGATTTGAATGCTTCGAGTTGTTCCGGGCTGTAAAAATGATTATCACCATAGCCAAAGTATTCTTTACCGTAATCGTTTACCAAGTTGGCATATTCGTACGGAGAGAGGTTATCGGGGTATTTGGCAACGGTTTTAATATTGGCAAATGCGTTGAAAGAGACAGTTAGCTTATCCTTTTCAGGATTTTTGGTCGTTACCAGGATAACACCATTGGCACCGCGTGAACCGTATACGGCTGTTGCTGAAGCGTCTTTTAATACCTCAATGGAGGCGATATCCGCAGGGTTCAATGACTGGAGAGAACCACCGATGAATCCGTCAATTACAACAAGCGGTCCTGTTTCTGCCGTAATAGAGTTGATACCACGGACGCGGATGGTGTTGTCGCCGCTGGGGTCACCGGAACCTGAGAGTACGGATACACCGGCCATACGCCCTTGCAAGGCATCGGATACATTACCTGTCGGGGTACTTTTTAATGCATCGGCTGTCTTTACGGAAGCCACCGCACCGGTCAAGTCACTTTTACGTTGAACGCCATAGCCCACTACCACCACTTCTTGCAATAATTGACTGTCTTCACTTAGCGTTACGTTAATATGCGTTTTGCCGGCTACTGCTATTTTTTGGGTCTGATAACCGATATACGAGAATACGAGAGTCGCATTGGACGGTACGTTGGGAAGTGTGTAATTTCCGTCAATGTCTGTAATACATCCGTTGCTGGTTCCTTCCACTTGTATGGAGGCACCAATCACAGGACCTAAATTGTCACTTACTGTACCTGTTACTGTAATGTTTTGTGCATTAGCTTGTGTGGCGAATAGCACAAAGAGCAACATAATACCTAATGTTTTGAATAGATTAGATTTCTGTTTCATAAATATTAATTTAATTGGTTATTTAAAAAAAGGCTTTTATCAGTCTTGTTCAAAATCGGAAAATCTCTTCGCAAAAGTATAGGCTAATAAAGGTAGAGATATTCACTAATTGTCCGCAAATAATCTGATATTGTACATTATCTGCGGACAATCGGTGCTCTGCTTAGTCCTTATTTACTTGGTTTTTGCAGCTTTTACTTTTTCCAACAGAATAGCCAGCTCTTTTACTTTATCTGGGTGAGTTCCAGCCAAATTTTCTTTTTCGGAAGGGTCTACAGATAAGTCATAAAGTTGTGGTTGGGGATTGTTTCCCGTTTCCATTTTAGTCCAATGTTCCAAAGCCGGTTTGTCACTCGGTTCGATGTATTTCCAGTTATTCTGAATGATGGATAGAGTATTATTCAGATTCTGTTGTACCACATAGTCGCACCCGATGGTATCCGTGCCAAGGAAGTTGTTGAGTTGGTCGCGGCTGTCAGGGGCAACACCTGTAGGAAGTTCATGATTCAGCAGGGCTGCAAATGAAGCATATACATCAATCATGGAAAATGGAGCCTGTTGTTTGCCCGGTTTGATACCATTCGGCCAGCGTACGATAAATGGAATACGGGTTCCGGCATCGAATGCGCTATACTTGCCGCCCCGGTAATGTTTCATGGGGGTGTGACCGTTCAGCAATTCAAAGGCCTGGTCTTGATAACCATCATCAATGACGGGACCGTTGTCGCTGCATAATACGAAGATTGTATTATCAGCAATATCCAGACTATCGAGGGTGTGCATGATCTCGCCGACTGTCCAGTCCAGTTGTAAAATAACGTCACCACGCGGTCCTAAACCGCTTTTCCCTGCAAAACGCGGATGGGGGACTCGGGGAACGTGTACATCTTGTGTACCCATATACAGGAAGAAAGGTTCGTTTTTATGTGCAACGATAAAATCTTTGGCTTTTCCGGTAATGATATCTGCAATATCTTCATCCACCCAAAGAGCAGATTTGCCACCGGTCATCCAACCGATACGGGGGATACCGTTGATAATGGTATTATTATGTCCCTGGCTGGGTTTCATCTTTACCAATTCAGGATTTTCAAGTCCTGTAGGCCAGTCGCCCACTTTGTGCTGGTAGCTGACAGTAATGGGATCTTGGGGATCAAGCCCTACAACATGGGCATTTTCTACGAACACACAAGGAACCCTGTCTACTGTGGCAGGAATGATAAATTCATAGTTGAAGCCTATGTCTTGAGTATTCGGCCTGATTTCGCGATTGAAGTCCGTGCCACCTTTAGGACCTAATCCCAAATGCCATTTGCCGACGGCTCCGGTGTAATAGCCTTCCTCCTTGAACATATCGGCCATTGTGACACAAGCTGTATCAATAATCAGTTCGGAATTACCCGGTGCAATGCCTGTGTTCTCTTGCCGCCAGGGATACATACCTGTAAGCAGTCCGAAGCGGGAAGGGGTACTTGTGGAAGAGGTGGCATATGCATTGGTGAATTGCATACCCTGACCGGCAAGGCGGTCTATATTCGGGGTACTTATTTTAGTGGCACCGTAGCAGCTGAGGTCGCCGATGCCCAAGTCGTCAGCGATCAGGTAGATAACATTAGGCTTTTGCGGTTGGTCACTCTTGGCTTCTTGTTTAGACGGATTGCCACATCCTATCAAAAGGACCGTACTTGGAAGATACGGTAGAAGATTAGATAAATATTTCATAGCCTTTGGACTTTAAAGTTTTATTCCAAGTCCAAAGATATGCGCTATCTTTCGGTCTGTGTGTATAAAAGAGTACACACGGAATCATAAAAAGTACAAAAGTGCAGAATTCTTATTTTTCATTTACTGCTTCTTCCTCGTCTTTATCAGCTTCCTCTCCTTTGCGATAAGCCAGCGGGCTGACATGATAGATGTCCTTAAAGCACTTGCTGAAGTAGCGTGAGGAACTGAATCCTATCTTATCGGAAATTTCCGTAATGTTCAGTTCCGGATTATTGCGCAACATCAAAGCACCTTTCTTCAAACGGATAGTCAGTATAAATTCGTTTGGGGTTTGTCCTGTAATGGCCTTCAGTTTGGTGAACAGGTTGGTGCGCGCCATTGCCATTTCTCTGGCAAAGACATTGACATTGAATTCTGTGTCGTCCAGATGTTGTTCGATGATAGACATGGCACGGTCCAGAATGTCTTTGTCAATCGGATTGGTAGCAAGCATATGTGCAGCCGTTTGCGGTTGCTTGCTGAATTTTTCCTGTAAGAGGATGCGTGAATTCACCAGGTTGTTGCAGCGGGATATCAGTAAGTTTGTATTGAACGGTTTGGTTATGTAATCGTCCGCGCCGATCCGCAATCCTTCGATATTCGATTCAATGGCAGTGCGTGCAGTCAATAACACTACGGGGATATGGCAGGTGTTGAAATCCGTTTTTATGAGTTTGCATAGTTCTGTACCCGACATTTTGGGCATGACCACATCGCTTACCACAATGCAGGGCATTTCACTGCGTACCAGTTCCCAGCCTTCTTCTCCGTTGGCTGCCATCAATATCTGATAGAATGGCTTGAAGATGTTGGCAAGCATTTCGCGGATGGACTCATTATCCTCTACAATCAATAGTTTGGCATCCGGAATACGTTTGATGGGAGCATTTTCTTCCAGTTCGGTTTTCAGGAAAGCATCTGCTTCGGATTTGGAAATTTCAATCTGATGTACGCAATCCGGATTCCGGTTGATTTGTTCTTCTGTAAAGAATTCGTTACCCAAGCGTAGTGTAACGATAAAGCTTGTACCTTTGCCAAGTTCGCTTTCTACACGGATGGAACCATGATGTAATTCTATAATACCTTTGGTCAAAGCCAGTCCTATACCAGTGCCGCTCTTGCCGGCATCAGTAGAACCGGTCGGTTCTATCTGATAAAAGCGGTCGAATATCTTATCTATCTCCTTTGCATCGATACCGCTTCCCGTATCTTTTACACAAATTATAACGTTATTCCGTTCTTCCTTTACACTAAGCGTAATGGTATCTTCTTTTTCCGTATGCTTGATAGCATTGGATAAGAGGTTATTGATAACTTTCTGCATTTGCTTCTGGTCGTACCATACTTCGAGTTCGTCAGTCTCTTTTTCAAAATTGAAGTTGATTTGTTTGGCACTGGCATATTCAAGGAACAGCAGATAGTTTTCATACAGAAAATTCACGATGTTGTGCGGACTGACTTTAATCTTCATATGGCCCTGTTCCTGCTTGCGGAAGTCGAGTAATTCGGTTATTAGCTCGCGTAGCTGGATACTGTTTTTATAAATGCCCAATATCTTGTTGTAGATGGCAGGTGTGAAGTTCTGTAATTGCAGCAAGGTTTCTACCTGAGCCACAATAAGAGTCAGAGGAGTGCGGAACTCATGCGAGATGTTGGTGAAGAAGCGCAATTTGGATTGGTTCAGCGCTTCTACATCCTGAATATGTTTCTGTTCGTATTTCAAAGATTCGCGTAGTTTGATTTTTGATTTGTAGGCGCGTATCAGATACCACAGAACCGCTCCCGTTATGATAATATATATGAAGTAGGCAAGTGTTGTTTTGTAGTACGGCGGCAATACATGAATGGTGAGCTGTGCTTGCGGACAAAGGTTTTCGTCTTTTCCTTCCGGCTTGATGAGCAATGTGTAAGTGCCTGCATTCAAATTGGTGTAAGTAATGGTATGCAGCCCTCGCGTGCTTGTCCATTCATTGGAAAAGCCTTCCAGTCTGTAAATAATATCGTCTTTGTTGGCAGGTATGTAATTGGATGTGGCAAACTCTATACTGAACATGCTTTGGTCTGCATTGAGGGTTATCTCTCCGGTGTGGCATAAAGAGTGCTGCAAGATGCCGGTTTTATCTCCTACAGAGATTTCCCTACCGTTGACGATGAGCCGTGAGAGGATAATCTTATAAGGTTTTGGGGTAAAGTTCAGTTCCATTTCATGGAAAGAAATCATGCCTTGTATGCCTCCCAGAAATATTTCACCGTCGCAGGTGACACAGAGTGCATTTTCGTTGACGGCTGTCAACGGGAAACCGTTTTCAGCACTGTAATTATTAAAAGTCTTATTTTTGTAGTTAAAGATGGAGAATCCTTCGTTGGTGATGAGCAGTAATTTGCCGCTGCTGGGAGATTCTTGTGTTTCATAAATGCAGTCACTGGCCAGACCGTTCCTTTCCTTGTCGAAATTTTCAAAATCATTGGTTGCGGGGCGATATAAGTCCAGACCGCTACCCGAGGTGGAGAACCACAGGTTGCCTTTGCTATCTTGCGTTATATTGTTCACATTGTTATTGCTGAGACTGTTCGGGTTGGTGGCATCATGGCGGTAGTTTGTCAGTCTGCAGGTGTCAAAACGATAACTGAATACTCCTTCTCCAGTGGCAGCAATCCATAGTGTACCCTCCGAATCGAATGTGACATCTGCTACCATTTTAATGGATTTTCCTTCTTTGCTATCTTTGAACAGTTGTTGGCATTGTCCGTTAGCGGGGTCAAAGAGGCATACTCCGTTTTGTGTGGCTATAATCAGCAGGCTTTTGTAGGGAATGATATCGCGGATAATGTCCGACGGCAGAGTGGCCGGATTACCTTCTTCCATACGGTAATGGGTAAAATGCCCTGAACGTATATCCAGTTTGTTGAGACCGCCCAAATGAGTGCCTATCCATATAATTTCTTTATCGGCATCATAATAAAGCGCTTTTACATTATTATGCGAAATGCTGTTGCGTCCTTCCTGCGGACGATACCATTTGAACTCGCGTGTGCGGCGGTTATAATAATTCAGCCCACCGCCTTCGGTTCCTATCCACAGATTGCCATCTTTATCCTCAATGGTGCGTCCCACAACCGGGTTGCTCAGCCCTTTCTTCTCGTTGGAAGAGTAGGAATAACGGGTGTAGATTTCATATTCCGGATTGAAGTAGTTGACGCCGCCGAAATAGGTTCCCAGCCAAAGTGTACCTTGGTTATCTTTTACGATACACCAGATGGAAGAGTGGGTGAGTCCGTCGGCCTGTGTGTCACTGGCCGTATGGTTTTGGAACAATCCGGTGATTTTATTGTATCGGTTTAATCCGTTGAAAGTACCTATCCATATATTGCCCAGATTGTCCTCACAGCAAGCCCTGACGAAATTGGAGGAGAGACTGTGTGGGTTCTTGGCATTGTATTTGAAGTTCTTTATTGCCCCGTCTGCCTTTACACGGAACAATCCTTCTTCCCAGCTGCCAATCCACAATTCACCTTCGCTGTCCTGATAAAAACTGGTGATATTTCCTTTCTGAATGGGGTGCGTCAGCTCTTTTTTGTCAATATTCAGGCAATATACGCCACCGGTTGTTGTTCCCAGCCATAGTATACCCTTATTGATGTGTATACAGACTATTTCCAGATTCCGGTCCGGGAGTTGATAGTAAAGGTCGAAATTCCCAGTTTCCTCGTTATAACGGTATATTTCATTCTTTTTGCCGATAAAAAGTCCGTCATTATAATAAATACTATTGATGTTGCCTTGTATTAGCGTAGTGAATTTTTGGGTGGCAAGGTTGAATTCCGCCACTCCTTCGGTGCAGAGCAGATATATTTTTCCGTTATGATTGCCCGTAATGCGGGATACGGTATTGCAGAAAAGACTGTTGGGATTGTTCTTCTGTAGCTTGTAGGTCTGTATGTCGTCTCCGTTGTAGCGGTTCAACCCTTCTCGTGTACCAATCCATAAGATACCGTTTTCATCAACATATAAGCTGTTTACGGAAAACTGAGATAATCCGTCATCGGTGGTAAGGTGATTAAAGGTTATGTTCTGCCCATATACATTTGCGAAAGCCGCACTCGCTAAAATAAAGAATAATCTGATGATAAGCTTCTGCACGTTGAGTTATTTTTAAGGTTTCAGTTACAAATATAGAAATATTTTGTACAAAGATTCTCATTTATTATTTGGATTTTGCGGCTATGTTTGTTTAAATGTATATTTTTGGATGTTCATCGGACAATAATAAACTTACTATATGTAATAAAGAGCGTATATTTGTATCATAAATTAATTTATTTATTATCATGAAAGACCTTTTATCTATCGTATCTCATTTTCAATTGCAGGGTACAGTTCAAGAAATCAATCCTTTAGGGGCCGGTCTTATTAATGACACCTATAAAGTAAGCACTCTCGAGGCTGATGCCCCCGATTATGTATTACAGCGTATCAATCATGCCATTTTCCAAAATGTAGAAATGTTGCAGGCCAATATCAATGCCGTAACCACTCATATCCGTAAGAAACTGGAAGAGAAAGGCGAGAAAGACATTGAACGTAAGGTACTGCATTTCTTTCCTGCCGATACAGGAAAAACTTATTGGCATGATGGTGAGAGCTATTGGCGTGTCATGGCGTTTATTCCCAATGCAAGGACATACGAAACGGTTAACCCCGAATATTCGTATTATGCAGGCGTAGCTTTCGGTAATTTCCAGGCAATGCTTGCCGATATTCCCGATAAACTGGGCGAGACGATTCCCGACTTCCATAATATGGAATTCCGTTTGAAACAGCTTCGCGATGCTGTGGCGGCCGATGCTGCCGGACGTGTAAAGGAAGTACGGTATTTTCTGGATGAGATAGAGCGACGTGCAGAGGAAATGTGCAAAGCGGAGCGCCTGCATCGTGAAGGCAAGTTACCCAAGCGGGTTTGCCATTGCGATACGAAAGTCAATAATATGATGTTTGACGAAAGTGGCAATGTACTTTGTGTCATCGACCTCGATACCGTAATGCCCAGTTTCGTCTTTTCCGACTTTGGCGATTTCCTGCGTTCGGGAGCCAATACTGGTTTGGAAGATGATAAAGACCTTGCGAATGTGAATTTCAATATGGAAATATTCAAGGCATTCACAAAAGGCTATCTGGAATCGGCCAAATCTTTCCTGCTGCCGGTAGAGATAGAGAACCTGCCCTATGCGGCTGCTCTGTTCCCTTATATGCAGTGCGTGCGTTTCCTGGCCGACTATATCAATGGCGATACTTATTATAAAATTCAATATCCGGAACATAACCTGGTGCGCACAAAGGCTCAATTCAAATTGCTTCAAAGTGTAGAAGAACATACTCCGGAAATGCAGAAATTCATAGCTTCATGCATTTGAAAAGGTGTATAATGGCGGCGATGATGGGTTGCTGTGTCTTACCCTTATTCGCATTAACTCCTAAAAATAAGATGATGAAAGAACTGGATGTCAAGAAAGTGAGTATGGCAAATATACCGGTAGAGGCGGTGCCTGCTCTTTTGGATGAAGAAAAAGTGGCTTTTCAGCCGGTTAATACAGTGAATTGGGCGGCATATCCATACTGTCCGGACGTAAAGTTTCGTATTGCTTATACGGACAATGCTATCCTGATTCATTATAAAGTGAAAGAAGCCAGCGTACGCGCAGTAGCGGGCAAAGACAACGGGCCGGTTTGGGAAGATGCCTGTGTGGAGTTCTTTTCCATTCCTGCCGGAGACGGAGTATATTATAACATGGAATGTAACTGTGTTGGAAGACTGCTTATCGGTGCGGGAGCAGGACGCTCCAACCGTCAACATGCACCGCAGGAAGTGCTTGATAAAGTGCAGCGTTGGTCTTCTTTGGGGCAGGAAGATTTTGAGGAACGGATAGGAGATTGCAGTTGGGAAGTAGCTTTGGTGATACCTTATTCCGCTTTCTTTATGCATAATATCACCTCATTGGACGGTAAGGCCATCCGTGCCAATTTCTATAAATGCGGTGATAAGTTGCAGACTCCTCATTTCCTGTCATGGAATCCTATTGATTTGGAAAAGCCGAACTTCCATTGTCCGGAATTTTTCGGGATGTTGCGTTTCAAGTAGGTATGAGGGTTATAATACTCTGAATAGCAATAAAGCCGGTATATAAAATATAGGCTTGCAGATGTCTTATTCACAGGACTTCTGCAAGTCTTTTTTCTTATTATGCCGAGGTTTACTTTACAATACCTTTTGAGTTACGGATAAAGTTGATGATATTATGTATCTCATCACTCATCGGAACCTGATCTTCAATCTTCTGTAAAGCGTCCTGTATGCTGAAATTCCCTTGATATACCAGGCGGTAAGCATTGACTATATGGCGCAAAATACGCTCGGTAACCTGATGCTTATGCTGAAGTACCACCGCATTGATACCGTGATATTCTGCCGGATTGCCGTTCATTATAACATAAGGCGGTACATCTTTTGAGATGCGGCAACCTGCCTGAATCAATACCCAACTGCCTATGTGGCAATTCTGATGTAGGATAACATTACTGCTCAGGATTGTACAGTCGTCTATGTGGCAGTCGCCAGCTACCGTGCTCTTAATTCCCAGTACGCAGTGATTGCCTACTTGTACATCGTGGCAGAGGTGAACACCGTCCATTAGATAGTTACTATCGCCAATGCGCGTACATCCGCTTTCGTGTGTAGCACGGCTGATAACCACATTTTCACGAATGTCGTTGTTGTCACCGATAATCAACCGACTTGCTTCGCCTGTGTAATGAAAATCTTGCGGTTCACTACCCAGTACAGCACCATGGTGTACTTTATTTCCTTTACCTAAACGCGTACCCTTGAGGATACTTGCATTTGACATAATCACGCAGTCGTCACCGATTTCCACATCTCCTTCGATGTAAGCGAAAGGCTGAATGGTTACATTCTTACCGATTTTTGCGGTAGAATCTACAGATGCTAATGGACTAATCATAGTAATTAGTTATGAGTTATAAATTATAAGTTATGAGTTATGGGAGATGAGCCGTCAAGAATAACTTATAACCCATAACCCGTAACTGATATTATTCTCTTCCTCCGCCCAATGCTTGATACAGGCTGATTACAGACTGCATGCGGTCGAAGGTGTCGGCCACTTCCGAAAGCTGTGCGCTGAGGTAAGACTGTTCGGCGGACAAGACTTCCAAATAGGTTGACGTGCCTAAGTTAAACAATTCTTTTGTATCTTCCGCAGCTTTGCGGGCAGAATTCACTTGAATTTCACGTGAAATGGCTTTATCCGAGGTCATTTGATATTGATACAAAGCATTGCTTACTTCATTTCCGGCCTTGAGCAGTGTGGTCTGGAACTGGATTTTGGCTTGTTCTTCCTGTGCCTTTGCTTGTTTCAACCGGGCAATGTTGGCACCGCGGTAGAACAGAGGTTGTGTGAGCGAACCGATAGCAGATGCCAGCAGCTTTCCTGGATTGATGATAGCGGAACCTGCACTGTTGGTCCAGCCGGCAGAACCGCTTAAGGTAATTTGCGGATAGAAAGCTGCACGTGCGCTGTTGGTGTCGTAGTAGCTTGCTGCCAGTGACATTTCAGCAGCTTTTACATCGGGACGGTTGGACAGCAGTTGCAAAGGAATACCGGTAGAGAATTCGGCAGGTAACTGCTGCTGTTCCAATGTACCACGTGCAATGCTCTGTGCAGGTTGGTTCAGCATCAGGCATAGTGCGTTTTCCGTTTCACGGATGCTTTGGCGGATATCGGGCAGGGAAGCCAGTACTTGTGCATAGGCGGTGCGGCTTTGCTCTACGGCTGCACTGTTAGCCATAGCAGCCTCTTTCATTGCTTCTACGGTTTCAAGGTTGCGTTTCAGGATGTCACAGGTGCTTTCGCTTATTTGCAACTGGCGGTCGAGCATTAGCAGCGTATAGTACATATTGGCTACGTTTGCAATCACTTGTGTCTGTACAGCCTGTTCATAGAACTGTGTCTGTTTCAGTGAGACTTGAGCCTTACGCTTGGGGTTCAGCAACTGACCGAACAGATCTATCTGCCAGCTTGCTGTCACAGGAAGCGAATATGTCTGTGTGGCTTTACCTTTGTCGAAGCTGCTTACTGTTCCTTGCGGAGAGAGAGCCAGCATGGGAGCATAAGCCAGACGTGCGGACATCAGTGCTGCCTGAGCCTGCTTTACGGTGAGTGCAGCACTGCGAAGGTCGGCATTGTTGGTCAATGCTCCGTCTCGTGGGCTCGGAGATGTGTATAAGAGACAGGTGCATCCGTAAACACTTCTTTCCAGGGCAGATTACCGAAATTGGCAGTATCTGCGGCAAGTGTATCGCCACCGGCAATGGTGTCCCGATATAGGCCTTCTACTGTAATATCTTCGGGTCTGTCGTATGATTTGTAGATATGGCAACTGCTCAATAAAGCAGTTGCGCACATCAGAATTATTATTTTCTTCATGATAAACTATATTTTAGTGTTTAGCGGTTAGTGTTTAATAATTAGTAATTTGCTTGTGGATGTCCACTATCCATTAATCGTTAAACGCTAATCACTATTTTGTATATTGTTCAATCTCAGGTTCTGCATCCGAGTTATCCACATCTTCCCATTCCATCGGTTTAACCTTCTCCTGGAGATATTGGAAAGCAACGAACAGGGCAGGTACGATGAATATCTGCAGAATCATACCGATTAACATACCGCCGATAGCCGAAGTTCCCAGTGTACGGTTACCGTTGGCTCCTGCACCGGAAGCAAACATCAACGGGAGCAGACCGACAATCATTGCCAGAGAAGTCATCAGGATAGGACGCAGACGGGCGGCGGCACCCAGCACGGCAGCCCATGTAATGCTCATACCCATTTTGCGGCGGTCGAGGGCGAACTCTACGATCAGGATGGCGTTCTTGGCCAACAGACCCATCAGCATGATAAGTGCAATCTGCATGTAGATGTCGTTAGACATGGTTCCCAAAATCATTTTCAATGCAGGAATGTTACCCAATGAACCGATGCCGCTGACAAACAGGAAGCTACCCAACAATCCGAATGGTACGGAGAGCAATACGGAGAGCGGAAGAATATAACTTTCATATTGCGCACTCAACAACAGGTAAACGAATACGAAACAGAGCACAAAAATCAAACCGGTTGTGCTACCGCTGGTTTCGGCTTCCTCACGTGCCATACCGCCGAGTTCGTAGGCAAAACCGGCAGGCAGGTTTTCTTTGGCCACTTCTGCAATGGCAGCAAGTGCCTGACCGGATGTATAACCGCTGGCAGGAGCCACCATCACTTTCATAGATGTGTAAAGGTTGAAACGGCTGATGATATCCGGACCGTATACCTTCTTGACGGATACAAACTGGGTGATGGGAGCCATCTCATTGCCGTTACGCACCTTGATGCTGGAGAGTGATTCCAGATTTTTGGTTGCATTCGGTTCTGCCTGAATCATGACACGGTACATTTTACCGAAGCTGTTGAAGTTAGAAGCGTAAAGTCCACCGAAATATCCCTGCATGGTGCTGAGGATGTCGCTTGGGCTGAGACCTGCTTTCTTACAGGCAGCAGCATCAATATCCAACATATATTGCGGGAAGTTAGGGTTGAAACTGGTCTTTGCGGAGTTGATTTCCGGACGTGCTTCCAGTGCGGCAGTATAGTCGTTCACTACATCGAAGAAGTGGTTCAGGTCGCCACCGGTTTTATCCTGCATGTTCAGTTCGATGTCGCTGGATGCCGAATAACCCGGAATCATAGGCGGAGCAAAGAACAGTACCTGTGCTTCCTTGATGATTTTTTGCGCACGCATGAAAAGTGTGGCGTAAACTACCGTTGAATTCTGCATGGTGGAACGTTCTTCCCAATTTTTCAGCTTGATAATGAGCGAACCGTAGGAAGGTCCCTGACCACCGATGAAGCTGAAACCGGAAATTACCGTACGCGATTCTACCGCAGGGTCGGCTGCAACGAGACTGTCTACACGGTTCAGCACTTCCATGGCACGTTCTTGTGAAGTACCGGGGGGAAGCGTTACTACACCCATGATGGTACCGGTGTCTTCGTTGGGTACCATACCTGTCGGTGTGATGTTCATAAACACCATCAACAGTACAATGGAGCCTACCACAATACCGCCGGAGAGCCATTTCTTCTGGATAAAGCGGAGTACTTGTTTCTTGTATTTACCCAGGATGGAGTCGTAGGATGCGTTGAAAGAGTGTTTGAACTTATCCGTAGTCATACCTGCTAATGCCAATACGCTGATAACAATCATTACCAGACAGAGTACAGGATGGTTCTCAAAGCTGAACAAACCGAAAATCATACCCAAAATGGCGATTGTAGTAAAGAGCAGTGTAAGGCCGGGACGCATCATTCTGCCGATAGAATCCACATAACGGGCTATCATGATTTTACGTGCCTCTTTAGTTGCGACACCGATGCGTTCTTTCATGGTGGCATCACTGTTGTGCGGTTTCAGGAAGATGGCACACAAGGCCGGACTCAGTGTCAAGGCGTTCAATGCGGAGAAACCGATGGCGATGGCCATTGTAAGACCGAACTGGCGGTAGAATGTACCGGCTGTACCACCCATGAAACTTACCGGCACAAACACAGACATCATCACCAGTGTAATGGAAATGATAGCGCCGCCCAGCTCGCTCATGGCGTCGATAGATGCAGTCCGTGCCGATTTATATCCCTGGTCGAGCTTGGCATGGACACCTTCGACGACAACTATGGCGTCATCCACTACAATTGCGATGGCAAGCACCATAGCCGAGAGTGTCAGCAGGTTAATACTGAAGCCGATCAGTTGCAATACGAAGAAAGTAGCAATCAAAGCTACCGGAATGGCAATGGCAGGAATCAGCGTAGAGCGCATGTCTTGCAGGAAGATATACACTACGATGAACACGAGGATGAACGCCTCGATCAATGTTTTGATTACTTCATGGATAGAAGCAAACAGGAAGTCATTGGCACTTTGGGCGATATTGATTTTCAAACCGGAAGGCAGCGTTTCGGATGCTTTTCCAAGTACTTCTTCCAGGTCACTGATAGTCTGCGTAGCATTGGTTCCCGCCATCTGGTATACGATACAGGATACTGCCTTATGGCTGTTTACCATATTGTTGAAGTTGTAGGACAGACGCCCGAGTTCAATATCGGCAATGTCTTTCAAACGGAGAACTTCACCGTTCTCAAGGGCTTTGATTACGATATTCTCAAATTCTTCCGGCTGTTGAAGACGGCCTTTGTAGCGGATGGTGTATTGGAAGCTTTGGTTGCCGCGTTCACCAAACTGTCCGGGAGCCGCTTCGATATTTTGTTCGGCCAGTGCACCGGCTACATCGTTAGGAATCAACTTGTATTGTGCCATTACATCCGGTTTCAGCCAGATACGCATGGAGTAGTCCTGACCGAGCACGGTGGCATCACCCACACCGTTTACACGCTTTACTTCCGGAATAAGGTTGATGTTGGCATAGTTCTCAAGGAATTCGATGTCGTACTGGTCTTTCTCATCGTAAATGGAGAATACCATCAACATGGATGTCTGTCGTTTCTGCGTAGTCACACCGACTTTGGTTACTTCGGCCGGTAGCAAACCCTGAGCCATGGAAACGCGGTTCTGTACGTTAACGGCTGCCATATCAGGGTCTGTACCCTGTTTGAAGTAAATGGAAATTTCGGCGGAACCGTTATTGGATGCACTGGAAGTCATGTACATCATGTTCTCCACACCGTTGATTTGGTCTTCCAGCGGCGCAATGACAGAGTTCAACACCGTTTGGGCGTTGGCACCCTGGTAAGTGGCGCGTACCGATACCGTCGGTGGTGCAATGTCCGGATATTGGGTGATAGGCAGCGTTGCCAGACCAATAAGTCCCAGGATTACTATCAGGATGGAGATTACCGTAGATAGTACCGGACGATTAATAAATCTATCTAATTTCATGTTACTTAATGATTAGGGGCGTTAAATGTTAATTGAACGCAGTTTGGATATTACCTTCTTTTTGGTCTTTGAGGGCTTTCTGATATTCAGCCTCTTTCTCTTCAGGAGTGATAGGAGTGATGCTTTGTCCGTCTTTCAAGTTCTGTACGCCTTCTATCACGATTTTATCGCCGGCCTTCAAGCCGTCTGTAACGTAAAAATATTTGCCATCATTCAGGCTGAATACCTGTATTTCGGTATTTTTCAGCGTGTTGTCAGGTTGTGCAACGAATACGAATTTCTTGTCCTGTATTTCTGTGGTGGCCGATTGAGGAATCATGATTACATTCTCCATCGGATTGGGGAATACTACGTTTCCTGTACCGCCGCTACGCAGAATGTTGTGTTTGTTGGGGAAGAGGGCACGCATGTTTACTGCACCTGTAGTCTGGTCGATAACGCCGCTGATGGTTTCTACACGACCACTGTCGGCATACATGGTTCCGTCAATCAGTTGCAGTTGTACCTGAGGCATCTTTGCCAGAATATCCTTGGTACTTCCGCCTTCGCGTATCAGTGACAGGAGCTGTCTTTCGGTCATGGAGAAATAAGCGAACATTTCGGAGATGTCGGCAACTGTGGTCAACGGGGTGGCCATGGAGGGGCTTACCAAACTACCTACACGGTAGGGGATAGTACCTACTATACCGTCGCTGGGGCTTGTTACACTGGTGTATGACAGGTTGTTTTGAGCATTGATCAGTTGCGCTTCCGCTTGTGCCAATTGTGCTTTGGTTTGTGCCAACTGGTTTTCAGCCATTTGCAGGTCGTAATCGCTGATGATGTTCTTTTGGTTCAACGTGCGTTTGTTGCTCACAGTAAGTTCTTGTGTGTTTACAGCGGCTTTTGCCGTTTCAACCGCAGCCTTGGCCGAATTTACTGCAGCCTGGTATTGTACAGGGTCGATGCTGAACAATACTTGTCCTTTGTGTACGACGGAACCCTCGTCCACATGTAATTTGGTGATGAAACCGCTTACCATCGGACGGATTTCCACATCTTGTTTACCTTTAATAGTAGCCGGATAACTGTTTGTCAGGTTGGCAGTGGTTGTTTCTACTGTAATCACTGCAAATTCGGGTGCTTTTCCCGTGCTTTTGTCACCTTGTCCACAACTGCTGAGCAGTGCCAGGCAACATGCCAATAATACTAATCTACTCTTCATACTCTTTTATTCTCTGTATAATTTTATTCTAGTTAATCCGAAGCTTTTGTGTGTAAATCATAGAAGAAGGATAACGGTGAAAACTAAATCATAATGTTTAGTTTTCGGTCGCAAAATTATTCTTTTCTCCGTATATAAGGTATGAATTTCCCTCATTTTTAACTATGTTTTATATATACTTGAAGGAAATATTTGTTTTTTGATTAAAATACTGTAAAGCATACTGCTAATTGCAGGATAACCTTTATTTTTGCATCATGTTAGATTGCAAGCATCATATTAAGATGAAACCGTTTGTACGTCGGTTGTTAGGGGCAGCTGTAAGTGTGGCTGTTTTATATTCCTGTGCCAGTGTGGGCCGACTGGAAGGTGGTCCGATTGATGAGGAGCCGCCTCATTTTGTCACCGGTTCTCCCCTGCCGGGTGCACTCCATAACAAAAAGAGTAAAATCTCTATTGAGTTCGATGAGTTTATCAAACTGGAGAAAGCCAATGAAAAAGTGGTTATTTCACCTCCTCAAGTGCAGCAACCGGAAATAAAGGCAAACGGTAAAAGGGTAGTGGTCAACCTGCAAGATACGTTAAAGGCTAATACTACGTATACTATCGATTTTGCCGACGCGATTCAGGATAATAATGAAGGAAACCCGATGCAGGGGTTTACCTATACATTTTCTACCGGAGCAGAGCTTGATTCAATGGCCATTGCCGGTACGTTGCTTGATGCATCGAATTTGGAACCGGTAAAGGGGGTACTGGTAGGATTACATGCCAATTTAGCCGATTCGGCATTTACCACGTTGCCTTTCGACCGTGTAGGCCGTACGGATAGCCGTGGACAGTTTTCCATTCGTGGAGTCTCTCCTGGCAAATATCGTATTTATGCTTTAATGGATGCCGACCAGAATTTTAAATTTTCCCAGCCTACGGAGGTCATAGCTTTTAATGACTCCGTTATTATCCCTTCCATGGAAAGGCGTATGCGCCAGGATACCTTGTGGAGAGACTCTTTGACCGTAGATACGATTGTAGAGAGACAATATACCCATTTCCTGCCGGATGATGTGCTGTTGCGCAGTTTCAAGGAAAAAACCTTCTCGCAGCGTCTTATGAAAACGGAACGTCTTACTCCGGAAAAATTCTCTTTTTATTTTACGGCTCCTGCCGACAGTTTGCCGCTGATGAAAGGGTTGAATTTCGATGAAAAGGATGCTTTTGTCATTGAGCAGACAACCGGGAGGAACGACACGATTCACTATTGGATAAAAGATTCTTTGCTTTATCAGCAAGATACATTGAGGATGAGCTTGAGTTATTTGTATACAGATACTTTGAATCAGTTGGTTCCCCGGACAGATACTTTGAGAATCGTATCGAAGGTAAGCTGGCAGAAACTGCAGGAAAAGAAACTGGAAGAGAAGGAAAAAGCCGAGAAGGAGAAGAAGAAAAGAAGGAAAAAGGGTGAAGAAGAGCCGGAACCGACTCCTTTCCTTGCAATGGATGTGTATGCGCCTTCGGCAATGGATGTATACGACTATATCACATTGAGCTTTACGGAACCGATAGCCGGCTTTAATGATACTGCCTTGCATGTAAGGCAGAAGGTCGATACACTATGGCAGGATGTGCCGTTTGACTTTATGCGGGATTCGTTGGATTTGAAACGTTACAATCTGTATGCAGACTGGAAACCGGGTGAAAGTTACGTTTTTGAAGTGGACTCGACCGCTTTTCACGGGTTGTACGGTTTGTTTACCGATAAAGTGAAGAAGGAGTTTACAGTAAAGAAACTGGAAGAGTACGGACAGATATTTTTCAACATTACCGGAGCTGATTCTACAGCATTTGTAGAATTGCTGGATGCTCAGGACAAGGTGGTACGTACTGTTCCGGTTGTAGAAGGAAAAGCGGATTTTTATTATTTGAATCCGGGTAAATATGGAGCCCGGCTCATTAATGATACAAATGGGAATGGGGTATGGGATACCGGTGATTATGCTGCCAGGCGCCAACCCGAAATGGTTTATTACTATCCGCAGGTATTGGAATTTAAGGCCAATTTTGATTTGATTCAGGACTGGAACGTAAAAGAAAAACCGTTGGATAAGCAAAAACCGGATGAACTGAAAAAACAAAAGCCAGATGAAGACAAGAAAAAGAAGAAAAGCCAGAATAACCGCAACAACAGCAACCGTAACAGCGGTAGGGGATATAGTTATTAAACGGAAGCGGGCTGCAGGATTGTTTTTGCTGGCCGGACTTCTGTGTCTGTGCAGCATAATGCCTGTGCAGGCTCAATGTGTGGCTAAGAACGAAGCGTTTCAGTCGGGCGAACATGTTATGTACGATTTGTATTTTAACTGGAAATTTATCTGGAAGAAAGTAGGGCTGGCAAGCTTGACTACTAATGCTACTACTTACCGCTTCCAGCCGGCCTACCGTTTCAATCTTCTTTCTGTGGGTAGCAAGAAAACGGATTTTTTCTTTAAAATGCGCGATACGCTGACGTGCTATGTCAGCGATAAACTGGAACCGCTTTATTTTCGTAAAGCAGCCGAGGAGGGAAAACGCTATACGGTCGATGAGGCATGGTTCTCGTATGATGACGGTATAGCTACCGTAAAGCAGAGACGTACCTGGCATAATCCCGTGCGTGAACCGCAGGAGATGGAGTACAGCGACAGCCGCTGTATCTTTGATATGCTGAGTATTTTGGCGCAAGCCCGTTCTTATAACCCTAAAGACTACAAGATAGGCGAGAAGATACTTTTTCCTATGGCAACAGGGCGCAGAGTGGAGGAGCAAACCTTGATTTATCGCGGAAAGGAAGATATAGAAGCGAATAATGATACAATTTACCGCTGCCTTGTATTCTCTTTCGTGGAGTACAAGAAAGGAAAAGAGAAGGAGGTGATTACTTTCTTCGTTTCCGATGATAAGAACCACCTTCCCATACGTTTGGATATGTATTTGAATTTCGGCTCTGCAAAAGCTTTCCTCAAAAGTGTAAGGGGGAATCGTTACCCGATGACTTCCGTTGTTACAAAGTAAACGGCAGTGCGTCTCCTTTTCTGAAGATATTTGACTCGAATGTGGCTACCAACTCACCGTTCTGGTTGGTGATGTCAATCTGATAATGTCCGGTAGTACGTCCGATGTACCGTTCGCGGGCTTCGGCATATAATATGTCGCCCGGACCGCTGCTACGCAGGAAAGTGATATTGGAAGACAGTGAGAAAGCCAGTGTGCCGTGAGAATTGGCTGCCGCTGCCAAGGCGAGGTCGGCCAGTGTAAAAAGCGCTCCGCCTTGGGTGCGATTTCCGGCATTGAGATGTGTTTCCGTAATCACCAGACGGGCTTTGCTGTATCCTTCTTTTATTTCTATCAGTTCTACACCTGCTTTATCGGCAAAACAGTCTTTCTTGAAAAATTCTTGCGGTGTCATGTCGTTTGGTAATAAATGATTAATATTAAGGAGAAATCTGATGTTTTGGACACAAATGTAATATTTTAGCTTTTAATTGGATAATTTAGGTGGATTATTTTCGAAAGCATGCACTACTTTTGTCTTCGAAAAAATAGACATAATTAATAAATAAATCCCTTATTATGAAAACGACTCTTACTACATTGGGTATTTCCCTTCTTGTTTTAGCAGGTTGTGCAGGACAAAAACAGACTGCAAATGATTTCATTCAGGAGAATATTGATAATGCGGTGGCACAGGAAACACTTCAGACAGACATTATCGAAAAATCTGGCAAAATTCTTAATCCGCGTACCATTAATAAGGATGGTAGCATTCACTACGTTCCTATCGACGACTGGTGCTCTGGTTTCTTTCCCGGTAATATTTGGTATACGTACGAACTGACCGGTGATAAAAAGTGGTTACCGCTGGCAGAGAAGTATACTGAAGCATTGGATTCCGTACAATATCTTACTTGGCATCATGATGTAGGCTTTATGATTGGTTCCAGCTATCTGAACGGGTATCGTTTTGCCAATAAGGAAGAGTACAAGCCCGTAATTATCCAGACCGCTAAATCATTGTCTACCCGTTTTCGTCCGGGTGCAGGCGTTATCCAGTCTTGGGATGCCGACAAAGGCTGGCAGGCCGAACGCGGATGGAAATGTCCGGTTATCATTGACAATATGATGAATTTGGAGCTGCTGTTCGAAGCCACTAAACTTTCGGGCGACTCTACTTTCTATAATGTGGCTAAGAAACATGCCGACACGACTATGGCCAATCACTTCCGTGCGGACAACAGTTGTTACCACGTGGTGGATTATGATCCAGAGACTGGTGAGGTGCGCAAAAAACAAACAGCGCAGGGCTACGCCGATGAATCGTCTTGGGCTCGCGGACAGGCATGGGCTTTGTACGGTTATACAATGTGTTATCGTTATACTCATGATGCCAAATATCTGGCACAGGCAGAAAAGGTGTATAACTTTATTTTCGGAAACAAGAACCTTCCCGAAGATTTGGTTCCTTACTGGGACTTCGATGCTCCGAAGATTCCGAACGAGCCTCGTGACGCTTCTGCCGCAGCATGTACAGCTTCTGCCCTCTACGAACTGAGTACCTATGTTACCGATAAGGGGTATAAGGAAACGGCTGACAGAATTATGGAAAGTCTTGCTTCTCCGGCTTATCGTGCAGAGGTAGGGACAAACGGGAACTTTATCCTGATGCACTCGGTCGGCAGTATTCCTCACGGTGCTGAAATCGATGTTCCGCTGAACTATGCCGATTATTATTTCCTGGAAGCTTTGAAGCGTAAAAGAGATTTGGAAAAATGAAAAGTCAATTGAATATATTGTTAGGTGGTTTAGGCTTGTTCGCCTTGCAGGGTTGTAAAACTCCGCAGGCAGAGCAGGCCCAACAGCCGAATGTTATTTATGTTTTTCCCGACCAGTTCCGCAATCAGGCAATGGAGTTCTGGGGGCAGGAAGGTTTTCGGGAGAAAGTGAATTTCCGGAATGATCCGGTGCATACTCCTCGTCTGAATGATTTTGCGAGAGAGTCTTTGGTACTGACCTCTGCCATGAGCAATTGCCCGTTGAGCAGTCCTCACCGGGGTTCGTTACTGACAGGCATGTATCCCAACAAGAGTGGCATTCCTTTGAACTGCAATTCGAACCGTCCTATCAGTTCGTTGCGTGAAGATGTAGACTGTGTGAGCGATGTATTCAGCAATGCGGGGTACGACTGTGCCTATTTCGGTAAACTGCATGCAGACTTCCCGACCCCCAATGACCCCCAGCGTCCGGGAAAATATGTGGAAGACCGCATACCAGCATGGGATGCTTATACACCGAAAGACCGTCGTCACGGATTTAACTATTGGTATGCTTACGGAACTTTTGATGAACATAAGAATCCGCATTATTGGGATACGGACGGTAAACGGCATGATCCGCGCGAATGGTCTCCGCTGCATGAGTCAGGTAAAGTTATTTCTTATCTGAAGAATGAGGGAAATGTACGCGACCCGAAGAAACCGTTCTTTATCATGGTAGGCATGAATCCGCCGCATAGTCCCTATCGTTCGTTGGACGACTGTATGGAACAGGACTTCAACTTATACAAGGATCAGCCGTTGGACAGCCTGCTGGTTCGCCCCAATGCCGATTCTAAAATGGCAAAGGCGGAGAGTGTACGTTACTATTTCGCTTCCGTTACAGGTGTTGACCGTGCTTTCGGGCAGATACTCGATGCGTTGAAAGAACTGGGATTGGATAAAAACACAATCGTAGTCTTCTCTTCCGACCATGGTGAGACTATGTGCAGCCAGCACACGGACGATCCGAAGAATTCTCCTTTCTCCGAGTCGATGAATGTGCCTTTCCTGGTTCGCTTCCCCGACAAGATTCAACCCCGTCTGGATGATTTGATGCTTTCTTCTCCGGATATTATGCCTACTTTGTTGGGGTTGGCGGGTCTTTCCGATTCTATTCCGGCAAATGTGCAGGGACACAATTATGCTCCGCTGTTCTTTAATGAAAAAGCTGATATAGTGCGTCCTGCAGGAGCTCTTTATATTCAGAACGTAGACGATAAGAAAGATGAAGACGGTAAGGTCCGTTCCTATTTTCCATCGTCACGTGGTTTTAAATCGGCCCGTTACACATTGGCTCTTTATGTAGACCGTGATAATCACAAGCTTGTAAAGAGTTTCTTGTTTGACGACGAAAAAGATCCGTATCAGATGAATAATCTTCCGTTAGAGGAGAATAAGGAAATAGTAGATGAGCTGTGTGCAGAGATGGGAAAAGTCTTGAAGGAGATTGACGATCCCTGGTACAGAGAGCGCATTTTGTCGGACATGATACCGTACGATAAATAAAAATTGTTGTTTCTAAACTGAATTGAAGGTGTGTCAAAATGCACACCTTCATTATTTTACGTACAAAGCCCC
>ENA-OXIO01000173-OXIO01000173.1-human-gut-metagenome-genome-assembly--contig:-NODE-173-length-19917-cov-8.57925_pt1 | contig 19917 bp, 19 predicted proteins | sample MGYA00249818_ERZ652363 | MGnify/ENA primary metagenome ERZ652363 (study PRJEB26925, sample SAMN05826857) | human gut metagenome | biome: ENVO:2100002; feature: ENVO:00000062; material: ENVO:00002003...
TGGAAATAATAGAAGGACACTTAATGCCAGATCATATCCATATGTTGGTAAGTATCCCACCGAAATATAGTATATCACAGTTTATGGGATATTTAAAAGGAAAAAGTGATTAGGTGAATGATCAATTTATACAAGGAGTAATATTTGATTGGGATAAAATTGATAAGGATAGTTATCTGAAGGGAATCAGGGCTTTTAAGGGAGTTGAAAAACTTGATTTTAACAAACCAATTACTTTTTTTGTAGGGGAAAATGGCAGCGGTAAATCAACTTTATTGGAAGCACTTGCCGTAGCACATGGTTTTAATCCTGAGGGTGGAACGAAGAATTATGTTTTTTCTACGCATGATACACATTCAGAGTTGTGTGATGCGATAAGAATTGCCAAAGGCTATCGGAAGGAAAAGTGGGGATATTTTCTTAGGGCAGAAAGCTTTTATAATGTTGCAACGCAGGAAGAAGAATATGCAGATATTACACATCCTTCCGCTAAATATCATGAAAAATCACATGGAGAGAGTTTTCTCGCATTAGCACAGAATAATATGAATCCAAATGGCTTGTATCTTTTTGACGAGCCGGAAGCTGCATTATCGCCGCAGAGACAGCTTACATTGTTGATGCAAATATACAGATGTGCAAAAGAGGGAGCACAGTTTATTATAGTTACGCATTCGCCAATTTTGTTAGGAATACCAGATGCAGATATCTATTGTTTTGATAATGGACGCATACATCTGTGCGAATATGAGGATACAGAGAGTTACCAGGTAACAGAAATGTTTATAAATAATAGGCAGATGCTGTTGGATAGATTACTAACAGATTAGATAATAAAGAAATCGATTAATTCAAGTTTGGAGAATTGAGAAAATCGCAATTTGGAGGTACACGATGATAATAAAAATTGTTACAATTTCACTGATGGCAGTATTCTACATCTGCTATTTTGCAAAGCTGATTAGTCAGAAAAAGCAAGGCATAAAGACAGATCAATTAGGAAAAGGAAAAGAGGGATTTGTCAAATTTATAGAAGTGGCTCTTAAAATAATCACATATTTGCTTCCTGTAATACAGATTATCAGTATTGTGTTTTATTCGGGAACAGTACATATTGTGTTGCAATTTACAGGAGTTGTAATAACAATGTTCGGTGTACTTGCTTTTATTGTTTCTGTTACACAAATGAAGGAGAATTGGAGAGCAGGTGTGCAAAAAGAAGAAAAGACCAGTTTGGTAACAACGGGCATCTATTCTATTAGCAGAAATCCTGCATTTTTGGGTTTTGATTTAATGTATATAGGAATATTGTTTTCGTTCTTTAATTGGTTCCTTTGCTTTGCTACAGGTTTTGCAGTGGTATTTTTTCATTTGCAGATAGTCAATGTAGAGGAAGATTTTTTGATAGAAGCATTCGGAAATGAGTACCTGCAATACAAATTAAAAGTATGCCGATATTTAGGAAGAAAAAGATAACTTGAAGTTCTTGGGGCTAAAGCCAATATAAATAATACTAGACAGATTTGTCCAATAGCGTAAATACGGCATTTTCTCGCTTTGTGTCGTGTTATGTTTAGTAGAATAATATTACTCTGTCAATGAAAGGGGGAAACAGTATGGATCAGAAAAAGATTGGACGTTTCTTAAAAGAACTTAGGAAAGATTAAGGCAAGACGAGAAATGAAACGAAAGTACAACTGTAAATAAAAAGTCTGATAGAACAGATGGAAGAGAGGATCCATGAACAGAATGTAACAATGGCGCAAAGCAACTGGAAACCCAATATGCAGACGCAGAATTCGTACCGGAATCAGGGAAGTCAGAGCCGGGAAGATCCGGTACAAAATGTAAGCTGGAATCGGGGCACACAGGAGATGAAATCGGTATCGGAAAGCTGAAATTTATTTACAGGTAGAAGCGAACGCTTAAGGAAATGCTGAATAAAGCAGCTACCGAAACACTATTTCCGGATATTTCGATTAATCTTCTCAAACTCCCTTCCTCCCAGGGTATTGTGGGTGAGAAGTCTTTTGTTGCTTCCCGCTGATGCATTTTTCCGGTATTGTCCAGGGGTACAGCCGTTATGCTGACGGAACTGTCTGCAGAAATGCTCTACATTATTATAACCACATTGCTCGGAAATGTCGCGGATGGAGTATTCGCTGAACTCTAATAAATCCTGTGCACGGCGCAGACGTCCTTCGATGACATTGTCCATGCAGGAGGAGCCAAATTGGCGGTGATAGAGAGTCTGAAGATGACTGGGACTTAAGTGAAGCTTCGCAGCCATCATGTTTATATTCCATGGAAGCTGAGGATTATTGTAGATCATCTTATGCAATGCAACCAGCTCATGATCGTGAATACCCGGGGACTCATTTTGGGTTCCTTCTCTTAATTTGGAGAACAGAACCCGCAGCAGGTGAGTAATGTTTGCTTCGCTTTCAGAGGAGAAAAAGGCGGACTCCCAGGTTAGTAATTTAAAAAGCTGATGACAGTATTCCGGATCTGTTACGGGAAATGGGGTGTTTGTTAACGGAAACAGCTTCACGAAGGAGTGATCGGAACGAAAACGAATCCAGTCATTCCGGTATTCTTCACCGGCAGCACGGTAATAAATCCTGCTTCCTGGTGTATACAGAATAGCAGAATTGGCGGCTGTCCGCATTAGTCTTCCGTCTATGAGCAGCTCCGAGGGAGAGTCGAAAAGAAGCAGAAGATAGCCTGTAAAGCCATTCGGAACATCATATATAAAATCTGAGGGGTGAACGGCACTGTAGCCGACAAATTCAATTTCAGTCATCTGGGATCTCCGTTCTGATACATCAGAGGATATATCAATTTTCTTATAGTATAAATCATTGGAAACTTTAGATCAATGCGATAGTATCAGATTGATATGGCAATCGTCATCAGAGAGCTGCGGATCGTGCAGCGGTCAGACATCTGATGCGTTACTGCATAGGAACATGATTTAGAAGAAGGAGATACATGCATGGTAAATTTGGGTGGAGCAACAGAGAATGACAGAAAAAAGATCGTGATTACAAAGGATTCAAAGGCCTTTTTTCACAATAATGTAGATTATTGTGTGGGAACCGGAAGAATGGGGCTTGCATTGACAGAAGAATATCAGGAGGAGCTGCGCTTGGTTCAAAAGGAAATCGGATTTAAGCATATCCGGGGACATGGATTATTCTGTGATGATATGGCGCTCTTTCAGACCTATGAGGAGGATGGTAAGGTAAGGGTCGAGTACAACTATACTTATCTGGATAGAGTAATGGATGCCTATAAGAAGGTGGGGCTGAGACCTTTTCTTGAACTGGGTTTTATGCCTAAAAAGTTGGCAAGTGGAAGCCAGACTATCTTTTACTGGCAGGGAAATACCACTCCTCCAAAAGATTATGATATGTGGTGTAATATGGTGCATTCATTGCTGCGGCATCTGATGGGACGCTATGGAGAAGAGGAAGTTATTCAATGGCCCATTGAAGTATGGAACGAGCCCAATCTTTGCGGCTTCTGGGAAAATGCGGATATGCAGGAATATTTTAAGCTGTTCCATAGAACCTTTGATGCCATAAAGGAAGTGAATCCGGGATTCCGTGTAGGAGGCCCTGCTGTTTGTGGAGGAACGGATGAGAAATGGATTCAGGCATTTATGGAATATTGCCATGAGAATCACATACCTGTGGATTTCGTAACCAGACATCATTACACCATTGATCCGCCGGAATGTATTGGACATTATGCATATTCTGAACTGATGAAGGCAGAGGACGGCTTTGCCAATTTAAAAACAACCAGAGATATTATTGACAGTTTCCCGGAATATAAGGGTCTGCAGATTCATATCACGGAGTTCAACAGCTCCTATACTCCTCAGGGCGTCATTCATGATACAAACCTGAATGCGGCCTTTATAGCACAGCAGCTTTCCAGATTGGGAGATGTGAATGAATCCTATTCCTACTGGACATTTGGTGATGTGTTTGAAGAGCTGGGAGTTCCTTTTACACCATTCCACGGCGGCTTTGGACTGGTTGCCAATGGCTGTATTACCAAGCCGACCTTCTGGACATTTGCTTTTTACAAAAAGCTTGAGGAAAGTGAAGCCAATTGTGTATATAAGGATGACAATATTGTTGTTTTGAAACGTGCAAACGGTGATTATCTAGGTGTAGCCTGGAATATTGCCCGTAAAAGTGCAGAACAGGGTAAAGAAAAAATGCTGTTGGAGTTTACATTTCCGGCTGAACAGGAGGAGTACTGCTTCCTGACTAAGACGGTAGATGAGGAAACATGTAATCCCTTGAAGGTATGGCATGATATGGGAGAACCTGCCAATCTGAGTGAGGAACAGACGAAGCTGATTCGGGAATCATCCAGACCTTTTGTAAAAACAGAGCGTAAAAAGCAGGAGGATGGAAATATCTGCGTAGAGCTTCCTGTAAACGAAAACGGTGTGGTTTATTTCGAACTGAATGCCGGAAAGGTGAATCCGGATCGAGGATATGACTATGATCGTGTGGTCAGCTTGAAGGCTTAAACTAGCACCCAGTAATTTGCTTTATGAAACAATGTACATAGATTAGGCTTGTAAAGGAGGATATCAAAGTGAAAAAACAGGCGTTTAACCCATATTTACCGTCCTGGGAGTATATTCCGGACGGAGAACCTTATGTTTTTGGCGATCGCGTATATGTTTACGGATCCCATGATTACTTTAACGGATATGTTTTCTGCATGGGAGACTATGTGTGCTGGTCAGCTCCGGTCGATGACCTGGGCAACTGGAGATATGAGGGTGTGATTTATCCGAAGACAGCCGATCCGCTGAACCCGGAAGGCAAAATGTGTCTGTATGCCCCGGATGTTACGGTGGGACCGGACGGAAGGTACTATCTTTATTACGTGTTGGACAAGGTTTCGGTAGTTTCAGTTGCTGTATGTGACACTCCGGCAGGAAAGTATGAATTTTATGGCTATGTTCATTATGAAGATGGCACACGTCTGGGCGAAAAGGAAGGTGATGAACCCCAGTTTGACCCGGGGGTTCTGACGGAAGGAGATGTGACATATCTTTATACCGGAGCTTGCGGAAAAGGTGATAAATCCCGTACCGGAGCTATGGCTACGGTGTTGGGAGCAGATATGCTGACGATCAGGGAAGCTCCGGTGTTTGTGGCCCCCGGCTGTGAATATGGTGCCGGTACCGGATTTGAGGGACATGAGTTTTTTGAGGCATCTTCCATCCGTAAAGTAGGTGACACCTATTATTTTGTCTATTCATCCATATTAATGCACGAATTATGTTATGCCACCAGCAAGAATCCTACTAGGGACTTTGTCTATGGCGGAGTTATTGTCAGCAATTGTGATCTGCACATCGATACCTACAAGCCGGCAGATATGCCAACAGCTTACGGTGCCAATAATCACGGAAGTATTGTGCAGATCGGAGAGGACTGGTACATTTTTTATCACAGGCATACCAATAATACCTGGTACAGCAGACAGGGATGTGCTGAAAAGCTGCAGATTATGCCGGACGGCAGTATTCCACAGGTAAAAATTACCTCCTGCGGTTTAAATGGAGGTCCGCTTGAGGGTAAAGGCGAATACCCCGCTTATCTTGCATGTAATCTGTTTACCGATACCCCATCAGTTTATGTGGGCGAAGGGAATTTTCCACGAGTAATGCAGGACGGAAGGGATGGAGACGAAGAAGTTGGATATATTGCCAATATTACAGATTCAACTACCATCGGCTTCAAATATTTTGACTGCCATGATATTCGTGAAATCAGTATTTGGACCCGGGGCTATGCAGATGGCACTTTTGAAGTAAAGACAGCATGGGATGGAGAGGTACTGGCGACATTAGAGGTTCAATATACCAATGTCTGGGAAAAGTATACCGCACCGGTTACGATTCCGGATGGAATACAGGCGCTTTACCTGACCTATCGCGGTAACGGAAATGCTGCATTAAGATCATTTGAGTTATCATAATCTATGTTATTGCATATACAGGCAGTTCAAAAAGAAATCGGAAAGAGAAAACGATACATTGATATAACCGGAAACTGGTTAAATCACCCCAATGATTATCTTGCCAGAATTCTGGCACAGGTAGTGATCAAAACTCTTGGAATGTAAAAAAAGGAGACTACAATGAGCAAGTTAAAGATTAAAACAAAGGAAAGACGATTTGAGACAGCCAGGGATTTATACGGAATCTTTTTTGAAGACATTAACCGTGCCGGAGACGGAGGACTTTATCCGGAAATGCTTCGAAACAGAAGCTTCGAAGATTCCGTTTTACCGGAGGGTTATATACAGCAGGAGGATGGCATCCATGTAAAAACCGTATCCGGATGGCTGGATGAGTTTTGCAACGGAGAAGGCTTATGCCGCTGGGTAAAGGGCAACAATATTCCGGAGACAGAAATACCGGCATGGTATACACACAATGCAAAGATGGAACTGGAACTGACGGATACCCTGAATGAACATCGGGACGCAGCTCTGCGTATGCAGTTTGAAAAGGACGGATCTCTGACTAATACCGGTTACTGCGGTATATCCGTAAAGGCTGGAGAAAGTTACTCTTTGTATTTATTTGCAAAAGCAAAGGAAGAAATAGGACTGGACGTAGCGATCGAATACCAGGGAAAAGTACTGACTGGAAACAGTCTGGTGGTTTCCGGTCAGGAGTATACAAGATATGACATGAAGCTGACAGCAGCTGAGGATTGTCACGAGGCACAGCTTACTATTTCCTGCAAAGAAGGCGGAGAGGTTCTGCTGGGATTTATTTCACTAATGCCTGACAATACCTACATGGGGCATGGACTCAGAACAGATCTTGTAGAAAAGCTTAAGGGAATGAGTCCAAAGTTTATGCGTTTTCCCGGAGGCTGTATTGTGGAAGGAACGACACCGTCCACAGCGATGAGATTTCGGGATACGGTAGGTCCGGCATGGGAAAGACCAAGTAAGCTGTTTGTATGGCATTACAGAAGTACATTAGGACTTGGCTTTCATGAATATCTGCAGCTTTGCGAGGATCTGGGGATGGAGCCCCTGTATGTATGTAACTGCGGAATGACCTGTCAGGGAAGAAAGAGTGTCCTTCTGGAAGGAGAGGCTCTTGATGAAATGGTACAGGATACACTGGATGCCATTGAATATGCTATCGGCTCTAAGGAAAGCAAATGGGGAAGGCTTCGTGCTTCTATGGGGCATCCGGAACCCTTTAAAATGACCTATCTGGAAATTGGTAATGAAAACTGGGGTCCGGATTATGAAAAGCGATACAACATGATTTATAAGAAGGTAAAGGAACTGTATCCCCAGATTAAAACCATAGCCAATGAGCATGTAGAGAAAAATGGTTGTCCTGCCGAGTGCGTGGATGAACATTTTTACAATACAACAGAGTTCTTTGCAGAACGTGTAAATTATTATGATGACTACGATCGTAAGGGGCCAAAAATCTTTGTAGGAGAGGTGGCTGTAAACGAAGGCAACTATATGGGACAGTTGTATGCGGCTTTGGGAGAAGCGGCTTTCCTTATGGGTATTGAGAAAAATCAGGATATCGTAACATTGGCCTCTTATGCTCCATTATTTGAAAATGTAAATTACAGAGCGTGGTATCCTAATCTGATTCGTTTCAATAATCATCAGAGCCTTGGAATTCCTACTTATTATGTCTGGAAAATGTTCGGTCAAAATCGCGGAGAATATGTGGTGCGATCCGAAGATGAGGGAGGACGTGTTTATCGTCCGAGAACCGGAATGGCATCTTTAAAATCCAATAAGGAACTTCGCTTCAGAAATCCCATTTGGAATGGAGAAGAAGCAAAGATTACTCATGAATTAATGGGACATGTGCAGGATACAGAGGATGGCCACCTGCTTCAGCTTCCGGATGAGGAGCAGAAAAAGGAATTTCACAGTATTCTGGAATGGGCTGATGAGACCAAGAGCTTTGTGGTATTTGGAGAAGAAGACCAGACTTATGGAAGATTTGAGACCGATATTTTTGTTGAGGAAAATGCTTACTTCGAGTTGGGTATATTCAGTGCCAGGGTGGTTCGTTCCTATTATGAGGAGCAGCTCGTGATTACGGCCGGAGTGGAAAAAGAATGGGATGCAGCTCTGGTGCGTCCGTTCCTTTGGAAGGTTAATGGAGGACAATGTTCACTGGAAGAGTTTGGCTATATGCATGACAACAAGCTGACTGAGGACTTTGCTATTTCAGTAAAACCGGGAGAATATCACCGATTTGGATATGAAACGGACGGAAAACAGATTCGCCTGTATGTTGATGGTGAGCTTCAGAAGGAAATTTCGATTCCCTACGGACCTGCTTTTGTTTCGGTAGTAACTGACACCAAGGACGAAATCATTATTAAGGCGGTTAATTTTGCAGGAGATGTGGATCCGGTTTCCATTACACTGGACTGTCAGGTACAGGGCGACTATACCGTAACACTTCTTAGCGGTGAAAAGGGGGATGAAAACAGCTTTGAAGAGCCGGAGAAGGTGAAGAATATTACCGTGAATATGCATGGCGCTTCCTCAGAGTTCGTATACGAGGCACCGCCATATTCTGTCAGTGTTTTGCGATTGAAGAAGTGCGAAGCGTTTTAGAGGTTGACCCTGTTAACAAAAAGACATAAGAACGGCCTGAGAATACAGCCGCAGGAAATGGTGGAGGTGGAACCCGGGGATGAAATCCGTTTTGGGAAGAGGAATTTTTGTTTTCGGTGAGAGCTCCTGCTTTCTGTTTGCCCATGAGTTATCCTGTCATATGAAATTGCTGTTCTGTATGTATGCTGGCATTCACAGAAAGCAATTTTGTATGGCTCTGAATAGTTATAAATTTTATACCACAGGTATAATGACAACCGCAGAAAATTGTGTTATTCTTGGTTACAGAAAGAAGATAAGCGGAGGCAGAGAACTCCACAGAAAGGAAAAAGACATGACAACAATGTATCGTTTTGACCAGCTTCATAGTGAACGTAAATCGTTAGCACTGCTTAAAGATCATGAGTGGGGCTTTGATTACATGCGCTCATTTAAGGCTAGGCATAAACGAGAAAATTGTGTTTTTGATACTGCACCTGAACCGGAGGCATAGCCGGACAGGGGTATAATAGATAAACATGTTTTAGCGTACCGCTTACCTTAGATGATAAGGCAGGCGGTATTTTTTATGCTCCTTTAACTCAATCGGCAGAGTAACCGGCTTTTAACCGGTAGGTTGTGGGTTCAAATCCCATGAGGAGCACTTGTCCAATGTAGAATCAGAAAGGAAAATAAAAATGAATGCATTAGAGATTAAGGGAAAAGTAAATACGGCTCTCTGCTATGCAAAAGTAGTAGAGGATGAGGCTATAGAGCAGATCAGACGCATGTGTGATTATGCAATGACAGAAGGTTCCCAGATCCGTATCATGCCTGATGTGCATGCCGGTAAGGGGTGTACGATAGGAACAACAATGACCATAACAGACAAGGCAGTGCCTAATGTGGTCGGAGTGGATATCGGATGTGGGATGTATACGGTAAATCTTGGAAAAGATGAGATTGATTTTGAGAAAGTGGATGAGGCAGCGCATTTTATTCCATCAGGACGTGAAGTGTGGGAAGGACGACAGGAGAAATTTGATCTGACAGCCCTTCGTTGCTACAGGGAGCTGAAAGATGCAAAGAGACTTGCAAGGTCTCTTGGAACACTTGGAGGCGGAAATCACTTTATTGAGATTGATGAAGCAGCAGATGGAACAAAGTATCTCGTAATTCATTCCGGCAGTAGAAATCTTGGAAAGCAGGTGGCAGAGCTTTATCAGAAACTTGCCATTAACTTAAACCGTGGTTATGGGGAGTATCTTGAAAAGAGGGATGAGATTATCCGTACTTATAAGGAACAGGGAAGAAAAAGGGAGATACAGGATGCCCTAAAGCAGCTTCACTGGCAGGTATATGAAAGTCCTACAAGCATGCCGGAGGATCTGTGTTATCTGGAAGGAATATATCTGGAGGATTATCTGCATGATGTGGAAATATGCCAGGCATTTGCCAGAAGAAGCAGAGAGAAGATGGCAGAGGTTATTCTTGAAAGAACAGTCATGACTGGGAGTGATGCTTTTCACACGATTCATAATTATATCGACACAGATGAAATGATATTGAGGAAAGGTGCAATCGCAGCCCATAAGGGAGAAAAAGTGCTGATACCGATTAACATGAAGGATGGAAGTATACTTGCCATTGGAAAAGGAAATCCGGAATGGAACTTTTCTGCCCCACATGGTGCAGGAAGGATTATGTCCAGAACAAAGGCGAAAAATGAACTCAATCTGGATGAGTATAAGAAAGCTATGGAGGGAGTATATACAACCTCAGTAAATGAAAATACATTGGACGAGGCACCAATGGCATACAAGTCTTTGGATGACATCATAGATGTAATCAGGGAGTCGGTGGATGTTATTGATGTAATGAAACCTATATACAATTTTAAGGCATCAGAGTAGCACCGCCTGTACAGCCCGGCTGTTGGGAAGGTGTTGACTGACAGCCGGAACAGGAGGAAAAATGATAACAATGCCTACAATAGATATGGCAGCAACAGGAATGAACATAACAAGACTGAGAATCAATGCAGGTCTTTCAGTAAAGGATCTGGCAGATATATTCGGATTTGCAACACCACAGGCAGTATACAAGTGGCAGCACGGCGTGGCAATGCCAACCCTGGATAATCTGGTGGTATTGGCGGCAGTCTTTGGTGTGTCAATGGACGAGATAATTGCAAGGTCCTTCTGCGTAATGCCGAGATCATTTCTTGCGTCAGCCAGTCTGCTGGTAATTGAATCAGTAGCTGTATTTTTATCCATTTCTATATTCATATCCATATCTGCGTACCTCCGTAAAATAGTAAAAAATAACCGTATGGGCTGATAACCTATTCTGATCCTATCCAAAATCCACGAATATGCTCCCGGCGATTCTGACTCTGATTGTGCTTGCCTGTGGCGGCGGATTCTTCGTATTCAAGAAAGTTCAGGAAAAGAAGAAGGAACAGGAGGTGGCAAAGCCTGATCCGGATGCTGATTATGTGGATGATGACGAGGACTATGGGTACGATCTGGAGTTTGAGGACGATGATGTAGATGGCTCCGTCGATGAAGATGACAACGAACCTGTGTAAACAGGATAGGCTTGATGTCTGGGGCAGCCTTCGGGTTGCCTTTACATAGTTTCCACTTTCAAAAAAATAAAAAATTATATGTTTTTGAAAGCGACATCTTGCACATACTATTAGCAGACAGTATAATAAGTACAGCGAAGCGGTTTCGAGAAATGAAAAAACTTCAATTTTTGAAAGCGGGTGACTATATGAAAACAATCACGAGAGCAAAATATCTCGATAGAATCATTGAACTGAATGGCACTCCTGACATCAAGATCATCACAGGTATTCGGCGATCTGGTAAGTCCAAACTGATGCAGGCATATATTGCGTATCTGAAAAGCAATTTTGAAAACATCAATATTATCTTCATCGACTTCATGGATTTGGCGTATGAAGAAATCAAGGAATACCATGCCTTACACGCCTATGTGGAAGAACATTATCAGGAAGGCAAAACGAACTACCTGTTTGTAGACGAGGTTCAGATGTGTCCCAAGTTTGAGCTGGCAATCAACAGCCTGTACTCTAAGGGAAAATACGACATCTATGTAACAGGCTCTAATGCTTTCCTGTTGAGTGCAGATCTGGCAACTCTGTTTACCGGACGCTATATTGAAATTCATGTGTTTCCTTTCAGCTTCCAGGAATATTGCCAGTATTATGATGATATTAGTGACAAAGATAAGCTCTTTGATGAGTACGCTATCAAGGGCGGTTTAGCAGGTTCCTATGCTTATAGAACCGAAAAAGACAGAACAAACTATATCAAGGAGGTCTACGAAACGATTGTTACAAGGGATTTGGTACAGAAATATACTCTCCCGGACACTTTGGTTTTACAACGTCTGAGCGAGTTCCTTATGGATAATATCAGCAACCTGACTTCTCCAAATAAGGTCAGTCAGCTACTGACAGCAAATGAGACTCCAACCAATCATGTAACCGTCGGCAAGTACATTAAGTATTTGTGCAATGCTTTTGTATTTTATGATATTAAGAGATACGACATCCGAGGTAAGAAATACCTTGAAAGCTCTGAAAAGTTCTATTTGTGTGACAGCGGTATTCGATATGCAATACTGGGAAGCAGAAATATGGATTATGGCAGAGTATATGAAAACGTTGTTTGTATCGAGCTTCTTCGCCGTGGATATGATGTCTATGTCGGCAAACTCTATCAAAAGGAAATCGACTTTGTTGCTCAGAGAGGCAGCGAGAAGATTTATATTCAGGTCAGCGACAACATTTCCGGGCAGGAAACATTTGAGAGAGAATGCTCTTCTCTGCTTCAGATTCGAGACGCTTATCCGAAAATGATTATTGCCAGAACCAGACATCCCCAATATAGCTATGAAGGAATCGAAATTCACGATATAGCCGATTGGTTGCTACAAGAATAAGCAGGGCGAAATATCTCCGTCATTCTCTTTTAAAATAATGGAAATATTTTTATTATGACGGAGATTATAGAACAGAAAATTGTATCAGGTTGCAAAAATCCTTCCTGAACTTTTTACATAACAGTCATGCACTACGGTGTGTGGCTGCTTATTTTTTTGCGAAAGGAGCAGATGCAAATGAAATTAGTTTTGGCTGAAAAGCCTTCGGTTGCACAGAGCATTGCCAAGGTGTTAGGTGCTGCCAAGCGTGAGGATGGCTACTTAGAGGGAAACGGATATGTGGTCAGCTGGTGTGTGGGGCATTTGGTGGAGCTGGCACAACCGGAAGCCTATGATGCGAAGTACAGCAAATGGGCTTATGCAGACCTGCCTATTTTCCCGATGGACTGGCAGTATGAGGTTTCTGCCGGTACGAGAAAACAGTTTGGGATTCTGAAAAAGCTCATGGCCAGAGAAGATGTTGCAAGTATTGTGTGTGCAACAGATGCCGGTCGTGAGGGCGAGCTGATCTTTCGATTGGTGTACCACAAAGCCGGGTGCAGAAAGCCGTTTGAGCAGCTTTGGATTTCCTCTATGGAAGATATAGCAATCAAGGAGAGCTTTGAAAATCTCAGGTCTGGAACTGAATATGATGCTTTGTATGAAGCAGCACTGTGTCGAGAGCGAGCCGACTAGATTGTTGGCATCAATTGCAAGAGATGTCAAAGCACATTCTGATCCAGGTGTAGTCTTTAAATTCTTTTCAGCTTCCCAGCAGTCAATGCGAAGCATATAGCCGGCACTGGTATAAACATCAAAATGCAGATGCACAGCTTGGACGCTCATTTGAATTTTCCTTACCGAAAGAATGGAGCAGACAGGAACAGATTGATTATACAACCGAATATATTCAAAAAACTTTCGTAGATAATGGTAATCTATTTCGGGGATTGGGTAAAGACAGCATTGCCGATCAATCTGCTATTTCTCTTATTATTTGTGCAACTGGTATATGTTGGAATCAGGTGGTATGTAAAAGGATGGCGGGAAGCCAGAGGATATCATTAAAACAAAAATATCGATATTTTATTGGTACTATATGTATTTACTTTCGTGCTAATAAATATTATCATATTAGTATGAAAGGAGAATGTGTATGACTCAGTTTGAACAATTAGATTTATTGCTGAATGAATATGGAGGAATAATTCAGACCTTTCAAGTTATAGATAATGGAATTAGTAAGCCTGTGTTTTATTCTTATGTAAAAGAACGAGGATTGGAACAAGCTGCTCATGGTGTGTATGTATCACCAGATACATGGACAGATGCGATGTATATTTTGCATTTACGTTGTAGTCAGGCTGTGTTTTCTCATGAAACTGCATTGTTTTTCCACGATTTAACAGACAGAGAGCCTTTGAAATATACTATAACTGTAAGAACCGGGTATAATCCGAGCCGTTTGCAGGAAAACGGTTTTCAAGTGTATACAATTAAAAAGGATTTACATGAAACTGGGATTACGACTATGCAGACACCATTTGGGCATTCAGTTCCGGTTTATGATATGGAGCGGACAGTTTGTGATCTGCTTCGCAGCAGGAACAATATAGAAATGCAGGTCTTTCAGGATGCCTTAAAGCAATATGCCAGACGCAAAGATAAAAATTTGAGGACACTTATGAAATATGCATCCATGTTTCATGTTGAAAAGATATTAAGACCATATTTGGAGGTATTACTTTAGATGATAACAACAGCAAGGCAAGTTCTGTTATGGAAAATCTATGGAATGCATACCAAAAGAATTATTATTACGCTGCTAATATTTCATGGCAGATGGTTATGCAATCTATTCGATTTTTATATGAAATATCTTATAACGATAACGAAAGGACTATAATTCATGAGTAGAATACTTTTGGTGGAAGATGACACAATGATTGCTTCGGGGATTCTGTATGCACTTGAGACAGAAGGTTATGAAACAAATCATGCCACAGGTATAAAAGATGCCGGAAGTTTAATTGAACATTATAATTTTGACCTGGCAATTATAGATATGCAGCTTCCGGATGGAACTGGATTTGATGTAAGTGAGATATTCAAAAATAATGCTACATCTGTGATTTTCCTGACAGTTGTGGATGATGAAAATACAATTGTGAGGGCATTTGATGAAGGAGCACAGGATTATATTGTAAAACCTTTCAGAATTCGAGAACTTTTGGCGAGAGTTCGGCGCATTTTATCTGTCAATATCAAAAATGGAGAGAAGGATAACATAATCTATATGGGGCATGCAGCCATCCATACAGATGAGGCAAAGGTTTATGTGAATGATAAAAGCATAGAACTTACAGCTTTGGAATATCGGTTGCTGCTTATTTTTGCGAGTAATAAAGGAATCCTTTTGACAAGGCAGCAGATTCTTGACAAAATATGGGACGCGGACGGCAACTTTGTTGAGGATAATACACTTACCGTTTATGTGAAACGGCTGCGGGAGAAACTTGGAGAGGCAATACACATTGAGACTGTGAGAGGAATGGGATATCGTGTGGATTAAGAAAAAAGAGATAGAACAGTTGTCAGAGTTTGTGAAAGGCTATAGTTCCGGCGAAGAACTGGATATTCGAGTGAATAAGGAAGGCTCTTTTAACATATTAAAAAATGATATTTATGCTCTTGTGAACACGAAAAATGAACAGATAAAGGCAGTTGAGACAGAAAGAGACAGTCTCTCTGACTATATGGCAGATATTTCCCATCAGTTAAAAACACCGATTACTTCAATGATGATTATGGCGGATTTACTGGAGGAGGCAGAGCCGGAAAAACAGACAGAGTTCATTCATAACATACAGGTTTCGCTAAACAAAATGGAGTGGCTTGTAGGGGCACTTCTTAAGATGGCAAAGCTTGATGCCCATGCAATTGATTTTATCAAAAATGACATCCACACGTCAGAACTCTTAGAGGCGGTAAAACCATCGGTGGCAATCCTTTTGGATATCCACAATCTGACCATAGAGCTGAAACAGGATTGCATCATACATTGTGATAAACGCTGGACCACAGAAGCACTCACAAACATTATCAAAAATGCGATCGAATATTCACCGGATGGAAGTGTGATTGAGATTGACAGCGGAGAAAATCCCATGTATAGCTGGATTTCGGTCAGGGACAGCGGTATGGGAATGGACAAAACAGAGTATGCTGCTCTTTTTAAAAGGTTTGAAAATTCTACAAATGAAAATGGATTTGGAATCGGAATGCCGCTTGCACTCTCTATTCTGAAAGGACAGGGTGGAGATATTGATGTTGATTTTGGTAGCAGGGGAGAGGGAACGATTTTTATTTTAAAATTTTTTAAGTGAATTGTTTCTAAGTGACAAAATTGTCACAATAATAATTTATTTTGTCACGGAACAGTCATTTTGCATTGCTAGGATGGTATTTGAAAAAGGAGAAATGCAATGGCTGTTTTAGAAGTGAAGGAATTAACAAAGAAATATGGTGAAGGCGAATCGGAAGTGATTGCGCTTGATCATGTGTTTTTTTCGGTAGAAAGAGGAGAATTTGTTGCAATCATCGGAGCATCCGGTTCCGGGAAATCGACACTTATGAATATGATTGGCGGAATTGATTATCCAACAAGCGGTTCAATTATCATTGATGGAAATGAGATACAAGCAATGAGTGAGGATGAACTTGCAATTTTCCGAAGAAGAAATCTGGGGATTGTTTATCAGTTTTATAATCTGATACCTACTCTTACTGCGGAGGAAAATATTGCACTGCCATGGAAATTAGATGGAAGAAAAGAGAATAAGGAACGGCTTTCTGAGATTGTGAATATGCTGGGGCTTGAGAAAAGGGCAAAACATCTGCCAGGACAAATGTCAGGAGGTCAGCAGCAAAGAGTATCCATAGGAAGGGCACTTATAAACGAGCCGGCATTTATTCTTGCAGATGAGCCGACGGGAAATCTTGATAGTAAAACAAGCAGAGAGATTCTGGATATTTTGAAGTTCACCAATCAGAAATATAAGCAGACGATTCTTCTTGTCACACATGACGAAAAGATAGCACTGCAAGCGAACCGAATCATCACGATCGGAGATGGAAAAATCATAAAAGACGAGGTGATGAAGTAATGAAAATAACAGCACAACTCGCCTTAAGCCAGATGAAAGTGAATAAAAAAAGAACGATTGCAGGAATTTTTGCAATCGCACTTGCAATATCACTTATTACAACTGTAATGTGCTTTGTGACAAGCGCAAATAAGATGCTTACGGATTTCCTTGGTTCAGATTATGGAGAATATGGAGGAGCATACTCTCTCATGCTTGCAATACCGGCACTGCTTTTAGGTCTTCTTATTGCAGCAATGTCGATTACTGTAATATCCAATATATTTTCTGCCAGTGCCAATAAGCGGATTCAGGAGTTTGGTATTTTAAAATGTGTTGGTGCAACAGGCAGACAGATAAGGGCAAGTGTTATCTATGAGAGTTTATGGCTTAGTCTGACAGCCATCCCGCTTGGACTCATTGCAGGAACTATACTTGGTTATATTAGTGTGAAATTTACAGGACATTTTATTTCCGATATCAATGATGCTGCAAAAAAAATTATTATGAGACCTTTTACCTTTTCCCTGCCCTTTCATATATCTGTGTGGACATATTTGTTTGCAGGTGTATTTTCGTTTTGCATTGTATTATTCTCTGCATACAGACCAGCTAAAAAGGTTGGTAAATTTACTGCTATCCAGTGTGTAAAAGGGATTGGAGCAGGTACAGTTTTGAAAGAGATCCAGGTAAAAGACAGCTTTATCCAAAAAATATTTGGATGTGAGTCTGCAATTGCCTATAAAAACATGAAAAGAAACAAATACGGCTATAAGGCAACGATACGTGCATTGTCACTTGGGATTTTACTTTTTCTGTTAACCGGAGGATTATCCGGTCAGGCAAAGGAATTCCAAGAATGGATGACACCAAAATCAAAAGAAATGATGGTGGATTATTCTTCCAATTACGATATCGAGGTAAATGCGAAAACAGGGAAAGAAGAGAGAAAAATCAGCCGGCCTGTTACATCAGACCAATATAATGAAATCACACAAAAGCTGGAAAAGTACGGGATAGACGTATATGGTGTTGGAGCAGATACTTTTACCTACAATGCGCTATTAGATAAAAATACATTAACAGAGGATATGCTGCAGGTTCCGAAATTTTCTGATGATAATAGGGAAACAAGGACAGAAATCGTGTCCGTTGATGATGAACTCTATAAAAAACTGTGTGACAGGGCAGGCGCAGAATATGGAAGTATCCTTCTGCTGAACACTTACCAATATAATGACAATGGAGAGTATGTGTCGATAAAACCTTTTAAAGATGATGTGACACAGATTTCCCTGATAAACGCAGCCAATGAGAAGAACACACTTACAATCGGAGGTATTTTAGAACAGTCCGATTTAAAGGAATATGGTTTTTGGGAAATGACACCATATCCGGTCAGAATTGTCGTACCTGATGCGGATGCGAGGAGTTTTGACTGGTTTAGTATGCCATCAGATGAAGATGATTATACAGAATATGCCAGAAGTGTCATGGATGAATATTTTCCGATTGTGGCAGAGGATTCTTATGTAGAGCAGGGATATACCGTGAGAATTGCCCGAACAGATGCTATGATTAAAATGCTCAATATAGCTATAGTTCTTGCTGAAATTGTGATGTATGGCTTTGTTATCCTGCTCATTCTCATGGGATTTACAAGTGTAATCAGTACGCTGACGACAAATATCAGAATCAGAAGCCGTGAGTTTGCTGTGTTAAAGAGTGTTGGAATGACAAATAAATCACTTTGCAGGATGTTATATAGTGAAAGTATTTTTTGCGTTCTAAATGCACTTGTTCCGGGAGTTATACTTGGAATTGCAATTCCATTTTTAATTAATTTATCCATTCGGAAGGCTTTCCCGGTATTGTATCATATTCCGTGGGCGGCATTATTTGGGGGTATATTTGTTTTGATAGGAATTGTGTTTTTTATCACACGAACTGAAATTCACAAGTTAAGAGATAAAAGTATTATTGATGAAATAAGAATGGATATTGTATAAATGTCAATGCTGTTGTGTTCCCTTATCAGAGTTCGTAAATCCATATGGGAAGATATAACATAAGGAGGAACGAAATGTCATATAAATTAGTAATTGCTGAGAAACCCTCGGTGGCGCAGTCCATCGCAAAGGTAATCGGTGCAGATAAGAGAGAGGACGGATACCTGGAGGGCAATGGTTATATTGTCGGCTTTGCGCGGACCGGAGTGGTAACGGAGACAGTGGAGAGGAAAGGAATCGGAACCTCCGCAACCAGGGCAGCGACGATTGAGAAGCTGGTCCGTATGAACGAAATCGAAGGTATGATCACGGAACTGGTCAGAACTTATAAGATCATTGAAGATGCAGAAGTGCTCATGCATCCGGTACTGGAAGAAATCGGAGTATGTCCTTGCTGTGTGTGAAACTTTGTCTGTAAATAGCTAATAACAGCAAGGCCTTCTATGGTAAAATATAAATCATGCCATCCATTATTCCGTACGCGATAATGGAGTAATCAGAAAACTGGCTGCCTACGTCATTCTTGGCATCAACACAGAAGGGAAAAAGAGGTTCTTTCAATCACTGTCGGTGATAATGAAAGTTCAAAATACTGGCTGTCCGTCCTGAATGAGCTGAAGAAAAGGCTAGACTGGCTCTGGATCGTGTTACTGAAAAATGGACCGCAAAATACCCGAATTCTATGAAACGCTGGTATGATAACTGGGATGCAATAACGCCGATTTTCAAGTTCTCACCGGATGTCAGAAAGGTTATTTACATGACCAATGTAATTGAAAGCCTGAATTCTACCTACCGTAAGCTCAACCGTCAGAGAAGCGTACTTCCAAGTGATACAGCGCTCCTGAAAGCCCTGTATCTGGCAACTTTCGAAGCTACTAAAAAATGGACTATGAGCATTCGGAACTGGGGACAGGTCTACGGCGAACTCAGCATTATGTATGAGGGACGACTCCCAGAATAACAGAATCTATATGCATGATGAGAAGGACGTTTGACGTCTGCTCTTGACATGCCCGAAATCATGGCGTATATATAGTAAGAGCTGGAAGCTTCAATTTAGCGCTTCCAGCTCAATCATTATCATAGAAGATTATTATTTACAGACTTTTCTTCATAGTCTCTAAATTTTAGCTATGCACCTTGAAAATTCAATATCTGGC
>ENA-OXIO01000207-OXIO01000207.1-human-gut-metagenome-genome-assembly--contig:-NODE-207-length-16931-cov-5.78395_pt1 | contig 16931 bp, 19 predicted proteins | sample MGYA00249818_ERZ652363 | MGnify/ENA primary metagenome ERZ652363 (study PRJEB26925, sample SAMN05826857) | human gut metagenome | biome: ENVO:2100002; feature: ENVO:00000062; material: ENVO:00002003...
GAATACCCATCATTTTATTTATCACTATGATGTCGTGGCTTTCAATGCGCTTTCCGCAAAGATTTTCCGGCTGATCGAGGAGATCCATGCGGACCGTTTTGGAAAAGCTGCCAAGATCGAGCTCTGCGTGAACGATCTGATGCTCCACATCAACCGGGCTGTCTATGAGGCAGAACATCCTGCAGCCCGCAAAGATGCCTCTGGTCTGTATGACGGCATCCTGCAATACATTGAGTCCCATCTGGATGAGGATCTCTCCTTAGACAGCCTCTCCAAAGCTTTTTTTGTGAGCAAATACCATATTTCCCATATTTTTAAGGATAACTTCGGGATCTCCATCCATCAGTATATTACCAAAAAAAGGCTGTCCATGTGCAGGGATGCCATTCTCAGCAATGAAAATATCACAAAAATCTACCTGATGTACGGATTCAAAGATTACACCAGTTTTTTTCGTGCATTCAAAAAAGAGTATGGCATCTCACCCAAAGAATATAAGGAACTTTATGCGCAGAAACCGCAGTAGAATCTACCGCTCTGTTTTAGTGTTAGAGGGAACCCATGGGCATTTTTTTGCAACTTCGCTGTTATAATGCTCCAATTCCCTCATCTGTGCTACGATATGGTTCATATCCATGCGCTCCACCAATTTTTCAATGATTTCCACACCCTCTTTTGCAAGTGTTTCCCTCGCTGCTTCATCTGCAATGACCGGTGTACTCATGTGGTCTTTTTTCTCGCCAAAATAATAACCGATCGCAGCACTCTGATATGCCAGTCCGAAAATATCCTCAAATCCGGCACAGGACTGCGGCTCGTTATGCGCATACTCCGTTGTGAGCGGCACGTCACTTAATCGGTTCATTTTCTGATAAGCTCCCACTGTAATTGCGTGGAAACTGTCCATTGATGTAAAAATATCCCTTGCATTTTTCATCATCTGCATGGTGAGGTCCATATATAAAATCGGCACTCCGGTCTCATCAAAGAAATCCCGCACCATCGGACTGCATGTCATATGTGCCGGGCCGTGAAAACTGATGTAGATCTGGCGTTTGAATCCCTGGCGCAACAGGCTGTTTGCCACCGCCATCAAATAGTCGATTCCTTCCCGCACACTCACCTGGACGGTTCCCCTGCCGCTTGCCGTTGCGCCTGCGTAAAAATACGGAAGTCCTGTCAATACCAGCCCGTCACACGCCTCTGCCATCTCCAGTGCAAATGCCTCACTGATGGTGGTTTCTGAATCCAGTGGAAATCCCCCGTGCATCTCTACCGTTCCGACCGGTACAATGATAATGTCATTTCTGGAAAGATATTCTTCCACCTCATCATTTAACATTCTAGGTAATATTCTTGTTCTCATATGTTTCCTCCTGTTTTTGAGGGATGTGGTATGTTTTCGGCTATCCCTCTTTTTTCTTATAAGTGAAATAATTTTTCTGCATTTGTACGGCAGATTTTTTCATAGGCACTCCGGCTGAGTCTTCCTGCGTGTTCCTGCTCATCCAGCCAGTTTCCAAGCGGAAATGTCATTTCACAATTTGCCATATCTGTTCCAAACAGCAACCGGTCCTGATATTTTTCCAGAAAAGCCAGCCCAAATTCTTCGTCACGCATGATTGCACATCCGCCACTGTTTGCGGACAGATCTCCATATAAATTTTCATAGGTTTCAAACAGATATGGCAGTCTGCCGCCGGGACATACAGCTCCCTCTCCCCATTTCATCCGTTCCTTTGGGGTCGCCGGTGCATCTTTTGAAATTTCATGCCAGAATGGCTGACTGTGCCCGATGAACTTTAATCCTTTATAACGCTTTAAATTTTCCTCCAGCAGCGGGAGCCCCGGCCCGTCCACAACCCCATACTGAAAGCCCTCTTTCGGACTCATGTGAAAAAGAACAGGTAATTTTAATTCTTCTGCCACCTCAAATACACTCTGTAAAAATGGAGCATCCAGCCTCTGGTTTACCATCAGTTCCCCGATTCCGACCGCACCGCTCTCTTTACAGGCTAAGATCCGTTTATACACATCTGTCTGGTTTTTTGCATCCACATTGCACATCCAGTGGAACTTCTTGGGGAACTGTTCACAGATGCGTTTACACTCCTCATTTGCTGCAACCAGGATCTGCTCATTTTCCTGTTCGCCGGAAGATAACACGATTCCCTGTTCAATTCCAAGTTCCTCTAAGTGCGGCAGCATCTGTGCCGCACTGGAAAGGAACATGGTATCTGTTTTCGGATACTGCTGTAATGTCAGATGAAGATGAATATCAATTTTTTTCAATCTAATCTCCTCTTTACTATTCACGTCTTTGTTTTAATTCCGCATACATTTCTTTGGTCTGTTCCTTATCCAGATTAAAGATTGCGCCGATACCAATGAGTTCCAGCACACAGGTCAGCACCGGGATCAATGCCACTAACATGTAGATATTGTTTATGGTTGCATCTGACTGCACCACATTATTTCCAGAAATATATCCGATCGCCTGGAGTCCGAAGGAAACACCTGCGGAAGCAATGGTGGAACCGATTTTACGGCTGAACGTATAAAGGGAATACATCGAGCCATCACTTCTCTCATGGAACTTCCACTCACTGTAATCCAGACAGTCTGTGACAAGCGCCCAGATCAGCATGGTAAATACGGTCTGTCCGATCATTGCCAGTACATTCAGTACCGAATAAACATAAACGTTTGGTATTTTTACGGCAAAAATGATTACACTGAGCACGGTACTGCTGATTACGCCAAACATCAATGTCGTTTTCTTTCCAAACTTTGCAACCAGTTTGGGCACAAGCGGGAAACAGATGATAATGATCGGCACACTTGCAAGACTAAGCAGAGTCATTGCAGAGGTATTTCCATAGTACTCTTTGAATACATAACTTCTAATCTGGTTTGAACCGGTGATATAGAGCATACTTCCAATGGTTGCAACCATGACACCGATCAGTGGCCTATTTTTTACGACTGCTTTCAACACATTTCCATAATTGAACTTTTCTGTATTCTGTTTCTTTTCCTCACGCACACGCTCTGTCGTTAAATGTAACAGCAGGCAGTAGCAGACCACACTTAAAATTCCAAAAATAACTGCCAGAAGTGTAAATCTTTCCGGGATAATGTTGCTTTCGCTGTCAAAACAGACTACCGGCACAAAGGATAACGCTGCAATTCCCACAAATGTTCCGCCAAGACTTCTTGCCCTTGAGAGTTTACTCCGGTCAATCGGATCTGTGCTGACCACACTTGCCATCGCACCAAACGGCATGGAAGTTCCGGTATAGCTCATTCCATATAAGACATACACAAAAGCGACCCACGCATGAAGTGCAACACCTTCAAACGGCACTTTGGAAAAACAAAGCACACCTGACAACGCTAGCGGTATCATAAAAATTTTAATCCACGGTTTGAATTTATCTCCTGATTTTCCAAGCATCCAACGGTCCGGAAAAGAACCCATGATCGGGTCATTTACTGCATCCCAGAGTCTCGCTGCAAGGAACAGGGAACCCATCCACGCCGGACTGATTCCCAGCACATAAGTACAAAACGTCAAAAAATATGCGTCTACAAATAAATTGACAAAACTGCCCGCCATATCTCCAAACACATATCCGATCTCATCCCTTTTTGAAAAGGGTCTTACATTTCTTTCATTCATAAATTTTTCTCCTTCTGGTATTTGTACGCGCGCATTGGTTTTGTGTCTGTACATTTCACAAGAACCGATATCCTTATGATACATTTGCTTTATTGCAATTTAAATTGCATTTATACCAAAATACATTGCATATCTTACATTTATTGTGCTATAATATTTGTAGGATTGTATAAATATAACAAATCAGAACAGGAGTTTTTATGAAATATAGCCAAATGAAACGTTTTTTAATGGAACATAAGGATTCGATGAAGCCTCCGTATATTTCCACGCTCGATGGCATCCTGACTGCCGGTGGGGAATTGATCGGATACCAGGAACTGGAAATGGACAGCCCCTATCTGGATGTGCATGAGGATACCAGTTACACGAAAGACTATGTAACCCTCCACAGCCACGAGTTTTACGAACTTCTTTTCTGCCGCAGTGGAAACTTGCAATATCTCATTGGAAACACCCGTTACCAGATCCGCAAAAATGATATCATCCTCGTTCCCCCCGGCACCAGCCACCGCCCTTTATTTTTAGAGCAGCTTCGGGGACCCTATCAGAGAACCGTACTCTGGATCAACAACGATTTTTTTGAGACCTGTAAGCAGAACTTCTTTGCGGATACAGGCTCCTCCCAATATGCACCACAAAAGCAGCTCCCCTATGTCATCCGCCCGGAAGGAACACTCTTAAACCAGATCGACCAGCTTCTGGCTGCACTGTTGTACGAGGGTTCCACCATGCGTCTTGGAAGCGAGCTCTACCGCATGGGGCTTTTTCTGCAGTTGTTCTGTCTGTTTTACCGTATGAACGACCATCCGCAGTCAGACATCCCCAAACCGGAGAATACAGGCCTGTTAGACCAGATTCTCAACTACATTGAATTGCATTTATCCGAAGACCTCAGCCTCGCATCTATTTCAGCGCAGTTTATGGTAAGCCAGTCGACAGTAAGCCAGCTTTTTAAAAAGCAGCTTGACACCGGCTTTTACAAAATCGTTACCCAGCGGAGACTGATCGAATCTAAAAATCTGATCAATTCCGGCTTTCCATTGAAAGAAGTTGCCGAACAGTGCGGCTTTTGTGATTATTCTGTTTTTTACAAAGCGTTTGTGAAAGAATATGGCATCTCTCCACGCAGCTTCCGGACCCGTGAAAAAGAAACGCATGATTTTTACTGATGCGGATTCAGGTGTCAAAAGGTAACTTCAGATTTTTTGACTGGCAAATAATGCCCTTTTGATAACCAGAGATAAGCATACAAAAATCCGCGGCATATGCCACGGACTTTTCCATAATACAAGGGACTGCCATACGGCAGTCCCTAATTATGCATATTTTATACTTATTTATTTCCATCCAGCTTATCGAGCATATCCCACACGCCGAGCATATACATAATACCCAGTGCACGGTCGTATAAGCCATAACCCGGACGGACATTGCCCGGCTTTTCACCCCAGAGGTGGCGTCCATGATCCGGACGGATATAACCCTCAAATCCGCAGTCATGGTATGCTTTTAAAATGTCAAGGATTCCGGTATCCCCATCACAGTCACGATGAGAAGCCTCCGAAAAATCTCCATTCGGAAAATGTTTTACATTGCGGATGTGCGCAAATGCAATGCGGTCACAATGCTTGCGGACAATATCTGCCACATTGTTTCCCGGGTCGGCATTCAAAGACCCTGAGCACAGTGTCAGACAGTTGTACGGGCTGTCAACCATCTTTAAGAAACGGTCAATATTTTCCTCGCAGGTCAGAAGACGTGGAAGTCCGAAAATATCCCATGGCGGATCATCCATGTGGATTGCCATTTTGATATCGCATTCTTTACAGGCCGGCATAAGCGCTTCAAGAAAATATTTTAAGTTTTCCCACAATACTTCTTTTGTCACAGGCTTGTAAGCTGCAAAAAGCTCATCCAGTTTCTCCATACGTTCCGGCTCCCAGCCTGGAAATGTCATTCCATGTAAATTATTTAAAATATAGTCTGCCATTTCTTTCGGATCATCATGGATCTTGCCTGCTTCGTAATAAAGTGCTGTCGAACCATCTCCTACCGGATGAAATAAATCCGTGCGCGTCCAGTCAAAGATCGGCATAAAATTATAGCAGATAACCTTGACACCGAATTTGGAAAGGTTCTTAATTGTCTGGATGTAGTTTTCAATATACTGGTCACGGCTTGGAAGTCCGATCTTGATATCATCATGTACATTAACAGATTCCACAACGTCCATATTAAAACCATATGGCTCAAGCTGTTTCTGCACTTCTGCAATCTCTTCTACCGTCCACACTTCTCCCGGCAGTTTATGATGCAGTGCCCACACGATGCTCGTCACACCTGGAATCTGTTTGATATCAGCAAGGCTGATCTTGTCATTACCCTCGCCATACCAGCGGAAACCCATCTGCATTGGCATATCTTTTTCCCCCTTAATCTTGATAATTGCATTATAGCATGTACATTTTTTTACTGGCAATTCAAGTTAATTGCTGTTTTTATTGCAAATCTTGCGATTCCGTTACTTTTGGCATTTTTCGAATCGTCCGGAATACCCCTGTGTATTTCTGCTGTTCCACCATGCGGTCTGAAAACGTACTCTACCGCATGGGGCTTTTTCTGCAGCTGTTCTATCTGCTTTAACGAATGAATGATCCGTTGAATTGCATTTAGCAGAAGGCTTCAATCTATATGTTTTATCTTGCCAGCAGTCCTCTCGCAAAGTAATCCGCCAACGCAAGTGCCTGCTGCTCTACGTCCCGGAACACATCAATGCTCTGCTCATACTCTCCATTGACCTGGTGCTCGATCTCCTCCCTGGTCAGATCCAGATGATTTAACAGCATATTTCTGGTTTCCCTGCTCTCAAAGTACGGATTGTAATTCGCAAAAAGAGCTGCCATCTGATTGGCATTGCGGTACCACTCCTTCACCAGCGCATCATAATCAGACATATTTTTTGCCTTCAATGCCTGAATGATCTGTCCGGCGATCTCAATATGCTCCGTCAGAAGATTGCGGAGCTGTCTGGTCGTTGCGATCGGAAGATACCTTGCAAATACATCCGTGATCTCGTCTGCGGTCTCAAGCAGCCGTTCTTCCACCGCCTGCTGGTCCGCATTGTCTGCGACTGCACTCATCAGGTACATTCTGGTCCAGTAAACATGATTTAACCATGCAAGGCGCATATCCTCGTTGAGACGGAGGATGGAATCCTCACGCTCGGATTCGGTCTCGTTGCTGCCTCCGGCATTTCCTGTTCCTCCTCCCATGTTTCCGCCCATGCTGCCTGTGCCGCCGCTCATATTCCCGCTTCCGGTGTTTCCTGTTCCTCCGCCCGTGTTTCCGCCTCCCGGATTCTGCGGCGGCACATATCCCTCTCCCGGGCAGATAAATAGCTGCATCCCGATCTGGAGATTATATGGATTGACTCCCGGATTTCCAAGGATCAGTTCCGTCACTGTCGTGTGATACTGTCTCGATAATTTATACAGGGAATCGCCTGCCTGTATCGTATGCACAATTTTGTTCTGACAATACATATCTTTATTTCCAACCATAACTTTTTCATATTATGATATGAAATACAAAAAAAAATGTGAAATACCATTTCTGAGATTTCACATTTCGCATTATTTTTCTACCAGGATTCGGGTGGCAAATATAGTTTTCAGTTTTTGACTGCTAAATTGCACATCTGTCATGGCTACCCCCATATTTACAACAGCGTCGCAAATATCGGTGCAGCGATTACCGTCAGAATACCTGCCACTGCAATGGAAAGGCTGCTCATGGCACCTTCGATCTCTCCAAGTTCCAATGCCTTTTCTTTTCCAAGTGCATGTGAGGATGATCCGATCGCAATTCCCTTTGCCACCGGCTCTTCAATTTTGAAAACACGGCAGATCGTTTCCGCTAACACATTTCCGATGATACCGGTGATAATGATGACCGCAACCGTGATTGTGACATAACCGCCAAGTTCCTCCGAGATTCCCATTCCGATCGCCGTTGTGATCGACTTCGGGAGAAGCGTGACATACTGTGCATGGTCAAAGTGGAATAACAGCGACAAGACCAGAACACAGATCACACTCGTCAGAACACCGGAAATCAATCCTGCAAAAATCGCCGCAACATTCTGTTTCAGCAGTTCGAACTGCTCATAAAGCGGGATCGCTAAACAAACCGTTGCCGGAGTCAGAAGGTAACTTAAGTATTTTGCGCCCTCATTATAACTCTCATATGGAATATGGAACGCAACCAGAAAAACGATCACGGCAACGATCGAGATCAGAAGTGGATTGAATACTGCCAGTTTTAATTTTTTCTTCAAAAATACACCCAGCTCATATGCCAAAATGCTGATCGCAACACCAAAAAATACGGAATCACATAAAAACTCTTTCATTGCTGCTCTCCTTTCCTTTTCCCCCTGCGCATCACAAATTGTGTCACATGACCGGACACGATCATAACCACGATCGTTGATACCACCATGATCATCACGATCTGCACACAGATCGGGCGTAGTGCATCCCATGCATCAATGAGTCCTGCACCGGCCGGAATAAACATTAACGGCATGATTTCGATCATGAACTTTCCGGCATCTTTGACTGCTGCAAGTGGAAGGATCCTTGTTTCCAGTGCAATAAATAAGAGAACCAGCCCATAAATACTTGCCGGTACCGGAAACGGGAGCACATATTTTAACAGCTCTCCCAGAAATGAAAACAACAGAATGATCATAAATTGTCTCAAGTACTTCATAAAATATCCTTTTCTTCAGAGGCTTCTCTGAAATTTCAATTTTCAGCCGGATATAATCATAGCACTTTTTGTTAGAATATCAACCTTTTCCGTTACTAATTATCCACTTGTATTTTTTAAAAAACATCAGATTTGTTTTCCAGTTTATGACGTGCCGGATTTTCTAACACTTCCTGGCTAATTGCAAGCTGTGGTTTTAAAATACTGCGCTCCTCCCATTCCTCATAGAAGTCACGCCCGCTCTCATATGGACGGAAAAAGAAAATCTGTAAAAACATCATGCAGACCGTTTTCTTTTCATCCTCAGTATTCAGCCGGCTTAAATATTCCTGCATATTCTTTTTTAAGCTGTGCCACTCTGCCAAAAACTGCTGATATCGTTTTAACTGCGGCGTATCTAACCATTTTTCCACTTTGATTTTCGTTTTGCCGCGTTCACAGGCACCACTCTGTAGAAAATAGGAAACACCCTGCTCCTCATAAATTCTTCCCAGAGGAAATAGTCTGCAGATGCCTGGACGGTATGCATGGATACTGCACCTTCCCGCCTCATTTAAAAATACACAGGTATCCGTCTGTTCCTGCATTTTCAAATGCGGCACGATAAGCCCCTCTTCCACATGAAGTCCTACACAGGACTGCATCAGTTGTTCAAATCCCATCCCAAGCTCTGTCTCTAATCTTTTACAGTCATACGGATCGACTAAAACTGTATCTCCCATCTGTTCACAGCAGCTATGACAGCCCTCGCAGTCACTGCAGCCGACACGGACCATATCATGTACGCCGTATACTTTTCCATCTGAAATTTCATTGATATCCTGTAACATATATGATATTCCTCTCTTATATCCTCCGCCGGAGATACGCAGCCTGAAACGTGAAAAATTTAATTCAAAGTCCTGTTTTATAAATTTTGATCAAAGAACGCAAGCATGTTTTCACTCCACATTTTTGCAGAAGTATGATATCCAAGTCCGATTCCATGATCTCCGGTCGGATAAACCTCGCACAGATGCTTTACGCCTGCTTTTTCCAGTGCTTCATTCAAACGCATGGTATTGCTTGCAGGTACACAGCCATCGTCCGCATTGGCATAGGCATAAGTCATCGGATAATCCGACGTGATATGGAACTCAACCGATAATTTTTCACGAAGTCCCGGTTTCTCATTTGTATTATAAATATAACTTCCCTCGTGATATTCTGAAGTAAAGCTGATGACCGGATATAATAATCCTACTGCGTCCGGTCTGGCAGAAATTTTTCTATATTGTTCTACCATATCAGCTTTCTGGAATTTTGCAAGGTTTTCCAGTACATTTTCCTTTAATTCCTCATGGAGCAGCGCCTCACTCGCACAGAGATGACCGCCTGCGGATGCGCCCACGATCACGATCCGGTTCGGATCCACCTGATATTCCGCCGCATGTGCCCGCACATACATAACCGCTCTTGCAAGATCCATCTGTGGCAGCGGATAGTAGTTCGGACGGATCCGGTAGCATAAAATAAATGCCTTATAGCCGCCATCGCGTTCCATGCGCTGTGCAGGCTGAAGTCCCTCATTATAGAAGGATACCATCTCATAGCCGCCGCCCGGACAGAGGATCACTGCCGGTTTTAAGCCTGATGTATTTCTTTTTTCCTTGGAAACCGCCACAGATTCATAAGGCGGGATGGAATCACTGCCAGCAGTATGCGCAAATGCCTCGTTGTCCACAGCCGGATCACCGGTAAACAGCCAGACACCTTCCTCCGTATTTAAATCTGCATCCGGGATCCCGTTTTTCCAGTGTGACATTTTATCGCCTGCCGATGCATCATCATTTTCTCCCCACAGTGGAATGTACTTAAATTTCTTTGTCTCCGCCGTTTCTTTGATCAGGTTTGCACATTCTAAAAAGGCATCCGCTAAAAATGGTGCTCCCCACTCCATCGTTTCTTCCTTCTCAATCTGTGCCATCGTATGGTCCCTGTGTTCCACCGGTACGCGTGCCATAAAACAGGTTGGAAACAGATTGCCGGCTGCACGTCCGACCGGCTCTGTATTTAAAATTTCGTTCATGGTGTTGTTTTTTGTAAACATGTGACTGCCTCTCTTTATACTGATTTTTTCAATGTATTGATTCCTGCTTCACATATGATAAGGTGAGATCTGTCTTTATCAAAACACTGACTATTACGAAAAAAAATCTGATGATACTTTTAATATACATCAGATTTTTCGTGCTGGGTACTAGAAAAACTATATTATTTTTGCATGGAGAATTTGTCTAAGCCAGGCTCTTACAGATTGTGTCCATATTGTAGTCCGGGACAGATTTTTGTTTCATTTAATTATTACGTATTTTCAGATACTAACCAGCTTTTTCATTTCGCCATTACTGATTCCAACCTCAAGAATGTTCATCTCCACTGCCTCCCATTCTTCTGATTCTTTTACCTCTGATACAATCCTGTCAAGCTCTATAAGCCGTTCATCCTTTACCTTAATTTCTGGATTATCTAATCGTGTATCTTTCATATATTGTAACAAACTTATCAACTCTTTGGAACCATTTTTACTTGCCATATTTAAGAAAATTTTTGTTGTACCATCCTCAAGATGTAATTCTGTTATTTCTTCACATCATCATGCATATTATTTTCCATTTCCATATTGATCTGCCTATTATCAACGGTTTTCCCCCACACATCCAAACGTATCGCCCTTTTTTCGTAACGATTTAAAATAACCTGCTCTACTTTAACCTCCTCCATCTTAATATCCGGTTCATCTAAAATAATACTTAATGTATTTTCATAAGCCTTTCTATTTTTCATTACAGTCCATTTGATAACCATATTGATTTACTTTTGAATTGTATTTTTGACCATTAAGAACTATATTCATAATATACTACATCAAAAAACACATCTCAATCATTTTATTATGAAAAATTTATAAACCACTACCACAAAAAAATACCGGATAAAGACGCAGTTCCAAAACTTTCTGCGTTCTTTATCCGGTATCTATCATTCTGCTATGTTTTCCATCGACTTATCTATAAAGCCTAAAAACTTTCTGTCTCAATTAATCCTCAAACGGAATAACTGCTCCATCATAAGTATCGTTGATGAATTTCTTGATGTCATCAGATTTTAATACTTTTACAAGTGCCTGGATGCCAGGGTTGTTCTCGTTTCCTTCTTTTACAGCGATGACATTTACATATGTTTTTGCTGCCTCAGAATCAGATGTCTCGTATGCTAAGGAATCCTGTGCTACAGAGTAACCTGCCTGTAATGCGTAGTTACCGTTTAATACAACGAATGCAACTTCCGGTGCCACTCTTGCTACCTGTTCTGCTGCGAGCTCTTCGATCTTTATGTTGTGCGGGTTCTCAGCGATATCGTTGACAGTTGCCTCTAAGCCGGCGCCGTCTTTTAAAGTGATGATGCCGTTATCCTGTAACAGTAATAATGCTCTTGCCTCGTTTGTGGTATCGTTTGGTACTGCGATCGTATCGCCGTCTGCTAACTCAGAGAGATCTTTCTTTGTTCCCGGATAGATTCCGAATGGCTCATAGTGAATGCCGCCTGCATTGACAAGGTGTGTACCTTTCTCTGCGTTGAAGTTCTCTAAGTAAGGAATGTGCTGGAAGTAGTTTGCGTCGAACTCGCCGCTCTCTACAACCTCATTCGGAAGTACGTAATCATCAAAAATTGTGATCTCTAAGTCCCATCCCTGATCTGCAAGGATCTTCTTTGCTTCCTCTAAGATCTCTGCATGTGGTGTTGCAGAAGCTGCTACGGTAATCGTACCGCCCTCTGTTGTCTGTGTGTCAGCTACGCTCTCGGCTGCTTCGCTTTCTGCTGCAGTGGTGTCTGCAACTGCTGCATCATTTGTTTCTGCTGCATCGTTTGTTTCTGCTGCGTTATTATCTGCAGCTGCATTGCCTGCTGTGTTGCTGCTGCCGCATCCTGTGAATGCAGATACAGCTAAAACGCCTGCTAAAATTGTGGTAAGTACTCTTTTTTTCATAATATGAATCCTCCTTGTTTTGCGGAGCAAAATGCGACTGCCTTTGCAGGAGCAGAGGATTTTACTCCTTGTTTTGCGGAGCAAAATGTCTGCTATGCATGCTATGCTCAATAGCTTGCATAGCATGTGCCTCTTGCATGGAGCAATGCCCAACACATTGGGCAGGATTTTACTCCTTGTTTATACAAATGTTAAAAAACATTGTTTACGTTTATTTTCTGCGATCTAAATTGCTCGCAAGCTTCATGCCGATCGTCTGGAATATCTGGAATAAAATTACCAGTAAAATAACCGTTACGATCATGATATCGGTCTGCCATCTGGTATAACCATAGCGGATTGCGATATCTCCAAGTCCACCGCCGCCGACGGTTCCCGCCATTGCGGAATATCCTAAAATTGTTCCAAGTGAAATGGTTGCCCCTACGATCAGGGATGTACGCGCTTCCACTAACATGACTTTTGTTACAATGGTAAAATTGGATGCTCCCATGGAACGCGCTGCCTCAATGACACCTGCGTCCACTTCCTTTAAGGAAGACTCCACCATTCGTGCAATATATGGTGCCGCTGCTATGACAAGCGGTACGATCGTCGCTGTCGGACCATAGCTTCTTCCGATCAGAAATCTCGTAAACGGAATCAGCACGATCAGTAAAATCAAAAACGGTACGCTTCGGATCAGGTTTGCGATCACGTCTAATACCTTGTAAACTGCTGCATTCGGATGAATTCCATCTTTGTCAGTGACCGTTAAAAGAATTCCCATCGGAAGTCCGATCACATAACCGATCAGTGTCGATGTCAATGTCATATAAAGTGTGTCCTTGATGCCCTCTAACAGCATCATGATAATCTGCTCATTCCACATCTTCGGTCACCTCCTCAACTGCGAGTCCTTTTTCTTTTAAATATTCCTCAATATCCACCTGTAAATGTCTATCCTCCGGAAGTCCTAAAATCATTTCTCCCTTGGCTACACCGCCGACATTCTTGGTGTCTGCCCTTAAAATATTGACCGGTGTTTTAAACTGTAAGATCATGTTTGCAATGACCGGCTCAAATGCGGAATTTTCAGAAAAGACGATTCGGATCTTTTTATCTCCCTGCATGCGCTCCTGAACTGCATTTGCCAATGGTGCATTGTTATTCCCCGGCTGATCCCTTAAGATCAGTTCCTTTGCAGCTTTGGATTTCGGATGGGAAAAGATATCCTCCACAAGTCCGTCTTCCACTAACACACCATGTTCAATGATCGCCACATGGCTGCAGATCTCACGGATCACTGACATCTGATGTGTGATGATCACGATCGTGATGCCAAGTTTTTCATTGATCTCTTTTAGCAGCGATAGGATCGAAGCGGTTGTCTGTGGATCTAATGCGCTGGTCGCCTCATCGCAAAGTAAAATCTTCGGATCGGAAGCAAGTGCTCTTGCGATCGCAACTCTCTGTCTCTGTCCTCCGGAAAGCTGTGCCGGATATGCCTTTTCTTTTTCAGAAAGGCCAACCGTTTTTAACAGTTCTCTCGCTCTTTCTCTCGCCTCTTTCTTTTTCTTTTCCTGAATCTGCATCGGGAAACATACATTGTCAAGTACACTCTTTTGCATCAGAAGATTAAAATTCTGAAAAATCATCGCAATATCGCTGCGCTGCCCTCTTAATTCCTTCTCTGTCAATGCTCCTAATTCCTGACCCTCGATCAGCACCTGACCTTCTGTCGGTTTCTCTAAGAAATTTAAGCATCGTACCAGTGTACTTTTTCCAGCTCCCGACATACCGATGATTCCGTAGATATCGCCCTGCTCCACCGTCAGATTGATATCACTTAATGCCTCAACGGTCACTCCCTTTTGTTCAAACCTTTTATAGAGATGTCTGACCTCAATTGCTGCCATACATGTTCTCCTTTCTTCCTGCCCTATGTGAGCACCTGTCTGCACTCCGCGCTCCATATTAACACAAATTTTATTTTAAGGCAAAAAAACAGATGCTCCCTCGCGGAAACATCTGTTTTACATTTTCTATCAACGCATAAAATCAGATATCTTTCCGCACACGAAATCGTCCCATACAGCACATACACATCATGCCGCACATGGATCCTGTCATCATCATTTTGTCTGCTGTTGTATAGGTCTTAATTTCTGTACGCATATCTGATCTCTCCTTTCTCCTACTGCTCTGTCTTGATTTGATAGTCCTTATTATAACAGGTAGTTACAGAAAGTGTTAATATTGGAAACCTTGAGTTGGTTATAGGTTTCACCTATAACTGATTACATCACATTTTCCCTGTATTTTTTTAATTCTTCGATATAGATCTCCCCGATATGGCTGACTTTTGCCCCTTTCCGCTTCACATAGCCAATGCGCATTTTCTCCGTTTCCTTTAACGGGATTGCCATATAGTCACTGCCGTTTAGTTCCTCACAGATAATTCCGGAACAGAGCGTATAGGCATTTAATCCAATCATCAGATTCAGAAGCGTGGCACGGTCATTTGCCTTGATGAGTCTTTTATAATCATAAGTACTCTTCATTTCCTCCGCCAGATAAAGCGAATGGTGTTCGCCCTGATCAAAAGAAAGACATGGATACGCATCGAGTTCTTCCATCGAGATCACTTCCTGTTTTGCCAGCGGATGCCCGGACCAGAGGTAGACATAGGTGTCGCAGGAAAACAGTTCAATAAATTCCAATCCGTGTTCTCTGATGATCTTATTCATGACTTTCTCATTGAAATCATTCAGATATAAAACCCCGATCTCACTCCGGAAATTTTTTACATTCTCAAGTACATCATAAGTGGTGGTCTCATGGACTGCAAATTCATACTGTTCCATTCCGGCCTGTTTTACCGTCTCCACAAATGCCTTGACTGCAAATGTATAGTGCTGCATGGATACGCTGAACTTTTCTTTGACCTGCTTGTCGATATAGCGGGAAGTGAGCAGTGTAAACTGCTCCGTGACCTGTCTTGCATATCCTAAAAACTCTTCCCCCTCCGGTGTCACCAGGATTCCCCGGTTAGAACGCACAAACAGATCAAACCCGATCTCCGTTTCAAGTTCCCGGATCGTCTCTGAGAGACTCGGCTGGGAAAGAAATAGTGTCTTTGCCGCCTCATTCATCGATCCGCAGTCCGCGATCGTCAATGCATATTTTAACTGCTGCAGTGTCATCTGATCCTCCCTTTAACCTTCCACATCCCCAGTCTGTTTTAAATATCTCTTCTTGCTCGAAAAACCTCTTCCCGACACTTCACTGACTTTATTGATAATCACAAAGGCATCCGGGTCTACTTCATGGATCAGTTTTTCCGTTTTGGCAAGCTCACGCATGGATACCACCGTCAAAAGCATCATCGTGTTATTTCTTAAGAACCCTGTCTCACTGTTTAACAGTGTCACACCGCGGTCAATATCTTTTAATACCGCTGTGCGGATCTCATCAATATGGCTGCTGACGACCTTGATCTGCATTTTCGTAGTTCCAAGCATCAGACATTTATCCAGCACTGCGCTGTATACGATCACAAGCAGAATGCCATAGAGTACCTGTTCACCTGTGCTGTGAAATACCTGAAGGAGTAAGATCAGCATATCAAATACATAGATGGAACTTGACACCGGAATCTTAAAATACTTATTTAAGATCAGCGGCGGAATATCCATGCCGCCCGTGGAAGCCCCCATCCGGATGACAAGTCCGATCGCTGCCCCGATACAAATACCGCCAAAAACAGTACACAAGATCAGGTCATCGGTAATCCGGTAACCCCCAAGCAGCCTTGTGATCAGTTCGAGTGCAATCGGGTAGCTGAATGTGCTGACAATCGTATTTGCCGCAAACTTCCACCCGAATGCAAAAAATCCGATCAGAAACATAATGGTATTAAATCCAAATACAAACACGGTGACCGGCGTGTGGAAAACATCATTGACAAACAGTGCGATACCGGTCGTTCCACCGGTGATCAGCCCGCTTGGCAGAATAAACATTGCAATTCCAAATGCATAAATGCAGTTTCCAAATATCACAACCAATGTTTCCACAATTCTTTTTAAAATCTGTCGCATAAAACTCTCCATTCCTGCATGTGAAAAATCTTATTCTTCACACGGATGTCTCTCCGTAGTTATTCTTCGTCATCCTCATCCATGACATCTTCTTCATATTCGTCATACGCTCTCTGATGTCTCTTTTTGCTGCGGTTTTGATCCTGATGCGCCACATCCCGGATCAGACTTACGATTCCTTTATAAATCTCCCGGATGACCGCAAAAATAAAAAACATCACGATAAACCCGACTACTCCAAATACGATATCTGCAAATTCCATATTGCCGGTATTCGTCACCTTCTGTCCGATCTCAATCGCAAATGTGATCACGATGATCAGTGTAAAAACATAAATCCATGCGATCACCATCACATGAT
>ENA-OXIO01000219-OXIO01000219.1-human-gut-metagenome-genome-assembly--contig:-NODE-219-length-16315-cov-5.2762_pt1 | contig 16315 bp, 14 predicted proteins | sample MGYA00249818_ERZ652363 | MGnify/ENA primary metagenome ERZ652363 (study PRJEB26925, sample SAMN05826857) | human gut metagenome | biome: ENVO:2100002; feature: ENVO:00000062; material: ENVO:00002003...
TATCGGAAAAAAGGAAAAAGGGGAAAAAGAGTTCAGTGAGATTATAAAGCAGGCATTGGAGCTTGGCGGATTTAGGGAAGATCAGGAGAAGAAAGAGATTTTAGTCGGCTTTGGGCATGCCGCAGCTTTAAGTCAGGCAGATAAGATCGTGGAGGCGGTAAAAGGCGGACAGATCCGGCACTTTTTCCTGATCGGCGGCTGTGACGGAGCCAGACCGGGAAGAAATTATTACACGGAATTTGCTCAGATGGTGCCGAAAGACTGTGTGATCTTAACACTCGCCTGTGGAAAATACCGGTTTAATAAGTTAGACTTTGGGGAGGTGGCAGGACTGCCAAGACTTTTAGATGTCGGACAGTGCAATGATGTATATTCGGCGGTCAGGATCGCCACAGCGCTTGCGGATGCGTTTGAAACTGATGTCAACGGACTTCCGCTTTCCATGATCGTTTCGTGGTATGAACAGAAAGCGGTGGCAGATCTCTTGGCACTTTTAAGTCTCGGTGTCCACAATATCTATCTTGGACCGACACTGCCTGCATTTTTAAGTCCGAATGTATTACAGTATCTGACCGATACGTTTCATTTGAGACAGATCAGTAATGCTGAGGATGATATTAAGACCTGTCTCAAACAAGATATTGCGTAAAATAAAAGATGATCTGCATGATGAATGAATAGAATGTCTGCGGAAATTTTGGTGTCTGTGTAAAGAAATCACGACTCGAAAAATCCAAGCTGCTCTAACGCATAAGCGATACCATCCTCGCTTGCGCGTTTTGTTACAAAAGATACCTGATCAAACAGGGAAGCCGGGGAAGCATTTCCCATGGCGACGCTGTTTGGTACATAAGAGAGCATCGGAAGATCGTTGTTGCTGTCGCCGATCGCATAGGCGGCGTCAAGATCCAGATGATAATAGTCAAGCACATACTGGATGCCGGTCGCTTTGCTGTAACCGATTGGAACAAATTCGCGGAAGGTACCGCCGCGGTCGATGCAGGTAAAATAAGGATCGCTGACTTTCCGGAATTCTTCTAACTGGTCAGGAGTCTGATACCAGACCACAAATTTATCGCAGAAAAAATTCGGATTTTCCAAATTCTCCGGCATATCATAGCCGCGGTTTAAAAATGCTTTATACTGGTGTATGGCATCCGGGTGTGAGAGGGATCTGCTTTTATCAAAGGCAACTTCTTTTCTGGATTCGAAAAGAATATCCACATTGGTTTTGCGTGCCGCCTCTAACAGCTGCATGGTAATGCTGTGTGTCTGTGCAACGTGCAGTGCCTCTGTGCCGGAACAGAAAATATTTGTGCCGCATCCGCAGACATATCCGTCAAAACCGATCCGTCTGAAACGTGGTTCCACGTTCTGAAAGCAGCGGCCGGTATTAATAAACATCAGATGACCAAAGGTGCGCGCATGTCTAATGGCATTTATGGCACTCTTCGGCAGGGAACCGTCGATCTCCGAGGTTAAGGTTCCGTCAATATCAAAAAAAGCAATTTTTTTCATAGGCTGATCTCCGTAAAATAATGATGATAAATATTTTTAACCGAAAGAATTGTACGGTATTTTTTTCGAATTGTCAAAATGAAATGGGAAATGGTATAATGATCAGGAAAATACTGTGAAAACAGCGTGGGAATGGAGGATTACCATGAAATATCATACGATAAATGAACTGGATCATTTTTGTTTTAAGGAGGCATACATTGCGCAGATCTGCGCGGTAAACGGGATGTTTGAAATCGTATTTGATAATGTGACGATTCTGCCGGCGAATTCCTGCAACCGCGATATCCGGGAGATGCGTGCAAATGAACTGGTTTTAAAGATCAGTGAGCCGAAAATTGAAGCACTGGTGGAGGAAGGCTATAAAGTCTATGATGCGAACGGCAATTTAAAACAGAAAAATGAGGATATTACGATCGCACCGGAGGCGTATGCAGACAAATTCAAAGAATTAGAGGGCTGTGAAGTGTATTCCATTGAGCAGGAAAACGGAAATTATGTTATTTCCATCGATACGGAGGATCATACCTTTTTGCTTCGCATCAGCGGTTCCGGGGATACACAAGAGTGGGATCGTTTCCTGAACAAATAACCGGAGATAAAAGGAGCATACGAATGAAAATATTAGTGACAGGCTTTGAACCGTTTGGCGGAGCAGTGATCAATCCTGCCTACGAGGCAGTCAAACTTCTCCCTGATGTGATAGCGGGGGCAGAAGTGATCAAAATTGAAATCCCGACCGTGTTTGGAAAGGATGAGGAAGTGGTCAGGGCTGCAGTGGAGAAACATCATCCGGATGCAGTTTTATGTGTCGGACAGGCTGGTGGAAGATCCGGGATCACAGTGGAAAAAGTCGCAATCAATCTGATGGAAGCGCGTATCCCGGACAATGAGGGAAAGCAGCCGCTCGATACACCAATCCGGGAAGACGGAGAAAATGCATATTTTGCGTCGCTTCCAGTCAAGAGCATGGTACAGTATATGAAAGAGGCAAAGATCCCGGCGCGCGTTTCCTATACAGCCGGAACTTTTGTCTGCAACGATATCATGTACCGTGTCCTCTACATGATCGATAAGGAATATCCACATATGAGGGGTGGATTTGTCCATGTCCCATACTTACCTGAGCAGACGCTTGATCTGCCGGAGGGAACACCGAGCATGCCGGCGGAGATGATCGCAAAGGCATTAGAGTGCGGCATCCGGGCGATCGTTGAGAACGAGGCAGATGTGAAGACGATCAGTGGGGAGACGCACTGACCTGGTGCACATGACAACGTGAGTGTGTGACAACCGGCAATCATAAAAAAGAATATCACGAAAAACGAAAAATGCCGGAGTGGTGCAAAAAGATGTGTGCCACTCCGGCATTTTTATATGACACACTTATTTAACGCTTTCTTCACATAACCATCACATTGCAATCAGCTGTTCTTTAGGTTGCAATGTTATTTTTGTATTGTCAAAACGGAGCGCATGAGTATGGAAAGTGAGGAAGGCAATGAGAAAACCAGGAAAAAGAATGGCAAGTGTGATCGTCAGCATCGCAGCAGTCTGTGTGATGACCGGCGGAATCGGATATCAGGCTGCAGTATCCGGAGCACAGACGGACAGTACGGAAAATAGTGTAAAAGCTCAGAATACAGACCAGCAGGAGAGTACAGACGGCTCTTTTTCGGAAGAAGGTACCACGCAGATCGGTACGGTCAGCCAGATGCCGGAATTTACGGTAAATGCAGTCACAATGACCGTGGAAGAAGTCTATGCTTCATCCGGGGATACCGTGAGCATAGGGGATGCCCTGTTTAAACTGACGGATGAGAGCATGGAAGCGGCAAAATCATATTACGAAGATGCCATCAGTGATGCCGAGAATACATTAAAAACAGCCGAGGCGAATCTTGCAAGCGGAAAACTTTCTGCGGAGAGCACAAAGCAGGACGCCGATCTGACAGCTCAGACCGCAGCGGACAGTTATCAGGCACAGGTAGATGCGCTAGATGCCGCAGTGGAAGAAAAAAAAGAAGCCTATGATGAGGCGGTAGAGCAGATTTCGGAATATCAGACGAAGATCGATAACAATGATTACTATGTGGAGTGTGCGATTGATGAAAAAAAGGCTGCAGTTGATGCAGCGACAACAGCATTAGCGCAGGCACAGGATACGCTGACACAGGCACAAAATTCGGATAATAGTGCAAGTCAGGCGGTATCGACGGATTTAACTTATATCAAGGCGCAGATCGAGGCGGGAGCGGATTCGGATACATTACTTTCTGTTGTACAGCAGGCAATGGATGATTATACGACGAGGGAGCAGCAGTCGGATACGCTGACACAGGCACAGCAGTCTGCAGATGCTGCACAGAGTACACTCGAACAGGCACAGAAGGAATTTGACTCCGCGGTCGAAACTTACAATAAAAATGTGGAAGAAACCAACACTGAAATTACGGAACTGACGGATAGTCTGGATGATTTAAAATCTGACTATGAACAGGCAGAGCGTGATGCGACAACGCAGAAAGCAGAACTGCAAAATGAATATGACACTGCAGTGGTGGAAGGAAAATATGCGGGAAGTACCTATGAATCGACCGTCTCGGAACTGGAGAGTGCAGTGGAGTCCGCGCAGGATACACTTGATACATTAAAAGAGGAACAGACAGCACTTCTTGCATTAGAAAATGGTGTTGTTACGGCGGATGAAGATGGAACGATCGCGGCAGTGCCTTATGAGGCAGAAGATACGCTGCAGTCAGGTACTGCGTTTGCGCTGTATTGTGATACACAGACGATCATGATTTCCGTGGAAGTGCCACAGGAGAATATCGCACAGGTTGGTGTCGGCGATGAGGTATCTGTCATGATAGCAGGCAACCGGGATGGAGCAGTGACAGGAACTGTCTCATCAATCGCATCTTCGGCAACGACCGGAGGCAGTGTTTCGAATGTTACTTATGCAGTGATCATTTCAATTGATAATTCGGATGGAAGACTTGGTTCTGGTTCTTCCGCAACCGTTACATTTCAGGGAGAGCAGGAGGAAAAAACAGAATGAAAAAGAAAAAAGTGACAGTAGTTCTTTCATTGGGCGCAGCAGCACTTCTTTTGATCGGAGGGATCAGCGTATATGCACATCAGACTTCGGACAGCGGCGAATCAGAAACGGTTTATAAAGAAACGACAGCAGAATATGGAACGCTTACCGTCGGGATTACAGAGAGTGGAAGTGTGACAATCGGAAGCATTTCACAGGATATGGATGAAGATATCAGTACGTCTTCAAATTCTGGCAGCAGCCAGACAAGTGGAACCCAGACAACAGGAACATCCACCAATAATTCATCGGTGGTACTGGAGGTAGAGGAAGTGTATGTTTCAGTCGGACAGCAGGTAAAAGCGGGCGATGCACTGTTAAAGCTGACAGATGAGAGCATTGAAAAATACAGGAAAAAATTAAAGGAAGCTGTGACGGAGGCTTCGGCAGATTATAACTCTGCAGCACTCAGTTCGGCAAAAGAAAAGGTAAGTGCGAACTATTCTTATAACTTAAGTGTGGCGGAGGGAAGTGTTGCACAGGAAGAATATGAGGCAACCATCAGTGAACTGCAGGATGCGGTGGATGAGGCCCAGGAGGCAGTGGATGAGTCACAGGCACTTCTTACCTATTATCAGGAAATGATCGACAGTGGAATGGATTTAAGTGAGTCACTTGCAGATGAGCAGGGAAATTATGACAAACTGTACAATAAATTAAAAGCGGCAAAGAGTGCATACACTACAAAATCTGTGGAGGCAGAGAAAAAATACAAAGAGGCAATGTTATCCTACGAAAATGCAGACAGTCAGTATTCCGCAGATGTGGCAGGCGTGGATGTATCAGTGGATACGGCGCAGGACACGTTGACAGATGCCAAAGAGGCTTTATTTGAATTTGAAGCATTTGTCGGAGATGGCACAATCTATTCGGATTATGACGGCACGATCATGTCGGTCGGATATGAGGCAGGAGATGATCTGTCTGCAGGCACGATCATTGTGACATTTGCGGACACAGATGCAGTGACGATGACAGTATCTGTTTCCGAGGAGGATATCTCTGAGATCGCAATCGGAGACGAGGTCATGATCGAGCTCAACGCTTATGAGGACCAGACATTTTCCGGTGAAGTTGAAAGTATTGATACTTCCGTATCGAGTGGTTCTTCCACAGTCTCTTATAATGTGACGGTAAAAATAAATGGTGACGTGGACGGCATTTACACGGATATGACAGGAAATGTGACATTCATTGAAAAACAGGTGGCAGACGTTGTCTATGTTTCTAATAAAGCGATCATCAACGAGGGAACGGTTTCTTATGTGAAAGTCAAAGACAGTGATGGAACCATTGAGAAAAAAGAAGTGACTACCGGATTTTCCGATGGCGTCAATGTGGAGATCACAGAGGGACTTTCCGAGGGAGAGACGGTTCTGATAGAAAGTCAGGTGACGGGCGAATGAAACCATCGGAATTATTAAGACTTGTCTGGATCAATATTACCCAGAATAAATTTAAAACAATCATGACGTCGATCGGTATCATTGTCGGCGCGGCAACGATCGTGATGGTGATTGCCATCGGAAAAGGCGGTCAGGAGGATGTGGCAGACCAGTTTAAAAACTTAAATGCAGGTGCAATCGACATTTCCTATGACGGTGGTGATAAAAACCGTGGTGGAAATCAAAGTTCCGATGACTCCTCAGACTCAGGAATGATGATGATGCCTTCCGGCAGCGGTGCACCATCCGGCAGCAGTTCATCGGGAGGGTCAGGGGCTTCCGGTGGACCTTCGGGAGGATTTACGGGCGGTGGCGACTCTTCCGGCGGTGGACCGTCGGGTGGCCCCGGAGGTGGAAATGGTGGTGACGGAGGCGGCATGCCGGGTGACATGGGTGGCTTCTTTGGCGGCGGCAGTGATATGGAAGACCGCATGAACCAGGAAAATATCACGTTAGATGAAGATGACGTGGACGATATTGAAACTTTTGTCTCCGGGATCTCAGCGGCAACGATCTCCTATACGACAAGGTCTGCCGTGGATGGCGGTGATCTCGATGAGGCACAGACCTACTCGATCGCCGGAGTCAGGGACAACTATGCAGCTATCAGTAATCTCAGTCTTGCAGTCGGAGATTTTATCACAGAATCCGATGATGAGAATAAAGAAAAAGTCTGCGTGCTAGGCGCTTCTATTGCGGAAGAGATCTTTGGAAGTGCAATCGATGCATATGGCAGTGTGATCTATATCGATGACCGATCTTATGTGGTAAACGGGGTGCTTTCTTCTATGGGTACGGTGGCTTCCGGTATCAGCCCGGATGATTCCGTTTTCATTCCGTATGCGACCGGGGTGAAATATTTAGTGGGAACGAATGTAAGTCCGACTATCACCGTGATCGCGGAGGACGTAAGCAATGTGTCCGGTGTCACGGAGGAGATCACGGAAGTGCTTGCAACTTCTTATCCGAATGCAGAATTTACCTTTGAGGATGCGGGAAGCAAGATGGAAGCCGCATCGGCGTCCAATGAGATATTGACGATGCTTCTGATGGCTATGGCAGCCATTGTATTTGTGGTTGGTGGTATCGGCATCATGAACGTATTGTTTGTATCTGTCAAAGAGCGCACCAATGAGATCGGTATTTTAAAGGCAATCGGCTGCTCCCAGAGGAATATTTTGTTTGAATTTTTAGCGGAGGCGGCTGCAATCAGTCTGATCGGCGGCGTGCTTGGCATTGTGGCAAGCCTGCTCGTCACTCCGGTGGCACAGTATCTTGGTGTGCGTGTTGAACTGACACCAGCAGCATTCCTGATTGCACTGCTGTTTGCACTCATCACGGGAACACTGTTTGGATTCTATCCGGCGTATAAGGCGTCGAAACTGGTGCCGGTGGAGGCGCTGGGGGCAGAGTAAAAGAGGGAAAGGTTTAAGGCGGTTGATGAAGAAGAAAGTAACGATTGTGGTTGTAATTGTATTAGTGATTGTACTTATTGCGGCATGTGTGATGTGGCGGATAGGTGGAGTTGAGACGGAAAGTGCGCTGGGGGATCATCAGAAGTATGTCTATGCGTATGTTTCGTCGATTGAGGGGAATGAAGTTACTTATATGGAAGTGGATGAGTCGGTGGCGAAGGCGGCGGAAGAACGGGCGAAGGAGAAGGCAAAGGCGGAAGATGGTGCCGGTTCGGACAGTACAGGTCAGGGTGATAAAAGTGATGGCGGCACAGGTTCAGCAGGTCAGAGTGATAAGAATGATGGCGGCACAGGTTCAGCAGGTCAGAGTGATAAGAGCGGCGGCACAGGTTCAGATGAAGATAAATCCGGTATGGGAACACCACCGGATATGGATGGATCATCCGGTGGAGATCAGACGCCTCCGGATATGGACAGCACCGAGATGCCGCAGGGCGCACCGGGCGGCATGTCCGATATGACAGGCGAGACAGTCACAACTATGATACCTGTTGGCGTAACCGTACATACAACATCTGACACTACGACCACCTTCTCACGCCTTGCCTCAGGTGATCTGCTAAAAATATTGGTAGAAACAGATAGTGACGGAAATGAAATAATCGAAGAAATCTGGATGTTACAGTAACGTAACGGCAGCATGGCTGATTGTAAAACTCATCAAAAACTGAAAATAATTGTGAAACTGGCACTGGTTTATAAGAAGGTGCTGGGGAGCCGTCGGTACTTAGCGCATGTATTTTATGCGCTTAGTATCCGCTACGAGCGACACGCAGCGAGAGCGTGCCTTCGCTAAACCAGTGCCAGTTTCACAATATTCAAAAAGGAAAAACTGAGTTTTAAAATCAGCCATGCGAGCCACACACAGAAAGGAGCACACATGGACGCAGCACAAATCCTAAAACCATTTGCAAATGAACATATACCGGCAGACACAAAAGAAACTGCCACAGCAGAACACACATCCGTGATCATCACCATGCAAAATGTAAACAAATCCTACAAGATGAGATCTGGTTCCCTGCATGTATTAAAAGACATTTCCCTGACCGTCGAACAGGGAGAATACCTTGCCATCTTAGGGCCATCCGGTTCCGGCAAAAGTACCCTGATGAACATCATCGGCTGTATGGATGTCTTAGACGAGGGAACCTATAACCTTGACGGTGTGGAGATCGAAAAGGCAAAGGAAAAAGAACTGACCAATATCCGCAACCAGAAGATCGGATTCATTTTCCAGAAATATCATCTGATTCCGACCTACAATGTACTTCAGAATATCGTCATGCCGCTTTTGATGCGTGGAATGACCTTGAAGGATGCAAGAGATGCCAGCATGGATACCATTGCAATGTTAGGGCTTGCAGAGCGTATCGATCACAAACCGAATGAGCTTTCCGGCGGTCAGCAGCAGCGTGTTGCAATCGCGCGTGCCTTAGTCGGACAGCCGACGATCCTCTTAGCAGATGAGCCGACCGGAGCCTTAGACCGTAACAGCGGAAAAGAAGTGCTGAAACTATTTCAGTGTCTGAGTGATATGGGAAATACGATCGTCATGATCACGCATGATTTAAGCGTTGCCGAACATGCGAAGAGAGTGGTACGTATCGTGGATGGGGAACTCTATGAAAATTAGAGGTGGTTTTCATCTGTCCTGTGTGGTATGTTAATATAAAAGGCATTTGGTTTACAATAAAAACAAGGAGAGCCGCACATGACAAACGAAGAGATCTGCGTATGGCTAAAGGCAGAAGCAGAACCAAAATTTCAGAGGTTTACATCCGGTCTGATCCCCGGAACAGATCCGATCATAGGTGTGCGTATCCCAAAGCTGCGCACTCTTGCAAAAAAGATTGCAAAAGAGGACTGGCGCGGGTATTTGGAACACGCTGCCTGCGATACTTATGAGGAGATCATGCTGCAGGGACTCGTACTCGGATATGCAAAAGGAGAGATTGATGAGCTTTTGGAATATGTGCGGGCATTTATCCCGAAGATCCATGACTGGTCGATCAATGACTGCTTTTGTGCAACTTTTAAAATTGCGCAGAAACACCGCGAAAAAGTCTGGAATTTTCTGATGCCGTATGCGAAATCAGATCAGGAATTTGAGCAGCGCGTCGTTGCAGTTATGCTGATGGATCATTTCCTGACAGAGGCATACATTGCGCGTGTGCTGGCTGTGTGGGACAGACTCGACCATCCGGGATATTACAGGAAAATGGGAGTTGCGTGGGGCGTTGCAACTGCATATGCAAAGTACCCAAAGGAAACACATGCATTTTTACTGGAGAATCATTTGGATGACGAAACATACAATAAGGCGATCCAGAAAATGATCGAATCTTACCGGATATCGGCGGAGGATAAAGAGATATTGCGCGGAATGAAAAGGAAACTGCAAAAATAAGTGATATTGTGCGAAATGAAAAGGAAATTGTAAAAATAAAAGGGGAGCAGTAGCATGAGTGTTGATACACAAAAAATCATAGAGATCGTAAAACAGGTCAAACCGTTATTTTTAGACCGTGAGGGCTCATCACAGATCAAGGTAAAGGGTGTTGCGGATTTTGTGACACAGATCGATTTTAAAGTGCAGGAGCAGGTAAAAACCGCACTCTATGAACTGTACCCGGAAATTCAGTTTATGGGGGAGGAAAAGGACAACAGCGATATTGACTTTGACGGTGATGTCTGGATCTTAGATCCGGTGGATGGGACGACCAACCTGATCCATGATTTCCGAAACAGTACACTTTCACTGGCACTTGCAAGAAAGGGTGTACTAACGCTTGGAATTATATATCATCCGTATTCTGATGAAATATTTGTGGCAGAACGGGGAAAGGGAGCATTGTTAAATGGCAGCCCAATCTCCGTCAGCAAAAGGCATAATTTTTCCGAGTGTCTGATCTCCATAGGAACAAGTCCATATTACCGCGAACTTGCAAAAGAAAATTTCAGAATTTTTGAAAAGGTATTTACGGATTGTGCGGATATCCGAAGAATTGGTTCTGCGGCATTAGAACTTGCCTATGTGGCGGCAGGAAGAATCGATGCATACTTCGAACGCAGTTTAAAACCCTGGGATTATGCAGCCGGAATACTGCTTGTGGAAGAAGCGGGTGGAAAAGTCACGGATTATAAAGGAAACCCGGTGGATATCACCGGAAATTCCGATATTGTGGCGGGAAGCCAGACGATCGGGGAGATCCTGGTAGAGAAATATTTGTAAAAAAGGGAGTCAACATGTCTGACTCCTCTTTTAGGGTATCTTCTGTAAATATATGAGTTTCATATCCTCTCGATTTTTAAAATTTTTGTTCTTTCGCCGGATATTATATTTCCGGTGTTTCTACCATAGTTTTTCTCGACATCATCCTCTTTTCGTTACTTGTTTTCTTAGTTTTTATATTTTCTGCTTAACAAGCATAATTATAAGGCGCGTTTTATATATAAACAATATAAATTCTTCTTGACAAGCATATTTTATGGATGGAGAACATGCATGAAAGCATTTTGGTATAACGATGATCGTAAAAATGTATGTGGCATCAAGATACGAGAACTTCGCAAGGAAAAACATATTTCCACAAAAAAATTAGAGATTATTTTTTATGTGTTATCCGACTACATTTTTGTGCAATAATTACAAATACCATTAAAATAACGTCTTTTTGATGACATAGTATAAGCAATATGCTAAAATCCATTCAAAGCATGACATTCTGAATTATCTACACGGACATATGTGCCATTCTATTCACAGGTCAAAATCATAAGAATTTTCAATGCTTTTATTATCCACACATTTAAGCAGGGAGAATTCTAAAGAACCAGAGATTTCTCCCAGACAACACAGAGGAGGAGAAATGAATGGGGACAGCGGACATCGTAACAAAAGAGTATATGCGGGGAAATGCCGTATTTGCGGATGCATTTAATTATCTGATTTACAATGGAAAAAAGGTGATTGACCCGGCAAATCTGAAAGAGATCGATCCGACAGAGATTGCACTGCCGTTTGATGATGAAGCAAAAGCCGGTAAAGAAAAAGATGGTGAAGATAAGAATAGAAAAGCGCAGGGAACAGAGTGGAGTTCTGTGAAAAATGAATCGGTGAGAAAGAAAACTGCCGGCAGAGCAGGCAAAAAAACAGATGCAGTGCAGAGATACCGTGATCTTTTAAAATTTGCGGTAATCAAACAGGATGAAAGAACGTCCTATGTTCTTTTGGGCATCGAAAACCAGACGGATGTCCATTATGCGATGCCTGTCAGAAATGCCATCTATGATGCCCTGCAATATGGCAGACAGGTGTCGGACATAGCTGCCGGACACCGCTGGAACAAAAAAGAGTTTTCGGGAAAAAATAATGGTGAGTATCTGTCCGGATTTTTAAAGGAAGATCATATCAGACCGGTGATTACGCTTGTGATTCATTTTGGAGCAGAGGAATGGGATGGTCCGTTATCATTGCACGAAATGATGTCGACAAGAGATATGGAACTCTTAAGTTTTGTGGAGAATTATCGCATTCACCTGATCGATCCGGCAAAACTGACGGAAGAACAGCTGGATCAATTTTCCACGAGCCTGAAAGAAGTCATGGGATATATCAAGTACTCAAAAAATAAGGAACAGCTGTTGAAATTTTTGCAGACAGATACCCATAGAAGCATAGAAATGAATGCGGTAAGAGTGATAAAGACGATCACGAATACACCGATTGAAGTATCAGAAGAAGAGGAGGAGATAGAGATGTGTAAGGCAATCGAAGATCTGATCGCGGAGAGCGAAGCGCGTGGCAGAGCAGAAGGAGAAGTTCGTGGCAGAGCAGAAGGAGAAACACGGGGAGAAGCGAAGGGCATGATAGAAATCTGCCTCGATATGAGTTTTTCCAAAGAGGATATTTTGAAAAAGTTACAGGAAAAACTAAATATATCCCTGCAGCAGGCGGGGGAGTATTTTGAGATGTATGGGAAACATATTGTTTAAAAACAATATAAATTAATATAATTCTTATAAAGCATGACATTCTGAATTATCTACACAGGCATATGCGCCATTCTATGAACAGATCGAAATCATAAGAATTTTCAATGCTTTTATTACTCACATATTTAAGCAGGGAGAATTCTTAGAAACCCAAAGATTTCTCCTAAACAACACAGAGGAGGAGAAACAAATGGGGACAGCGGACATGGTAACAAAAGAGTATATGCGGGAAAATGCCGTATTTGCAGATGCGTTTAATTATCTGATCTACAATGGGAAAAAGGTGATTGATCCGGCAAAGCTGAAAGAGATTGATCCGACAGAGATTGCATTGCCGTTTGGTGATGAAGAAAAAGCCGGTGAGGATAAGAAAGGGAAAGTGCAGGAAACAGAGTGGAGTTCTGTGAAAAATGGATCTGTGAGAAAGAAAACTGCCGGCAGAGCAGGAAAAAAAACAGATGCGGTGCAGAAATACCGCGATATTTTAAAATCAGTAGTCATCAAACAGGATGAAAAGATGTCGTATGTTTTATTAGGTATCGAGAACCAGACGGATGTTCATTATGCGATGCCCGTCAGAAATGCCATCTATGATGCCCTGCAATATGGCAGACAGGTGGCGGATATAGCTGCCGGACACCGTCGGAACAAAAAAGATTTTACAGGCAAAAGCAATGGTGAGTATTTGTCCGGATTTTTAAAGGAAGACTGCATCAAACCAGTCATCACACTTGTGATTCACTTTGGAGCAGAGGAATGGGACGGACCGTTATCTTTGCACGAAATGATGTCTGTAAGTGATATAGAAATTTTAAGTTTTGTGGAGAATTACCGGATTCATCTGATCGATCCGGCGAAGTTGACGGAAGAACAACTAAATAAATTTTCCACAAGTATGAGGGAGGTTATAGGGTATATCAAGTACTCGAAAAATAAAGATAAATTGTTAGAATTTTTGAGGACAGATGCCCATAGAAGTATTGAAATGAATGCTGCAAGAGTGATAAAGACGATTACAAATACACCGATCGAAGTATCAGAAGAAGAGGGGGAGATAGAGATGTGTAAGGCAATCGAAGATCTGATCGCGGAGAGTGAAGCGCGTGGCAGAGCAGAGGGAGAAGTTCGTGGAGAAGCGCGTGGCAGAGCAGAAGGAGAAACACGGGGAGAAGCGAAGGGCATGATAGAAATCTGCCTCGATATGAGTTTTTCCAAAGAGGATATTTTGAAAAAGTTACAGGAAAAACTAAATATATCCCTGCAGCAGGCGGGGGAATATTTTGAGATGTATGGGAAAAGGACGGTGTAATTGTACATTGAAAATGAAAAACGCTGAATCCATGATAAATCAATGGAAACAGCGTTTGGGCAAAATCAATAAAAGAAATGTTACATTTCAACTACAGCAACACCCCATCCGCCTAAGTCAATTTTATCTCCACAGACAATGGATGTTTCTGAAACCAGTTCTATGCCGTCTTTTCCTCGGTGTGTGACAGAAACCGGATCCTTTGAATAGTTCAGATAGTAGCACAATTCTTTACCGGAATCATTGATACCTCTTTTTACAATGAGTGGATAATGCGGTGCATCTGAGGAAAGATCTCCACCGGAAAAGCCGGTTTCGTGCAGGAAAGATAAAAGCACGGATTCTAACAGTTCATCATTTTCAAACATCGTTCCAAAATAAAGTGTGGAACCATTTCCATATTGATTTTTTGCAGCAGCGGCATAGCGTTCATATGCCGGATGGCTGTATTTTAATACCGGTACAGCGGTATCACAGGTGATAAGCTCCATCCATTCACAGGCGGAGGAGGTCAGGGAAAAGGCAGAGTCATCCGGATGTGAAAAATGCTCCTGTGCAGCCGCCATGACATCGCTTTGAACCGGCACGATATCCACATGATGCGGGTGTGTAAACTGATCGTAGTGAAGTCCCAGACATTCATGCAGGATATGTGGCTGCATGTCCGGATAAATCTTTAAATATTCATCGGAAAAACCGCTTCGGAATGTGGTGATCAGATGTCCGCCGTTTCTGACATAGGAATCTAATGCCAGAAGCAGAGATTCCGGTGCACTGTAGAGTGCCGGTACGATCAGACATTCATAGCTGGAAAAATCCCGTTCCTTAGAAGAAATCATATCGTATTCAATATTTAACCGGTAGAGGGCATCTGAAAACCAGCGCATTACAGTGTTGTAGCCGTTGGCTCCGGCATTTTCAAGCGGAAACTGGGTGAATCCGGTCAGCGAGGCATTATCAAGCATAATGGCGATCTTGTTTTCTTTTTTCAGGTTTTTTAAATGAAAACCGATCTTATTCCATTCGTTTCCGATCACGACAGCTTCACGGTAAGTCTCATTTTCAGAAAAATCGTGGGAGAGCACACCTTTCCAGTAACTTTCAATTGCATTGTGGATCGAATGCCAGTGCCAGTACATCACACTGTTTGAGCCGTTTGCGATATGGCTGTATGCCTGCAGGCGGAGCTGTCCCGGATAAGGAAGCCACGGAGTCAGTCCCTGAGCCTCGGTCTCTAAGATCAGATAATTGTCCTTTTTCAGACTGCGTGAGATATTTCCACATACGGTAATTTCTGCACCGGTCAGTTCCTCATTAGAAGGATGGTAAATATCGGCACCAGCCACTGTCATGCAGCGTGAGGCATCGTACTGGTCGACCTGGGACTGATAACCGATCGAGTGTGTGGTCCAGTCAAAATCAAAATTTTGTGTGATAAACTGATCATCCCGTTTGTACTCGCGGACAATATCAGCCTGCCAGCTCAAAAATTTAGTGACAAGTGAACGCTGAAATTTACAAAATTCAGCGGCAAGACTCTGGTTGATCGTACCTCTGACATCCGGGAAATCATCCCAGTCATTCACACGGTTGCTCCAGTAATCCAGTCCAAACTCATGGTTAAAATCATTGATATCCGGAAAATTTTCTTTTAAATAATCTACAAACATTGCCTGGACACGGGGACCGGCAGTTCCATAACTTTTGGTCTCATTGTCAAGCTGATAGCCGATCACATGCGGCACATCTTTCACATGCTCCATCAGAACGCGGATCACACGCTCTGCGTGGGAGAGATAATCCGGGTTTGTGATATCCATATTCTGGCGGTGGCCGTAACGTTCGCGGCCGTTCTGGGTGATTGCCAGGATGTCCGGATATTTTTTTACCAGCCATGTCGGTACGGCATAGGTCGGTGTCCCGACGATCACGGAAATATGGTGGCGTGCGGCAGCGTCTAACATTCTGTCGATATGAGTAAAATCATACACGCCTTCCTGCGGCTCTAAAGTACTCCATGTTGATTCCGCGATACGGATAACATTCATGCCTGCTTTTTCCATCATTTCCATATCCTTTTCCACACGGTCATATGGAAGATATTTGGAATAGTATGCAGCTCCAAAATACAATTTATCTGTTTTCATATTGCCCTTTCTCTTTATGGTTTTTGTAAGTATGATATGCGAAATAACCGTTTGCGCAAATATAGTATATCATCCACAATTTTGTGTGTAAACCGTAATAACGAATGCAATAGATAAAATTTTGCAAATGGCTGTAAATGCACGAAAAAAGGTATATAAAGCGGAAAAACAGAAAAATAAAGGCATATTTATTCAAAAAAATGTAAAAACAAGTGCACAACGATGTAGTTTGGTTGCATAAAGATAAAAAGAAAATCGTGAAAACGCTAAAATCTAAATAATAAAAATTGGTTAAAATGCCAAAGAAACGCTAAAATGGATTA
>ENA-OXIO01000236-OXIO01000236.1-human-gut-metagenome-genome-assembly--contig:-NODE-236-length-15619-cov-5.55114_pt1 | contig 15619 bp, 10 predicted proteins | sample MGYA00249818_ERZ652363 | MGnify/ENA primary metagenome ERZ652363 (study PRJEB26925, sample SAMN05826857) | human gut metagenome | biome: ENVO:2100002; feature: ENVO:00000062; material: ENVO:00002003...
CAGACACAGCTTTGTGCAATTTGATAGCCACTAAGTTGTGGGCCACCTTTTGACACCCGAATCTTTATATGAAATGATCTATGATTTACTCGGATATGTTCTATAAAAATGGTATAGACAGTGAACTTTTAATTTGCTAACATAAAATTAATACTGGAAGTGTATATTGCAGGGAGGGTCAAACATATGGAATTAAATCAGAATACAGAAAAACTGGACAATTATAGAAAACGTGCTGCAGAGCTGGTCGGGAAAATGACACTGGAAGAAAAAGTGGCACAGACTCTGTATCAGGCACCGGCGGTGGAACGGTTAAATATAAAGGCTTATAACTGGTGGAATGAGGCATTGCACGGTGTGGCGCGGGCCGGCACGGCGACGGTATTTCCACAGGCAATCGGTCTGGCGGCAACATTTGATGAGGATCTGTTAGAGCAGGTCGGTGATGCAGTGTCGACGGAGGCACGGGCAAAGTTTAACATGCAGCAGGAGGGAAAGGATACGGATATCTATAAAGGCCTGACTTTCTGGGCACCGAATGTCAATATTTTCAGAGATCCAAGATGGGGCAGAGGACATGAGACGTTTGGGGAAGACCCATATCTGACCAGCCGTCTTGGAGTCCGCTATATTGAGGGTCTGCAGGGGCATGATGAAAATTATTTAAAGGCGGCTGCCTGTGCAAAACATTTTGCGGTACACAGCGGACCGGAAGCGGTGCGCCATGAATTTGATGCAGAGGTGACGGAGCAGGATTTAAGGGAAACATATCTTCCGGCATTTGAGGCGTGCGTAAAAGAAGGAAAAGTGGAGGCAGTGATGGGGGCATACAACCGGACGAACGGAGTGCCGTGTTGTGGAAACAAACGTCTGCTGATCGATATTCTGAGAAAAGAATGGGGATTTTCGGGGCATGTGACGTCAGACTGCTGGGCAATCCGTGATTTCCATGAGGGACATCATGTGACAGGCACTGCGATTGAATCGGTTGCGATGGCGATGAATAACGGCTGTGACTTAAACTGTGGTACTCTGTTTGGATTTTTAGTTCAGGCGGTGAGACAGGGACTGGTCAAAGAAGAACGCTTAGACGAGGCTGTCACAAATCTGTTTATGGCGAGGATGAAACTTGGTGTGTTCGATAAAAAAGAAGAAAACCCATACGATAAAATCCCTTATCTTGCCGCAGACAGCAGAGAGATGAAAAAATTAAATGAGGCGGTGGCAAGACGAACCGTTGTCCTGCTAAAAAATAAGGAGCATATATTACCGCTTGATAAAAATAAAATAAAAACGATTGGCGTGATCGGACCAAATGCGGACAGCAGACGCGCGTTAGTCGGCAATTATGAGGGAACGGCATCACGTTACATTACTGTGTTAGAGGGGATTGAAGATTATGTCGGCGACGATGTGAGGGTGCTCTATTCGGAGGGCTGCCATCTTTATAAGGACCGCACCAGCAATCTGGCACAGGAAAATGACCGCATGTCAGAAGTACTTGGCGTATGCAAGGAGAGTGATGTGGTTGTCGCAGTGCTGGGACTTGACGCGGGCATTGAGGGAGAAGAGGGAGATGCCGGCAATGAGTACGGCAGTGGTGACAAACCGGATCTGAACCTGCCGGGACTGCAGGAGGAGATCTTAGAGGCTGCTGTATCCTGTGGCAAGCCTGTTATTTTAGTTCTGCTATCGGGAAGTGCACTTGCGGTGAACTGGGCGGATGAGCATGTAGATGCGATCGTACAGGGCTGGTATCCGGGGGCAAGAGGCGGAGCTGCCATTGCGGATATTTTATTTGGGGAAGCAAACCCGGAAGGAAAACTGCCGGTCACATTTTACCGTACCACGGAAGAACTGCCGGATTTCGAGGACTATTCCATGCAGGGAAGAACTTACCGGTATATGGAACAGGAAGCATTGTATCCGTTTGGCTATGGGCTTTCCTACACAGAGTATGCATATCAAAATGTGAGATTTTTAGAGCAGGAACCAGTGGTGTCAGAAGGAGTGACGATCGGTCTGTCTGTAAAAAATACCGGAAAAATGGATGGGACTGAGACAGTGCAGGTCTACGTGAAGGCAGAACATTCAAAGATGCCGCATGGCCAGTTAAAAAAGATCGTAAAACTTCCACTCTGTGCCGGGGAAGAAAAAGAAATCAATATCCGGCTGGAATCAGAGGCATTTATGCTGTATGATGAAAACGGTGAAAAGATCCTGCCGTCCGGACACTTCGAGATTTTTGTCGGAGGCATGCAGCCGGATTCACGCAGTGAGAAACTCACAGGAAAAACAGTGGAAAGTCTGATGTTATGAAAATAATTGTGCGTCTCTGTAAAAAAATCGAAGAAAAAATTGACACTTACAGCATACAAAAGAAACTGATTCTTTTGTATGTCTGTTGTGTGGTCCTGCCGGTCGCCCTGACAGACAGTGTTGTAGTCGGAATGATATTTTCGGAGGAACACAATGCAAGAAAACAGGTGACAGAAAATATAGCGAGTGCGGCAGAGTACAGCATTGACAAGGCAGTAGAAGAAGCACTCACAATCTCAAAAAATATTTATATGAATAAGTATATCAACAATTTTCTGAATGCCGATTATGATTCCCATCTGGCATTTTATGAAGCGTATCAGGAGCTGATGCAGGATTCCCTGTTTGACAGTTCACTTGGCAACAGCAGCGTTGAGATCACGATGTATGCCGACAATGATACGATCGTAAATGGTGGAAAGTTCAAAAAGTTAGGACGTGTAAAACAGACGGAATGGTATCAGAAATTGCAGGATTCCGGGAACAATTTTGTATTTTGTGCCTACATGGATGAAACGCACGATACATCTCCGACGGATTTAAGAAAGGTGTCGATTATCCGGAAATTAAACCGTTATATGTTAGATCCGCATGAAAAAGTTTTAAAGATTGATCTGGATTATAATGCGGTCAATACCGGACTTTTGAGGGCAAATTATGAATCAGAGGTGTATATCTGCAGCAGTGATAAGATTATCTTTTCAAATACCGGACGAAACAATATAAAAGAATCTTTTGAGAGGTTTGATAAGGGTACCATGCAAAAGTGTTATGTGCAGGAGAAAGAATTATATGGACAGCTGATGAAGATCTATGTGCGGTATCCGGAAATACAGATCTCAAAAATTTTGTGGAACAATGCCATACCGATGATCTTGCTGGTGTTGATCAATATTTTTCTTCCGTGGGTATTTATGCAGTTTCTAAACCGTTCGTTTACAGTACGTCTGCATCTGTTGGAAGATATCTTTTCGCAGGATCATACCGGAAAATTAAAAGTGGTGGAAACAATATCAGGAACCGATGAGATCAGTCAGCTGATGCAGCATTATAATTCCATGGCAAACCGGATGAATCATCTGATCGAGACGGTTTATGAGAGCAGGTTAAAACAGCAGGAGTCGGAGATTGCCAGACAGGATGCTGATATTGCCAGACAAAAGGCGGAACTTCTGGCACTTCACAGCCAGATCAACCCGCATTTTCTATTCAATGTATTGGAAAATATCCGCATGCGGAGCATCTTAAAACATGAGGATGAGACAGCGGAAATGATCGAACAGCTTTCGCTGATGGAACGGCAGTATGTGGACTGGGGAACGGATATTGTGAGCCTTGGTGCGGAGATCGGTTTTGTGGAGTCGTATTTAAAACTTCAGAAATACCGTTTTGGTGACCGGCTAAGATACAGCATTGAAATGGAGGATGACTGCAGGGAGTACCGGATTCCTAAATTATCGTTAGTGACTTTTACGGAAAATTCATGTGTGCATGGTATTGAGGGAAAAGCGTCACAGTCATGGATCTTAGTCCGTGTATATAAAGATAAAAATAATCTGCATCTTGAAGTGGAGGATACCGGGGAGGGGATGCCGGAAGAATATCTGAATTATCTGCAGGAACGCATGGAAGAGGCAAATATCGAGATGCTTAAAGAAAAAGGACGGGTAGGTGTGATCAATGCCTGCGTGAGACTGAAAATGTATACAGGAGATCATGTAAAATTTCATATCGAAAGTGAAAGAGGTGTTGGAACAGAAGTATCTGTAGTGATACCTTTGAATGCAATTTCATAAAAAGGAGAAGATAGGGAAAATTTTATGGGAGAAAGAATGGAGGGGATAGAATGCTTAAAGTGCTGCTTGTGGACGATGAGCCATTTATCGTACAGGGACTTTCTGCGTTGATTGACTGGGAAAAAGAAGGATTTGAGATTGTGGGAACTGCGGGGAATGGCAGTGAGGCGGTAGAATTTTTAAAGAGTAATCCGGTCGACCTGATCTTAGCGGATATCAAAATGCCGGTTATGAATGGTCTGGTATTTTTAAAATATATCAGGGAAACGCATCTGTCAGAGGCATTTTTTGTAATACTGAGCGGTTATGGAGACTTTACCTATGCGAAAGAGGCAATCAAATGGCAGTGTACGGATTACATATTAAAGCCGATCCAGAAAAGCCAGCTCCTTGCACTGCTTTCAAAGGTAAAACAGATGCAGCAGGATAAAAAGGAAGAGAGCGAGCGAATCCGGAAAATCGGAAAAGCGTATTTTGTGCAGCAGATGCAGACACTTTTGCTCGGCAGACAGGAGGAAACGGCACTCTCTTATGTTAAAGGACAGGTGGATTTTGGAAGAGGGATCCGCTATATCGGGATCGAGTCGGAGGATGGCGAGACGGATACGGACATAGGACCGGAAAAGAAACGGCAGCTCCAGAGACAGATATATGAAGCCTGCATGCAGTATCTTGGAGGTGAATACAGCTGTCTTACATTCTTAGACGCGGAAGGCAAGGAAGAATGTTATGATGTGGGATTTATTTTCTGTAAAAAAATTTCGCAGGAAAAGGGACTGCGGGAGCAGGAATATATCAATCTGCTATTGGAAAAGATTCAGAAAAGCACAGTCCATCCGGTCGTGATGTATGTCGGCAGTGAGGTGGAAGATATCAGTGATATCTCAGAATCTTTCCGGTCGGCAGTGATCGCAAAGACTTTTTCCAATTTTAAGGTGATGCCGAATCTATTGTACTATTCGAAAGAGCAGAAAAATCCGTCCGGTATTGTGGTGAGCCACAAAAAAATCGAGGATCTGCTGCGGAGTGTGGAAGAGAATGACAAGAAAAGGATCGAGGATAATGTTGCAGCGATCTATGAGGAGATGAATGAGGCGGGAATGAACCCGGAATTGGTACAGATGAACATGAATTATCTCCTGTACCGTCTGGTTTCCCTTGCGATGGAGCAGGATGACAGCGTCAATCAGGATGAGGTGTTACAGTATATCTGCGAAAATGCGTTTCAGGTACATATGATCCGAGGAAGCCTTTCACATTTCCGCAGATTCGTCATGGAGTATGCGGATTATCTGGTACAGTTAAGGCAGAATGCGTCCCGCGGTGTGCTTCTTGATGTGGAGGGGGAGATCCGGAAAAATTATGCAGAGAATCTGACGCTCAAAGAACTCGGGAAGAAATATTTTGTCAACAGTGCTTATTTAGGGCAGATGTTCCGGAAAAAATATGGTGTATCGTTCAAGGAATATCTGAATAATTACAGGATCGAGCGGGCAGCGGAGATCCTTCTTAGGACGGATGATAAAATCTATCTTGTGGCGGAAGAAGTAGGATACCGTGATCTGGATTACTTTATTAACCGGTTTATCCAGAGCAAAGGATGTACGCCGACAACGTACCGCAAGAAGACACGCAGTGTAAATGAATAAACGAGGACAATAGTACCTGTGATAGAGAGTCATGACAGATTTTAGATGAAAAACTAAAATTTGTCATGACTTTTTTTGATTTTTGTCCGGTTGTAGAAAAATGACAAATTGGTAAAATAAAATTACTAAATCTGATACAGATCTTACAGAAATCAGATGTGATTAAGAAGGAGGAGAAAAAATGAAACGAAGAAAAGCAGTGTCAGTATTGCTTATTATGGCAATGGCAGCGTCAATGCTTACCGGATGTGGCGGGGGAAATACCAATACCACAGGAACAAATGGCGCAGCATCCACAGAGGGAGGCTCATCAGGGGAAAACACAAATGATTCATCCGGCGTGAAAGAGTTTACCGCATTTTTTGCAGTACCTGGTTCAGAGATCAATGATGACAATGAGATCGAGCAGAAGATCGCAGAGATCACAGGTGCAAAATGCAAGGAGACATGGCTGACCGGACAGACAGCACAGGAGGCAGTCGGAACACTGATCGCAGGCGGTGAGTATCCGGATATGATCGATGGCGGCGACGGAATGAAACAGCTCTATGATGCGGGTGCGCTGGTAGCACTGGATGATTACATAGACAAATATCCAAACATCAAAGAATTTTTGACAGATGAGGAGTGGGATAAACTCCGTCAGGATGATGGACATATCTACTGGATCAATCAGTTTGGAAATATTTACGGGGAAGAAAAAGCAACCACCCACAGTGACGAGGCATTCTGGATCCAGACGAGAGTGTTAAAGTGGGCAGACTATCCTGAGATCCATACGATGGATCAGTATTTTGACCTGATCGAGAAATACAATGAAGCAAATCCGACCATGGATGACGGAACAGAAAATATCCCGTACACGATCCTCTGCGATGACTGGAGATACTTCTGTCTGGAAAATGCACCACAGTTTTTGGATGGCTATCCAAATGATGGAAGTTGTATCGTAGACCCGGATGAATTAAAGATCGTAGATTACAATACAACACCGACAGCAAAACGTTACTTCCAGAAATTAAATGAAGAGTACCAGAAAGGAATCGTAGATCCGGAGTCTTTTACACAGACCTATGATGAGTACATTGCAAAATTATCAACCGGTCGTGTACTTGGAATGATCGATCAGTGGTGGGATTTTGCATACAACGTAAATGATGCATTTAAGCAGCAGGGACTTGACAAGGAAGGCTGCAATTATGTACCGCTTCCGATCACGATCGACGAAGGTATGAAGAACCAGTGGCACAACTCCGGCGGAACATTAAATGTGTCAAGTGGTCTTGCAATCACCACAAGCTGCGAAGACGTGGAGGGCGCCCTTCAGTTCATCAATGATCTGTTAGACCAGGAAGTACATGATCTTCGTTTCTGGGGCGAAAAAGGTGTGGATTATGATGTGGATGAAAATGGTGAGTATTATCGTACCGAGGATATGAGAATGCAGTCCTCCGACACCGCTTACAAGGCATCCCACAGCTGTTCATATTCTTATTTCCCACAGTATTCCGGTACCAGCCGTGACGGCATTAATGCAATGAAACCGGAGGATCAGGCAAAAGAGTTCTATGACGGATTGAGCGAGGACGTACAGAACTGCTTTAAAGCATATGGCGCAGAGACTTATGTGGATATGCTTGGAACCAGCGAGGCACCGGGACCGTGGTATCCGATGTATTCCTATTCAAACAACATGACGACTGCAACTGAGGGCGGCATGGCATGGACAAAGATGGGCGAAGTAAAACATGAATACCTTCCGAAGGTCGTTATGGCATCTGACTTTGACAGTGCATGGGAAGAGTACATGGGTGTCTACAATAACTGTAATCCGCAGGCATTTATTGATGAGATGCAGGCAGAATTAGACCGCAGAATTGAGGAAGCAAAAAAATATCAGTAAAAATTGTGAGAAAACGGGATGGGGACTGGACGAATGACAGTCCCCATTCTTAAAAAAGAGGAGTGAAACTATGGCTTCAATAACAGTAACGAAAAAAAAACAAAAACAAAAAATCAAAGAGCCGCAGATAAAAATCACATGGAAAGAAATAAAGCGGCAGAAGGTTCTTTTAATATGGTCAGCGATCATCGTAGTGTATGGAGTGATCTTCTGTTATCTGCCTCTTGGCGGCTGGCTGATGGCTTTTCAGAATTATAAACCGAAGGATGGCCTGCTTCATTCTTCTTTTGTGGGACTTGCAAAATTCCAGCAGTTATTTTCCGATGCAACCTTTTTGCGGGTAATCAGAAATACACTTGCCATGGGTGTGATCAATCTGGTCGTCACCTTTGTGATGGCGATCGTATTTGCAATTTTATTGAACGAGGTAAAATCACAGGGAGGAAAAAAGGTCGTACAGACCATTTCTTATCTGCCGCATTTCCTTTCCTGGATTATTGTTACCGGTATTTTACATGATGCATTATCGGGCACCGGTATTATCAACGAACTTTTAGTGAACTTTGGTATTTTAGACCAGCCTCTCAACTTCTTTGCATATCCGAAATACTTCTGGCCGATCGTGGCATTTGCAAATGTATGGAAAGAGACAGGATGGAATGCGATCATCTATTTATCTGCGATCACAGCAATCGATCCTTCACTCTATGAAGCTGCAAATATGGATGGTGCGGGCCGCTGGGCAAGAATCAAATATGTCACACTTCCCGGAATTAAGCCGACGATCATGATCTTACTTTTAATGAATGTCGGAAACGTACTGAATGCAGGTTTTGAGATCCAGTATCTGCTTGGAAACGGTCTGGTACAGAGCGTATCGCAGACCATCGATATTTATGTATTAAAATGGGGCATCAGCCAGAATGATTTCTCCATTGGTACGGCAGCCGGTATTTTCAAGAGTCTGGTTAGTATCATTCTGATCGTGATCGCCAATCAGATCGCAAAACGTAACGGCGAAGAAAGGCTGTTTTAGGGGGTATTGGTATGGAAGCAGTAACAACAAAGAGAAGAAAATCAAGAAAGAAAACATCCGTTGCGGACAAAGTTTTCGTAACGTTAAATACATTATTTATGATCATGTTTGTGATCATTACGTTATATCCGGTGTTAAATACGCTGGCAATCTCACTGAATGACGGAACAGATGCGCTGCGCGGCGGGATCTACCTGCTGCCGAGAAAATTTACATGGAAAAATTATATTACCGTGCTGCAGAAAGACAACCTGATTATGGGTGCCTACATCACGGTTGCAAGAACCGTCATCGGAACAGCACTTGCACTGTTTGCCAACGCGATTCTGGCATTTATTGTCAGCAGAAAACGTTTCATGTTTAAAAAACAGTTATCCCTGTTCTGGGTGATCACCATGTATGTCAATGGTGGAATGATCCCGACCTTCCTGTTATTTAAGACACTTCACCTGACAAACAGTTTCTGGGTGTATGTCATTCCGGGAATGTTCAGCGCATTTAACATGTTAGTCATCCGTACTTATATGAATGGTATCTCAGACAGTCTGGAAGAATCCGCGCAGTTAGACGGGGCAGGTTACACCACGATCTTCTTAAAGATCATTTCCCCGCTCTGCAAACCGGTATATGCGACGGTTGCACTGTTTGTCGCAGTCGGACAGTGGAATTCATGGTTTGATGCAATGCTCTATAACCGTATGAGTGCGAACCTGACAACTTTACAGTATGAGCTGATGAAATTATTATCTTCCGTCACAAACCAGGGAAATTCCGTGGAGGCAATGAAAAATGCGGCAGGATCTGTGACACCGACTTCCGTGCGTGCCGCTGCAACGATACTGACTATGCTGCCGATCATCTGTCTGTATCCGTTCTTACAGAGGTATTTTGTGACAGGACTTACCATTGGCGGTGTCAAGGAATAAGAGGAAAGGACAAAGTTGCATGAAAAGAGGAGCGTTTGAGACTGGAACCTACCGCAATGTATTTGCGGAGGCAGGCTATGATAAGGAAACCATAGAAAAGCGGAAAAATGAGATCTTCCATACACTTTTTTACGGGGCAGAATCAGAGCGGATCTATCATCCCGTCGGGGACGATATGGCATATATCGAGGACACGGGTAACCATGATGCGCGGACAGAAGGGATGTCCTACGGCATGATGATGTGTGTCCAGATGGACCGGAAAGAAGAATTTGACCGTCTGTGGAAATGGGCAAAAACTTATATGTACTTAGAGGAAGGCGAAAATGCAGGATATTTTGCATGGTCGGTGCAGCCGGATGGAACAAAAAATTCTTTTGGCGCAGCACCGGATGGTGAGGAATTTTTTGCGATGGCACTGTTTTTCGCAGCGCACCGCTGGGGAGACGGCGAAGGGATATTCAATTACAGCAGGGAAGCGAAAGAGTTGCTGCACACCTGCATCCACAAGGGAGAAAACGGAGAGGGTGGCAGAGCCATGTGGGATGCCTCAAATCATCTGATCCGTTTTATCACGGATGTGGATTTTTCGGATCCGTCCTATCATCTGCCTCATTTTTATGAGTTGTTCGCACTGTGGGCAAAAGAAGAGGACCGGGCATTTTTTAAGGAGGCGGCGGAGGCGAGCCGTAATTACTTAAAGCGTGCATGTCATCCGGTCACTGGTCTTAGTGCGGAATATGCAGAATTTGACGGAACACCGTATCAGCCTGTTTTAGACCAGTGGGGAGGCAGACATGACTGGTATTACAGTGATGCCTACCGGACGATCGCAAACATTGCCCTTGACTATGAGTGGTTTGCAAAGGATGAGTGGGAGAGTGAGAATGTTGACCGGTTTTTGAATTTTTTCTGTGATACCGTGCAGGAGAAAGACAGGGACGGTATTTTCCTGACCGACGGAACCATTCTGGAAGGAAAGGCACTGCATCCGGTTGCGATGACTGCGGTCAATGCGCAGGCGGCACTTGCCTCAGATCAGAAAAATGCATTTCTCTGTGTCCACCGTTTCTGGGAGACACCGCTTCGCACCGGGGACAGAAGATATTATGACAACTGTCTGTATTTCTTCGCATATCTGGCACTGAGCGGCAATTACAGAATTTATTAGGAGTGCTCGTATGGAAGCAATTTTGGTAAAGGATCAAAAAGCGGCGGCATTTGTGATGGAGGATGGGACATTTGAGGGTGTCTATAGAATCACAGAAAAAGTTTGTGGGGATGTGGAGCAGGTCACAGGTGTCCGCCCGAAGATCATAAAATGGCAGGGAGCGTTGCAGCCGGCGCAGGTGTATGTGGCAACGCTCGGAAACAGTGAGATGTCAGAGGCGATCGCAGAAGAGGAAGGGATAGAACTTTCCTCTCTGTGTGGAAAGCGGGAATGTTTTCTGTTTCAGGTGCTGAAAAATGGCAGTCTGCTGATCGCAGGAAGTGACAAGCGGGGAACAATCTATGGGTTATTCCATATCTCAGAGCTTATGGGGGTATCGCCGTTTGTCCACTTTGCAGATGTGGTCCCTGCCCCGCAGAAAGAAATCATTTTTTCCGAAAAAGACTCGATGCAGAGCAAAGAACCCTCCGTGAAATACCGGGGGTTTTTTATCAATGATGAATGGCCTGCGTTCGGAAACTGGACATTTTCCCATTATGGTGGATTTACTGCAGAAATGTATGACCTGATCTTTGAGACACTGCTTCGGCTGAAAGGAAATTATCTGTGGCCGGCAATGTGGACATCGTCTTTTTCACTGGATGGACCGGGGGAGGAAAATGCCCGCCTTGCAGACTGCTACGGGATCGTGATGAGCAATTCCCACCATGAACCATGTTTAAGACACAGCGAGGAATGGGATCTGGTGCGTGGGGAGGATTCTGTTTATGGAAATGAGTGGAGTTATCTTACCAACCGTGAGGGACTGATCCGTTACTGGCGCGACGGGCTTTTGCGCAGTGGAAAATATGAAAATATCATCACGATCGGCATGCGCGGGGAGAGAGATTCTCTGATGCTTGGGGAGGATGCATCCTTAGAGCAGAATATTTCCCTGTTAAAAGAGATCATCACAGAACAGAGAAAACTCATCCGGGAATGTGTCGGGGAGAATGAACCGGAAATGCTCGCACTTTATAAAGAAGTGGAGGCTTATTATTACGGGGATGAGACAACGCCGGGGCTTAAAGACTGGGATGGCTTAGACGGTGTGACGCTGATGCTCTGCGAGGATAACTATGGAAATATGCGGACACTTCCGACGGAGGAAATGCGCTCCCACCGCGGGGGCTTTGGCATGTATTATCACTTTGATTACCACGGATCGCCGGTCTCTTATGAGTGGGTGAACAGTTCTTATCTGCCTAAAATCTGGGATCAGATGACGATGGCATATGACTTTGGTGTGCGGGATATCTGGATCGTCAACGTCGGTGACCTGAAATTTCAGGAGTATCCGCTCAGTTTCTTTATGGATCTCGCATATGACTATGAGAAATGGGGAAGCAGCAGGATTCATGCGCCGCAGGACTATCTGGCGTACTGGGTGAAACGTGAATTTGGCGGATGGTTCTATGAGGCACAGCAGGATGCAGTTTATCGGATCATGCAGCAGTATACAAAAATGAATCATAACTGCAAGCCGGAAGCGATGCGCGCAGATACTTATCATCCGGTGCACTTTGGGGAGGCAGACAAAAGACAAAAGGAAAATGAAAGGTTAGAAGCGGAGACAGAAAAGCTTTTATCTTCTGTGCCGGAAGAGATGCTGCCGGCTTTCTGGGAACTGGTATATTACCCGGCAATGGGAAGTGCAAACGCATCTGATATGCAGCTTTATGCAGGAAAAAATTCATTTTTTGCAAAAATGGGAGCGGTATGTGCAAATGATTATGCAGAAAAAATAAAAGCATGTATCGAAAAAGACCGTTTACTCACAGAACGGTTTCATCAGCTTCTGGATGGAAAATGGGATGGAATGGCACTCTCAGAGCACATCGGCTTTGTGAACTGGAACGATGAGGAGTGCAGGTATCCGCTCATGACCTTCATAGAACCGGCAAATAAGCCGAGGATCTTTGCCATGTCAGAGGGCGGTGATGTCTGTACGGCAGGCGGGGACTGGACGAAAAAATTGATCGTGATGCGGCAGTTTTTAGATCCGGCTGTCAGTGAAGCCTCCCTGTTATTGTTTGGCGGCTCGAAAGAAAAAGTGCCTTATCATATCGAGTGCAAAAGTCCGTGGGTTCTGCCTGGAAAAATGCAGGGAGTCACAGACCGTGAGGAAGTGCTCACGGTGCAGATAAAAAGAGATGAGATCACAGACTGGGAGAATGACCACAGGACATATGATTTTGAGGTTTGCTATGAGGGTGGAAGGATACCGGTAAAAATTTTGCTGGAAAAAGATCTGCCGGGATGTCCGGCGGAGGCATTTTATGAGACAGACGGGATGCTCTCTGTCGAGGCAGAGCACTTTATCTGCAATGAAAAGGCGGAGGCGGGAGCATTTTATGTTTTGCCGGAGTACGGAAAAACGTTATCTGGTGTGAAAGCATATCCGCAGACAAAGACTTTTTTTGAAATGGCAGAGCAGATCAGACAGGCACCAAAACTGACGTATCAGATCTATGTCAGGGAGGCGGGAGAATACGAAATGATTTGCTATACCGCTCCGGCAAATCCGGTCTGTCAGGGAGGCAGTGTCTATTTTGGCTGCGCCGTCAATGGAAATGCACCGCAAAAGATAGAGATGATTCCGGATGGATACCGTTCCGGCGAGCCGTCCTGTGCGGAATGGGCGAAAATGGTGGTGGATCAGATCCGCGTTGTCCGTGTGCAGGTCACGCTGCAGAGCGGAGAGAATGAAATTGGAATTTATGCGGGGACACCGGGATTTCTGCTGGAAAAACTGACGTTTGTGCGCAAGGGAAAGCATTTGCCGGAGTCAGGTCTTGGACTGCCGGAGAGAAGGAGGACGAACAGATGAGTGGACCTGTGGCACCGAAAGATCCGGAAAAAGACAGATCTTATTTTTACATTATGAAAGAAAAAGAAACCTTTGGCTCGCTCCAGACGCAGGGGGAGTATCAGGGCAGGGGAGTCCAGTTTATCTACGAGAGTGATGGAAGGCTTGAAAGCAGTGCGGAAGTGACCGGTGAGGTCTGTGATGAAGAAATTTTAAAGAAACTTGGCACGGTGGAGGGCTTTAAAAGCCTGGTGCACAGCATCGGTATATCCGTGGAGATGGAACATAGCAGAGAACCGGTCACATTTGTATTTCAGATGTACGGGAAAGAGGATCTCTACGGCGGCGGAACGCTCATAGAAACAGAACTGCGTGGGGATGGCGCAGAAGTCAGGATCACGCTTGATACGGTAAAGTGGAAAACAGATGATGATGTGCCGGGGCAGATCCGGTTTGTCTTTGAGACGCCGGAACAGTCTGCAAGGGTCAATGTCCGTTTCTTTTTAAAGGATGGATTTTTCGTACCAAAGCCGCAGGAAGAGCGCGTGGTGGATATGGAATCCCACGGATATCAGGAAATGATAGAGCGGTCACTCCTTTCTATGGGAGATGCGGGCAGGATCAGAAGAGTCGTAGAAAAAGCGCGGGCTGGGGAGCCGGTAACCATAGCATATATAGGAGGATCCATCACGCAGGGAGCCGGGGCAGTTCCGCTTCACACACAGTGCTACGCATACCGGTTCTGGAAGGCATTTGCCGGAAAATACGGAAAAAATAACAATGTGAAACTGATAAAAGCGGGAGTGGGCGGAACCCCGTCGGAGCTTGGGATGATCCGTTTTGAGAGGGATGTCCTGCGGGATGGAAAAGAAAAGCCGGATCTGGTAGTCGTGGAATTTGCAGTAAATGACGAGGGGGATGAGACAAAGGGAAGGTGTTATGAGAGCCTTGTAACAAAAATTTTATCCATGCCGGATGCACCGGCTGTCCTGTTATTGTTTGCTGTTTTTGCAAATGACTGGAACTTACAGGAACGCCTTGCTCCGGTGGGAGAGCGGTATCAGCTCCCGATGGTAAGCATCCGGGATGCCGTGACACCGCAGTTTCGGCAGGCAAAGGACAGAGTTGTTTCAAAAAATCAGTTCTTTTATGATGCGTTTCACCCGACAAATCTGGGACATAAAATCATGGCAGACTGTCTGATGTATCTGATTGACCGGGCGGTCTGTGAGCCTGATATTTTAAGAAGAATGCATGAAAAACCGGTTTATGGGGATGAATTTGCGCAAGTGAAATTATTAGACCGCAGAGACGGCTATGAACGTGCGAAGATCTGCTGTGGCGCATTTTCCGGTACAGATCAGGAATTACAGTGTGTGGAGATGGATGACAGTTTAACGCCGGTTCCTGAATTTCCGTACAATTGGCAGTATGATGGGGCAAATGGCAGATCAGAAGATGCATTCCAGATGGATATCTACTGCCGGTCACTGCTTCTCATCTTTAAAGATTCCGGAGCGGTGGACGCCGGACGGGCAGATGTGTTTGTGGACGATACCAAAGTTCTGACCGCAGATCCGCATGTGAACGGCTGGACGCACTGCAATCCGGTCATTCTTCTGGAAGAAAAAGAAAGCGGATGGCATCAGGTGAGGATTCAGATGACACCTGGGGAAGAAGAAAAGAAATTTACAATACTTGGTTTTGGCTATGTGGAATAAAAAAGGCATGGCTGCCTGGAAAGCAGAGAAATTTGTGTGAAAAATAAGATTTTAGAATAGTAGAAATGGAGCGATAAAATGAGTATAGCAAAGAATCCGGTTCTGTCCGGTTTTTATCCAGACCCATCTATCTGTAGGGTGGGGGAAGATTATTATATGGTAAATTCGAGTTTGCCGAAATATATTTCTAACTTTCCCTATTTTACAGACATTCCAGCCCATTCATTAGTGAAATGATATGTATTTTCCC
>ENA-OXIO01000261-OXIO01000261.1-human-gut-metagenome-genome-assembly--contig:-NODE-261-length-14242-cov-4.4084_pt1 | contig 14242 bp, 10 predicted proteins | sample MGYA00249818_ERZ652363 | MGnify/ENA primary metagenome ERZ652363 (study PRJEB26925, sample SAMN05826857) | human gut metagenome | biome: ENVO:2100002; feature: ENVO:00000062; material: ENVO:00002003...
AAAAGTAGCATTAATTTCTGGTATCACCGGACAGGATGGTTCGTTCCTCGCAGAATTTTTGATTGACAAAGGTTATGAAGTTCACGGTATATTACGCCGCTCATCTTCGTTCAATACCGGACGCATCGAGCATCTGTACCTGGATGAATGGGTACGCGACATGAAGAAAGACCGCCTGGTGAACCTGCACTACGGAGATATGACGGACAGCAGCTCGCTCATCCGCATTATCCAGCAGGTACAACCGGATGAAATTTATAATCTTGCCGCACAGAGCCACGTGAAGGTTTCGTTCGACGTACCCGAATATACGGCGGAAGCCGATGCGGTAGGTACGCTGCGTATGCTGGAAGCCGTGCGCATTTTAGGCATGGAGAAGAAGACTAGAATTTATCAGGCATCTACTTCGGAACTGTTCGGTAAGGTGCAGGAAGTGCCGCAGAAGGAGACTACCCCTTTCTACCCGCGCAGCCCCTACGGCGTAGCCAAACAGTATGGTTTCTGGATTACGAAGAACTACCGCGAAAGCTATGACATGTATGCCGTGAATGGTATCCTCTTTAACCATGAGAGCGAACGCCGCGGCGAGACTTTCGTTACACGCAAGATTACATTGGCTGCCGCACGCATTGCACAGGGATTCCAGGACAAGCTGTATCTGGGTAATCTGGATGCACGCCGCGACTGGGGATATGCCAAAGACTATGTGGAATGTATGTGGCTTATCCTGCAACACGATACGCCGGAAGATTTCGTGATTGCCACCGGAGAGATGCACACCGTACGCGAGTTTGCCACACTTGCCTTTAAGGAAGCCGGCATAGAACTGCGCTGGGAAGGCGAAGGCGTGAATGAGAAAGGTATCGACGTGAAAACCGGAAAGGCACTGGTGGAAGTGGATCCGAAATATTTCCGTCCCTGCGAAGTGGAACAACTGCTGGGTGACCCCACTAAAGCCAAGACGCTGCTGGGTTGGAACCCGACAAAGACCAGCTTCCCGGAACTTGTAAGAATCATGGTAGAACATGATATGAAGTTCGCGAAAAAGCTGTACCTGAAAGCCCAAATGGCAGAATAACAATTACTTCGAAATAATGAAACATTTTTTTAGTCTAAGACCTTGGATATTGGCAACGGTAGTTCTTGCTTCGGCAGGGACTACCGTTGCCGCACAAGGCAAAATGGAGGCCTATCCGGCCAATGAGAAATGGTTTGTAAGCGGTTCGGTAGGAGCCGGAGTATACGTAGGTGATTATGAAAGAAATGCACAGTTTGGAAACCGCATTTCCATTACGGGTGACGTAAGCGGCGGTAAATGGATTACCCCCGTATTAGGCGCCAGATTGCAGATAAGCGGAATGCACGCTTCGGGCGAAGCCATGAACGGAAGCAGCGAATCGTGGAATTTCATGATGTATCATGCCGACATCATGGTGGACGTGCTGAACTGGTGGTGCGGTGTGAACGAAGAACGTACATACAGCCTCATTCCGCTGGTGGGCGGCGGTGTGGCCAACGCCCCCGGACTGAATACCACCACAGGAGTGCTTACCGTAGGTGTGCTGAACCGCTTTAAGGTATCGGAACATCTGGACATCAATGTCGAGATAAAAGGTAATCTCGTAGGGGACAAGCTGGACGGATGCGCCAGCGGAAAAAAAGGGGAAGGTGCAGCCGCACTGACTGCCGGACTGACCTACAACTTCTGATATACAGAATATAGAACTAAACATTGACAACTGATGACAAATAGGACAAAGGTACTGTTTCTGTTTCTGGCGATGCTGGGCGCGATAAGCGTCCGAGCGTACGCCCAACAGAAAACCTCCGAAAAGATTTCGCCCAAAGAACGGTGGGCGTTTGAAACCAATGCAATGGACTGGCTGTTGCTGTTGCCGAATGCCAAAGTGGAATTTGACCTTTCAAGTTCTACCGACAACCGGTGGGTAGTGGGCATAGGCGCCAAATGGAACGGCAATGCCAAAATCAGTATGAACGAACGCATACAGATGAAAATCAACGATTACAGACTGGAAGTGAAAAGATATGCCAAACCTTCCTTTACCGTAAAGACGGGACAGTCCAAGATTCCCAAATTCTGGCGTACCTACTACTGGGGCTTCTATGCCGGATACAGCAAGTTTGCCGGAGCATGGGGCAAAGGCATCGCCGGCGATATGTTCCATGCCGGACTGACCGGCGGATGGCAGTTGCCCGTATACAAATGCAAACAGGGCGCAATAGACCTGGATCTGGGTCTGAGCGTGGGAGCAGCCTATGCCGAATATGACAAATATAAATATGAAGATAACCACCTGATACGTACAAAGAGCAGAGACAGGCATTTCCTGCCCTACCCCGTAGTGAGCGATATACGCGTAGGATTCGTGTACCGCTTCAGCTCTATCAGAAACAAGTACAGTCAAAGACAAAAATAAGAGATTCGTATGACAAAAGATTGTAAAAAGAAAAGTATATGGGCGAGGCTGATAGTGATAGCTGTACTGGCATGCACGGCAAGTAATGCGCAGGCACAGCTCATTGCCGGAAGAACAAACGCACTGCTTTGGGGAAACCTGACACCGAACTTCTCGCTGGAACTGGTGACATCGAACCGGACCAGCGTTATGGCGGGAGCTTTCTACAGCCTTGACCAGAACCCGCTGGATTGCAGCATCAAAGGTGCGGAAGCGCAAGTGAGATACTGGGTGAGCGGACGGGCAATGGTGCAGAGCTTCATAGGCCTGGGCATACAGGGCATGAGGTATGACGCCACGTTCTCGGATACACACCACTTCGGCGATGCCGTAGGCCCGGGAATGGTGTACGGATATGTACTGCCGCTGGGCAAACGCTTCAACATAGAATTCAGCGCCGGAATATCACTGATGTGGTACAGGGAGAAACGCTACGAGAAGGGATTGCCCGCACCGGGAGACTACAACACCACCGGACACAAGGTGATGCCCATGGGACTGGGAATTTCGTGTACTTACATTTTTAAATAATACGGAGAATGATTACTGAAAGATTGAAAATATGGATCCTGCTTCTGGTTGTGGCGGGATGCGGTACCGGCACTGCCTGGGCGCAGAAAATGGTGAAGGTATCGGGTACCGTATATAACATTGCCGAAAACCGGAAAGTGCCTTTCTCGGACGTGACGGTGGATGTGTATGCCGCCAAGACCGTAGCCGTGGGCGAGGATATGAAGAAGATACTGGACAGCAACGACCAGGAGAAAACATTGCTGCTGGATCAGGAAGGGAAAACGACCACCGACGAGAACGGGTATTATGAGATACTGGTTCCGGACAACGGTGCGCTGATTTTCAAAGTGGGACTCTCGCCCTCGGTATTGAAGGAAGTGAGACATCAGATGAAAATAGATGTGAGCATCGACGAGGGAGTGATGCTGGAGAGTGTGACCGTAACCGCCATGCGGCTGGTTCTGAAACCGGAACCGAAAGCGCCGAAGATGATCGGAAACATGCTGATTCCGTACAATACCTTCAAACTGCCTCCTTACTTCGGCAACCGCTTCTCGCGACTGATTATACAGCCGTACGTACTGGACTGCGAAACGAACGATACGGTAACCTTTGCACGCCCGTCCGTATACGACGGCAAGGAATATGCCCTGACGCAGGAACGCAAAATGGGCTATGACATGGACCGCGACCCGCTGCGTCCGTACATCAAAGCGGAGGCGCTGACTACAAGGGCCATGAACCTGGACTGGACGGATACCATCATTGTGCCCGACCCTAACCGGAACTACAGTTGCTTTGCCATCGTGAACCTGGAAGATTACAGCGCGTCGAACTCCAGAACATACCAAATCAATACGTGCCAGACCAAACGCCCGATGAAGTTCCTGCAATACAACCTCTTCTCGGAGCAGATGGATCCGTTGCAGCACAAGGAAAGGGCACAGATAGAGAAAAGAAATACGTCGGACAAGATACAACTGTCTTTCCTCATCAACTCCGACCAACTGACGGACACGCCTGAAAACAAACAAAGCCTTGCCATGCTGAGAAACAAGCTGAAAGAGATAGCCGAATCTCCGGGTACGGTATTGAAGGAGTTCCACGTAATAGGTACGGCTTCTCCGGACGGTCATTACAACAGTAACCTGAACCTTGCCGAAAGACGTGTACGAAAGATAGAACAGGAAATTACATCTGCACTGCCACGATATATTCTGGAGCGTGTTTACCGCAATCCGCATGCCGAAGTGGCTTCGTGGGAAGAAGTGGTGAAACTGCTGGAACGCGACGGCAAAAGCACGGAAGCCGGCAAGGTGAAAGAAATTCTGGCAAAGAACAAAGGCATAGAGGCACAAGGCAGAGCGCTGAAACAGCTTGACTGGTATCCCACCGTCATCGTGCCTTATCTGGACGAGCTCCGCGTGGTGAACTATAACTGCCTCTACGAGATATACCGCGAACCGAATGACGAGGAAGTCATGGCACAATACAGGGAAAAAGGGCTGAAAGGCAGCTACACACGTTATGAGTACTGGAAGCTGTTCCAACTGATAACCGATGAAAAGGAACTGGAAGCTCTGTACCGCCGTGCTTACGAGGAATCACTGGAACAAAAGCATCCGTGGGCACTTGCCGGCAACAACCTGGCGGCTTCTTACCTGGAGAGGGATACCGTGGATACTTCCATACTGGAACCGCTGATAGACCTGAGCATCCACTCCACCGACTATTCGCGCATGAATGCCGACGGAAGCCGTACGGAAATCGTGAACCGGCTGGAAGTGGTGACCAACCAACTGTGCATGTACATCAAGAAGGGAGACTTCGAGCACGCCAGCGTATTGGTGAAGATTCTGCCGGAGGACAGCAAATTCGACCTGCTGAAAGCCTATACATGGGCTTTGGGCGGCTACTTCCAGGGCGGAACGACTCCGGAAGAGAAAGAACGTGCACACAAGACTTTTGAAACCATCAAGGCTTCATCGCCCCAGAACGAAGTGGTGATGTACATGGCGCTGGATAACCGCGCCGGCAACGCTGCCGCCAAGGCTTCGCTTGCCAAACTGCCGCAGGACAGCGCACTGACCTGGTATTTCAAAGCCACCTTGTCTGCCAGAGAGGGTGAGATAGAGTTCATGAATACGGTGATTGCCCTGTCCGAATGTTTCAAACGCGACAAGAGCTTCGTGGCTACCGCACAAAACGACGGTGAATTTAACGAGGATATCATACAGGCAGCTATGGATATGTCTAACCTATAACCATAATAAGGATTGAAAATGAAATTGAAATATATGATTCCGGCACTGTGCATCTGCACATGTACGGCAATGCCGGAAATGCTCCATGCGCAGGACGACAGCCTGAAGAAGGACAGCACCGAAAGGCCTTTCAATGCAATGGACTATGTATTGCAGAAACGGTATATCCCGCAGGGAAGAGAAGTGAACAACAGCCAGCCGGGCAAGAATTTCTCCCTGTCGGTAATGGGCGGTGTGAACAAGCTGAGGGGCAGTTCTTCACTGCCGGCATGGTTCAACGGTGGTATTGCCCTGACTAAGGATGTAAGTTCATTCAACTCCTACCGGGTGTCTCTGTTGGGCGGCTTCAACGACGAGCTGAAACAGGGCGGCATCGAGCTGGACCACCTGTTCAACCTGTCCGATTATATCGGCGGGTACAAAAGCGGCGCACACATCAGCCTGTATACCGTATTGGGTATAGGCGGCTATGTGAGCAAGCGCGACGGTATGGATGCCAAGATAGCCGGCGGAGTGCACGGCGGCTTGCAGGCACGCTATCATCTGTCGGGAAACTGGGACTGGTATGTGGAACCCAAACTATATCTCTATACCGATGGAATAGACGGTGCGGACTGCCCCAAACGGTATGACGTGGGATATGGCGTGTACACCGGACTGACCTACCGCTTTACCGGTCTCCCCATCAGGATGAAATCGGAAGATATGGGCGATAATATGTTCATAGAAGCGGCTATCGGTACGCAGGGCGATTTCGGAAAGCCCGTGCGCAACAATCTGCCGGCGCTGCAACCGTTGGGTCCTGCCGCTTCACTGGCGATAGGTAAATGGTTCATGCCGCTGGGATGGCGCATCAGCGGCTTCGGCGGCTTCCACTATACCTTCAATTCGGACAAGTTCAAAAGCGAAGAAGCCTATGCAGGCGGCAGAGCGGAAGTGCTGGTGAACCTGAATACGCTGGTTTCGCCGAGTGTGGACGACCCGAGACTGGAAGTGAACCTTTCCGCCGGCTACGAATTCGGAGCACTGGCGCACAGAAGCAGCGACTATGCCAAGAAGCTTCGTACATTCCACGGTCCTACGGGGTCTATGCAACTGGTATATTTCCTGTCAGACCAAATCGGTATCACGGGTGAGGCGCGATACAGCAAGAGCTTCTATACGCAACCGTTCAAGAGCGGCATCACACAGGACAGACACATGCAGAATGTAGGCGTGATGTTCGGTGTGCAGTACCGTAGAAGAAAGGCCGACTTCGATGCCAGACGCGGCTTCTTCCAGCCTTATAACTTTGCGTATGCCACCGTGGGAACCAACTTCCCCATGCGCACCGCAGGTGTGAAGATGAAGGATATTTCCGATATGCTGGGACAACAGATAAGCCTGGGTGTGGGACGCCAGTACACACCGCTGTCTGCCGTAAGAGGAAGCATCGAGATTGGGCGGTATGCTTATCAGCACGGGGGTGTGTATCCGCTGTCTGTCACCGCCGACTACATGCTGAACCTTACCAACATGATAGGCAATTATAGCGAAAACCGCATATTCGACCTCAACGCCTTTGCCGGTATCGTCTATACGCACCACGAAATGGAAGACAAGAATTACTTCGGCATCCAGGGCGGTCTGCAACAGAGCTTCAAGCTGAACGACCGTTGGAACATCTTTGCGGAAGAGTATCTGAGAGGTTATAACGGCAAGATTACTCCTTCGGCACGTACCTACACAAGCGGAGAATATACGTTTGTCTTAGGAGCTTCCATAGGAACAAGTTACCGTTTTTAAAGTAACACATAAGCATCATGACTATCGCCATTGATTTTGACGGCACAATCGTAGAGCACCGCTACCCTAAAATAGGGAACGAAATCCCTTTTGCCACCGATACGCTGAAGATGCTGATCAAAGACCGCCACCGCCTGATACTGTGGACCGTACGTGAAGGAAAGCTGCTGGACGAGGCCGTGGAATGGTGTAGGGAACGGGGCGTGGAGTTTTATGCCGTCAACCGGGACTATCCCGAAGAGGATGCCGCCCATCACGGCTTCTCGCGCAAGGTGAAAGCGGACCTCTTCATTGACGACCGCAACCTGGGCGGCCTGCCCGACTGGGGAGACATCTACCGCATGGTTCAGGAGAAGCTGACGTATGAGGAGCTGTATCGCGATACCGATAAAACTCCGCAACAAAAGAGAGGCGGTTTCTGGAGCCGGTTCAGGAAATAATCCTTTTTTGATATATATCAAACAGTACCTTAAAATAACTCTTTAAATTTGCAACGTCATTTAGAAAACGATAGAGTAAATTAGTTTTTGAAAGAGAAAGGTTAGTTTTTTAGGGTACACTAAAAAAATACCGGGCAGCACACGGAGCACAGGAAAAGATTCCTGCCGTAGCTGTCCGGTTTTTTATTTGCTTGCCGGAACCGGGAGGTTGCCGGATATTACTGTTTCCGGTATTCCTTGGGCGAAAAGCCGGTGTGATGCTTGAAGTATTTGCCGAAGAAAGACTGATTGGCAAAGTGCAGCTCGTCGGCTATCTCCTGAATGCTCTGCTCGGATGATTTCAGCATGGCTTTCGCTTCCAGAATCACGAGGCTGTCAATCCACTCGCCCGCCGTCTTTCCGCTCACCTCTTTCACCATGGTAGAGAGGTGCTTGGGCGTAAGGAACATCTTGTCTGCGTAAAAGGACACGCTCCTCTCCTCTTTGTAAAACTCGTACACGTACCGGATGAAGCGTTCGAACAAATCTTCCTTGCGGCTTTTGGGAGTGCGCTCCTTCACGGCATGTCCCTGATAGATGTCGTATATCTCGTAGCACAGCGCCATCAGCAATCCCTGCGTAATCTCCTTGCGGTAGGGATTGTCCTTCAGCTTCACCTTGCTCCACAGGAAAGAGTGATATTCCTCGAACGCCTGCAACTCGTTGGCAGTGACAGCGATGCAAGGCCGCTCCTTTATCATGAAGAACATGGGAAACAGTTGCTGCATCGTGGGTATCACCAGGTCCATGAAGTCGCGGGACACGGCTATGAAGCTGCCTGAAAAATCATCGGAACGCTCGCCCTGCTGCACAATCTGCTCGGGCAGGATGATGCAAAGCATCCCTTCACGCATTTCATAATCCCGCAAGTTGATATTCAGCTTGCACCAGCCTTTCCGGCAGACGGCAAAGCAGGCAGCGTTCAGACGCGTAGGATATGGCGTGAAAGGGATGTCCCTTATATCATCGAAAATAGCGAAATCATTGCCGATAAAGTCAATCATGGGCAGGTGTTGTATACCGGAGATATCAACGTTGCGTATCTGTTTTGTATTCATTATTCATGCGCTTTGCCGGCAAATATAGGATTATTCACGGAATTATTGGTTTAAAAATCGTGAATGTTATCCTAATTCATTATTTTAAAGCCGATGAAGAACGTACGCGGCTGCGTGGGACCGTAGAAATAACCGGCATCGCGGAACTCGCCCTTATCCAAGTCTTTCTGGAAGCTGTTGAATATATTCTGCACACCGGTGTTCAGTTGGAACTTGATATGGTCGTGCAGCACGAAGGTATAGTTGAGCTTCAGGTTGAGATCGAAGAACTGGGGCGTGGTCTCCATGCGGTCTTCCGCGATGTATCCGGCATAGTGCGGTACAATCATCTTGCCCGTATACGTGCCGGAGAGGGAGAAGTCGAAATTCTTCAGCGGAGCGGACGAGAAGGTGAAGTAGCCGTAATAGTCGGGCGTGCGAGGCATGCGCTTGGTGGTCAGGTCCTTGCCGTCCACCTGTGTCCAGACTTCCTCGCGGGTGTAGCGGCTGCGCTGCGCGGTAAAGCCCAACTGGAGCTGCGCTTCCTTGCCGTGGGCAATCTTGGCGTCGAGGTTGGCGCCGTACACGCGGGCGCCGTTGCCGTTGCGGCGTTCCTTGATTACATCGCCCACATCGTTTTTACCGATGTCCTCGAGCACGAATACGTGGCGCAGGTCGGTATAGAAGCCCTCTACAAGGATGTTTGCCTGCCAGTGTCCCAGGTGGGCGGTCCAGTCCACCGAGCCGCTGTAACTGTTGGAACGCTCCTCGCGCAAGTTGTCCGCCAGCTTGATTTGCACGCCTTCGCCGCCTACTGCGGTGACGTGCAGGTCTTCATCGTAGGCCTGCGGGGCACGGAAACCGGTGGAGTACGTCAGGCGCGCCTGGAAGTCCTCGGTAGGCTTATAAAGCAGGTTGACGCGGGGACTGAATATCAGTTTGTCTATCAGGTTGTGCTTATCCAGGCGGGCGCCGACGAGCATGGTCAGTACGTTCATCTTCCACTCGTTCTGCACGAAGGCGCTGGCAATGCGTACATCCTGCTGCATATCGCGGTGATAGCCCGTCATGATATCGTGCAGGGAGTTGTTCTGATACTCCAGTCCGCCCGTGAAGGTGGCGGGGGCGAAAAGGCAGTTGTTCATGTTGCCCACGTACATGCCGCCTGCCACCCACGTCAGGTCGTCCGTCTTGCCGTAGGCGTTCATGTCCTTCTGTGCGCCGTAGTAGCTGTTGCGGTCGGTGTGCTGGATAGAGCCGTACAAGGAGATTTTATGCTTATACTCGCGCCAGAAGAGGTCGTAACTCAATCCGCCGCTGTTAATGATGTGCTTGGTCTGCTCGGTGATGTCCGCCTCGTGGGGCTGAAGGTCGAACTTGTTGCCGCCGCGGCGGAACTCGTTGGTGGTGTGATATTCCAGGTTGATGCGGCTGAAATGCGTGGGACGGTAGTAGGCGCGGAAGCCGAAGGTGTTCATGTTCAGCTTGCCCAGTTCGGAGAAACCGTCGCCGTCACGGTCGTACGGATTGCGGTTGCGGTAGCTTTCGTAGAGGGCGATGCCGTAGGAGTTGTCTTTGGCCACCAGGGATACGTTCCCACCCATGTACTGCTCCCAGGACTTGCCGTCCATGTTGGAGAACATGCTCGACACCTGGAAGGAGTTGTTAATGGGGTCTTTGGTGATGATATTGATAGTTCCGCCCACAGCATTGGCGCCGAACAGCGCCGAACCGCCGCCGCGTACCACCTCTACCCTCTCGATCATGTTCACCGGTATCTGCTCCAGCCCATATACCCCGCTCAGCGCACTGATGACGGGACGGCTGTTTATCAGGATTTGCGAGTACGGGCCTTCCAGACCGTTGATACGCACCTGGGGGAAACCGCAGTTCTGGCAGTTGTTCTCCACCCGCAGGCCCGACTGGTAGTTGAGTGTCTTGGCAAGGTCGGTGGAGTTCACCATCTCAAAGAGCTTGGCGCTCATCACGTTCACCACCACGGGAGCAGCCTTGCGGCTCACCTCGTTGCGGGTTGGCGGACACCACGACCTCATCGGTCATGAAGCTTTCCTCTTCCATCTGGAATGCACCACCGCCGTAAAGTCCTTGTTTACTTCAATCGCCTTTTCCTGTGTCTTATAGCCTACGGCGGATACGCGCAACGTATATTTGCCCGCCGGCAGGTTCTTGAACTCGAACTGACCTTCTTCATTGGACACTGTTCCCTGTCCGCTGCCTACAATCAAAACGGTGGCATACGGTATATTCTCTTCCGAACCATTTACTACATGCTACTTGGAAATCATGTTGCCTTCCCTGATAGGGTTTGCGGCAACGGCTGCACCGATACCTGCCACAGCAAGCATCAACGCCAATATAATTTGTTTCATTTGAATAATCGCTTTTATTTCAGTTACTTAATGATACCAATTCTGTACCGGTACTTGGTACGGCAAGTACCAAAGGCAGGTACGACGGATACCAAACATTGGTACGGCGAGTACCAAAGATTGGTACATCGAATACCAAGCATCGGTACAACGAATACCCAACGTTGGTATGGAGCATACCAGGCGTTGGTACAACACTATCAAAGGGTAACGGAATAAGGGGGAGCGCGGAGAGAGGGCATCCGACACGCTTTTCCCTTTATGACGGGCGTATCGGTTTCGCTTTCCATCACCTGCAACAGAGAACGCATCGGGTGTTGCAGCTCGCAGCAGTCCGGCGTGTCCGAACTGAAGTGCGACAGCAGGCCGATGACAATCAGCGAGTCGGTGGAGTGCGAATGCTGGTTATGGAAAGGGTGCGAGTGGGTTATCAGCACCCCGTTGACGTAGTGGACGTGGGTAAACGCCGTTATGCTTGCCTAGTACGCCACGAAGAGCGCCAGCAAGCATAATGCGCATATGGTTCTTTTTATTCCTCTCACGTCTTACGGTTTGTTTCTTGAGTTAGGGACGGCAAAGGTAATACTAATTTCGGTTTGTACCAAACAGAAATTCATAATCGCGCTTGGAAGCGGGAACAGCCCACTCCTCCGGAATGAATTTCCACTGGCCGAGCGCACGCGGCTCGATTACCTTCTTCTGCTCGATGTACTGCATCAGGTAATAGCGCAAATCCTTGTCGGTAGAGCTGATGATGCGTTCCTTCAACTCGTCCTGGGAGATGCCCGCACCTTTCGTCAGCAGTTCCCCGCCGCCGTTGCCGCGATAGGAGTTCAGGGCTACCGTGTACATCTTGTCCATGTGGAACGGGGTGCCGTCTGCCATGCTGAGGATGGTTACCTTACTGCCGCACGGCTTCGTGACGTCTACCGTGTAGATGATGCCAGCGGCGGAATCGAAATTGAAGCTGAAATTCTTGAAGGCAGCCCTGTCCGCAGCGCCTTCGCGGGGTTGGTCGCGGAGCAGCAGGATGTGGTCGTCGGGCGAAGTCATGCGGTTGGTCCATAGGTCGTAGGACATTTCCAGGGCATCGTGCACTTCCTTGCCCGAAAGTTTCATGGTGTAGAGCATGTTCTCGTACTTGTAGAGGTTGAACATGTCGTACACGTAAATATCCCCTTCCTTAATCTGCGTGTCGTAGGACAAGGGAGCCGCCAATGAAATCTCGGCGCCACTGATGTCCAGCTGCAAGGTATGGATGAGGTCGATGAAGGCGGAAGAACCGAAATAGGCGGGACGGGTGGAGACCGTCTTCGTGAAGCGTCCGATTCTTTTCGATACGAAATCCTGAATGGTGGCGTACTGCGGCGAGAAACGTTTCATGAATTCACCGCTGATGCCGTAGGGGGCGGTTTCGGTGAGCACGCCGTCAATCTGCTTGTCCGTAACCTTACCGTTGCGCAGGGTCACGGTAATGTCGATGTCGCTCACCACAATGCCGTTGCTGGCGGGGTCCATCACCAGTACGGAGTCGCCTGCCACGTTCTGCACCTTCTTGCATTCGCGGGCGTGGTCGTGGCCCATAAGCACGATGTCGAAGCCCGGAACATTGCGGGCTACGTCCAGCGAGGCATTCTCCCGGTATTTGCCACCCATCAGCAAGGCGTCCTGCCCGGCATGGAACATACCGATTACAATATCGGGACGCTCCTTTTCGCGGATTATCTTCATCCACTTGCGGGCGGTCTCTTCCATGTCGTCAAAACGGAGTCCCCGCCACAGATTCTCGGAGAGCCACACCGGAATGGCGGGCGTTATCATGCCGAGAACGGCAATCTTCACTCCGTCGCGCTCCAGCACCTTGTAGGGCCGGAAGTGGGGTTCGTCCGTAGCGGTATCGATGATGTTGGCGCCCAACACCGGAGCACGGCAGTCGCCTGCCCAACGGTCGAAAACGGCACGTCCCGTCTCTACATCGTGGTTGCCCATATTGGCGGCATCATAGCCCATGAAGTTCAGCATATCGGCGGTTACGTGGAGCGATACCGTGTCGATGTAGTTATAGTAATAGGCGGTGGGCTGGCCTTGCAGGATGTCGCCGTTGTCCAGCAGAATCAGGTTGTCTTTATAGGTTTCGCGCGCTTTCTGCACGAATGCGTGCACGCGTGCCAGGCTTCCGGCGGCCTCCCGCTGAAGGATGAAATCGTGGGGATAGAAATTACCGTGGATATCACTGGTCTGTACTATTTTCAGTTTTACTTCTTTATCCTGCGCAGCAACTGCTCCAATCAGCAGGAACATCCACGCAAGACAGCAGGTCAGTCTTTTCATTTCGTTGTTCTGTTAATGTATAAATACCATGTGTAAACAGCGCAAAGATATAATAAAACTCACAAAAAGGCAGTAGGGAAAGATTGTTTTTCGTACTTTTGGCGCTCATTATCAAAAAAAGAAGCTGACATGACACAAATCTTTCACAGCATGATAGCTGCCATTCTCGGCATATCGGAAAAGCAAATCGGGCAGACACTCTCCCTGCTCGACGACGGAGCAACCATCCCGTTCATCAGCCGCTACCGCAAGGAAATGACGGGCGGACTGGACGAAGTGCAGATAGAATCCATCCGTACCCATTACGAAAAACTGAAGGAAACGGCGAAACGGAAGGAGACCATCGTCGCCACCATCCGCGAACAGGGGAAAATGACCCCGGAACTGCAAAAGCGCATTGACGACACGTGGGACAGCACCGCCCTCGAAGACATCTACCTGCCCTACAAGCCCAAACGGAAAACCCGTGCGGAAGCCGCCCGCCAGAAAGGACTCGAACCGCTTGCCACCCTGCTGATGCTCCAGCGCGAGCCTCATCCCGAACAGCGTGCCGCCGCCTTCGTAAAAGGCGATGTAAAGGATGCGGACGATGCCCTGAAAGGCGCACGCGACATCATAGCCGAACAGGTGAGCGAGAACGAACGCGCCCGCAACATGCTGCGGAATACCTTTGCACGCCAAGCCCTGCTGACCGCCAAAGTGATAAAAGGCAAAGAGGAGGAAGGCGCCAAATACCGGGATTACTTCGACTGTTCGGAACCCCTGAAGCGATGCAGCTCGCACCGCCTGCTTGCCATCCGCCGCGCCGAAGCGGAAGGTCTGCTCAAAGTGAGTATCAGCCCCAACGACGAAGAGTGTGTGGAACGGCTGGAACGGCAGTTTGTACAAAGTAACAACGCCTGCGGGAAGCAGGTAGCGGAAGCCGTGCAGGATGACTACCAGCGTATGTTGAAACCGTCCATCGAG
>ENA-OXIO01000308-OXIO01000308.1-human-gut-metagenome-genome-assembly--contig:-NODE-308-length-12431-cov-6.13963_pt1 | contig 12431 bp, 9 predicted proteins | sample MGYA00249818_ERZ652363 | MGnify/ENA primary metagenome ERZ652363 (study PRJEB26925, sample SAMN05826857) | human gut metagenome | biome: ENVO:2100002; feature: ENVO:00000062; material: ENVO:00002003...
TAGGCAATGAGTAAAACTGGTACTTATCCATTGCAATAATCTTAAGGAGTGACAAATTTATGAACGCAGTAGGTATCGATGTTTCAAAAGGTAAAAGTATGGTTGCTATTATGCGGCCTTTTGGCGAAATTGTTTCCACACCCTTTGAAATTAAACACACATCCAGTGACATCAATTCGCTTGTAAAACTTATCAAGTCTATCGAAGGTGAGTCCCGAATTGTAATGGAGCATACCGGACGCTATTACGAAGTCCTTGCCCATCAACTTTCCGAAGCAAATCTTTTCGTTAGTGCCATTAACCCAAAGCTTATCAAGGATTTTGATAACGATTCCCTTCGTAAAGTCAAAACAGATAAAGCTGACTCTGTTAAAATTGCCCGATATGCACTTGACAAGTGGCAAAATCTGAAACAGTATAGCGTTATGGATGAATTACGCAATCAACTCAAAACCATGAACCGTCAGTTTGGCTTTTACATGAAGCACAAGACGGCTATGAAGAATAACCTTATCGGCATCCTTGACCAAACCTATCCTGGTGTTAATACTTATTTTGACAGTCCTGCACGTAGTGACGGCAGCCAGAAATGGGTCGATTTTGCATCTACATACTGGCATGTAGACTGTGTCCGTAAAATGTCCATAAACGCTTTTATTGATCACTATGAAAACTGGTGCAAACGCAAGAAGTACAACTTCAGCAAGTCAAAAGCTGAAGAAATCTATGGAAAAGCAAAGGAGCTTGTTCCTGTACTTCCTAAGGATGACATTACAAAGCTTATTATCAAGCAGGCAGTTGACCAACTTAACAGTGCTTCTATTACTGTTGAGTCGCTACGCACTCTCATGAACGAAACTGCATCCAAGCTTCCGGAGTATCCCGTTGTTATGGCAATGAAAGGGGTTGGAACGTCACTCGGTCCTCAACTGATGGCTGAGATTGGTGATGTTTCCCGTTTCACTCACAAGGGTGCCATTACTGCTTTTGCCGGTGTAGACCCTGGTGTTAACGAATCCGGCTCTTATGAACAGAAAAGTGTTCCAACTTCAAAACGAGGTTCTTCTGACCTCAGGAAAACACTATTTCAGGTAATGGATGTCTTAATCAAAACACATCCACAAGATGATCCTGTGTATCAGTTCTTAGACAAAAAACGGGCTCAAAAGAAACCGTATTATGTCTATATGACTGCCGGTGCTAACAAGTTTCTACGCATCTACTATGGACGAGTGAAAGAATATCTTGCATCTCTTCCAGAATCTTAATTATCTACTATACCTTTCAGACCAGCACTGGTGTGGTGGTCTTGTTTTGATGTCTAATTTTCAACCTGTATAAAATTTTCAAAGTTCTTTCATTTTAGCCTTGACTTTTTATTTGCAGGCTGTGTTTTTTCATATAAAATTTGTTACTTGCAAAATTTTATACATAACCACAGTCCATCTATCTTACTCAAAGGATAACTTATTCCTCGATAAATTACTCGCCATTTCTTGCATTTTTTTATATTTTCGCCATTTTTTGCCTGCTATTAAAACAAATAAAAAGGACGCAGGATTTTACTCCCACGCCCCTAAACTTATCTGGCTTTATCTTCTCTGACTTTTGGCAGCTCCTTCCCTGCCGTTTCCTGCTTTGCCTCCGATGTTTTTCTTGCCGCAAAAGCATCTGCATTATACTTGTACTCCTGTGGTTCAGCTACCATCGGTGAGTAGATGATCTCTCTTTCTGTATCCGGTGCTTTCTGTTCCTTATCCTTTGTCTGCTCCATACGCTTTTCCTTATCAAACTGCACATTCATAGCCAGATTATCCAGCTTATCAATCGAGGCATCCAGATGCAGCTCCATTGATACAAGCAGTTTTTTCACTGCTTTCATAGGGGCAAGCACCGCCTTTGTGAAAGGGTGTTTCTGTTCCTTCTGTGAATAATCCACCTCCGGCTTATCTGCAAAGGTATGGAACGCATTGTTTACGATCTGACCAGCTTCACGGAGTCCCTTTGCAAGAAGTGCTATCCTTGCAATATCCCTGTCTGTAGATACAATCATATCTTTTACCGCTGTTCTGACATTGAGAAGTCTTTTCTTAATTCCTACAAATTCTGTCACCCTGTAAAGTGCCGCCCTGCCCTTTGCCTTTGTTTCATCAACAATATTCTTGGCAGTAGATTTTACCTGTACTTTTATCTCAGATACCTGTGACTTTATCTGCTCACATCTGGCATTGAGTCGCTCCTGTGCTTCTGTTAATGCTTTTTTTGCATTATTGATAAGGGTATCTTCCTGCATTTTCTTGATCTGGTCCTGCATACTGGTAAGTTCTTCTGTCATAGACACAATCTTTTTTTCCAGACCATCCACATAGGTGCATATCTCAAATACATCATTTGCCTGTTCTTTCATAGTATTCTTTTTTAATAAATCGAGAAGTTCTCTTATGATCTCCTCATTAGTAAGTGTCTTTTCTGCTTCCATCTGCTTTTCCTCCTTATAAACAGGGCAGCATATGCCGCCCCTTAGCCTTAATTATCGAAAGGGTGTATCCTTTTTATCCCTGTCGGGATTTCCGTGGTTCTGTTCGGCATTCTCCCTTGCTTTTTCGTTGCTCTTATCCTTTGCTTTCTCATATTCTGCAATAATCTCATTATAGAGCTTCTCCCTGAAATCCTTTGTGACCGGATAGCAGACATCCTGATAAATCGGTTTGCCGTGCTCGTCCACCTGCTTTGTTTTATAAGAAGGCATTGATACAAAGATTTTCTCTTTGCCCTGAAGGATGTTTACATTATTTACAATGAAGCTGTTTTCAAAGTAAATACGGGCAAGTCCCTTGATATTACTGCCTTCCCTTTCATAAGGTGTTACCGTCACGGAAAACTCCGGCATTTCCTGAGTTTTTCCCTGTGTCTGTGTTTCTGCTTTCTCCGGCTCCCTGATTTTTGCATAAGCCTCAAGGATATTAGTATAGAGTTCCTCACGAAACTCTGCCGTGATAGGATTGCATACATCCTTATAAATCACGCTGTTTTTCTCATCACGCTCATTGGAACGGTATCTTGGCATTGATACAAAAAGCTCTCCCTTTTCCTTATTTTCAAGGATTGCGATATTGGTAATCTTGAATGAATCACCAAATACCACGGTCGCAAAACCCTTGATATTGCTGCCATCTCTTGCTCTTACCTCGTTTACCTTAATTGAATACTTCATACGCTGTTCCTCTCTTTCTTATACTTCTGAATTATCATTGTTTTCTGGTATGATAAGCTCACACCAAAGCTGTTCTATCTGTTCACAAGACAATCTGCCATTTAACCAGTTGCCAAGTGTAACAACCACTCCGTCCTGCTCATAGTAGAGCCATTCCTGTGTTTCGATGTTTCCCTCATACACGATAGTCACATCAAAATCAGGCATAAATAATCCTGCCTCCATATCCCAGATACAGGCAACTCCCTGTCTGAGTGTCAGATTCAGGCTTTCAACATACACAGACCAGCCGCTTACGACAATCTGAAAGTCATCAGCAACCTCTGCAATATCGTCCTGAGTGTCGATCAGCTCCTCCATTTCCGATACTGCTTCTTCTATCTCCCCCAGTCGGTATCTCTTATTCATCTGCCGCCTCCTTATATCTGCACCTGACAACAAAACGCATTGTTCCCTGTCCCGGCATTCAGCATTTCACTTCCGGTTTCTTCCATTACCGGGTATCTGATATCTATGCCCGGTATCTCAATAATGCCGATGACACTGCCTTCTTTAAGAATGGCTTCCTCCTCTTTACTAACGGTGGTTTGCTCTTTCTCAACCTCTGACCTTTCATCCTGCTTCTCCTCCAATGTCTGCTCAAATTCATTTATGAGCTGGTTCGTGTTTCTCTCTCCGGTTGTACACCAGAAAAAAGGGACTGCCATAATGGCAATCCCTGCTGTAATCAGTAGTCCTGTGACCACTTTCCTTATGCTCATAGAGTTTCACTCCTATCTTTTCCTGTTTCTGTCCGGCATATAGATTCCCTTATCCTCTGCAACAATGCCCGCATTTTCTATTCTGTCCTCAGACTTTTCTTTGTCCGGTCCGCCAAGATCTGCGTCCATAGCTTTTGCATTCTCAAGGTCAAGCTGGGCATTTAATTCATACTGCCTTGCAAGTTTTTCTTCCAGTTCTGCACTATATGCAAACGGCTTATCATACTCCGCCTTTGAAGCCTCAAGGTCATTCTGGTACTGTTCAATCTTCTTTTCCAGAAAATCAACATTTTCATGAAGTCCGTTGAACAGGTTCTCCAGCTTTACCATACTTCCCACCGGACTTGTGGAAAGTTCTGCCTTGTATTCCGTCTTTCCACGAAGCACCATATAGTTGATACTGAGAAAATTCTTTTCCACCAGAAGCTCAAAGCCGTGGAACTTACCGACTGGAGTGGTTTCGCCTGTCTTACATTTGCTGATTGCTTCAAGCATTACGGTTCCACCATCCACTCGCTCTGTATAAGTTGCATTGCCTATGGTAATGGCAAAGTCCGGGTTATCAATCAATTCCTTATCCCTTGCCTTTATATCCTCCCTGACATTGGCAAGTTTCTCTGTCGCAGTTTTGATGAGTTTTGGATATTTGATCATAAAATTATCCTGCAATCCGTATCTCTGATTATCATACGACGCTTTTAAGAGCTTTAATCTCTGGACATCATTGTCAACCTCCATCTTTTCCCTGATTAAAGGGTTGCCTGTCGCAACCGCCTTAATCTCCGCATAAGAAAGTGTTGCCTCATCAATGTCCTCACAGCTTCGGCTCACTGCCTTGCTTGTCATAACCTGACTGATGAAACGCTGCTTGTTTTCCACAAGTGACCAGTTGTATGCATCAAAGGTTTGTTTTGTAACATATCGGTAGATTGCCACCTCATCGTTTTTATTTCCCTGTCGGATACCTCTGCCTTCCCTCTGTTCAATGGAAGAAGGCTTCCACGGGCAATCGACATGGTGCATTGCAACAAGGTGTGTCTGTACATTAACTCCGGTTCCGCACTTATCTGTCGAACCGATAAGGACTTTTTTCTTACCTGTCCTCATTTCCTTAAAGAGTGCATCCCTCTGTGCGTCTGTTTTTGCATCGTGAATAAATGCTATCTCCTCCGCAGGGATACCATACTTGATAAGTGACTCCTTCAGATAATCATAAATCGTAAAGTCCTTGTCCGGTCCCGGTGTTCCAATATCCGAAAAAATAAGCTGACAGCCTATATGACCATCAGCATTTCCTTTTACATATTCTTTCCAGACATTTTCCGCTACCTTATTGAGCTTTCCGTCCGGGTTGTTCGGTGCGTCCTTATCAATCAGTCTTGCGTCTGTTCCAAGAAGTCTTGCTTCGTGCGTAATCTTTAAGAAGTTGTCAACACTTGGATCAACACCCCCGCCCCTTATCCTTTCTGCCCTTACAACAAATTCTTCCATTACCTGCTTCACATACCAGTCCGGCTCCGACTCCACGATAATAGGCTTGCCGCCACGGAGTGCAGGCACATCAAGGTCAAGCATATCCGCTGTCTGCACATCGGCAACCTCACGGAAGATGTTCATAAGCTCCGGCAGATTGGTAAACTTATTGAACCTGCTCTTGAAACGGAAACCACTGCCCTCAACCGTAAGCTCCAATGCCGTTGTTACTTCTCCGAAGTTAGCCGCCCACGAGTCGAAATGATGAATTCCCATCTCCTCAAGTGCCGATTTCTGCAAATAAAGCTGCATAACATACATCTCACACATCGTATTGCTTATCGGTGTTCCGGTAGCAAATACAATGCCCCTGCCATCATTTATCTCTGATAAATACTGGCATTTAAGCTGCATATCCGTTGACTTTTTAGCCCCACTACTGCTGATTCCCGCCACATTATTCATCTTTGAAAATGTGGCGAGGTTCTTAAAATTGTGTGCTTCGTCTACCATAATAGAGTCAACACCCAGCTCCTCAAAGGTAATGAGGTCATCTTTCCTGCTCTCATCGGTCAGGGATTTAAGCTGTTCCTCAAGCTTTTTCTTCTGGCTTTCCATCTGCTTTACGGTCCAGCGTTCCCCATTCCGCTCCTTCATATCATCAATCGCATAGGTGATCTCATTTATCTGTTCATTAAGCATTCGCTCCTTTCTCTCTGCCGAAATTGGAATTTTCTCAAATTGCGAGTGCGACATAATGATGCAGTCATAATCGCCTGTCGCAATCCTTGATACAAACTGCTTTCTCCGGCTCTTTTCAAAATCACGCTCCGTTGCAACCAAGATGTTTGCTGACGGGTAAAGCCTTAAAAATTCACTTGCCGTCTGCCCGATAAGCGGCTTTGGCACTACCATAATTGTCTTATTGGAAAGTCCGAGCCTTTTCTGTTCCATACACGCAGCCATCATTTCAAACGACTTTCCGGCTCCGACGCAGTGGGCAAGCAGAGTATTTCCTCCCATAAGGATTCGTGCCACCGCATTTTTCTGGTGCGGTTTTAATTCAATCTCAGGGTTCATTCCCGGAAATTGCAAATGGCTTCCGTCATACTCACGCAGGCGGATATTATTGAAGGTTTCATTATAATATTCCACATACTTCTGTCGGCGTTCCGGTTCTGCAAATAACCATTCCTTGAACTTCTCCTTGATCATATTTTGCTTTTCCCTTGCAAGCATTGTCTCATTTTTGTTGACTTCATAATGGTACTTGCCCTCACCATCATCAATCCTGTCCCTGACAGTGACCGTTTTTAAGTTCAGGGTATCCTCAAAAATAGAATAAGCATCCATCCGGCTTGTACCATAGGTTTTCGTTGCCGCCACGGAATGTTTATCCATACTTTTGTTCTCAATGAACCATTCCATACTCATTTTATTCAAGTGTACCTGAATACCGGAATTATAATACTCCGTTCTGATTGCCCTTGCCCTTTTTGGTGTATTAAGCAGCTCATAGATAAACTGTTCATAATCAAGCGGTTCAATCCAAGTTGTACCAATCTTTACATCTATATCCGAGGCTTCAATCCATTCCGGCTGAACTTTCTCTAAGGCTGCGGCATTGGCGGCAAATCTTTCTGCCTGTGGATCGTCGGTATCAGCCGCCATTGCCTTTGCAACACGTAGCTTATCCCTTACATTGCCTGACAGATATTCATCTGCTGTCTCCCAGCCTGCGTCCGGGTTATTTTCATTGTAACGGTCAGGATTAAGAAAAATAATTCCATCGAGTTCCTTTATGAGAGTATCCCTGTCTGTTTCATAAATGGAGAGCATATAAGGAATATTTACATATCCAAACTCATTGACCGATACATTAAGAGCCTCAACTGCAGTTTCTACCCTGTCCACCACGGACTTTGCTTTAATCGTCTGCTTATAAAACATATCAGCCTTCTTCACCTCCCCGTCCTCATTTACTTCTTCCAGACTGCAAAGAAGCGGATAATCGCTGTCATCCCTGAACGCTGTACGGTTTGCTTTGGAAGTGATTGCTCCATACTTTCCAACGAATTTATCATATTTTACATTCAAAAGCTGCTGTTTGTCTGCAAGCTCCTCATCACTACAGCCCTCCATCTGGATATCAATCAGCTCTCTTGTTATCTGTCTGATTTCATCAAGGCTCTTAATACGCCCCTCCGCTGTCGGTGATACTTTCTGCCTTACCATCTCTGAATTTTCCCTGTAGTAAAGTTTTCCTTCAAAGAATGTGTAAGTATAATTTCTGACATCCGGATCAGCGGGAATGACTTCCTCTGTCTGTTCCTCATTCTCTGCCAGTCTCTCAAAATCTGTCATCTGTGCTTTGATGTTACTGATTGCCTTATTGAGTGCTTCATACAGATTGAAGTTCTCATCATTATTCACACAGACGGTATATCTGCTGTCCTGTCCGAACATCCTTGTATCATACTGCATTGTACCAAGCATCATCTCCGGGTGCTCTGCAAAATAGGAATTGACTGCTATGCCATCACCTGTGACACCAAGATGTACCCAGTCAGGCTCTATATCAATTTTTCGCTCTCTTTTCTGTAAAAAAAGAATGTCCGCAGTCACCTCAGTTCCTGCATTATCCTTAAATGCAGTATTCGGAAGTCGGATTGCTCCCACAAGTTCTGCCCTCTCAGCCAGATACTTTCGTATAGTCGGATTACTCTTATCCAGTGTTCCCTTTGTGGTAATCACTGCAACCATACCTCCCGGTCTTGCCTGATCGAGTGCTTTTGCCAGAAAATAATCGTGAATACGGAAGTTATACTTGTTGTACTTTGGATCGAATATCTTATAATCTCCAAATGGCACATTTCCCATAACAACATCAAAGAAGTTATCCGGATATGTGGTGTTTTCAAATCCTGTAATACTGATATTGGCATTCTGGTAAAGCTGTTTTGCTATTCTTCCCGATATGCTGTCCAGCTCCACTCCGTACAGCCTGCTTTGCTGCATTGGTGCTGGCATACTTCCGAAGAAATTACCGATACCCATAGACGGCTCCAAGACATTTCCGCCTTTAAACCCAAACTGCACAAGGGCTGAATTGATACACGTTGCAATCTCCGGCGAAGTGTAAAAGGCATTATTTACAGTTGCTCTTGCCGCACTGTATTCCTCATCGGAAAGAAGCTCTTTCAGTTCTGCATACTCTTTGCTCCACGCAGCATTATTCTCATCAAATGCCTGTGACAAGCCTCCCCAGCCGACAAACTTTGATAAAACAGTCTGCTCCTCCTGTGTTGCAAGTCTGTTTTCTGCTTCAATCTGCTTTAGTGTACAGATTGCATCAATGTTCCACTGGTATCTGGTCTTTGCACCACCCTTTTCTGTTTCCCACAGGTTATAATGGAAATTGAGTTTTGTCTGGTCTTGTGTTTTTTCTTTTCCACGCAGACCTTCCACTGGCGGTAATACTTCCTGTGCAGGTGTTTCAGGGGCAGCCTCCTGTGGTTCGGTATCCTTCTGTGGAATATCTGCCGATACATTCTTATCCTCATCAGAAATTATACGACCATCCGTGTCAATCTTGGTATTCAAGCCATATGCAATCGCCCGTTCTCTGGTTTTAAGACGGCTTTCTCTCACACTGTCCTCAATATCAAAGAACTTGCGGTAAACAGGATTCATCTTTTCCCTGTCAATCTTATTTTTTATGGTCTGATAGATTGCCTTCTGGTCCTCTCCACAGTAAAATGGCTGTTTTACCATATAGGATAAGATTTCATATACCTCACGCCATGATACGGTATCCCCTGCCCTCTCTCCATTTCTGTTTTTGTAGCTTACTTTCACATCTGCACTGCTTAAAGTGTATTCTGTGAGTCCATACTGATTATTGCAATATGCCTTTCTCTCACCCTGAACATTTCCCATCGCTATCTCACAGATCAGTTCCAGCTTATTCGGCATAAATGCAAAATCCGACTGCACCACATCCATAAGGAAAGCACGGAATGGTGTGTAACAGCTACATTCTGACACAAGTATCTCAATGGCATCTCTTAAATCTTTATCCATTGCAGCTACACGGTCAGCATAATCAATCGGCTTGATATACCGTAACTCAGCCGCCTTTCTGTTTACAGCATAACTGTCAGGCTCATCAGGAATAGCATAATCATCAATTTCTGATTTCTCCTCCTGCGTATCAACTTCACGGTACTCTGCGTCAATGACTTCATCATCTTCACGAAGTCCGTCCATTGCAAGTTCATCAATACGAGGTGTCTCCGACTGGTATTCTCCGGTAAGGATAAGTACACCGATTTCCTTTTCGACATTCTTCCACGAAACGTATCCTTCTACTTCTCCATCTTCATCTTTCCATTGGATACGAAGTCCCGAACCGTGAAATGTGTCATACCCGTGCAAGCCCAGACCGTCAAGCGGCCAGCTTGCACCCCCCTGACCATATTCTGCCTTGATACGCTTTGCTCTGGTTCCTGCGTCTATCTCTGTCTGATAGATTTCACACACCCTGCCTTTTCCACCGACAAAGCCAGTTCCTTTCATAAGTATCTCTTTTACATACTCACTTGGTACACTCTCTGCTTTCTTTGGATTAAGGTAATTATATTTTCCGGCAAGGGCAGCCTTTTTATCCTCCTCGAACTGACGCATAAATTCATTGTGTCTGGTTTTCTCCGGCTGCTTCACACCAAAACTTGCCTGCCCGTTTTGGTCGAAAAAAAAGGAAGCCTGTGTATATTCGGCTTCCTTACTGACACCCAATGAGTTAATCTCATCAAGCTCTCTATTTAATTCTTCCTGTGTTTCTAATGAAACTTCATCACAATCTGGTGGAGCACTACTTCCTCTGCCTGCATCTTCGCCTGCTCTCTTATCTTCCACATCTCCATTGTCGATGACGGATTCTGTGGCTTGTGCTTCATTAGATACTGTTCCTCCAACTGATCGTAAAGCTGGTTTGCTTCCTCCTCTACTGCCGACATCTTCTCGTACATCTTCCCAAATCTCATCAGTGTCTTGTACCTTGCCGGTTCGTTCTCCAGAAGATACTTCATTGCCATTCTCCCGTATCTGCCCAGCTTCGTTAAATCCTCTGTCTCGTCCGGCATTGTCAGCTCCGGATACAGCAGTCCGTCCACTTCCTTGTAAGTCATTGCTTCTAACATATGATATTCTCCTTTCGCTCTCAATCGTTTGTAAATTCCTACTAAATTCTCTAAGAACACTACAGGAGACATCGCATACAAGGGAACCAAGACGGTAAACTATCTCCTCATCTTTGATATTTACAATCTGACTGAAATCCTGTTCTTGCACAGATAAGTCAAATCCACATCTCGTCCCTACAGCATACATAACACTGGAATATACTAACTGCTCCATATCGCTATCCTGCTGTAAGCCCTTGCGTTTTTCGTTGAATTCCTTTATCACACTACCTGATAGCTGCATTAGTTCGGACATTCTATCCCCGAACTCCTCTTTTATTATATTCCAAACATTTGTTCCTGTAAACTGTTTTAGCGTATTTTTTAGTGATTCCCTGTCATCGCTTTTATACCGCTCCATCTGTCCTTCCGATACCAGAAAGTCTGCATAACTTTTCAGGTTTTCCCCCTCCAGATCCCAAGTCAGCTTCACATTCTTTCCGCCTGTATCACTGATATCGAAAATATATCTCATACGGGGATTAAGTGCCCTTGAGGGGAAGATAGCACAGCCCTTTGCTCCACGCTTTACATATCTTCCCACTTTCTTCCAAGTGTCATAATCTGCCATAAGGGTACTTTTCTCCGGTGATCTCTGAGCTGTTACCATAACGATATTATCAAATTCATAGCGGTATAACTGACCAGCAACTTTTAATACATCTTTCCAGTTCTTTTCAGAACGGGTGATGTTGCTGATTTCTGAATCATATATCGCTTTGACCTTCATATCAACACTCATGTGTCACCCTCCTTTTACTTCAGTAATTCTGCAAACATTTCCTTAAAGAGCTTTGACTCCTCCCCGTCAAGCTCAATCACAAATTCTGCATCAACCGCCTGTCTATCACATTTGCCCTTTCCTTTTACAATCTTTCGCATAATCCTGAGAAGCACATAACACTGCTTTGACTTGGCTATGCTCTGCTTAAAGGCAAGTCCGTCGCTGTCAGCCGACTGCTGTGTCTCATAGACAATCACATTCAGCTTTCTGCTGATTTCCTCAACTTTCTCATATGGAATACTGACAGACGATTTTACCTCTCCCGGTCTTTCCCATTCCTTATGAAGTTCGTTTAATAAAAATTCCATATCCTTAATAACTGCTGTCTGCTCATTTTTCATCGTGTCTTTCCTCCATTTTCCTTTAATGAAGAAGGGAGCTGTTCTTCGCTGTATGGCGAAAAATCAACTCCCTTCATATCCTCCGCATCAAGGACTATCTGTTCTGAATAATACATATCCATTGCCTTGTTTATGGCATCGTCAAGTGACTCTGCCTTTACTGTCTCTACCCTTGAGAGAACTTCTTTTATCTCAATATCAAATTCTTTTTCCATTCGATATCAGCCTCCAATTCCATTTTTCCTCATCGGCTCTTTTTTTCTTTTACCTGTCTTTCCTTAAAACCTTCATCATACTTTCCATCTTCAAGCCTGTCATAAAAATATTCCTCCTCTATCGTTCCAAATTCCTTATACATCTGGTGCAGGAAATCATTCTGCATATTTTTTGGAATATCATCATCCTTTGACAAATCCTGATAAAAATAAAACTTCTGCTTGAGTTTCGCCCTGTAATCATTGTAGCCGCTCAAAATTTTTGTCATACTTTCTCATTTTTTTTGTCAAAAATTTTCATATAACGCTTTTTCATTTCACTGAAAAAAGGAGTTACTTTTTTGTCGTTAAACAGCGGTTTAAAGAATAAGCATTACATTAGAATTGAAAAAAGTGATTG
>ENA-OXIO01000347-OXIO01000347.1-human-gut-metagenome-genome-assembly--contig:-NODE-347-length-11201-cov-5.69837_pt1 | contig 11201 bp, 8 predicted proteins | sample MGYA00249818_ERZ652363 | MGnify/ENA primary metagenome ERZ652363 (study PRJEB26925, sample SAMN05826857) | human gut metagenome | biome: ENVO:2100002; feature: ENVO:00000062; material: ENVO:00002003...
GAGACAGTTGTGATATGTTCAGGAATTACCTGTGTTTCAATCAGCAGGTTAACGAGGAGGAGAGTGATCGAAGATTCGGCGGATGCTCTCCCGTACACTCCCGGTGCGAGATATACCGGCAAATATGCAGGTGACTGCAAAACAAATACGGTATAAGGGAGAAGATAACCTGAAAAATATTTTTGCTGTCAGAAGAGGATCTTCTGACAGTGGAACTGGTCAGGAAAAATGAGTGTACCGGTGGGATTGTGCCGGAAACAGTTGATAGATAGAAAAGAGGAAAATTTATGTGTGGAATTATTGGTTATACAGGTAGTGAAGATGTAAAAGGAGTGTTACTTGATGCGTTAGAGCTTCTTGAGTACCGCGGATATGACAGTGCGGGAATTGCTTTGGCAGATACTGGCCTGAAACAGACGAAAGTTTATAAATGTGCGGGAAGAGTAAAAGATTTAAGAGCCATTTGTGAGTCAGAAAAACTGATCACAGAGTGTGGAATTGGTCATACCAGATGGGCAACACACGGCGGTGTCAATGATACAAACGCACATCCGCACCAGGTTGGAAAAGTGACTCTGGTACACAATGGCATCATTGAAAATTACAGAGAGCTGATCGCCGACTATGAACTGGAAAGTGTTTTAAAATCAGAGACAGACAGTGAGGTTGTGGCTGCACTTTTAAATAAGTTTTATACCGGTGATCCGGATGAAGCCATCAAAAAGACAGTTTCCAAATTAAAAGGAACATTTGCATTAGTGATCTTATTCGAAGATCATCAGGGCGAGATATACTCTGTCAGAAATGTCAGCCCGATCGTCGCAACACTTTGCAAAGAGGGGGCTATGCTTGCATCTGACCTGACAGCACTCTGCCGTTTTACCAACCGCTATTTTGTTGTTCCGGAGTATCATATTTTAAAACTGGCAAAAGATGCCATTGTCTTAAAAGATTTCAATGGCAATCAGGTGGAGCCGGACTATCTTGAAGTAGACTGGGAACTTAATAATGCCGGAAAGAACGGTTATCCGTTTTATATGGAAAAAGAGATCATGGAACAGCCGGATGCGATCGAGCGTACAATCACAAACCGCATCACAAGTGGAATGCCGGACTTTACGGCAGACGGTGTGCCAGATGAGATCTTTACACAGTGTGAGCGTGTCAACATTATCGCATGTGGAACTGCTATGCATGCCGGTCTTGTGGCACAGGCACTGATAAAGTCGATTCTTCATATGCACATCGATGTCGATATGGCATCCGAGTTTATGTATTCGGATCCGGTCATCGATGAGAAATCATTAGTCATCGCAGTTTCACAGTCCGGTGAGACGATCGATACCTTAGAGGCAGTCAAGTATGCAAAAAAACGTGGAGCGAAATGTTTATCCATCATCAACGTAAAAGGATCTTCCATTGCGCGTGAGAGTGATTATGTGCTCTATACCAACGCAGGACCGGAGATCGCCGTTGCAAGTACCAAGGCATACACGACACAGCTTGCTGTATTTTATCTGATCGTGGCAAAAATGGCACAGCTTCGCGGTGTCTTTTCACAGGAAGAGACACAGAGTTTTATCCGTGAGCTGCAGCGCACGCCGGATGTCATGAAAAAAGTGTTAGAGGGACGGCAGGAGATCCATAAACTTGCCAACAAGGTGTTAGAGGCGAAAGATCTGTTTATGATCGGTCGTGGACTTGATTACTCTATTTTGTTAGAGGGTTCTCTGAAGTTAAAGGAGGTATCCTACATTCATTCTGAGGCGTATGCGTCCGGCGAATTAAAACACGGACCGATCGCACTCATCACGCAGGATACGCCGGTCGTTGCAGCAGTGACACAGGAAAAATTAATGTCAAAAGAGCTGTCAAATATCAAGGAGGTACGGTCAAGAGGTGCGGACATCGTGCTCTTTATCAAGGAAAGTCTTGCAAAAGATATCGACCGTGCATATGATACCTTCCATCTGCCGGATATGCAGGATGAATTTATGGTAATGCCGGCATCCGTGGCACTGCAGTTACTTGCTTATTATGTTTCTTCCGACAAGGGATTTGACGTGGATAAGCCAAGAAACTTGGCGAAAGTAGTGACGGTGGAATAAGAGAAGCAAAATAAAAAGATATGTGGAAAAGTGTCCGGAAAGGGGAAAAAGACCGCGTATCTGAGCATAAAAAAAGATTGGGGGAAGCCGCACAAAGTATTAGGTGTGACTGCCCCCATTTGCATTTAGACCAGTTCCGCGATGCGCGACACTGCCACATAAATTTCAGAAATTTTATACCAGGTACGGTAGTCAATGACGCCGGTGACCGGCAGACCGAAGATACGCTGGAAGACCTCGACAGCCTCTCTTGTGGCAGGTCCGTAGATTCCGTCCGGTGTAACTGTCGGAATCGCCGGATAGGATCTTGAAATCCGTGCAAGTTCCTCCTGGATCTGACGCACTTTTTCGCCGGTCGAACCGATCGTAAGGTCGACTCTCGGCCAGGAAGCCGGGATGCCGGATACTTCTTCTGCCGTGTTGATGTACATGTTGTTTCCATAATAGTAGCGCAGAATTTCGATTGCCTCATAGTTCTGGTCACCCAGGTATTTGCTGCCCCACTGACTCAGCCAGTTGCTGCAGGTCACACGTTCCCCGTCGCAGTACTGCGTTAAGATCGGCTGGCTGACGTTTGGCCGGGATAAAAAGTTCTGGAACATTTCATCCACGATGTCGGAGATGCTCTGGAAAATGTTCCTGCCGTAGGTAAATTTCTGGTCGTAGGCGGTGGAGGAGGTGATCGTGAAACTGTAGCCTTTGTTCCGGTACCACTCCGTGTACACCCGGTTTAATGTAAATGACATGATTGCAAGGATATTTGCGCGCAGCGTCGCATCCGGCCAGGTGGAATAGATTTCGCTGGACGCTACATTTTTGATGTAATCCTTGTATCGCACATAATAATCGCGCGCAGTCGTATCGTTTGGCGGACCGTCATGTACCACGACATATTCCGGTACAACGACTCTGCTTAGGACGATCTCGCCGGTCTCGGAGATCGGCTTGATCTCAGACTCTGCGATTTTCGGTGGAAAATCGCCCCAGAGGGTATTGACCGGGATCACGATCGTGTCTACCGGGTTCCCCGGTGCATCCACCTCATCCATTCGTACTTCCTGAAGCGACAGCTGCTTCGAAAACAGTTCAATTCCCGACACAGTAAACGGGCGGAATCCTTCAGCATCGACCTGAATACTATATTGCGAGAACGGCTGCTCTTCGCCTGGCTCCATTGAGAATTCAAGCGGAGGCGCAGGAAGCGTAATTTGTTCGGACATACCGGATGCATCTGTATTCACCTCCTCAACGATACTGTCCGGATCACCGGAATAGGAGATCGCTATACGGGCGTTTGTGATCGGACGGTTACTTCTTCTTGCCGTTACCTGGATCTTTAACTCACCCTGATCGGTATTATTTTGTGTATAGGCAATATCTGACATGAAAAACCTCGTAGATTCATTCATTCTATTATATGATGCAGTCTGTCAAAAGGTGTGTTTAAATTGTTTGTGTGAATTATAAAATAATGGAAGGAAAAATGTGGTTTATGATTTGTCAATTAACGAAAACAGAGGTATAATAATTATAATTGATGTACTGCCACAGGAAAACTATCTGTGGCATTATTTTTTCCGAAAATCAGATATAAGGTAACAGAGATATATGGCAAATTATAAAATGATCTTACAATATGACGGAACACGTTACCGCGGGTGGCAGGTGCTTCCGGCGGAACTTACGATACAGGGAAAGTTACAGGATGTTTTGAGCAAAATGGCAGGATACCAGGTGGAGGTTACCGGTTCCGGCAGAACAGATGCAGGCGTGCATGCAAAAGGACAGACGGCTAATTTTCATCTGAGAGAGGAATGGGATGAGGATAAAATTTTATTTTATCTGAATCAGTACCTTCCGGAAGATATTGCAGTCTGTGAAGTAAAGAGAGTGGATGAGCGTTTCCACAGCAGATATCAGGCAGTGGAAAAGACCTATCTTTACCGGATCCATACAGGAAAAATACCGGAGGTATTCGAGCGCAGATATGTTTATGATTATACGGAGCCGCTTGATGTAAACCGCATGAGAAAAGCGGCAGAGTACCTGTGTGGAACACATGATTTTAAATCATTCTGCGGCAATAAAAAAATGAAGAAATCCACGGTTCGGACGATCTCCCTGATACAGATCAAAGAACTGCCGGGAGAGATACAGATCTATTATACCGGAAATGGATTTTTACAGAATATGGTGCGCATTTTAACCGGTACACTGATCGAGATCGGAGATGGAAGAAGAACTCCGGAGGATGTGTCAGAGATCTTAGAGGCAAAAAACAGGGAAAGAGCAGGATACACGGCACCGGCATGCGGGCTGACATTGCTTGAGGTAATATATGGAAAAATGGTTTGTAATAAATAAAGGCGCTGATTTTGCAGGAATTGCAAAACGTTTTGGGATAAGTCCGGTTACGGCAAGGCTGATCCGGAATCGTGAGGTTATGGGGGATGAGGCAATCGCAAGATACTTAAAAGGCGGAATTGGGGAACTTTACGATCCTCATTTACTTTTGGATTCGGACCGGTTGACGGATATATTGGTGCAGAAGATCAGTGAACAGAAAAAGATCAGGGTCATAGGCGACTACGATATTGATGGGGTAATGTCGACTTATATTCTGTACAAAGGAATCACACGCTGCGGTGGCAGTGTGGATTTTCAGATACCGGACCGGATGAAAGATGGTTACGGAATCAACGATCATCTGATTGAGCAGGCAGATGAGGCGGGAATTGATACGATCATTACCTGTGATAATGGAATTGCAGCGATAGGCGAGATCGCGCACGCTAAAAGTCTTGGAATGACAGTTCTTGTCACAGACCATCATGAAATACCATATACGGAGGAGAGGGGAGAACGCCATTATAAAAGAAGTGAGGCGGATGCCATTGTAAATCCAAAGCAGATGGAGTGTACATATCCGTATAAAAATCTCTGCGGTGCTGCAGTTGCCTGGAAAGTGATACAGATCCTCTATGAAAAATGTGACATTGCGGTGGAGGAGTCCTACGATTTTTTGGAAAATGTGGCATTTGCGACGGTCGGGGATGTGATGGATCTGACGGATGAGAACAGAATCCTGGTAAGGGAAGGATTAAAGCGGATCCATACGACCATGAATCCGGGGATGCGCGCATTGATTTTACAGAATAAATTAGAGCCGGAACAGATCAGTTCCTATCATTTCGGATTTGTGTTAGGACCATGCATCAATGCAAGCGGACGATTAGAGACAGCGAAAATTGCCTTAAATCTTTTCCTGCAGGAGGACGTAAAAAAGGCATCGGAGATCGCAGCGGAACTGGTCGATCTGAATGCGCAGCGAAAAGACATGACTGCAGAGGGCGTAGAACTTGCCATGCAGCAGGTGGAAGAGGGAAATACGGGTGAAAAAGTCCTGGTTGTCTATCTGCCGGATGTGCATGAAAGTCTTGCAGGAATCATTGCAGGAAGAATCCGGGAGGCGTGTCATAAACCGACTTTTGTGCTGACAAAGAGTGAGGATGGGGTTAAAGGCTCCGGGCGCTCAATCGAGGCATATTCGATGTATGAGGAACTGTGCAAATGTCAGGAATTATTTACAAAATTTGGCGGTCATCCGATGGCAGCAGGACTTTCCCTGCCGGAAGCAAATGTAGAGATCTTCAGGGAGAAAATAAACGCCTGCTGTGGGTTGACAGAAGAAGATTTTATTCCTAAGATAAAAATAGCTATTCCCATGCCCGTCGATTATCCGGACATTCCGCTGGTAAATGAACTGTTGTTGTTAGAACCATTCGGGAAAGCAAATGTAAAACCTCAGTTTGCGGATAAGAATCTTGGAATCGATCGTGCGGTTGTAGTCGGGAAAAATCAGAATGTATTAAAACTGACACTTAAGACTGAACGTGGAAAATCCATATCTGCTGTTTATTTTGGAGATGTGGAGGAATTCCGGGAATATTATGGAAGAAAATATGGGGAAAATGAAGTGCAGCAGGCATTCCTTGGCAGGACAAATGGAATCCGGATGTCTGTGGTATATTATCCCGAGATAAACAGGTATCAGGGAAATGAAAGCATACAGATTGTGATAAAGAATTATCAGTAAATGGAGGACATATATGTTTGGTGGAAAGAAAGAGAAGGCACTGCAGGACGAACTCTATACGATTAAGAAACAGATTGCAGAATACAGTGATGAATTAAAAGAAGATTCTGTGCAGATGACAGCATCCCGTGTCCAGATGGAAGAAAATATAGAAATTCTTGAGGAAAAGTTAGAATGTGTGGGTGAACTGGCAGAAGAGAGCTGCAGAACAGGAAAAGAACTGTACAGTACATTCGTTGAAGTACATAATGCTGTGGAATCTTTTGAGGCAAATCATTCCATTTTTATTGGACAGGTGGCAGAGCAGAATGAAAAGATCAAAGAAGTTTTTGAACAGCACAAGGCGTTAAAAGAACCGTGTGCACAGTTAGAAGAAAGTCTTTACCGTGCTTCGAAAGAGCAGGATGGTCTTGGAAATGTGACAGCTGAACTGGAAGATGATGCAAAAAATATGGGAGTGCTTGCATTGAATGCGGCAATCGAAGCAGCAAGAATGGGAGAGAATGGAGAAAAATTCCTTCATGCTGCGGAGGAGATCAAAAATGTGGCACAGCGGTATGAAGAAAGACTAAAGGCATTATCAGAACAGATCGACGCGATGGAAGAGGCGCAAAAAGAAATCAAAGAACAGACTGCACAGATCAATGAAATGCAGGCGGGTATTACATCGATGGTAATGAAACTGTACAGTGACAGTGCACAGAAACTTTCCATATATGAAAATGGACAGACTTCCTTAAGGGAGCACATGTCCGGCAACGCAGTATCGGCTGCGGATTTTATAAAACAGGCCGGGGAGGATTTCTTAAAACTCGGGGATGAGGCAAAAGTGCAGGTTACAGCACTGCGTGAAGAAATCAATGCAAAAAAATCTGCTGAGGATGAATTGGAAAAGATCTATAATGGATGTAAAGCACTTTTGAATATGGAGTAAGAAATCTGTAATGAAATATCTGCATGCAAAACAGTCAGCGGTATAGTAAAGAGCAGTATAGAAATGAGGGAAGAACTTATATGGCAAAAGAAGAACAGATGACGTATTTATCTGCGAATGGAACGACAAAGATCCATGCGGTAAAATGGATGCCGGAGGATGGAAAGTATAAGGCAATTTTACAGATCACGCACGGCATGATCGAATATATTGAAAGATATCATGAGTTCGCAGAGTACCTGACAGAGCGCGGATTTATGGTTGTTGGCCACGATCATTTAGGGCATGGCGCTTCGGTAAAAGATGAAACAGAGTGGGGATATTTTGCAGAAAATCCGAGTGATACGCTTGTTGCGGATATGCATAGCCTGCGAACAACAGTTCAGGGAGAGAATCCGGGGATACCGTATTTTATGATGGGACACAGCATGGGTTCTTATATGCTGCGAAAATATCTGTGTCTGCATGGTGAAAATTTAAGTGGAGCGGTCATTATGGGAACCGGGTGTGTGCCGGATGGCACCATGAAATTTGGTATGACGCTGTGTAAATTTTTAGCCTTTTTCCGTGGCTGGAATTACAGAAGTAAACTGGTGCAGAAACTTTCCTACAGTAAGCCGTACCACAAATTTGACCTTTATGGGAAAGATTATACCAACAGCTGGCTGACAAAGGATGTGGAACATGTAAAAAAATATTACAGTGATCCGCGCTGTACATTTATGTTTACCTTAAACGGGTACTATGGACTGATGGAAGCGGTATATTATGATAATCAGATGGAAAATATAAAAAAAGTGCCGAAAGATCTGCCGGTCTTCATGGTTTCCGGGGCAGATGATCCGGTTGGTGATCTCGGTGAAGGGGTAAAAAAAGTTTATCATATGTACAAAGATGCGGGTGTGGATGATCTGACATACCGTTTGTATGAGACAGACCGTCATGAGATATTAAATGAGACAGACCGCGATCAGGTTTATGCGGATATCTGTGCATGGATGAGTGTCAGAATTGCACAGATATAAAATATAAGATAGATTTACCTGCATAAAATATAAAGCAGGGATGGAAAGTGTTAGTGAGGATTATTATGAGAAACAAAAAAGTAGTTAAAATATTATGTGTGATACTTGCAGCAGCGATGCCTGTTTCCTCCGGTGTGGGTGTGCAGGCAGCACAGGCAGGGGCAGTTGCAGCGACGGCAGATCAGACAGATGATGTGCAGAATGCAGCAGAAACTTCGGCAGAGGATTCTGCGCAGAATGCAGATAGTGACGATCTGGAAGGTTCCATTCAGTATTTGGATGATTCGGCTCAGACAAACAATTCTGATGCACAGCAGGATGGAAATATATCGTCGGATCAGACGCCACAGCAGGATGGAAATGCGACATCAGACCAGGCGTCACAGGATATCAACGGAACGATTGTGCAAAACGAGGACAGCGATAATGTCACAATCAAGGCAAGTGATAAACCGTACCTTGCGCTTGGAGCAGATCTTAATGATTCTCAAAGAGCGACGATTCTTTCTATTATGGGCATTGATGCGGCAAATCTGTCAAATTATGATGTGGTCTATGTGACAAATGCAGAGGAACACCAGTATTTAGATTCCTATATTTCATCCTCGCAGATTGGAACAAGATCGCTTTCTTCTGTTGTGATCGTACAGAGGGATAAGGGAAGCGGATTAAACATTTCCACAACAAATATTAATTATTGTACCGTTGGTATGTATAAAAATGCGCTGACTACTGCAGGGGTAACAGATGCAGATATTATTGTAGCAGGACCAACTCCAATTTCCGGAACGGCGGCTTTAGTAGGCGTATTAAAAGCATATCAGGAGATGACAGGAAAAGAGATCAGTGATTCGGTAGTTGATACGGCACTCAATGAACTTGTGCTGACCGGTCAGTTAGAAGATTCCTTAAAAGGTGTCTCCGACGCAGAAGTGGAAGAGTTTATTGCGTATATCAAGGCTCTGATTGCAAAAGATGACCTGACGGATGATGCCGGGATCAACGGTGCAATCGATGAGGCGTGTGAAAAATATGGTGTGACGTTATCGGATGATGAGCGTCAGCAGATCATAGATCTGATCAAGAAGATCAATTCACTCGGAATTGATTTAAACGGACTTGTGGATTATGCGGAGTCTTTGTACAATTCGTTTAAAAACGGAGATGGAAGTTCAAATAGCGGTATAGCAGCGGCTGTCGGTGGATTTTTTAAATCGATCATTTCTTCTGTGGGAGATTTCTTTAAAAAGTTATTTTCATAATAAATATATAACGAAAAGAGGAAGCGTATGTTAGAGAGAAAAAGAAAGTTAGACTGTGCAAATGGACGTGAAAAAGCAGATCTCGTATTGAAAAACGGAAATGTGCTGAATGTCTTTACGGAGGAAGTGTTAAAAGCGGATGTTGCGATCTGCGGGGACACGATCGTAGGCGTAGGTGAATACGAGGGAAAAGAAGAAATCGACTGTACCGGGAAATATCTGGTGCCGGGCTTTATCGATGCGCATATGCATATTGAATCCTGTATGGCAGCACCGGGAGAACTTGCCAAAGTCCTTGCGAAGGCGGGAACAACGACGATCATTGCCGATCCGCACGAGATCGTGAATGTCAGCGGAACAAAAGGAATGGACTATTTCTTAAAATGTGCTGCAAAACTTCTGGTAAACGTATTTTTTATGGTGCCTTCCGCAGTTCCTGCAACGGATGTGGAGACAAACGGCTGTGGTGAATTTCTTGCCTCTGACATGATGAAATATGTGGATAATGCAAGAGTACTTGGACTCGGTGAGACCATGCGTTTTATGGAGTGCTGTGAGGGTGAAAAGAGAATGGCAGACAAGTTAGAGCTGTTTGCCAAGAAACATATTGATGGGCATGCGCCTGGAATCCGAGGAAAAGAAGTGCAGGCATACCGTCTTGCCGGTGTGGAAAACGATCATGAGTGTTCTACCGCTGAGGAAGTGCTCGATAAACTCCGTGCCGGACTGCATATCTATGTGCGAGAGGGAAGTGGTGCAAAGAATTTAGAGACACTGATCAAAACAATGTTAGATGCAGGTGTATGCTTAGACCGCTGTGCTTTCTGTACGGATGACAAGCATGTGGAGGAGATCCGCAAAGAGGGACATATCAGTACCTGCATCCGCAAGGCGATTGCACTTGGCGTGCCGGTTGCAAAAGCCTATAAGATGGGAAGTTATCAGGCGGCAGAGTTTTATGGATTGAAAAATTATGGCGCGATCGGTGCGGGTTACCGTGCAGACATCGTATTTTTAGATGATTTAGAGCAGGTCAGACCGCTTGATGTCATGAAGGACGGACGTATTCTGACAGAGGAAGATTATGCGAAAGATTATTCCGTTCCGGTTCCGGATGAGCTGCTTCATACCGTTCATGTGGGAGAGGTCACCAAAGAGAAAATCAGGCTTTCCTGTGATGGAAAAACGGATGTGATACAGATGAATCCGCACCAGATCGTGACCACGCATCTGGTGGAGGAAGTGCCGGCAGAAAACGGATATTTCAAATCGGATGGTGTATACAACAAGATCTGCGTGGTAGAGCGTCATGGAAAGACAGGGGAGATCGGTGTTGCGCCGCTGAAAGGGTTTGGCGTCAAAGGCGGCGCAGTGGCGACTTCCGTTGCACATGATTCCCATAACCTGATCGTTGCGGGCGATAATGATGAGGATATCCTTGCAGCAATCAAAGGTGTGGAAGAAAATCAGGGCGGATATGTTATCGCTTCCGGTGGAAAAGTCGTGGATGTGCTTCCGCTTCCAATCTGCGGTCTGATGAGCGAAAAATCTTGTGATGAGATCACGGAAAAAGTGGCGGACATGTTGGAGAAAGCAAAGAAACTTGGCATTTCCGAGGACATCGATCCATTTATCACGCTTTCCTTTATGGCACTTACGGTAATACCGGAGATCCGTGTGACAGAGCGCGGCGTGTATCTGTTTGGTGCGAAATAGTAAGGCAGTTATAATTTTTTGCTGTCTCTTATACACATCTCCGAGCCCACGAGACGGAGC
>ENA-OXIO01000380-OXIO01000380.1-human-gut-metagenome-genome-assembly--contig:-NODE-380-length-10586-cov-4.07578_pt1 | contig 10586 bp, 7 predicted proteins | sample MGYA00249818_ERZ652363 | MGnify/ENA primary metagenome ERZ652363 (study PRJEB26925, sample SAMN05826857) | human gut metagenome | biome: ENVO:2100002; feature: ENVO:00000062; material: ENVO:00002003...
CACCTAAGCCTTCGTCGGCAGCGTCAGATGTGTATAAGAGACAGCTATTACATCCGTAAGACAACGGATATGTACACGGTCGGCGAAACGCTTCCCGATGTGTTCGGCGCCTCTTCTCCCAAAGGCAACTATGCCGACATGACGACCAAGGGATGGGAAATCACGCTGACTTGGCGCGACCAGTTCACATTGGCGGAGAAACCGTTCAACTACGAGATCCGTGGTACGCTGTCCGACTATATCTCGACCATCGACCGCTATAACAACCAGACAGGTAACCTGGATGACTACTATGCCGGCAAGCGTGTAGGTGAAATCTGGGGATATGTGACTGAAGGGCTGTTCAAGGATCAGGCTGATATTGACAGCCATGCCGACCAGACACTGATCCAGTCTTCATCCAAGCGCATCACCTATCCGGGAGATGTGAAGATCAAGGACCTGAACGGTGACCATGTGATCGACTACGGCAATAATACCGTGGACGACCACGGTGACAAGACCGTGATCGGAAATGCGTTGCCTCGCTATGCGTATAGCATCAACCTTTCCGGTGACTGGAACAACTTCTTCCTTTCCGCCTTCTTCCAGGGGGTGGGTAAACAGGATTGGTATCCCAGTTCGGAATGTATTTTCTGGGGACAGTATAACCGCCCGTATAACAACATGCCTACTTGGCATCAGGGCAATTATTGGACAGAAGACAATACGGATGCTTATCTGCCCCGTTATGCCGGCTATAATGCTTCCCTGAAGTCTACACCGCAGACCCGCTACTTGCAGAATGTCGCTTATATCCGTCTGAAGAACCTGCAATTCGGCTACACCTTGCCACAGCCGATCGTTTCGAAAGCCAAATTGCAGAATGTACGGGTTTATATTTCGGCCGAGAATCTCTGGTGCTGGTCCCCGCTCTACAAGCATACGCGTGACCTCGACGTGACGAACATCTACGGTTCCGATCCCGACCTGACGGATGCCGATATGTCGTCCGGACTGAACGGGAACCGTGGTAGCGGTGACGGGAACAGCTATCCGCAGATGAAGAGTGTGAGTTTAGGTTTATCAGTAACATTTTAATTAAAGAACTATCAACGACATGAAACGGATTATATATTCTTTTGTATCAGTCTGTTTACTCCTTTCGTCCTGCTCAATGGACGAGACACCGCAGGCTTCGGTGGACAAAGACACAGTCTTCAGGACGGAGAAAGGGCTGGAAACATATTCCTATTCTTTCTATAATATGCTCCCTTCCGTCAGTGACGGTTTCAGGCAGGATGCCATGTGCGATTATGGAGCGGTGACCAGCTTCGACAACTTTATCCGCGAAGGGGCTTACTCGGCCGAGTTGAGCAGCGGGTGGTCGTGGAGCGATCTGCGCAACATCAACTACTTTATTGAGAACTGTACGAACGAGGCGGTCGATGAATCTGTCCGTAACAACTATATCGGCTTGGCCCGCTTTTTCCGCGCTTACTTCTATTACGAGATGGTAGTACGTTTCGGCGATGTGCCTTGGATAGACCGTACGTTAGGTGTGGACGACGAGTTGCTGTATGCTCCCCGCGATTCGCGGACTATCGTCATGGATCATGTGTTGGAAGACCTGGACTTCGCTTGTGAGAATATCTCGCGGACGAAGGACGAAACCGGTTCTCTGGTGACGAAATGGGTGGCTTATGCGTTGAAATCCCGTATCTGCCTCTTCGAAGCTTCTTTTCGCAAGTATCATACGGAGTTGGGATTGACCGACTCGGCCGACGAATGGTATCAGGAGGCTGTCCGTGCTGCCGAAACGGTTATGAAGGAAAGCGGCCATTCTATTTATACGGGTGAGGGTACGGATGCTTCTTTCCGCTCGCTGTTCATCAGTGATAAGCCGGTAACTAGCGAAGTAATGCTGGCGAGCTGTGCCGATGCCGGGCTGGCTGTGTTGGGCGAAGCTAACTGGTGGTGGACTTCAGGCACGTACGGAGCGCGTTTCAGTATGATCCGTACCTTTGTCAATACTTTCCTGAATACGGATGGGACACCGTTTACGGATCGTGCCGGTTACGAGACGATGGAGTTCTATGACGAATGCCAGAACCGTGACGCACGCCTTGCCCAGACGATCCGCACACCTGGGTATGAACGCGACGGGGTGCCTGCCGCTCCTAACTTCAACGGTTATTCCTATACGGGCTACCAACCGATCAAATATACGTTGGATGATACCAAATACGATGCCGGTGCTTTGAATACGAATGCGATTCCGTTGTTCCGTTATGCCGAAGTCCTGCTGAACTATGCCGAGGCAAAAGCTGAGTTGGGGACGCTGACGGATGCGGATTGGGCGAATACGGTCGGTGTGCTGCGTGCACGCGCCGGTATCACTGGCGGTCTTTCTGCCAAGCCGACCAAGGTGGATGCTTATTTCCAGCAAAACTATTTCCCGAATATTTCCGATCCGGTCATCCTCGAAGTGCGTCGTGAGCGCTCCATCGAATTGGCTCTGGAGGGGTTCCGCTTCACCGACCTGAAGCGTTGGAAACGCGGTGAGCTGATGACGATGCGTTGGACTGGTATATATGTTCCCGCCTTGAATGTCCAGATGGACCTCGACAAAGACGGTACGCCGGACGTGATCTTCTATAAGGGAGAGAAGCCGACCGGTCTGCCTGCTTCCTGTACGCCTGTTTCGGTAGGAGAGGGCACGCAGCAGGGATTGACCGGGGCGGATTCGGGTAATCTGACTTGGTCGGACGATGATCCGCGTATCTGGTATGACGATGGCCGCCAGTATTACTACCCGATCCCTCAGTCGGCAATCATCAAAAATGGAAACCTGAAACAGAATCCGGGTTGGTAAATGTGTAATCGATAAATGATAAGGATATGAAAAAGACAATAAGTGTATTTGTTTCGGTCCTCCTGCTGGCAGCTTTGCTCCAGTCATGGGCCATGAAAGAATCCCATCCGGCCACTGGTGGGAAGAGCGAACTGAACGTGGCGACTTTCAACCTCCGTATGGACACGGAGAAGGATGGCGTGAATGCCTGGCCGAACCGCAAAGAGATGGTGAAAGGACTGATCCGCTTTCACGATTTCGATATCTTCGGGACACAGGAAGGGTTCAAGCACATGTTGGACGGGGTTGCCGAGTTGGATGGGTATGCCTATATCGGTGCTGGGCGCGATGACGGCGAGGATGCGGGCGAACATTCCGCTATCTTCTATAAGACCAGTCGTTTTGATTTGTTAGACAAGGGGAATTTCTGGTTTTCCGAAACACCGGATGTTCCGGGCAAGGGCTGGGATGCTACTTGCTGCAACCGTATTTGTTCCTGGGGTAAGTTTCGCGATAAGGAGAGTGGCAAGGTGTTCTATTTTTTCAATTCCCATTACGACCATCAGGGGAAGGTGGCACGCCGGGAATCCTCCAAACTGCTGATCGCTCGTATCAAGCAGATTGCCGGAACGGATGCGACGGTCTTTGCGACGGGAGACTTCAATGCCGTTCCGACCGATGAACCGATGGTGACGCTAGCATCCGACGGTCTGTTGCTGGACTCGTATGACCTGAGCGAGCAGCCGCGTTATGGTACGGAAGGTACTTACAACAGCTTCAAGACGGATTCCGAGATGATGAACCGCATCGATTATATCTGGGTGACGAAGGGGACGAAGGTGAAAAAGTATGCTGTTCTCAACGATATGCAGTACGGTCGTTTCCCGTCGGATCATTTTCCCGTGATGATACAAGTCACGTTTTAAAGTTTATTTGAATGACAGGTACGGTGTGAGCCGTTTCTTGTCCGTATCTGTAAATTCTTCTATCAATTGCAGGTTCTCCCATCCGGAGAGCCTGCTTTTTTGTTTCCGGAGCTGTTCGATCGCTTTTGCCTGTCGGTAGTCGAGGTAAGGGTGTTTGCGGAGAGCGGCGGCGGGTAAGGCGTTGACCTCTAACCGGCGTACATGGAGCGTGTCGGCAATGAACCAGGGGGCGAGGGCTTGGTAGCGTTCTTCATCGATCCCATACACTTCCGCCAACTGGCTGACATCGTAGAAGCCCCCTAAGAGTTCTCTGTATTTCATGATCCGCCGAGCGAAGGTGCTGCCGATGCCAGGGACTTTTTTCAGGATCGTGGTGTCGGCGGTGTTGAGTTCGACGAGGGTTCCCGGCGCGTACTTTTCCGTTCGAGTGTATAGGGTATATCCTTTCCTCTTCTTGCCTGTAGGGTAGGAGTTGTTACCTGTAAGGGTAGGACTTTTATCTTTAAGGGTATTCTTGGTTTTATTCGGATGAGGTCCGGATTCTTTCCGGATGAAATTTTTTCCCCCTTCGGATGTATTTTTTCCGGTGATGATCCGTCTTTCGCCCGGTGCTTGTCGGTTTTCCGTTCGATGGGCATCTGTCTGCGCTTCGCTAGGCATCCGTTTCGTGTTTGTCCAAAGCAATAAGATCCAGGAAATAGTGATGAGGCAAAGGAGTAAAGCCAGTGCTCTCCGTTCGCCTTTGGAGAAGTAGAGAAGGTCGCGCCAGTTCATGGTAAGAAAGTATTTTTTCGAATGGTTTTGGTCTCCATAAGACAGTTATTATTAAATGAATACTATTTTACAAAGGTATAAGTTCCCTGCCGATATGCAAGGAACTTACGGGTTTATTTTAAAATAGTTTCTTCAGCTGGTCAAGCAGGCCGAGTTCGTTTAGGAATACGATGCCGATGGCGATCGGGGAAACGTATTTCATGAAGAAGACATAAATGGAGAAGAGACGGAACTTGATCGTCCCTTCGTTGGTCAGCTCGGCTTTCAGGATTTTCTTGTCGACACGTGTTCCGACGAAGATGCAGGTCAGCATTCCTCCTAACGGCAGCATGATCTTGGCCGTCAGGTAATCCAGTGCATCGAAAAAGATCAGTCCACCTATCGTGAACTCTTTTAATAATCCGAACGAGAGTGAACTGAGAATGCCTAAGATGAATACACCGATCGAAACGAGCCAAGCCGCTCTTTTCCTTGTCATACGGAACTCTTCATGGATATAGGCGGTCACCACTTCATGCAAGGAAATGGTAGAAGTCAGTGCCGCCATCGCCAGCAAGATATAGAAAATAAGCGACCACAAGCTGCTGAACGGTAACTGCTCGAATACATTGGGCAAAGTGATGAATACCAGTTGGGCGCCTGCCGATGGGGCAATCCCGAAGCTGAAGACTGCCGGGAAGATCATGATCCCTGCCAGGACTGCCACAAAAGTATTGATGATCGTCACCTGCCAAGCTGTTGCCAACATGTTGGTGTCTTTCCCGAAATAAGAAGAGTAGGTGATAAGGCAACCCATGCCGAGACTCAGCGAAAAGAACGCCTGCCCGACGGCACTCAGTACAACGGATGAAGTCAGCTTGCTGAAATCCGGTTTGAACAGGTACACCAGTCCCGCTTCTGCATTTGGCAGCGTGACGGAGCGTACACACATCACGACCAGGATAAAGAACAGGAGTGGCATCATGATCTTGGAGGCCCGTTCGATGCCTTTCTCCACACCTGAGGCAATCACGAAATGCGTCAGTCCGATAAAGACTGCTGTCCAGAAGATCGGCCGGAGTGCATTGGAAGAGAAGTTGTCGAAGCCGGCGGTAAAGTCCACACCCGGCGTACTGTAGAGGTTGCCGTTTACTGTCTGCCAGACGTATTCGAGTGTCCAGCCGGAAACGACCGCATAGAAGCCCAGGATCAGGAAAGCGGCCAGGATGCCGTTGTATCCGATCCAGCACCATTTCGTCCCGGGGGCCATTTTCTTGAACGAACCGACCGTATTGCTGCGGGAGTAGCGGCCGATAAAGAATTCGGTTACCATTACCGGAATTCCTAAGAATATCATGAAGAGAATATAGATAAGCAAGAATGCGGCACCGCCGTTCGTCCCTAACATATAAGGAAAACGCCAAATACTTCCCAGTCCTACGGCGCATCCTACGGTAGCTAGGATAACTCCGAGTTTACTACCGAATGTGACTCTGTTGTCCACCATGTTTGAATGAATAATTAAGAATTAAAGATTAAGAAATAATTGCCCTCTTTTCACTTTCAACTTTCCCCTTTCAACTGTTGAACCGTTCCGTCCTTGATATGGATCACGCGGTCTGTATCGGTTGCCAGTTGCTCGTCGTGTGTGACGATGACGAATGTCTGGTGCATCTGGTTGCGCAAGTCGAAGAAGAGCTTGTGCAGCTCTTCCTTGTTCTTGGTATCCAGGCTTCCTGATGGTTCGTCTGCGAGGATTACGGACGGGTTGTTGATGAGGGCGCGGGCAACGGCTACGCGCTGTTTCTCTCCGCCTGACAGTTCGTTCGGTTTGTGGGACATCCGATCGGTCAGGTTCATGAAGTCAAGAATCTCCTTCGCCCTTTTCTCGGCTACAGCCGGTTTTTCACGGGCGATCAGTGCCGGGATCATCACGTTCTCCAAAGCCGTGAACTCCGGGAGAAGCTGATGGAACTGGAAAACGAAGCCGATGTTCCGGTTGCGGAATGCCGCCAGTTTTTCTTCCGAAAGGCGGACGGTTTCGGTCCCGTTTATATATAGTTTGCCGCTGTCCGGAGCATCAAGTGTCCCGATGATCTGAAGCAGGGTAGTTTTTCCCGCCCCGCTCGGACCGACAATCGCTACGATCTCACCTTCGCCTATCGTCAAGTCGATTCCTTTCAATACTTGCAGGGAGCCGAAGCTTTTGGTTATTCCTTCTGTTTGTATCATATCAGTTGAAAGTTGAAAGTTGAAAGTTGAAAGTTGTATAAGGAAAAGAATAACTTCTCATTTTCAACTTTCAACTTTCAACTGGTTAATAACATATGAGGCTAAGTAGCATCCGAATATTGCCGGCATATAGGAAACGGTTCCGGTCGTTGTCCGTTTGCATTGTTCGCCTTCCACTTCTACGACGGCATCAGGATTGGCTATCTCGGTAGAGAAGACAACCGGAATCCCGTTGTGGACGCCCAGACCGCGCAGTCGTTTGCGTACGGCTTTTGCCAATGCGCAGTTGCAGGTCTTCGAGATATCCGCGATCCTGACTTGTGACGGGTCCATCTTGGCTCCGGCACCCATTGAGGAAACGACAGGGATATTTCTCTGATAAGCGTGATACAAGAGGAATACTTTCGGACTGAGGGAATCGATCGCGTCGACGACAAAATCGTACCGGGTCGCCGAAAGTACCTCTTCCGTCCGTTCGTCGCGCAAAAATTCGTTCAGGACACCTAGTTTCAGACGGGGATTGATATCTAACAGGCGACGGGCTACGACTTCAGCTTTCGGCATCCCCAACGTCGAATGTAACGCCGGCAGTTGGCGGTTGATATTGCTTTCGTTCACCGTGTCGGCGTCGACGATCGTCATGTGGCCGATTCCGGCGCGGCATATCTGTTCGGCTGCATAAGCTCCCACACCTCCTAGTCCCACTACCAGCACATGGCTATGTGCCAGCCGCTCCATCCGGTCGGCGCCTAACAAAAGTTCCGTCCGTGTGTTCCAATTGTAACTCATTAAAATGATTTTGGATGCAAAAGTAATAAATCAATCAGAAATGCCCTGCTATTTAGCCATCTTTTAACGAAAAAGGGGCGATACACTCCGATTGTGAGAGATAAGGAATAATTTGTATCTTTGTCCGCAATAAATTCAAATACTTATGAAGATACAACTCTATTGGCTGCTTTTGGCAGCTTTATTGTTATTGTCTGGAAAAGCAGACGCCGCAAATAACAAGAAACCGTTTGTCATCCCTGAATTGCAGGAATGGAGAGGAGCTCAGGGGATGTTCACTCCTACGGCTACATCCCGGATCGTGTATACCGGAAAAGATCCGTCTGTAGCCCGTGTTGCCAATCAGTTTGCCGAAGACTACGAGCTGATGTTCGGCCGTCGGATGCAGGTCGTGCAAGGTCGTGCGGCTGCCGGCGATTTTGTGTTCTCCCTCTCGTCCGACAGCCGGTTGGGAGAGGAAGGCTACACGATGAAGATCACTGACCGCGTCATCGTTACTGCTCCTAAGAGCAAGGGGCTGTATTGGGCTACCCGCACGTTGCTACAACTGACCGAACAGCAGGGTAATCAGGCTTTGCCGAAAGGGACAGCCCGTGATTATCCCGACTATGCGATCCGTGGTTTTATGATGGATTGCGGGCGTAAATTTATTCCAATGAGCATGTTACGTGATTATGTGAAGATGATGGCCTACTATAAGATGAACACATTCCAGATCCACTTGAACGATAATGCTTTCAAGCAATATTACAATCACGACTGGAACAAGACCTATTCGGCTTTCCGCCTCGAATGTGAAACTTTTCCCGGACTGACCGCCCGCGATGGCTATTATACAAAAAAGGAGTTTATCGCCCTGCAACAACTCGCCGATAGCCTGGGTGTGGAGATCATTCCGGAGATAGATGTCCCGGCACATTCGCTTGCTCTTACACAGTATAAGCCGGAGATCGGCAGCGAAGAGTATGGCATGGATCATCTTGACTTGTTCAAACCTGAAACTTATGAGTTCGTGGATGCTCTTTTCCGCGAGTACCTGGAAGGACGTAATCCCGTCTTTACCGGCAAACGTGTCCATATTGGAACGGACGAATATTCCAATAAAAAGCAGGATGTGGTGGAGAAATTCCGTGCTTTCACCGATCACTATATCCGTTTTGTGGAAGGTTTCGGCAAGCAGGCTTGTGTCTGGGGAGCTTTGACGCACGCAAAGGGTGAAACACCTGTAAAATCTGAAAACGTGCTGATGAGCGCTTGGTATAACGGGTATGCCGATCCGAAAGAGATGATCAAACAAGGCTATGACCTGATTAGTATCCCTGACGGGTATCTGTATATCGTTCCCGCAGCAGGCTATTATTATGATTATCTGAATACGGAAATGCTTTATAAAGAATGGACGCCCGCCCATGTAGGGAAAGAAGTGTTTCCCGAAAAGCATAAGCAGATCAAAGGCGGTATGTTTGCTGTCTGGAACGACCATGCGGGTAACGGCATCAGCACGAAGGATATTCACTATCGCGTGTTTCCTGCTATGCAGACGTTGGCTGTTAAGATGTGGACGGGAAAGGATTGTACGGTTCCGTATGCGGACTTTAACAGCGCCCGTATGGCGATCAGCGAAGCACCTGGCGTGAACGTGGCCGGACGTATCGGGACGGAGCCGCGTTCCGTTTACAACCTCGAAACTTTGAAGCCGGGAATGGAAACGGGGTTGAAAGAGATTGGCTATCATTATACCGTCTCTTTCGATATCAAAGCGGAGGCGGAGGAAAAGGGAACCGAATTGTTTCGTTCGCCTGATGCTGTCTTTTACCTGTCTGATCCGGCTTCCGGAAAGTTGGGATTTATCCGGGATGGATATCTGAATACCTTCAACTACCAGTTTTATCCAGAAGAGACCGCATCGGTAACCATTACTGGGGACGAGAAATCTACGCGGCTTTACATCGACGGTAAGTTGAAAGAGGATCTGGCTATCCGGAAACAGTATTTCAATGGAGGAAAAGATTCGATGAATTATGTCCGCACATTGGTATTCCCATTGGAAAAAGCGGGAAATTTCAAGAGCTCGATCCGTAATGTGGAAGTGCTGAACTATTGCAAGTCGGAGATGTAGGCTTAACTGGTGACAATTGTGGAATTATAGACGGGGCGTGTGGATTTTTTCTACACGCCCCGTTTGTTTTATGGGGTGACTTCCCGCTTTGCAAGCGCTTTTATCGGTTTGGCATGGCGTTTGTATTTATGTCAATGTAATGGAGTTTAGGTTATAAGAAGATTGTTTAGATTTAGGTTTTAAGATTATGAAAAAGATTGTTTTAGCATTAGTCGTTGCAGTTGTTGCATGTGTGGTGGTATTTGCATCTCAGGATGCGAAGTGTAGACAGGCTGCTGTATATTCATCTTTCGAACAGGTTACTCCCGATGGGTTTCGGAGAATAGATATGCAAAACCTCCCACATGCCGTATTACGGACAATGGGAACCTCTTCTTCTTATGAGGGTTGTACTTTTGAAGGAGCTTATATGATGGGGAATCCCGGACATGAAACTTATAAGATCGAGATTGGTAATCCGGACCGGAGCGAGGAGTTTGTGTTGATGAACGGCCGTGGAGAAGTGATCAAGTAAGAAATTATATTGGATGATTATATTGGAAGGAAGTGTGTCGAAATCTATCTATTGTCCTATCAGGGAATAGATGGTTTTGACACATTTCCTTTTAGGTTATTTTATTTTCCGATAAATCATTTCCAAAGCCACTAATCTTGTCGTTTTACCGGCTTCTATGCCCGGCAGGTCCTTTCCGCTCAGTTTTTTCCAGGCGGTTAGAGTCGCCATATCCACCGGCTCCTGCAAACGTGCAGTCCATTCGGGAAGATAGCCGCGAAGTCCCAGATATTGCACCATGCGGAAGTGAGGACTCGTGTAATCCACATCCTTGAAATACATAAGTGTCGCCTTCTGGTCGACCAGCTTGTCCTGCAGACGGGAGAGGTCGATGTTCTGCACCTTCACCCTGTCTCTTATACACATCTGACGCTGCCGACG
>ENA-OXIO01000461-OXIO01000461.1-human-gut-metagenome-genome-assembly--contig:-NODE-461-length-9342-cov-5.44783_pt1 | contig 9342 bp, 8 predicted proteins | sample MGYA00249818_ERZ652363 | MGnify/ENA primary metagenome ERZ652363 (study PRJEB26925, sample SAMN05826857) | human gut metagenome | biome: ENVO:2100002; feature: ENVO:00000062; material: ENVO:00002003...
AAGCCTTCGTCGGCAGCGTCAGATGTGTATAAGAGACAGGTTCTATCCTTGTTGTGACAAGTTATCTGATCCAGGTACTGATATTTGGCCACATGGGATATCTTCATGTGGATACGGCATATCTGCCGGAATTTTACATTGTCAGTGCATGTTTTACAGCGATGGCATTATGGAGACACAAAGCCAATATTAAGCGTCTGCTTACTGGAACAGAAAACAAATTTGGAATGAAAAAGAATTAGGAGGAATGACAGAATGGCAAAGACAGCCGTTATTGGTGCAGGAAGCTGGGGTACGGCACTTTCTCTGGTATTACATACAAATGGAAACGATGTGACAGTCTGGTCGATCGTGGAGCAGGAAGTACAGATGCTCCGTGAAAAACACGAGCATGTGGATAAACTTCCGGGAGTGAAATTACCGGAAGATATTACATTTACCACAGATTTAAAAGAGGCGATCGAGGGAAAAGATTATCTGATCCTTGCGGTGCCGTCTGTTTTTACGAGAAGCACGGCAAAATCTATGGCACCTTTTGTAAAAAAGGGACAGGTAATCGTCTGTGTGGCAAAAGGTATTGAGGAAAATACCCTGATGACACTTTCTGATATCGTAGAGCAGGAAATTCCTGCTGCTGACGTGGCAGTGATGTGCGGACCGAGCCATGCAGAGGAAGTTGGAATCGGACTCCCGACCACAGTCGTTGCGGGTGCAAGAAAGAAGTCTGTGGCTGAGGGTGTGCAGGATATTTTCATGAATGAAGTATTCCGTGTATACACAAGTCCGGACGTCCTTGGAATGGAACTTGGCGGATCTTTAAAAAATGTGATCGCACTTGCAGCAGGTATGGCGGACGGACTTGGATACGGAGATAATACCAAGGCAGCGTTGATCACACGCGGTATATCTGAAATCAGCAGACTTGCAATTAAGATGGGTGCAAATGCAGAAACATTGAGCGGTCTGACTGGTATTGGTGATCTGATCGTAACCTGCGAGAGCAAACATTCCAGAAACCGCAAAGCCGGCATGCTGATGGGACAGGGATATACGATGAAGCAGGCGATGGATGAGGTAAAGATGGTCGTTGAGGGTGTTTACTCTGCAAAAGCAGCAATCGCGCTTGCAAGAAAGTATGAAGTGGCTATGCCGATCATCGAGGAGATCAATCACGTTCTGTTTGATGATAAACCGGCAAAAGACGCAGTGCGCGAGCTGATGCTGCGTGACCGCAGAGAAGAACACAGCAGCTTAGAGTGGGAAGAATAGACAGGAGTAAAAATGGAACAGCAGACGATCAGAATTAAATATCATTCAAATGAAATAGAAAAACTTACCTATATTGACGGAAAGAGTGACTGGATCGATCTTCGCTCAGCAGAACACGTTGTATTAAAAAAAGGCGAATTTAAATTGATTAAACTTGGCGTGTCCATGCAGCTTCCGGCAGGATATGAGGCAGTTATTGTACCGAGAAGTTCTACCTACAAGAATTTTGGAATCATTCAGACAAACCACATGGGTGTTGTAGATGAAAGCTACTGCGGAGATGATGATGTGTGGATGATGCCGGCACTTGCAATGCGTGACACGGAGATCAATGTCAATGACCGCATCTGCCAGTTCCGCATCCAGAAACATCAGCCGGTCATCCGTTTTGAGGAGACAGATACACTTGGCAATGAAAACCGCGGCGGTATCGGAAGCACCGGAAGAGCGTAAATTATGATATATATATTTTGTGCCTTATACCATGAGGCAGAACCACTGATTCGTGAATATGGATTGAAGAAAAAGACAGATGAAACTTGTTTTCCTGTCTTTTTTTCTGAGGAAGAAAATATTCTTCTTACGGTAACGGGATGCGGAATGAACGCAGCGACGGCGGCCGTGGCGAGAATCTGTACGAAAAGAACTCCACAGCCGGCGGATTTTCTGGTCAATATCGGTACTTGCGCAAAAGTTTCTTACTCAAAAGGATCCGGTCAAACTTGTAGAAATGTACCGGAAAAAGAAAACGCAGCCGGAGATGGTCTACATTCTTCCGACAAGAGAAAAACAGTACAGGAACAGTCAGTAAAGGCAGGAGAAGTGTATCTGTGCAAAAAGATCATGGAGCATGTGACAGGGCGTACATTTTATCCGGATATTTTATACAGACATCCTTTTGAGGAAGCTGAAATTGTGACAGGTGCAATGCTTTATCATACAGAAAACAAAACAGAGTTAATCCCAAAATACGAAACGGCCATAAAAAATAGTGTGGCAGACGGTTTTCTTTATGATATGGAGGCCTCTTCCATATATCAGGCGGGAGCATATTTTTTCGGCCCGCATCAGATGTCTTTTTTAAAAGTTGTGACAGACAAGGGAAATGTGCAGGGATTGTCTGCAGAAATGCTGAAACAGGGCATTGCGGGCGCAGTTCCCGGAATCCGGAGTTACCTGGATGAACTGAGGAAGATCGACGGGATAAAAAAGCTGCAGAACAAAAAAGCGATGGGGGAAGTATCGGAGCTTGCACAGAAGTTAAGTGTGGATATGCACTGCTCGGCGGTAATGCAGGCCGCAGTAATGCAGTATCTGAAATATGCAGTACTTGCCGAGATTGATTATCAGGGAATCATAGAAGAAATGTATCAGGCGGGGGAGCTGCCCTGTAAGGATAAAAGAGAGGGGAAACGCTGCTTTGAAGAGTTTGGACGAAAATTATTATAATCCGTTTTTTTCTCATATTTATGTGGAAGAAGAAATAGCAGAACATCCGCGGGTAAAGCAAATCTTAGCGCGTTTTATGAAAGCAGAGATTGTGTATATCAGACATTACAAAGATGTATTCTGCAGACGCAGACAGGACTATGAAGAACAACATCATGCGCAGAACCTGATCCTGGCAAAAAAGACAGGCAGTCTGATCTATCAGGGGGCACCGGTGTGCCAGAATTTTGGAAATACTTATTTTTATTATACATCCTGTATGATGAACTGCATCTATGACTGTGAATACTGCTATTTAAAAGGAATGTATCCCTCCGCAAATATCGTAATTTTTGTAAATATCGAAGATATTTTTGAAGAACTTCACCGGATGCTTTCAGAACACCCGGTTTATCTGTGTGTGTCCTATGATACAGATCTGCTTGCATTTGAGACAATGACCGGTTATGTCAGGGAGTGGGAGCATTTTGTTCTGGAAGAAAATAAAAGATCTACATATCCGCTTAAGATCGAAATCCGTACAAAGTCGGCGAATGTGAAGCTCTTTGACGATCTGATACCCGATAAAAATATAATCTATGCGTTTACACTTTCGCCGCAGCAGATCACAAAACAGTATGAGCATAATACGCCATCACTTTTGCAGCGTGTCCGCTGTGTGGCAGATGCGGTAAAAAAAGGATTCCCGGTGCGACTGTGTTTTGATCCAATGATTTACTGCCCGGACTGGGAAAAAGAGTACCATGAAATGTTAGAACTTGTCACAAAAGAAGTTCCAATGGATCAGATCTTTGATGTCAGTGTCGGCTCTTTTCGTGTATCGCAGGATTATCTGAAAAAAATGCGGAAAAACGAGCCGTATTCTGCAGTAGTGCAGTTCCCATTTCAGAATGACGGCGGGGTTTATCATTATGGAAAAGAGCTGACAGAACAGATGGAGAGATTTCTGATCAGACAGCTTTTAGAGTATGTGCCGGAAGAGAAGATCTTCCGGTGGGAGTCGTGAGAGGAAAACAGCTATGACACAGAAATATACAGCCATCGTAACGGGTGCCTCGTCTGGTATCGGACGCGCTATCAGTGAAAAATTAGGTGTGCTCGGATATGAAGTATTTGGGATCGGGCGCAGATTTGATACGGAAGAGGATAGAGACATTGCCGGAGTACTTCAGTATGAAAATGATTTGAAAAATGCCATATTTCATCCAATCATCTGTGACCTCACCGATACGGATAAACTGTGCGCTATCGTGAAACAGATCACATCGGAGCACACGGTAAAAGTCCTTGTCAATAATGCCGGTGCAGCTTACTATGGTCTGCATGAGGAATTGAACCCGAAAAAGATACAGGAAATGGTCCGTGTGAACTTAGAAGCACCGTTGATCTTAACCCAGCAATTATTACGGACGCTGAAAAAAAACGGCGGTTACATTATCAATATCTCATCTGTCACGGCGAAACAGCCAAGTCCGCACGGCTGTGCCTATGCCGCAACCAAAGCAGGACTTGCATCGTTTTCGTCAAGCCTGTTTGATGAGGCAAGAAAATACGGCGTCAAAGTGACGGCGGTTTACCCGGATATGACGGAGACAAATCTGTACCGGAACGCGGACTTTACGGTGGGAGAAGAAAAAGAATCTTATCTTACCCCGGAAGAAGTAGCAGAAGCAGTGGAATATGTGCTGACACAGCGTGAAGGTATTGTAATCCCGGAACTGGTATTAAGACCGCAGTTTCACCGGATCCGTAAAAAGAAATGATTTCAGCGGAACATAAAATAAACCTTTTATAAAAAAGGAGGAACGTCTGTATCCGTCAATCTGTACAGTTTTTGATGGAAAAGCCGTCAGTTTGACGAAAAGATGGAAAAGATGCACAGAGCACTGTGACATCCTACAAGAAAAAACAAAATTCTTTGTGTAGGAGGCATATGGTGCTTTTTGCATCTTTTTTGTATAGTATAGTTATCAAATAACGAAACACAAATATCAGGAGGTATTTAGACCAATGGCAAGTTTATCATTAAAAAACATTTGCAAAGTTTATCCAAACGGTTTTGAGGCTGTTAAGGATTTCAACCTTGAAGTAGAAGATCAGGAGTTCATCATTTTCGTAGGACCATCCGGATGTGGTAAATCTACTACACTTCGTATGATCGCCGGACTTGAGGAGATTTCCTCTGGTGAGTTCTATATCGACGGAAAGCTCATGAACGATGTTGAGCCAAAAGACAGAGATATCGCAATGGTATTCCAGAACTACGCTCTGTATCCAAGCCAGCTCCGAAACGGATGGATCTGAGCCGGATTAAAATTAAGAAAAGTTCCTAAGGATGAAATCAAGAAAAAAGTAGAAGAAGCTGCTAAGATCCTTGATCTTGAGAAATTATTAGACCGTAAACCAAAGGCTTTATCCGGTGGACAGAGACAGCGTGTTGCTATGGGACGTGCCATCGTTCGTAATCCTAAGGTATTCCTTATGGATGAGCCGTTATCCAACCTGGATGCAAAACTTCGTGTACAGATGCGTTCTGAGATCGCTTCTTTACATAACAGATTAAAAGCAACTATCATCTATGTAACACATGATCAGACCGAGGCTATGACACTTGGTACCAGAATCGTTGTATTAAAAGATGGTGTTATCATGCAGGTTGATTCTCCGCAGAAATTATACAATGAGCCGAACAACTTATTCGTTGCAGGATTCATTGGTTCTCCGCAGATGAACTTCATCGATACAAAATGTAAAGTTGAGGGAGACAAAGTTTCTCTTACATTCGATAACACAACAATCGTATTACCACCAGCAAAAGCAAAGAAACTTGCAGATGCAGGATGCAACGGAAAGACAGTTGTTATGGGTATCAGACCAGAGGATATTGGAGATTCCGAGATTGAGATCGAAGCACACCAAGATTGCGCATTCGAGGCTGATGTAACAGGATACGAGTTATTAGGTTCTGAGGTATTATTATACTTCAAAGTAGCAGGCACAAGCATGACTGCAAAAGTTGATTCCAGAACAACAGCACGTATGGGAGATCACATCAAACTTGCTATTGATCCTGAGAAGATTCATGTTTTCGACAAAGAAACAGAATTGACAATTACCAACTAATTCGGTAAAATTAAACAGAACATCATTTAAAATAAAACTGGGTACAGTGATGTACCCAGTTTTTGTTCGTCAGTAAGGATGAAATTATAGATCGGATGATGGGTGGAACTAGACGAAGGGGAGATATCGGAAAGGAAATAGATTATGATTTCAAACCATAAAATACAGACAGCACTTGATGAGATAAAGGATATATCGAGAATTGATCTTGCACTTTACACGGAAAAAGGAAAGCCGGTTGCAGCAACATTTGAGCCGGAGGGAGATTTAGAAGGTGCAATCACATCTTTTGCAGATTCCATGGCTGAGAGCCAGATGCTCTCAGGATATCATTTTTTTAAGGTGATCGCTGATGGAGAGATAGAATATATTCTGCTGACCAAATCACAGGCAGAGGATGCTTATATGGTGGGGCGCTTAGCGGTCTGCCAGATCAGAAACCTTGCGGCTGCCTACATGGAGCAGTTCGACCGCAACAATTTCATGCAGAATATTCTGCTTGGAAATATGTTGGTCGTAGATATGTACAATAAGGCGCAGAAACTTCATATCGAGCAGGCGGAGCGTGTGGTTTATGTGATCGATTTAGAAGATAAGAAAGATTCCACCGCAGTGGAGCTTGTGAAAAATCTCTTTGCAACCAAGATGCGTGATTATGTGACAGAAGTGGACGAGCAGAGCATCGTCCTGATCAAGGATGTTCGCGACGTGAAGAATGAAGATGAATTACAGAAATTGGCCGATATGATTGTGGACAATATGCATACCGAGGCAATGGTGCGCGTGAGGGTCGGCTACGGCAATCAGGTGAATAATCTGCCGGATATTGCAAAATCCTATCAGGAGGCAAAGATGGCGCTTGAGGTTGGAAAGATTTTCTATGCAGAAAAAGAGACGATCGCATATCGTTATCTTGGTATCGGGCGTCTGATCTACCAGCTTCCGATGAGTCTCTGTGAGATGTTTATTCATGAGGTGTTTGGGGATGAGATCCCGGATATTTTTAATGAAGAGACAACGACGACGATTCAGAAGTTTTTTGAAAACAATCTGAACATTTCAGAGACAGCCAGACAGCTTTATGTGCACAGAAATACTTTAGTGTACCGTCTGGAGCGATTAGAGAAAATCATTGGACTTGATATCCGTAAATTTGACGATGCGATGACGTTTAAACTTGCACTGATGGTTATTTCTCATATGCGGTATGCGAGACGTCAGGATACGGATCAGAGATAGCAATTCAGTATAAAAGTAATAGATTTAGCAGGAAAGGGAAGAAAGAAATGGCAAAAACAGGCGGCTATGACGAGAGCAGTATTTCCGTTCTCGAAGGGCTTGAGGCGGTAAGAAAAAGACCGGGAATGTATATCGGAAGTGTTTCGCGCAAAGGATTGAATCACCTGATCTACGAGATTGTGGACAATGCAGTGGATGAACATCTTGCGGGAGCCTGCGATACGATCTGTGTAACATTAGAAGCGGATGGTTCCTGTACCGTTGAGGATAACGGACGAGGCGTTCCGGTCGGCATGCATGCAAAGGGAGTTTCAGCTGCGCGTATTGTTTATACGACGCTGCATGCAGGAGGAAAGTTTGATGATTCCGCTTATAAGACCAGTGGAGGACTGCATGGAGTAGGTTCGTCTGTTGTAAACGCATTATCGACACATATGGATGTATGGATCAGCAGGGATGGTTACATTCATCACGATGGTTATGAGCGTGGTATTCCGGTGGTGGAACTGGAAAACGGGCTTCTTCCGACCATTGGAAAAACGAAAAAAACCGGTACGAAGGTCAATTTTCTTCCGGATCCTGAGATTTTTGAAAAGACCAGATTCAAAGAGGACGAAGTAAAAAGCCGTATGCATGAGACGGCATACTTGAACCCGGCACTGACGATTATTTATGAGGATAAACGTGGACCGGAAGTGGAACATATTGTATATCATGAGGAAGAGGGGATCATTGGTTTTGTCAAGGATCTGAACAAAAAGAACGAGGTGCTTCACGATGTGGTGTATTTTAAGGGCGAGCAGGACGGAATCACGGTTGAGGCAGCATTCCAGTATACCAATGAGTTCCATGAGAATATTTTAGGATTCTGCAACAATATTTTTAATGCGGAGGGTGGTACGCATATCACGGGATTTAAGACGGTGTTTACCACAGTCATCAATTCCTATGCGAGAGAACTTGGCATTTTAAAGGAAAAGGATTCTAATTTTACGGGAGCGGATGTCCGTAATGGTATGACGGCGATCGTTTCCATCAAACACCCGGATCCACGTTTTGAGGGACAGACCAAGACGAAACTGGACAATCAGGATGCAGCGCGTGTCACGGCAAAAGTGACCGGGGATGAGATACAGCTTTATTTTGACAAAAATTTAGAGGTATTAAAGACCGTGATCTCCTGCGCGGAGAAAGCGGCAAAGATCCGCAAGACCGAGGAGCGTGCAAAGACGAATCTTCTGACAAAACAGAAATTCTCTTTTGATTCCAACGGAAAGCTTGCAAACTGTGAGAGCAGGGACGCGTCGATCTGTGAGATATTTATCGTCGAGGGAGATTCCGCGGGAGGTTCTGCAAAGACGGCGCGTGACCGTAATTTTCAGGCAATCCTGCCGATCCGTGGTAAGATTTTAAATGTTGAGAAAGCAAGTATTGACAAGGTGCTTGCAAATGCAGAGATCAAGACGATGATCAATGCATTTGGATGTGGTTTTTCCGAAGGATACGGCAATGATTTTGACATCACGAAACTGCGCTATGACAAGATCATCATCATGGCAGATGCCGACGTCGATGGAGCACATATTTCCACACTGCTTCTGACACTGTTTTATCGTTTCATGCCGGAATTGATCTATGAGGGACATGTCTATGTGGCAATGCCGCCATTGTATAAAGCGATCCCGTCTAAAGGGGAAGAAGAATACCTTTACGACGATGCGGCATTGGAACGTTACCGCAGGAACCATAAGAGCAATTTTACTCTGCAGCGTTACAAAGGTCTCGGTGAGATGGATGCGGAACAGCTCTGGGAGACGACCTTGAACCCGGAAACGAGGATCTTAAAACGCATCGAGATCGAAGATGGACGTATGGCGTCCGATATCACGGAACTTTTGATGGGAAATGATGTGCCGCCGCGCAAGATGTTTATTTATGAACATGCAAAAGACGCAGCACTTGATATCTGATAGAGATGTGGGTGTTACTGGAACGACTGGCAGGGAGCAGACAGTAACATGTGGGCGGGAAGTGAGCAGTGCCAGCTGACTTGTGATGCCCTGAAAATGGACAGAAATGGAGTATGATATGAATCAGGAAGAACAGATTATCCGCACCGAGTATTCGGAACTGATGCAGAAATCTTATATTGATTATGCCATGAGCGTTATCATCGCGCGTGCACTTCCGGACGTGAGGGACGGTTTAAAACCGGTGCAGCGAAGAACGCTTTATGATATGTATGAACTTGGCATCCGCTAT
>ENA-OXIO01000473-OXIO01000473.1-human-gut-metagenome-genome-assembly--contig:-NODE-473-length-9207-cov-5.71307_pt1 | contig 9207 bp, 8 predicted proteins | sample MGYA00249818_ERZ652363 | MGnify/ENA primary metagenome ERZ652363 (study PRJEB26925, sample SAMN05826857) | human gut metagenome | biome: ENVO:2100002; feature: ENVO:00000062; material: ENVO:00002003...
TATTTTATCTGCGGAATGGTGGCACTAATAATGTTTCTATTTCAACCATTTATTTCACAACTTTTATGGGAAATGGTATTATAAATCACAGGTTGTCGGACTGGAAAATTTGAAATGGCGGGGGAAAGTATGGCATCAAGTAAAGAATATCTAGATTTTATATTAGGGCAATTATCAGAATTAGATGACATAACATATAGAACAATGATGGGCGAGTTTATTATTTATTACAAAGGTAAGATTGTTGGTGGAATATATGATGATAGATTACTTGTAAAGCCTATAAAGTCAGCGATAGAATATATGCCTACTGCATCCTATGAATTACCTTATGAGGGTGCAAAAGAAATGTTGTTAGTTGATGAAGTGGACAACAAAGAGTATTTAGCAAATTTATTTAAGAGCATGATTGATGAATTACCGACATCAAAACCTAAAAAGAAGAAATAGACGAATTTCAGCTTGTATATCTGTGGTTCTACTATGGTTCTAAAAAATATCAAAACCTCAAATAAGAGGACAAATTTGGAATAATACAGATAAAAAAGTGCCTGAAATACACCTAAAAGCAATAGGATTTTATATCCAACGAAGCGTGAGGGTGGACGTACAGTAGGATCTGGACGTGTTGCTACAGTTATCGAGTAATTTATAATTTTAAATTATATATTGCAGATTGTATTCCGCAATCCTTGAGCAATCAGGGGTTGCGGTTTTTTTTATCTAAAACAGTTTTTGCTAATGCATTTATTCCAAAAGAATGGTAAACTATTATCTAATGAGCCTGCAGGAAATAAAGAGGTAATAGGCAGGACTTACAGTAATATGATTGATTTAGAAAGAGGCAGAAGATGAACAATAAAACAACAAGAAACAGTATCCTGTTATTGGTAACGGCAGCCGTCTGGGGGACTGCATTTGTGGCTCAGACAGTTGGTGGACAGACAATCGGAGCATATTCGTTTAATTGTGTCCGGTGTATTATCGGGGCACTGGTATTGATACCTGTCATGAAATTTTTAGATAAAAAAGATCTGTCGCCAAGAAAACCACAGACGAAAGAAGATTATAAACTGCTGATAAAAGGCGGAATCTGTTGTGGTGTAGCACTTTGTATTTCTACAAACTTACAGCAGGTTGGAATTTTGATGGGGGCAAGTGCGGGAAAAGCAGGTTTCCTGACAGCGGTGTATATATTACTGGTGCCGATTCTCGGATTATTTTTACATAAAAAATGTGGGATAAATATCTGGTTTGCAGTTGCTCTGGCACTGGTGGGACTGTATTTTCTGTGTATGCAGGATAAGAATGGATTTCAGCCGGCGGATCTGCTGCTTCTTTGCTGTGCACTCGGTTTTTCCATACAGATTTTATTTGTCGATTATTTTTCACCGAAGGTTGATGGGGTACGTCTTTCCATGATACAGTTTCTGGTAACCGGTTTGCTGACTGCGATTCCGATGTTTACAGTTGATATGCAGCATTCAATTTCGGGTATCGAAGCGTGGGCGTCAGCCTTTTTATCATGGTCAGCGTGGGTTCCGATTTTGTATGCGGGAATTATGTCATGTGGTGTGGGATATACGTTACAGATCATTGGACAGAATGGACTCAATCCTACAGTGGCTTCTTTAATCATGAGTTTGGAAGCCGTATTTTCGGCGGTATTTGGCTGGCTGATTCTTGGGCAGAAGCTGAGTATAAAGGAGATACTGGGATGTTGTCTGATTTTTTCGGCGATCATTTTAGCGCAGCTGCCGGTACAGCGAAAAGCAAAATTTGCAGGTGAAAGTTATGGGGAGAACAGGAATGAGTAAAAAATCGAAATATTTATGGAAAAAGATTATGATTTTAACATGGATGTTCAGTTTATTTCTTGGCATACTGGCAGGACCATGTGCGATAGACGCAAAGAACCAAAAAGAGAAAAAGGATTATGGCGTATTTTTAAGCATTGATTCGTCTCAGATAAAAAAGTTATACGGATATAGGCTGGTGGTCATTGATGCACAGTATTTTTCTGCAAAAGATATCCGTACCCTGCACAAAAAAGGTGTAAAAGTATATACCTACTTAAATGTCGGTTCCATCGAGAATTTTCGCGATTATTATAAGAAATATGAATATCTTACGATCGGAACTTATGAGAACTGGGAAGAAGAAAAGTGGGTAGATGTTTCGAATAAGGACTGGCAGAAGTTTATGGGAAAACTGTCGAAGAAGCTGCTGAAAAAAGGGGTGGATGGTTTTTTTATTGACAACTGCGATGTCTACGATTATGCAAAGACAAAGAAAAATTTTAAAGGACTGGCCAAAATACTGAAAAATATCAAACGTCTTGGAAAAGGAGTCATGATCAATGGCGGAGATGTTTTTGTGACAAAGTACAGAAAAACATACGGATCGGCGAAAGATATCATGACTGCCGTCAATCAGGAATCTGTGTGGAGCAGTATTCAGTTTGAAACGGGTACGTTTGGAAAACAGCCAGAAGATGTGCGCAAATACTTTTCCGATTATGTTCAAAAATGCAAAAAAGATGGAATGGAAGTCTATCTTTTAGAATACACGAAAGATAAAAAACTGATCAGACGAATTAAACAGTATTGCAGAAAAAATAAGTTTCATTATTATATATCGGATTCGATCGAATTGGACTAATAAACATGTATCATTCATGATTGTAAGGGGAGGAGTTTGAAAATGGAACAAAAAGAAATGGCAAAAACGAGACTGATTATTTATGTGCTGATGGCTTACGGTCTGACCTATCTGATGGGAATTCTGATGTGGTATGGCAGTACAAAGGGTTATGACCTTACGGTATTTCCAACAGCGCAGATGATGTATCCGGCAGCCGGTGTGATCATTGGACTTTTTCTGGCACACAAAGGAGAGAAAATCCTGCCAGCAGGTTTTTTTATTACGGTTCTGGCAACGACGGGTGTCCTGATCGTATTGGCACTTTTATCCGTATTTCTGCCGGTAAATGATTTGAACATTGCAGGGATGACGATGTCCGTTTATAATCTGATTTCCCAGTATATACTTATTATCGGGAGTATCGTGGCACTTGTTTTTCTTGCAGTAGCGGGAAATGAAAAGCGTGCGGCAGCAGGACTGACCAGACAAAACTGGAAAAGTGCTGTGTTTATTGTACTTTTATTTGTGGGTATTTATATTGTAAGAACTGTAGTGTCGATGGCAGGACAGGGCGTGTCTGACGGCAGTGGGATGCAGTATGTAAAAGAATGGGCGGCAATGTTTAAAAATCCAATGATGTGGCTGAATATTGCTGCACTTCCGATCAATTATTTCTTCGTGTTTATTGCATTTTTTGGAGAAGAATATGGCTGGAGATATTACCTGCAGCCGGTTTTGCAGAAACGGTTCGGACTTCGTGCAGGTGTGATCATACTTGGCGTTGTATGGGGATTATGGCATATCCCGGATGATCTGTTTTATTATACACAGACATCAGGAATCCAGATGATTTTTGCGCAGCAGATCACATGTATTTCACTTGGAATCTTTTTTGCATATGCCTATATGAAAACGCAGAATATCTGGGTGCCGGTCTGTCTGCACTATCTGAATAACAACCTGATACCGATCATCTCAGGAACGTTTTCTGCAGATGTTCTGGAAAATCAGACGGTAAGCTGGAAGGATCTTCCGGTTGCACTGGTGTTAAATGGATTGTGCTTTGGATTTTTCCTGCTTGCAGATGTATTTAAAAAGAAAGAAGTTCAGGAAGAGGAGTAATTTGAGTAAAAATTTCCTGTAAAAAGCAGATGGTGTCATATGAAAAAGCGCATGTACAGTAAAAACAGATCGTCGGAAAGATGATTTTACTGTATATGCGCTTTTCAGTACATGATAATAAAATGTTCGCGGAGCGTGTATTCTATATTTAAAAGCAACAGCTTCGCGGAAACATTTGGTTAAAACATAATTTTGGATTTATTCTTTAACAGTCTGGCTCCATTTACGATCAGAAGAATCCCGGCGGTGATTCCACCTGCAAGGACACAGATACCAACTGCCAGTGTGGAAGCTCCGGCAGAACCCATTGTCTTATAAATTTTCTCGTCCATCTTATATGCCCCCTTTGTTTGGATTTCTCATATTCCTAATGTATATTATTCTATCATTATTCTCATGAATATACAAACCCAGATTAAAAAATATCTGCTAAAAATTACAGTTTATCAGGTGCCCAGTCACCGAGAACCAGTTCTTTTGCAAAATATCCGGCTTGTTGTTCATTCAGATTTTGAACAAAATCAGCCCGGTCAGAAAGCGGACGGTAGTCAGAGGTGGCAGGGAAACTTGCGTATTCGGCATAATATACTGTGTCATGTGTATTTTCGCGGTTCCAGTCATGAAAACCGGCGGGATGGATATGCGCACCAAGTTCGCAGGAAATCAGGATCGTTTTTGCATAGTCGCGCCATGGCCTGCCAAGATAGACGGAACCGGAAGGACAGTCTTTGGAGATGAACCGGCAGTCGGAAAAAATGTAGCCGTATTCCTGGCCTTCCGGTGTGGAGGCGGCAGTTACATAACCCTGGATAGGAGGGAGTGTATAATTTTTCTGAACCATATCTGAATTGGAATGACACAGTGCAGATGTATCAGAACCGGAATCATGCAGGGTGGATGTAGTGGAAACTAAATCGGACTGTGCAGATGTTTTTGTGCGCAGCAGGGATTCTAAGGTACAGTGTTCAAAATATGCGGTGGCGCTTCCAAAAATAAAATCAATATCGCCGCAGATATAGCAGTTTTTATAATATTGTCTGCCATTGATACGCGGGGCAAACTGTTTTGGACCGATGAAACCGCCAGGCTGTCGTTCCTTTTCGGGAAGCGGTCCGGTAAAAAGTGTGTCCTGATGGCCGAGAAGGCGGCAGGAATCGATCATAAGACGGTCCCCGTCGGCATAGAGAGCGATCGCCTGTCCGTGTGTTGCGGAATCCCCGGAGGCATTTTCGATGGTGAGATGCTGGAGCGTTACATCATGTGTATCGATAAAGAGGGTATAAGTGCGGAATGTACTGCGCTTACTGCCATCTTCCATCAGATCCAGGGCATAATCATCATAGCTGATGACGGTGTGAGCACTGCTTTCGCCCATTCCGCGAAGTGTGATATATGGTTTATTTATGGTTAGTTTTTCATGGTAAATGCCCGGTGCAATTTCAATGATAACAGGTGTTGTGTTATTAGCAGGAATTTGTGCAAGGGCAGAGCCGATGGAGGAAAAATGTTCCGGGTTGTCGGAAACATGAAGTATTTTTTGCATGGGAAAAGCCTTTCTTTGTTTCTTAATATTTTCTGAGGATAGTATAACACAGATATTGCCTGGTTGAAATGGGGAAAGAGGATGATTATAATGGAAAGTAAAATAGGAAAAAAGTACGGTGGGAGGAGATTATGGAACTCAGTTATAAAGAAATCAGAGCACAGATCTGTGATGTGTGCCATAAGATGTGGCAGCTTGGATGGGTTGCGTCGAATGACGGAAATGTGTCGGTAAAACTTTCCGATGGCACATTTTTAGCAACGCCGACCGGCGTGTCAAAAAGTATGGTAACACCGGAAATGATCGTGCATATAAATAAAGCAGGAGAGATGATCGAAACTGTGGATGGGTACCGCCCGTCGTCCGAAATGCGGATGCATTTCAGATGTTATGAAGAACGCAAAGATGTCGGGGCGGTATTACATGCACATCCTCCGGTTGCAACGGGATTTGCCGTGGCAGACATTCCGCTCGATGAGTATTCCATGATCGAGACTGTGCTCGCACTTGGTTCAGTGCCGATTGCGCCTTATGCGACACCTTCCACAGATGAGGTGCCGGATGCCATTACCCCGTATCTGCAGGAACATGATGCGATCCTGTTAAAAAATCATGGAGCGGTAACAGTTGGAGCCGATGTTTATACGGCATATTACCGGATGGAAACGTTAGAGCAGTTTGCAAAAATAACACTGACGGCACATCTGCTCGGAGGCGCAAAAGAAATTGACCGGGAAAATATCGACCGGCTTGTGGATCTTAGAAACAATTATTATAAAATGAGTGGAAAACATCCGGGATATAAGAAATATAGTGGTGAGTCGCATTTTGCTTCGAAAAACAGGGAGGATTGCAGATGAGTACAGGCAGACATAAACAGGAACGCGGCGTTGGGCTGCAGCCATTGGATGAGATCAATGGATATCAGGTACGTCCGGGTTTTTATAACAGAGATGGTGCGACAGCAACCACAAGAGGTGTCAGCTTTACGATCCATTCCTTTGGTGCGACGGCATGTTATCTTCTGTTGTTCCGGCCGCAGGAAAAAGAGCCGTATGTGACCCTAAAATATCCGGAGGCTTATCATATTGGAAACACATATTCCATGTTCGTTTTTGGATTGAAAATCGAAGAGTTTGAATATGCGTTCCAGTTGGACGGACCTTATGATGAGAAGAAGGGATTATTATTTAAGAAAGAAAATGTTCTGCTTGATCCGTATGCGAGGGCAGTAACGGGACAGCGTAACTGGGGAGAACGCCCGGAAGGCGGAGCGGATTTTATTTATCACGCAAGGGTTGTGGAAAACAACTTTGACTGGGGAGATATCCGTCCGACGGAGCATCCGTTTGAGGATCTTGTTATTTATGAGATGCATGTGAGGGGATTTACAAAAGATGCATCATCGGGTGTTACACCGGGGGCAGAAGGCACTTATGAGGGACTGCGCCAGAAGATCCCGTATTTGAAGGATCTGGGAGTGAATGCAGTCGAGCTGATGCCGATTTTTGAGTTTGATGAGATGGAAAGCACCAGAGTGGTAGACGGAGAGCGCCTGTATAATTACTGGGGCTATAATACAGTCTGTTTTTTTGCGCCCAATACCAGTTATACCTCGGTGGTGGAACATAACCACGAGGGCGATGAGTTAAAAGAACTGATCTACGAGCTAAAGGAAAATGGAATCGAAGTTATCCTGGATGTTGTATTTAACCACACAGCAGAGGGAAATGAACATGGTCCATGTTTTTCTTTTAAGGGAATTGATAATGATATTTATTATATCCTGACACCGGATGGATACTATTATAATTTCAGTGGCTGTGGCAATGTCATGAACTGTAATCATCCGGCAGTAAGACGTTTTATCATTGACTGTCTGCGATACTGGGTAACGGAGTATCGTGTCGATGGTTTCCGGTTTGATCTGGCATCCATTTTAACCCGCGATGAAAAAGGGACACCGATGGCAGATCCGCCATTGCTTCAGGCGATTGCATGTGATGCCATTCTTGGAAAGGTCAAACTGATCGCGGAGGCATGGGATGCGGGTGGTCTCTATCAGGTTGGAAGTTTTCCGTCATGGAACCGATGGTCAGAATGGAATGGAAGATACCGTGATGATATCCGTCAGTTTTTAAAAGGTGCGGATGGTATGGCAGGAACAGCAATCACGCGTATCACCGGTTCAAAAGATCTTTATCCGGAGCACCGCGGAGACAGTGCATCCGTTAATTTTGTCACCTGTCATGATGGATTTACATTGTATGATCTGTATGCCTATAATACGAAGCACAATGAGAAAAACGGCTGGAATAATTCGGATGGTGATAACAACGGAAACAGCTGGAACTGTGGAGCAGAGGGAGAGACAGATGATCCGCAGATCGAAGGACTGCGTCTTAGAATGGTAAAAAATGCATGTGCAACCTTAATGTGCAGCAGGGGACCTGCCATGTTTTATGCGGGAGATGAATTTTGTAATACACAGTTTGGCAATAATAATGCCTACTGCCAGGATAATATCATTTCCTGGCTTGACTCGACCAGACTGGAGAAATATCAGGAGATCCATGATTTCTTCCGGTATATGATCGCATTTCGCGAAAAATATCCGATTTTGCGCCGCTCCACGAAAAAAGCGCTCTGCGGCCTACCGGAGATCAGTATCCACAATGGTTTCCCGTGGAATGGGGGTACGGATTATACCAGTAAACTGATCGGTATCATGTATGCCGGCAGGGATGACGCGGATACCAGGGATGATATCATTTTCTATGGAATGAATGCATACTGGGAAACACTTGTGATGCAGCTTCCGGAACTGCCGAACAATCTGCAGTGGAAAATCTGTGTCAATACAAACATAGAGTATGAGGATGGAAAAGATGTGGAGGCACAGACCGAGTTTTATTATAAAAAAACATTGAAAGTTCCGCCGAGAAGTGTGGTTATTTTAGTGGCAGAATAGTGTGGGACATAAAAATGCGGCGGGTTACAGCCACCCGCCGTCTAATGTAATGATCTGCCCGGTCAGGTATTCATTTCCTGTGGCAAGCTGTACTGCTAGATGGGCAGTCTCCTCCGGCGTTCCAAATCTTCCTGCCGGGATCTCATCTGCAAGTTCTGCGCGTTCTTCTTCGGAAAAACAGGCATTCATCTGCGTATCAATGACACCACAGGCGATCGCGTTGACCTGGATATTGCTCGGTGCAAGTTCTTTTGCAAGTGCTTTTGTAAAGGAATTGATGCCGCCTTTGCATGCGGAATAAGCAACTTCACAGGAGGCACCGGCAATGCCCCAGACGGAAGAGATATTGATGATTTTTCCTTTCTTTTCGTGCACCATATGTGGGATTGCGAGCCGGCTGGTGGAAAAGACGGATGTGAGGTTTGTGGAGACAATGCGGTTCCAGTCATCGATCGACATATCCGTCAGCAGCCCGATATAGGAAATACCGGCATTGTTGATGAGGACATCCACTCCACCGAAGCGTTCTGTGATCTGTTCAAATAATTGTTCGACATATTCAAAGGAAGAAATATCGCCCACGCTGGCGAGCACTTCCGTGTGAAAAGTTTCTTCCAGTTCTTTTTTGAAATTTAAAAGTTCCTGTTCTGATCTGGAACAGGTAATGATCAGCCGGTCGCCCTCTGCGGCAAATGCGGATGCAATCGCGCGTCCGATTCCACGGGAGGCGCCGGTAACTAGTACGGTTCTATTCATAAAAATCTCCATTCTTGTCCGTTACTGGAACATTTCCAGTTTGTGTTTACGCTATATTTGTATATTTTTTATGTTCATTCTAATACGTAGTATTTTGACTCATTTATGATGCCATTTGCCGTTCGTCAATCATGCAGGCATGTTGACTCACTTGCGCTCATTATATCATGAA
>ENA-OXIO01000478-OXIO01000478.1-human-gut-metagenome-genome-assembly--contig:-NODE-478-length-9146-cov-5.79694_pt1 | contig 9146 bp, 7 predicted proteins | sample MGYA00249818_ERZ652363 | MGnify/ENA primary metagenome ERZ652363 (study PRJEB26925, sample SAMN05826857) | human gut metagenome | biome: ENVO:2100002; feature: ENVO:00000062; material: ENVO:00002003...
CGTCGGCAGCGTCAGATGTGTATAAGAGACAGCATGAGACCAGCCCGGTTTAGAGAGAAACGGAATATAGTTTCCGGAAACAAGTCCGATACTTTGTAACCAGCCTGTCAGACCGATGTTGGAACATAATGTATTTACAATACCGTGGTCGCTGAACATTTTGCTTACAAGAAGCAATGTTACGAACTGTGGAATCGCGATTGTCACAACAAAAAGTGATCTCCACATTTTTTTAAAATGTGTATCTTCATGGTTGATCAGCTTTGCCAAAAGAATACCACCGATGAAAGTTGTAAATGTTGCCGATACTGCCCAGATCATTGTCCATGCAAGAATTCTTACGAATGCATAGGAGAATGTGATTGTGGTGCCGCCTGTAAACATATTCTTGAAGTTTCTAAGTCCAACCCATGTAAACAGGTAGTTTGGCGGCATATGATCCATATCATAATTGGTAAATGCCACACAGGACATAAAAATGATCGGTATAATGTTCATCATAATAACACCGATACTCGGCAAGGTAAGTAATGTGATATAAAACTTACCATTGAAAAGAGATTTTATATCTTCCGCAAATGTATTGACATGTTCTCCCTCTTCTTTCATAAGCTGAAGGCGGTATACAGCCTTCATATTGCTTATATATAAAAATATGAATGCTACGATTACGAGGATTCCGACAATACCATATAATAAGATCAGTAACGAGTTATCGTAATCATTAACAGTATTTTTCAAGGTCAGCGGATCAAATACGGACTCATACTGAACGGTACCAAGTGTATTTAAATCCTTAATGTAATTAATAGAGAACATTCCTGTAAACAGGATTACTATCACTTCAATTGCTGTAATTAAGATACCTTTGACGATCTGTTTACGTCCCCAGTATCCGGCACCCATAACAAGCAGTGAAAGCTTGCACCAGATATCGCCCTTTGCCACGGCTGTCCCAAAATCGGCAAAGTATTTTTTGATTGCGTTTAAAAATGTTTTCATAGATTCACTCCCTATGCGCGTGAATGAGAATTTTTGGCTAAGTCGCAAAAACTTTTCTCTTTTTAAAAATTTCACATAGCTTGTCACAAGGAAGGCATTGGTTTCCAGCAGGAAAATATCCGCCTCTGCCGGAAAGCAATGTCCTGTCTGGCAGGAGATAATGCCCTCCTCATAAAAGTTATTCCAAAGCCATGTGGAAATCTGAGTTTTACAGATATTTGATTATTCAGCTACCGGCTGTGTAATACCAGCTACTGCATCATCAAGTACAGCCTGAAGATCTGTTGCACCGTCAACCAGGTTCTGTCCAAGTGCCTTTGCCGGATCCCAGTAATTATTGCCTACAACCTGCTGATCTGCAAACTCTGACTGCGCTGCAAGTGCTGCAAGTGCCGGGGAATCAATCTGAGCTGCTGCTACTGTGTTAGCCGGTCCCTCTGATGTAGCGTTACCAATTGCTAACTGGCTCTCCTCATTTGTAAGATACTCAGCAAGGAGCATTGACCAGCCAACATTTTTAGCATGGGAGTTAACACCTACGAATTTGTATCCTGCATAAGATCCCATCTGTGTAGCTGTTCCATTTACATCGAAAGTAGGTAATTTACATGCTGCATATCCGTCACCGTATTTCGCTTCAAAAGATCCGGTGTTCCATGTACCGGAAACATATGCGCCAAGTGTACCGTCATTTAACATGGTAATTGCATCCTGATCTTGTACGCTTACAAATGCCGGGGAAGAAGTGATATTCTCAATACTCTGTGCTACTGCAAGACCGGTCTCAGAGTTCCAGTCACAGTTGTTTGAGTTATCTTCATTCATGGAAAGTTCACAGCCTGCACCAGAGAAAAATCCATACAAATACCATCCATCTGCTACATTCATGCCAACTTTTGTTCCTGCTTCTTCCGCTTTTGCTGTAAGGTTTTCCCAGGAAGCCACATCCTCTTCAGAGAAGATGTTTGAATCATAGTATAAGAAGTAACCATTCGATGCTGTTAACGGATAAGCGTAAAGTTTTCCGTCTTTGGTAGCTGCTGCTACAGTTGCCTCTGAGTTTGTTTCTTTCGGATCATATGTATAAGTAGCTGCCACTTCCTGAAGCGCACCTGCATTTACAAGATCATTTACCTGATCATCTGCAAATACGAATACATCTGCTGCTGCATCGATATCCTCAAGAATCTTATCTTTTGCATCTGCCTCAGATACAGCACCGATGGTGATGTTAAAATCTACATCTGAGTACTGCTCTTTAAATTTGTCTGTCAGCTCTTTCATAACGTTCTGATAAGCCTCAAGTTCTGAACACCAGAGCTGGATATCTACGGTTCCATCTGTAGATGCGATCAGATTTGCGATTGCATCATCGGAAGCTGATGCCGCCTCTGTCTCTGCAGCTGTATCGCCTGCTTCTGTTGTTGCAGCTGCATCACTGCTCTCTGCTGCGCTGTTGTCTGCTGCGCTGCTGTTATCGGCTGCTTTGTTTCCACATCCTGCAAACATGGATGCTACCATTGCTGCACATAATACTGTGCTGATGACTTTTTTCTTCATTTGAAAATTCCTCCCTTTTCCTTGATAGAAAAAATTGTTCTTTTAGAACACTTTTTCGTGTTGCGCTATGCGCAATCGGTTGTTCTATGGTTAGAGTATATCTCCGTTACATCCTTGTGTCAATGTCCATAATTTATAATAATTCCGACCATTTTTTAGCCATTTTGCACAATATCATCTTCTATTTTTTCTTTTATTTTTTTCAAATTCGACTTTTGCGCAACCGTTAACCATTGATTTTCCGTGCATTTTCAATTCTTATATCATCTTTTTATGGATATTTTGGCTCGTTTTTGATATTTTTTGAATCAGGGATTTTCCTGCCTTTTCCTTTGTTTTGGGCGAATTTCCCTGATATTGCTTCAGTTTCACCCTCATTTCCCCTGATCTGTGGGTTATTCCGGTAATCATTATAATCATTTCGCCCATTTCACGTTATTTCCGACAATTTCAGCATAAAAAACGGGCGAAACACATTTATTCGCTATGTGTTTCGCCCATTGCTTATTCTCTCCAATAGGATGATCTTCAATTTTCTCAGAACTGTATTTTCCTGATTATATTTATTTCGTCGATTCCTTCAGCACCACCTCATACGGAAGCAATGTGCGCTCTTTCACCTCAAGTCCCTCCGTCAGATCAAGCAGTGTACGGCATGCCACCATGCCGAGTTCCTTTGCATCAAATGAAAGCGATGTGATCGAGGGAACATTGTTTTCAAGTACCATGCTGTTATAAAACGATGCCACCCGGACATCTTCCGGCACTTTGACATGCTGCTGGCGCAGTGTCTTTAAAACACGGCTGCAGACAGCGTCATCCATACAGAGGATGCAGTCTGCCTGTCTGTTTAATGCTTCCTTGACTGCCTTTTCCACCAGAACCTGGTTATCCTGGCTTAAAAACATCAGATCCACATCTAACGTTTTCCCCATCTTCGCATATGCCTCACGAAATCCCCGCAGACGGCTCTGTGTAACCACATGCTCTTCATTGCCGCCGATCAGTGCAATTTTGTCCATCTGCTTCATCAAAATGATCGATGTAAGCTCTTTGCATGCACTCTTGTGATTGTGATCGATCTGAATCACGCCTTTGTAATTGGCACTGGTACTTCCGATCGTGACAAACGGTACATTTTTTGTCTGCAGAAAATCGATCTGTTCATCTTCCACAAAAGTGCGCATCAGGATCACACCGTCCACTTTATGGTTTGCTATGATACGCTCAAGAGAAGATATATCGTTTTTCCTGCAGATAGAAAGCAGGATATCATATTCCATGCTGCCCGCAATCTCCTGTATCCCAAACAGACATTCCTGAAAAAATGTTAGATCCACAACATCATACTCCCCCGGCATGACCACACAGATATTATAAGTTTTAGACTGCGCAAGCCCTTTCGCAATGACATTCGGCTTATAATCATGTTCTTCTATGTAGGCGAGCACGCGCTCTCTTGTCTCCCTGCCAATACGACCTTTACCGGAAATTGCACGTGACACGGTTGTCTTCGATACCCCAAGCGCCTCCGCCACGTCCGCAATCGTAATATTCTTTTCTAACCCCTTATCCATAAACTCTCATTCCTCGCTTTTTGCGCTTAGTTGCGCAACTAAGTTTATTATTGTACAAACAGGGGCAAAAATCAATCCTATTTTTTTCTATTTTTTCCCGGCATCAACCCGGTATTCCCTCATACGAAATCCATGCTACATCCGCAAAACGATCCGACATTTCACCGTTTGAAGACGCATACACACCGAGCGTGCAGCCCACAAATCCCCCTGCTTCCTCTGTACTGTACGGCAGCAGGCTCACGTCTTTAATGAGTTTTAATACCTTTCCTTCCTCATCTCTGACAAAAAATTCTGCCCTCTGTCCTGCTGCCTTCAAATACAGTTCCAGCATTCCTTTTGCATTGATTTCTTCTTCCGCAAGCAGCGTATCGTTTTCTGTTATATGTGCGATTACCTGCAGCTTTCTCTTCTCTTTTCCACCGCAGATGCGCATCGAAAGATGATTTGCATGATTCTGATAGCAGACGATCCCCGCCTGTTCATTTTCCCGCTCCGCATCAAATTCCATGCATGCCGAAAATGTAAAATCATAATCTTTCTGCCGCAGCCCGAAATACTGCGCGTCCGTTTTCTCTGTAAGTTTCTGTTTTTTCAGATGCATCCTGAGAAAACCTTTTCTCTCGATCAGTGAATATGCATTTTCATCCCTTCTCTGCAGCGACAGGAGTCTGTCATCTATTTTTTTCTGATCAAATGCAATAAAATCCGCGTGGGTCACTTCCCTTTCCAGGCGATACTCACCGATCGGAAGTTCTGTTTTCTCTGTCAGATGTCCAATCCCCGGATTGATGACGGGCCATCCGTCCTCCCATTCCACTTTTGCCAGAAAAGTTTCCCTGCCAATACTACAGTGTCCCTCACATGGCCTCGATGCAAGCATGACGACATACCAGTTTCCGTCTGCATCATCCACAAGATCTCCGTGTCCTGCATAGATCACCGGATAATCCCTGCCAAGATTGCGGTGCGTGAAAATTGGATTTCTCTTGCATCCACAGAACCATTCTCTTAACGACCTGCTTCTCGCGATACTGATGCTGTGTTCCGGTCCCGTACCGCCCTCTGCGATCATCAGATAATACCAGCCGTCTTTTTTGTAAAGGTGCGGTCCCTCCGGCCAGATACAATCTTTTAATGCACCTTTCCAGACCGCCGTCCCCGCACCTTTTAAGCACATTGCATGAAGATCCAGCTCCTCTATCCAGATCTCCCAGTCACCATTGTGTCTGACCCCGGACGGATTCGGTCTTGTCCCGACATAATAACATTTCCCATCTTCATCAAAAAAGAGGCTCGGATCAATCCCCTCCGCCGCATCTCCCAGATAATGTGGAACTGACCACGGCCCTTTGGGGTCCTGTGCCGTTATCACAAAGTTTCCACCATGATCCACATTTGTTGTTATGATGTAATAAGTACCCTCGTGGTAACGGATCGTCGGTGCAAAGATCCCCCGTGAGATCTCACTGCCGGACAGTGGAAGCTGTTCTTCCCTGTCCAACGCATTGCCGATCTGCTCCCAGTGCGCTAAATCCCTGCTATGAAACACAGGAATCCCCGGAAAATATGCAAAACTTGAATTGAGATTTCACCTGTTTTAAGAGATTTAATAACTGTTATATTTTGTTATTAAATTCTCCACAAGCCCTTGAAAACACTGGATTTATCGCAGGTGAGCTTTTCCTTATTGTTTCCCTTGTGTTATATCGTCCCATCAGTGTTTACGAACTCTGATAAGGGCAAATACAAGGGCAAGAAAAATCTATAAAACAGTATAACACAAAATAAAAGTGACATGGTGAACTGATTGAAATGCTTCTGATTTTTGTAACTGATAATTGATTGAATGATAAGGAGAGATAAGATACGATGAGAACAATATTTGCAGAATACAATCCACAGCGCAATAGTATTGATGTTTACACCTCTGCTGGCTATATGCTCCGCATTGATTGCTGGGAAGCTGAAAAGAATTTAAAAACTACACCCGGATCAGACTGTGCATTAAACGCACTTGCTATTGATGAACCACTTGAATATGTACGATTATATTTGGACGGGAATATGCAGATGTGGGTAGATGCAGAAGATTCATTAGAACTATGGTGATTTTTCGACGGTGTGAAATTTTTTCTGTAAATTCAGATCTTCTATGATAATTGATGCGGCTTAACAGCAGTTTTCTGTTGTTAAGCCGTTGCTTATTTAATAGCAAAAATAAGCCGGTATGTCAAGAGCACCCAGAAAATCTGAACGTACATTTACTCTTGATCATCCGGCTTATTTTCAACAGCACTAAGATTACCTTTTTTAATATTGTTTGGGATACTCCCTCCATAACCGTCACATCAATTTTATACTTTACTTCGATTTCAACTTTTTCTGGTGGATTGACTAAAAGCCTGTCAATATCATTTTCCTCAACACCAGCCATTTTTGCTATCGTTAGCTTGGATATGCCATGATAGGAAACAAGCACTTCCAACCAAAGTACCGATTTGATATTTTCCTTTTACCGAACCTTCTTATGCCTTAATATCAAAACTCGATCTATCAGGTACAGAAATACTCACAGATCCTGCTACAAGGCTTTGTGTCATACTTTTTACATCAGTACCAGTTACGGATAAGGTATAATCACCCGTTTCCTTTCTTTCTGCCGATTTTTCTGCACGTTTCTTTGCAGCTTTTTCTTCCTCTGCTTTTTTAGCAGCTCTTTTCTCTTTTACTTTTTCCTCTTTTTCTCTGTTCTCTTTTGCTTTTCGTTCAGCATTCTCTTTCGCTATTTTCCCATCTGGATCATTTGTACCAGATACTGTCTCTATAATATTTCCGTTTGCATCAATCATATAACTCTGATTTGTCACAGTGCCCAAACATCCATTAATCGTATCTTTTGTACAATCCGGAATGGCTGCTAAGTTTTCCTCCAAATACTTTGCTTTTTCCGGATCATTCATGCACTTTTGTAAAAATGCACTTGAAACAGATACCGTTGTCGGAATACCCTGCATTGAAGTCAGCCCTATATTCATATAATGGTATTTTCCTTGCAAGTATTTTGAATAATCATTTACATTACTATACCCTGTCTTAATCTGCTCTGTTTTTGTCACACCGGGACGTGATGTTTTTAATTCAACTGTACTTGTTGTCACGTTGCCATCTTTTGTATTTGTACTATCCTTTTCACTATCTGTTTTTTTTACAGTATTCTTATAATTTGAAGCATAATACGATGTGTAACTGCTGTTATTGATACCCGTAATTGCCATAATCCTACCTCCCTGTTATTAAAACTTAAAATAATTTCTATTATATTGAACGACTTGGATATTTAATTTCCGTTGATGTAAATTCATCTTCCGCCGAAACATTGATATGCCCACTGCTGTCAATAGCATACTCTTTACCATAAACGGAAAACGTATCTCCTTCTTTATATCCAATTTCTATCCAGTTTATATCATTTAACTGTTTTATCTTTGCGTCAACATTTATGGTTTTTCCTGATTCCTGCAATAAATAAGTGTGTTTTCCTGCTCCCGCATCTATAGAAAAGAATCCCGGAGAAATCCCGACTTTCTCACAGACTGACAGTACTTCCTCGTTACTGTAGAGATAACCCCACACACTCTTTCCCTGTGCCAGATCAGATAAAATATTACTTGCTTTGCGCATTTCCCACTTATAATTTGTCCCTTTTTGATTTGTATTCTCTGCGAGCAACGATTCCGAGGCTGCCCAGCCTATCCTTCCATTGTTGACCGTCCATGTATATTTACCGCCACTTGATGTTGTCCATGAATAATAACTTTTATTACTTAATACCAAAGAATTATTTGCAGCACAAATGCCTGACATGGTGCTTGTATTCATTTTCGGTACTGCATAATTAGGTACTACCTGTCTGCTCCCATTAAGGTCAAAGGAAATAACCCCGTACTCCTTAAAATCAGAATTATATCCACAGGAAACATTCTCCCCAAAATTGATTGCATCCAAAATAGCACTTGAATTATTATAGTTTGCAAAATAATAAGCCAATTCACTGTTAGAAATATTCGCATTTTTATCTATCAGTGCAGCTATTGATTGCTTTGAAAAGCCTCGTGCAGCATCAGAAATACTTAAACTGTCCTGTTTTTTATTATTTCCTGCTCCAAGCAAAATCTGTATTGCTTTTTGGTGTATTCCTGCCTCTGCCTGTTTTGAATATGTCAATAGCTGGTTTACTGTGTTTACATCTGTTACTGTCTTCATAATTATTCTCCAAACCCTTTTTCAACATTATACTTTCCGTGTCATTATGTTCTTAGTATATCAACTATAATAAATATTCCCCTGATACACTAAAAGTTTTATAATTCAAATATATATTTTCATGGCAAATCAGGTGCAACATACCTAATTGTCATTGTCGGAGAAAATGTCTTGCTGGACGAACTGGTAGATACTATCTTGGCACCCCATACTTGATCCAGCAACGAAGAATTTGTAACTGGCAGACTATATGAATAAGTCGACTTTGTTGCTACCCATTGATCATAAAATTCATTATAAAAGTATCTCTTTGAACTTACAGATGATGTACAACCACCAATGCTTATTTTGTATCCTATTGCTCCGTCTGGTATACTTGTAATAAGCGTTAAATCAACTTTATCCTGCCATGTTCCTTTAGCCGCCAATGTAGTAGATTTAAATGTATGCGTATAACTTCCAAGTGTGTACTTCGGATTACCAATAGTAAAATTATATGTTGCAGAAATACTTGTTATAGTATGATATACCCTTAAATAATATAAGCCATATCTCCATCATAATTCTAAAGTGCATACATATGTTGTAATTTACTCAACATATTATTTACTCTGCTTTCAACAGCTTCTGGCTGATTTCTTAATTCATACCTGCTTCCATAGTAATCATTTAAACGGTCTTTCATTTCATTACAAAATAATTTTTGATCTGTTTTACCATTTAAAAACTGATTGCAGATAC